>Ga0247727_10003228_pt1 | contig 36320 bp, 29 predicted proteins | sample WisWelCaveWW1625_FD_202498 | JGI IMG/M metagenome (GOLD analysis project Ga0247727, IMG submission 202498) | Biofilm microbial communities from Wishing Well Cave, Virginia, United States - WW16-25 | ecosystem: Environmental > Aquatic > Deep subsurface > Groundwater > Cave microbial mat | place...
ATTATTCCACCTTTCCCCTCGCCGCGCAAGCGCGCAAGGGCCGGCCTTTTACTCCTGCGCCAGCCTCTTTTGCCGGCCACCGGATTCGCGAAGGCGCGGCGGCTTATGGCCAGGTTTGGGCAGAAACTGAAACCCAGCCTTCGGCGTGGAACTATGAATTGCAGGGCATTTACTGCCTGGCGATTTTGGGTTATGCTTTAACCGGCAGCAAAACCGCGGTCAATCGCAACAGCATCAGAAACGACCGGCCGCCGCACGAGCTTTTTTATGACAAGCTCAAATTCGTCACGGTGGAATTGCCGATGTTCGACGAACGCAAACCGGAATACAGCCTCGATCTTCGCCTCAACAAATGGCTTTATTTTCTGAGCTATCTCCCCGAGCTTGAGCGCATGCCGGATTTTTATAAGAACGACAAAATTTTTCAGAAGGCTTTTTTGATTGCAGAGCTGGCGAATTTTACGCCACAAGAGCGTTATCTTTACGAAGCCAGCTTGAAGCAATTGCGCGATACTTACGCCGCGCATTCCGCCAGCTACGAGACCGGCATGGCGAAGGGAAAGATTGAAGGGAAAGCTGAAGGAAAGATCGAAGGTGAAAGCGAAGGCCAGCTAAAAGAAGGCCGGAATTTGCTGCAATTGCTGCTCGTACAAAAGCTCGGCGCAATCCCGGATGATATTGCCGGACAAATCAATGCACTCGATGATCCGAAGCGCATTCGTGGAATTGTGATGCATTTGCAAGAAATTGCAGATTGGGAAAGCTTGCGGCAGTTGCTTGTTTAAAAATAAGGTTTTGCCCTTTGAAAAGAAAATATGCTCAGTCGTCGTGCCCTGAAGAGCGGGCTTGATGAAAGCCGGGCCGCGAGCGCGTGGGGAAAACGCCTGGCGCAGTGTTTTTCGAAAAAGTTCGGGAATGATTTGGGCGCCGCCTTACAGGCACTGGCCATTCGGCTGGTGATTGCGCCGCATGATCAGGCCGGGTTTCCCTTGCTTCGTCTTGCCGTTTGGGAAGGCGACACGCGCACGATCCGGCTCTTTCGCAAGCCGTTAGTTGAAAAAATTCCAGACTGGAATCTTGCCGCCCGCCGGGCTTGCGCCCATGAATTGTTTCACGCCCTCGCCGCCGAAAATTATCACTCCATGCCTCTTTCTCTTTCGCCTCCAGTTCTTTCCCGCCAGACCGAGGAAACCGCCGCAGAAGCATTCGCAAATTTTGCCGGCCAGCATTTCCGTTTGACTCTGGAGGAGTGAATGCTTGATTTTGATGGAGAATTGTCGTTAGTTGTAAATGTGATGGGATAGATTTCATTCACCGAAGGTAGCGCGGCCTTTGAAGATGACGTACCCGGGATGATTGGCGGCCCACTTTTTTGGAGAACACTCCGTGCTCGTCTCCCTGCTTTTGATCTTCGTGTTCCTCGCTTTTGTGGTTTTGATGTATCTCAAAAAAATCCCGGCGATGCTGGCCTTGCCGGTGATGGCTCTGGTATTTGCGGTGGTGACCGATCTGCCACGCGATTACATCGTTAAAAATATTTTGGAAGAAGGGCCGCAGCGTTTCGCCTCGGCAATCATGGCCGTGATTTTCGGCAGCATGCTGGCGCTGTTCATTCGCAACCAGGGGATTGCCGAAGCGCTGGCGCGCTACGCTGCCGAGCTCGCCGGCGAAAGGCCGCGCATGCTCGGCCTCAGCATGATGTTTGTCACCGCGCTGCTGTTCATCTCGCTGCACGGCCTGGGCGCCGTCATCATGGTCGGCTCGGTCATTTTGCCCATGATGTTGAGCGTCGGTATCCCGCCGGTGACGGTCGCGGCGATCATGCTCATCGGCTTGTCCATGGGCGGCACGCTGAATTTGGTCAACTGGCAATTATACGTTAGTGTGCTGGATTTGCCCAAAGCCACGGTGCGCGATTTCATGATCATCCTGTGCGCGTTGTACGCCCTCGTTGGCGCCGCGTTTTGTTGGTGGAGTTTGCGTCCCAGCCAGTTGCATCGTTTTTGGTCGGAAGCAACGCCGAAATCTGCCGCGCCGTTGCGCCGCCTGGCCTTGCTTGCGCCCCTATCACCGTTGTTATGCGTCTTATTTTTGCAATGGCCGATCGTGCCCTCTTTTATCGCCGGTATTTTTTTTACACTGTTGGTTTCAACGCTGGCCGGACAACTTGCTCTACTTTCGCTTTTGGTTTTGTGGGCAAACCTTGCTGCGCTTTCTTATTATTTGCCGCAGTGGGCGGCGCAACACGTCGCACAAGAAATTTCCCTCTGGCAAGCTTCAGCCAACGGCATTCTGGTCTTGCTGCCTTTCCTGGTGTGGACGATCTTGGCGTTGTGGCGCACCCACCGCCGCCGCGAAGGCGTTCGTTTTTATTTGGCCGCGCTGGTTCCCATGGTGCCGTTGCTTTTCATTCACGTGCTGCATCTCGATTTCATCTCGGCGTTTTTGACCGGCTTTTTGCTGGCGATCGTGGCGACCATCCGCCGTGAGACCGTGCAAACTTTCACCAAATCCACTTTGGAGGCTTTTGAAAGCGCCGCGCCCGCGGTTTTGCTCATCATGGGCATTGGCATTTTGCTGGCAACCGTCAGCCATCCCAGCATTCGCGCCGCGCTCGAACCGATGATGAGCCGATTCGCGCCGAAATCGCCGTTCGCGTTCGTTTTAATCTTCGGCTTGCTCGCGCCGCTGGCGTTGTATCGCGGCCCGTTGAACCTTTGGGGCATGGGCAGCGGCTTGATCGCGATTTTTCTCGCCACCGGCGTGCTGGGGCCGCAAGCCATCATGGCGGCGTTAGGTTCGGTCAGCGCCGTGCAAGCCGTGTGCGACCCCACCAATACCCATAACGTGTGGATCGCTTCGCAGACGAAAGTGGAAACGCTCGATATTTTGCGCCGCACGCTGCCGTTCATCTGGCCGATGAGCATTATGGCTTTGACGATTGCGGCGATTTTATATTACTAAAACGCTTCACGTATTACGCGTTACGCATTACACTTTGATCGTGATCCGCAATGCGTAAAAATAACAGAACTGCGCCTCGTGTCCAGCGAATTACAAAACAAGCTCGAGAACCTGCCCGCCAAGCCCGGCGTGTATCAATTCAAAGACCGCACGGGCAAGATCATTTACGTCGGCAAGGCAAAAGTTTTGCGCCACCGCGTGCGTTCGTATTTTCAGGACCGCCGGCCGCTCGATCCCAAAACTTTCCGGCTGGTGGCGCGCATCGGTGACGTTGAAGTGATCGTCACCGATTCCGAAATGGAAGCGCTGATCCTCGAGATGAATCTCATTAAAGAATACAAGCCGCGGTATAACGTCAATTTGCGCGACGATAAAAGTTATCCCTACATTCGCGTCACCCGCGAAATGTTTCCGCGCATCTTTCCCACGCGCAAAATAGTGAACGACGGCTCGCAATATTTCGGGCCGTATACCGACGTCGGCCAAATGCGCTCGTTGCTGCGCACCGTCAAACGCATCTTTCCGATTCGAAGCTGCAACTACAACTTTACGCCGGAAATCATTGCCAGAAAAAAATACAAACTGTGCCTGGATTATTACATTAAAAAATGCGACGGCCCGTGCGAAGGTTTGATCAACGCGGAAGAATACGGCAAGGTGGTCAAGCAAGTGGTGGATTTTATCAATGGGCGCGGCCAGCAAGTCGTTAAAGAGATGCAAGAAAAAATGCAGCAACTTGCCGGGCAGAAACTGTACGAGCAGGCGGCGAAGATGCGCGATCGCCTTCGCTTCATCGAAGAATTTCAATATCGCCAAAAAGTTGTGAGCGACGACATGAAAGACCGCGACATCGTGGCGGTGGCGCTGGAGGACGAAGATGCGGCCGGTGCGGTGTTCAAAGTGCGCGACGGTAAAATTATCGGCCGGCAGCATTATTACCTCGCCGGGGTGTTTCAAGAAACGTACGACAACGTCGTCGCTGCCTTTACCAAACAATTTTATTTGAAGGCGGATTTCATTCCGGAAGAAGTTTATCTGCCGGCAGAAATTCCCGAAGCCGAAGAGGTGCAGGCCTGGCTGGCGGCGCGGCGCGGCGGGCCGGTGAAATTGCTGACGCCCAAGCTCGGTGAAAAAGCCAAGATCGTCGAGATGTGCGCGAAAAATGCGCGCTTGCTGCTGCAAGAGCTGCAGTTGCAAAAGATGAAAGCCCGGCTGAAAGTGCCGCATAGTATCGCTGCGTTGCAGCGCGATTTGCGTCTTGAAAAACCGCCGCGGCGCATCGAATGTTTCGACATCTCGAACATTCAAGGCACGGACGCGGTGGCGGCGATGGTGACGTTCGAAGACGGCCGCCCGAAAAAATCCGAGTATCGCAAATTCAAAATTCGCGGCAAGCAAACACCCGATGATTTCGCCATGATGGCGGAAGCCATCGAACGCCGCTATTCCGGCTCGCTTTCAGAAAAAATGCCGCTGCCGGATTTGATTCTGGTCGACGGCGGCAAAGGCCAATTGCACACGGCGTTGGGTATTTTGCAAAAATTAGATTTAAAAATTCCATTGGCGGCGCTGGCAAAACGGCTTGACGAAGTTTTCGTGCCCGGCGCCGCAGAGGCGCAAAATATTCCACGCACCTCTTCCGGCTTGAAATTGTTGCAACACCTGCGCGACGAAGCACATCGTTTCGGCGTCACTTTCCATCGCACACTGCGCACCAAACGCACGACCATTTCCGAGCTCAACAAAATTCCCGGCATCGGCCCGGCGCGCCGCAATGCGTTGATCAAGTTTTATGGCTCCGTCGAAGCCGTGCGCCAGGCAGCCGTGGATGAATTAACCCTGGTCAAAGGCATCACTTCCGAACTGGCGCAAAGCATTTGGGGTTATTTTCATACGGTGCAGGATAAAGAAAGCATGCCTCCCCCAAAAGAAGATGGAGCAGAGAAGGGGCAAAAGTAATTCGCCCAACTTCTAAAACAGCATAGAACCTCGCTGTTCTCTCCCCAAAAATTCTTCCGAGAAAAAACACGCTCAAAAATTTGCTTGACATTGATGCCTGCGGTCTACATTTTATCGCCGGTAAAATTCATTCGGTTTTTAATTCCACATCGGAGAGGAGGAAATCATGCGGCGCAATTTTTTCCATGATTATGCTGCAGGATTGTTGTTTCTGTTGGTCTCGTGGCTGCTTTTGCCTAACCTATTCGCGCAGGGCGTCACCACCGGCGCGATGAACGGCATCGTCACTGACGGCCAGGGCAAGCCCTTGCCCGGCGCGAATGTGATTGCGGTGCACGAGCCCAGCGGCACGCAATATGGCACCGCGGTGCGCACCGGCGGCGCCTTCAACGTTCCCAACATGAAAATCGGCGGGCCTTACACGGTTACGGTTTCTTTTGTGGGTTACAGAACTCAAAAAGAAGAAAATGTTTCTATCGGCTTGGGCCAAAACTTGCGGCTTGATTTCAAGCTGCCCGAAGAAGCGATCACGGTAACCGGCGTGCAAGTGACGGCCGAGCAGGATGAAGTTTTAAATAGCGGCCGAACCGGCGCGGCAACTTACATCAAAGCCGAACAAGTTGCGCAACTGCCATCGGTCAAACGCAGCACGCGCGATCTCACCAGATTGGATCCGCGCAGCGACGGCAATTTCAGCTTTGGCGGAAGAAACTGGCTGTACAACAACATCTCGCTCGACGGTTCCTATTTCAACAATCCGTTTGGCTTGGATGATCCCGCGCCCGGCGGCCAAACCGGCGCGGAGCCCGTTCCTTATGATGCCGTGGAACAAGTCCAAGTTTCGGTCGCCCCTTTTGATGTACGTGAAGGCGGCTTCACCGGCGCGGGCATCAACACGGTGACCAAAAGCGGGACGAACCAGTTCAAAGCTTCGGTTTATAGTTTTGTGCGCAACGAAGACCTTTTGGGCAACAAAGTCAGCGGCGAAGACGTTATTGCCAACCCCAGCCTGAAATTCAACCAATCTGGTTTTACTTTGAGCGGCCCGCTGGTGCGCAACAAACTTTTCTTTTTCATCAATGGCGAGCTCGAGCGCCGTGACGATCCCGGCACGAGCTTTGTCGCCGATCGCGACGGCAACGTCGTTTTCGGTGAATCGCGCGTGCGCACCAATGTCATGGATCAAATTCGCCAGCGCTTGCAGCAAGTTTACGGCTATGACACCGGCCCGTATGAAGATTTTATCCATCAAACCGACAACAACAAGCTCATCGCCAAGCTCGATTGGAACCTCAACAACAACCACACGCTGAGTTTCCGTTACAATTTATTGGATGCCGTGCGCGATTTGCCGCCGCATCCTTTCGTGCTCAGTTTCAATAACACCGGCCGCGGCCCCAACGAAGTCAGCCTCCCCTTCAAAAATTCCGGCTATGCCATCAACAACGATCTGCATTCCTTTGCGTTGGAAGTGAATAGCCGATCCAAAAAATTGGCCAACCGCTTTTTCGCCAGCTACAATCGCTTCCGCGATTTCCGGCAGCCGTTCAGCGCCGATTTTCCCACCGTTGAAGTTGGCGAAGGCGGTGTAACTTACACGACGGTGGGCCATGAGCCTTTTTCGATTCACAACATTCTCGATCAGGATGTTTTGCAGCTCACCAACAATCTCAGCATTTTTTCCGGCCGGCACGTTTTCACCGTGGGCGCCAATTTTGAAAAGTTTTCATTCTTCAACTCTTTCAATATTTTCCGCCACGGCGTTTTCTTCTTGCCGCCGCCGCCGATCAGCATCGGCACCACGTTCGGTTCATTGGCGGATTTTCTTGCCGCGACGGATCCCAATCGGCCCGGTGGTCCCATTAATTTGAGAGGATCCATCGGATCCGGCCCGTTCAAAGGCGAAAATATCGACGTGGGCCAACTCGGCGTATATGCCCAGGACGAGTTGTTGGTGTCCAATGATTTCAGGCTGATCTACGGCTTGCGTGTGGATTTTCCCATGTACTTCACCGATCCGGTGGACAATCAATTTTCGCGCGACTTGACGGCTTTGGATGAAAACGACAATACTGAAATCGTCGATCAAAGCAAGCTGCCCGAGGCCAAGCCGTTGTTCTCTCCGCGCATCGGTTTCAATTGGGATGTCAAAGGCGACCGTTCCACGCAATTGCGCGGCGGCACCGGCATCTTCACCGGGCGCGTGCCTTTCGTCTGGATCGGCAACGTGATTTCAAATCCCGGCGGGAATCCGAGCTTGTACAGCCCGTTCAACACCAGCGCGCCGCAAATTAAAACCTCGGAAGACGCCATTCTGCAGCAGTCGTTTGATTTGAATGCCACGGACCAGGATTTCAAATTTCCGCAAGTTTGGATCAACAATCTCGCGATTGATCAAAAGCTGCCCGGCGATTTTCTCGGCACGCTGGAATTCATTTACGGCAACGATATCAACGCCGTGTTCATGCGCAACGCCGATTTGGTGCGGCCGGTGCGGACGCTGCCCGATGGCCGGCCGTTCTATGGCGGCTTCGGCGCCAATGAATTGAACTCCGATGGCGGGGCGGGCATTTACGTCATCGACAACACCAGCGACGGCTACAATCTCAATCTCACCGCACAGTTGCGCAAGAATTTCAATTTCGGCCTCAATAGCAGTTTGGCCTACAGCTTCACGCGGGCGAAGAGCCAATTGAAATCGACTGAAATTGCCAGCGTGTTGTGGCAGAATCAACCGATTCAAGGCGATCCCAATAAACCCGAGTTGAGCTTCGGCGAATTTGGCCACCGGCATCGCATTGTTAGCGGGGCGACCTACAGCAAAAGCTGGTCGCCTCGCCTCGCCACGCATTTCGGATTTTTCCTGGAAATCGCCGAGGGCAATCGTTTCGCGGGCTCGGGCGGAAATCGCTATTCCTTTCTTTATTCCGGCGATGTCAACGGCGACGGCGCCGGCGGCAACGATTTGATTTATATTCCACGCGACCGCAACGACATCAACCTCGCGGCTTACGTCGATGGCAGCGGCCGCAACGTTTCCATAGACGAGCAGCGAAATGCGCTGGAAGCATTCATTCTGCAGGACAAATATTTGAGCGCGCATCGCGGCGAGATTTCCGAGCGTTTTGGCGGCGTGAATCCCTGGTACAGCAACATCGACGTGCGCGTTTTGCAGGATTTCTCCTTCAACACCGGCGCACAAAAGCAGACGTTCCAAGTGAGCGTCGACATTTTGAATTTTGCGAATTTGCTCAACTCCAATTGGGGCGTGAGAAAAGTGGCTTCCACCTCCGCGACCTCGCCTCTGCGGCTGGCGAGTTTCAACGCGCAAGGGGCGCCCGTTTTCAATTTCACCGGGCCGTCTGAAACTTTTATCGACGACCCCAGCCTGCTCTCGCGCTGGCAAATACAGGTCGGTTTGCGATATTTCTTCAATTGATCTATGCTCGTCGTTGAAAAATCAAACGCCGCTTGCTCGTTGCGAGAGCAGGCGGCGTTTTTGTTTATGCTATTAAAAGTTCAATCGTTGCAAAAAAAGCAAAAATTTTAAACACAGAGAAAACAGAGATTACAAAGCTAAAGAGAGTTTTCTAGGCGCTACCCTCTCTGTTTGCTCAGTTTTCTCCGTGTTAATCTTTTTGGGTTGCGGCTCGCCGCGCTGGGTAATTAAAGCTTGATCGGTCACATGCCTTGGAACGGCCAAAAAATCGTAGTGGTCATGCCGGCCTTCAATGCCGCGCGCACACTGCGCCAAACTTATGAAGAAGTCATGGCGCAAAAGATTGTCGACGCGGTGATCGTGGTGGATGACGGCAGCCAGGACGAAACCTCCGCGATCGCGTGCGGCTTGCCGCACGTGCAACTGCATACGTGCGCACGCAATCACGGGTATGGCGCAAATCAAAAAATTTGTTACCGGCTGGCGTTGCAAGCGGGGGCGGACATCGTCATCATGGTGCATCCCGATTATCAATACACGCCCAAGCTGATTCCGGCCATGGCGGCTTTGATTGCCAACGATCTTTATGCCTGTGTGTTGGGGTCGAGAATTTTGGGAGGGTATGCTTTGCGGGGCGGCATGCCGTGGTGGCGGTATGCGAGCAACCGCATTTTGACGTTGCTGGAAAATTTTTTAACCGGCGCAAAACTTTCCGAATATCACACCGGCTATCGCGCCTTTTCGCGGCGCTTGCTGGAGCGCATTCCGTTTGAAAATAATTCGGATGATTTCGTTTTCGACAATCAAATTTTGATGCAGATTCTCTATCTTGGCTATACCCTCGCGGAAATTTCCTGCCCCACGCGCTATTTTCCCGCAGCCTCTTCCATCAATTTCCGCCGTAGCGTACGCTATGGCTTCGGCTGTTTGTCTGCGGCGCTGCAATTTCGTTTTGCGAAGTGGGGAATGTGGAAATCCAGGCTGTTCGAAAATTGTGCGCGCTAAAAAATTCGATCCCTAAAAGACAGTGGCAAACGGTTGTCAGCCCTGCTTTCAGTTTTTCCCGGTATGGCGCTGGTGATCCCACTTCACCATCATCAAAAACAAAATCAGCGTCAAACCGCAAAGCCCGGGCACGGCCCAACCTAAAACGCCGCGGGATTCCATCACGTCGATGCCCAGCGCCGCTACGATCGGGCCGATTAAAGCGGAATAGCCATAATTTCCGGAGAAGCGTGCATTGACGTGCGGCAAAGCTTCCGGAGCAGCGCGATCGGCCAGCAGTTTCAAGCTGACCGGATAGGTGCCGCCCACGGCAACGCCGATGCCGAAATAAGCAGCCGCAATCGGCAGCAGACCGGCGGATTGCAACGTTTGTGAAACATAACCTGCCATGAAGCTGCATATGATTCCGAGCACGCTCATTATCGCTAAAGGCAAATGGGCGCCATATTTATCCGCCAGCCCGCCCGCCATCGGCTGTCCGATTACCAAACCAAAAGCCATCACGCCGATGATATTCAAAGCTTCACTGCGTTGCAATCCCAGGCGTTGCCCTTCGACCGGATAAACGCCGGAAATGGCCGTGTCCAATGCTCCGAAAACGACTGCGCCGAACAATCCCAACCAAAGCGGCTGCCAATTGATGTGCAATTTGGTGCGAGTGGCGTGCGTATTTTTATCACGCACCGCGGTATTCTTTGCTTCATCACGCAAGCCCCACCAGGCCAGCGGCGCGATGAGAAATGCAATGGCAGACACCAAACCGAAGCACCAAAGCCCCAGCGCTTCATAAGCAAGGTTGCTGCCGAAAACGCCGAGCATGAAGCCGATGGCCAAAGCCGAGCCATAAGCCGCCATCACGCGGCCTCGAACGTTAGGCAATACGCCGCGCAGCAAGGCAACTTCCGCTCCCACAAAAGTCATGGTGGCAGCGACGCCCAAGCCAAAACGCACCGGCCACAGCAACAGCTCATGGGTTGCCAGGGCCATTCCCAATCCGGCAAACCCGGCGGCCTGGCCGAGAATGCCGAGCAAGTTGATCAAGCGCGTGCCGTAGCGCTCCACCCATTTTCCCACGACCGTGCTGGAAATCGCGATTGCCAGTGACAAAATCGCAGTCACGCCGCCGGTAAAATATTCGCTGAAGCCGCGATTTTCGAGGATCGCGGAAACCAAGGGGGCAACGGCGCCAAAGCTGGTGCCGACCAATAGCATGGAAGCAATCAAAGCAAGCACAGCGCCGGTGGAAAGAAGAGCGGCGGCTTGATTGGTTCGGTTCGCGGTCGTTGCAATAGCGGGATTTTCTTCAAACATATTTTGCGATAAGCGGGGCTTGAAAATTTTGAATAAATTGCTTAGACTTGTTAGAATGGTATGAATACAGTTCTTTGCGTAAGAAACCGTCAAAAATTTTTGAAGGATGAAGCCAACATGAACATGTGGAAAATACAAGATGCGATGGAATTATACAACATCACCAACTGGGGTGCCGCTTTTTTTTCGATCAATAGCGCCGGCCATGTTGAAGTGTATCCCACGCGCGATCCCAAGCGTGCGGTCGATTTAAAAATTTTGGTGGATGAAATCCAACAACGCGGCATTCAACTGCCCATGTTGATTCGCTTTTCCGACATTTTACGCACGCGCATTCAATCGCTGTGTGAAAGCTTTCAAGCTGCGATTCAAGAATACAACTATAAATCGGTTTATCGCGGCGTGTATCCCATCAAAGTGAATCAACAGCGCCACGTCGTAGCCGCGATTGTGGAGGCGGGCCGGCCGTATCATTTCGGCCTGGAAGCCGGCTCCAAGCCCGAGCTGCTCACCACCGTCGCGTTGATCGAAGATCCCGAGGCTTTGATCGTTTGCAATGGCTACAAAGACGAGGAATATATCGAGCTGGCTTTGCTGGCGCGGCGCATCGGCAAAAACGTCATTCTCGTCGTGGAAAAACTCAGCGAGTTGGAATTGATCGTGCGCATGGCAGAGAAATTAAACGTCACGCCCAGCATCGGCATTCGCATTCGTTTGTCGGCCAAAGGCTCGGGGCGTTGGGAGGCTTCAGGCGGCGACCGCTCAAAATTCGGATTGGGGCCGGTGGAACTGCAACAAGCCGTGGAATGGCTGAGGGAAAGAAATCTGCTCAGTTATTTGCAATTGCTTCATTATCATCTCGGCAGCCAGATCACCGCGATTCGCAGCGTGAAAGATGCGTTGCGCGAAGCCGCGCGTTATTACGTCGAAATCAAGAAGCTGGGCGCCGATTTGAAATATCTCGACGTCGGCGGCGGCCTGGCTGTGGATTACGACGGCTCGCGCACGAACTTCGCGGCCTCAGCCAATTATTCCATGCAGGAATACGCGAACGACGTGGTATATCAAATCCTGACGACTTGTGACGAAGCCAAAGTTGAGCATCCTATTTTAGTTAGTGAATCCGGGCGCGCGATTACCGCTTATCATTCGGTTTTGATTTTCAACGTACTGGGCGTGACGGAATTTCAGTTGGTGGAGCCGGCGGCGCCGGCGGCTGACAACGCTCCGCCGCTGATCAAAGATTTGTGGGAATCTTATCAAAGCCTCAATCGCAAGAATTACGAAGAGGCCTATCACGACATTCAGCACGCGCGCGAGCAATTGTTGAATATGTTCAATCTCGGCTACGTCAATTTGCAATGGCGCGCCTACGTCGAAGCGATTTTCTGGGCGGCGAATTATAAAATTTACCGCCTGGCCAAAGACGGCGATTTCATGCCCGACGAGCTGGAAGGACTCGAAAAATCCCTCGCCGATATTTACTTTTGTAATTTTTCTCTGTTTCAATCGTTGCCGGACATGTGGGCCATCGATCAGATTTTTCCGATCATGCCGATTCACCGCTTGCATCAAAAACCCGCGCGCAACGGCATTCTGGCCGACATCACGTGCGATTCCGACGGCTGCATCGATCGCTTCGTGGATTTACGCGATGTGAAAAATGTTTTGCCGTTGCATCCCTTGCCGGAGAACGAAGACTATTTGATCGGCGTATTTTTGATCGGCGCGTATCAAGAAATTTTGGGCGATTTGCACAATCTCTTCGGCGACAACAACGCCGTGCACATCGCGCTCGACGGCGATAAAAACACTTATAAAATCGAGCACGTCGAATACGGCGATTCGGTCTCGGAAGTGCTGGCTTACGTGCAACAGAACAAAGACGATCTGGTCAATCAATTCCGGCAGAGCGTGGAGTTTGCCGTGCGCGAAGGACAATGCTCGCTCGAAGAAGCGCGCCGGATTTTGGAAACATACCGGCACGGGTTTGAAGGGTATACTTACATGGAAAGATGAATTAGCGTACGAATTTAGCCCTCCGAACCGGAGTGTAATGCTTTAGCATTACGAGGGGTCAAAAATCGCAAAACTAAAGTTTTGCACTCCGAACTTCAGACGGCTAAATTTTTACGAATTAGCTAGCTTCGTGAATTTCGCTGGCGACGCGATGTCCCGACTCCACCGCGCCGTTCATATAACCCTGCCAGCCCGCGGTGTGTTCGCCGGCAAAATGAATTCGGCCTTCGGATTTGGCAAGCATCGGGCGCACGTTAGTGATCTCGCCGGGGCGAAAATAGGCATACGTGCCGCCGGCCCACGGATCTTCCTGCCACCATTTCACATAACCGCCTTCGAAATATTTCGGCGCTTCGGGATGAATCTCACTCATCTTCATCAAAATTTTTTCTAATCGTTGATCGGCCGGAATGCTTGCCATTTCCATTCCGCTTTTGTCGGGAATGTATGCCAGCAGCAATCCGCGCGAGCCGGCTTGGCCGCCGCTGGCTTCATAAACCGAACCGATCATGTTCTGCAAACTCTTGCGCGGCTGGTCTTGATATTTGAGCCAGAAGCGTTCGCGGAATTGCAGCGGTGCTTTCATGATTTGGCCATAAGCCAGCGAATTGATGACTTTCATCTTTTCAGCGGAAAGTGCGGGCCTGATTTCCATTTTGCGCACGCACGTGAACGGCGCGGCGATAACCAAGCGCTCGCCACTCATTATTTGCTGCTTGCCGTTTTCCAAAAAAGTTACTTGCACGCCGTTCGCTTCGTGCGCGATTTTCACTACGGGCCGGGAATAATAAATGCGTTCGCGCAATTGCGCGGCTAATGCTTTCGGCACGAGATCATTGCCGCCCGCAACGCGAAAACTGCCCCGGCTTTCAGGCAAAGCGTATTCATTCAAAATGTGCAAAGCGGAAATGCTTTCGATATTGACCGACATCAATGCCGAAACCGAGCGTTGCATCTGCTCGATCATCTCCGGCGGCGCCGCCATCTGTTTGAGAAATTCATAAAAAGAAAGCTGGTCCAATTCCGGCAGCGAAGGATTTTGCAGCGCAAATGAATCAATTTTTTTGACGGTCTCATCCAGCTTCTCATGCGTTTGGCGCGCGCGCGGAGAAAATTGCAAGCCTTCGTCTTCGGTATCGACAAAGCTGCCGCGATACAGCGGCAAGCCGAATTCATCGATGTAGCGCAGCAGATAATCGTGCACGCTTTCCACCCATTCCCCGCCGCATTCGGCATAAAGATTATCTGCAAACGGCTCGCGCACCGTGAACACGCGCCCGCCCGGCCGATTGCGCGCTTCGAGAATGGTGACCTCGTGCCCGGCTTTGGTCAATTCATATCCGGCAGAAAGGCCGGCCAAACCCGCGCCGATGATGATTACTTTTTTCGGGCGACCGGTTTTTTGGCGGGAGAAAAATTGGGTGGTGCTGGTTTGGGCGAGATTAAAAGCTGGCCGCAGAGGAATTGCAGCAATAGCAAGGGAAAGAGTTTTGAGAAAATCGCGACGAGAGCAGGAAGAAGGATCGGCAAAAGCTTGAGCAATATTCGGCATCTTTGGCGGCATAGCAGTCCTTTCTCATTTCATGAAATCAGACGAATCATCATTTCCCCAGCACACGCAGCAGGTTTTCTTGCGTCAAAAGATTCGCGTCTCCGCTGCGTTCCAAAAACGGGCGCACGTCATTCACTACGCGCTGCCATTCAATTGTCTTGAATCGTTTGCGCACGACGGCGCGCCAATTGTCCTGGGCCAGCGGTTTGCCCGTCCAGCCTGTCTGTCGCAGGGCATTGTTGAGCAAATTCAGGTTAGGCGAAGGCCAGGTGGGATCGCTGAGATACCAGAGCAGATCGTGGAGATCGCACCCGCGCGCTGCAGCGCGCCTAGAATCCGCGCTTGAAAATATTCACGCATGGCATTGCGACCGTGTGCCGGCGTGGGACTGGTGCGGACGAGCTCAACAAGATAATCCTTCAGAATGTTTCGTATTCTTGCGCTTCGGCAGTTGCCAGCTCGGCAACGTATTTTGCCGCGCGTTGTAATTTGGGCTTGCCGGTGAGAGCAGCAATTCTCTGCAACTCGTCCAAGTTCAATCGTTCGAAATTTTGCAGGCGCAACTCGTGCAAATATTCTGGCGAATCTGCGCCGGGATGCAAATGAATCAGGTCAAGCAAGGCTTTCTCCGGCCTTGCGATGAAAGCCTTTTGCCCTTTTCCGAGATCGATCGAGCGATAGCCCCCTAGCAAGTTGCCTTTGAGATGATGAAACTTAAAAATGCCGAGCGGCGTCTCCCACTGCCCGGGACGACCCGCGGTCACACTGGTGGTAGCCGGCACGTATTCAGGAATGAGGCCCTCGTGCGCGAGGGCGGACTGGCAACTAACGTATGAGCCGCGCACCATGTGATTGGCGACGAGGAAGGGATGTGGCTTGACTTTCTGAAATGGCGGCGCCAGCGCGTACAAACCGCGCCGTAACTGGTAAAGCCGGCCGGCCTTGGTCCAACGCGAGAGTTGTCGCCGCACATCCCCGGGGTCAACCTCGCCAGCCAACAAGAGGCTGGTTTCAAAAACGGGCTCCTCGCTGGCAATCTTGATTAAACTGCTAAACTCCATACCTATAAAATGCCACAAATGGTATATTATTGCAACGTTTTTTTACTTTAAGCCCAAGATTTTTTCTCAACACAAATTCTTCAAAAAATATTTATACGCCTCGACCACCCGATGAAGCTCTTTTTCTTCCGTGCGATCAATCTCCAAATCCAACAACGCCACTTCAAACTCTTTACGCTGTCGGGTGATCTTCGCACGCAAGCCGGCGCGGAGGCCTTTATTGAAATTGACTTCAACTAAATAGGCCGGCTCATCCAGGTGGAAGGCTTTGGCATAACTATCGATGGCATCGTTGATCGCATTTTCAAAAGCCATCAATTGCTCGTCTTCGTCATGACAATCCACCGTGATCTCATCGATCAGCTTTTTGATTTCTGCAATTTGTTTTTTCGTCATACTCATCGTTGTTATTCTGTAAAATTCTTGTGCAACTTGAGCTCAGTGTCAGTGCGTTACAAGATTCCTGTTGAATGACGGCACGAGCTATCGACTCAACTCCTCCAACAAAGTTTTTGCCTCGCGCAAATCCTTGGTCTCAAATCCCTCCGTGAACCAATTATAAACCTCCCCTAACAAACCCAAAGCTTGTTCACGCTGTCCTTGCTTCAGCCATAAACGGCTCAAGCCCATTGCTGAACGCAATTCCCAGGCTTTGGCAGATTGCTCGCGGGCGCAGTCGAGCGCTTGTTGGAACGCAGCTTTTGCTTCGACGATAAGATTCTGCGCCTGCAAAATTTCGCCGTGCACGCGCAACAGTTCGGCGCGATGGGCATTCTCTTCATCTTGCGACAGATGCTTTTGCGCCTCTTGCCACACGGCAAGCCCTTTTTCAATTTTGCCGATCTTGCAATATTCTTCAGCCAAATAGGCCAAAGCGCCGCCCTGGCCCAAAGCAGAGCCGGTATTGTTGAAGGCGGTCACGGCTTTTTCGAGATAGGCAATGCCCTGCTCGCCCCGGCCTTTCATGCGGAGAATCTGGCCTTTGTTCGAGGTGCCATATGCGAGCCAAAACGGAAAATTTTGTTCGCGCGCCAAAGCCAGCAAAGCCTCGACGCGCTTTTCCGCGGCCGCAAGGTCACCCAACAAGATCAGCATTTCGCTGGAAAAGCTCAAAGCAAAGGCGCGCGTAAATTGATGATCCAAACTTTCCGCCAGGGGCAAGGCCTGCTCCATTTTTTCCCGGGCCTGCTCGGGATAGCCCAGATACCAAAGCGCATTGCCGAGATACACCAAGCTGACCACGCCGGGATCCTGCCCGAACATCGAGGCGTCCAAATTGAGACGCTCGGGCTGATAAAGACGAGTGGCATTTTCCAAATGTGCGCGCGCTGCGAGGAAATCGCCGTGATAAAAACGCGAGATGCCCGCGCACAAATGCGCGGTCAACAGCGTGGTTTCATCTCCGGTTTGTTGGGCAAGCTGCATGAGCTTATCCGTCAACGCGAGTGAATGTTGCAAGCTGGAGCGCAGCAATGCGGCTTGCCACAATCCCAAAAGCACGGGCAGGCTGTGTCTGCTATCGTTGAGCTGTTCGCAAAGCTGCCAGGCACGAGTATATGCCTCCTCCACTTCCGGCGCGGCATAACCGCGCGTCGCCACCAGCGTCACGCCCAACGAGCTGAGCAAACTCAGCTCGCGTTGATCGCGCTGCACCGAAGTGGGAAGCTGCTTCACCAGCTCCAGGCCTTTGCGCAAATGCTCCGCCGCTTCAAGATGGGCCGATCGCGTAATCGTATGCTGGCCGGCCCATAGCCAATACTCCACTGCGGTTTCATTCATGCCGGCTTCGGTATAATGATATGCCATCAGCTCCGGCTGGTTGGTGATAGCATCGAGAAATTTTTCGGTCAAAGCCCGGGCGATGCGATAATGAAAAAACTGGCGCTTGCTGCGCAGCAACGATTCATAAGCCGCGTCTTGAATCAAAGCATGCTTGAAGCTGTACGTTGGATGCGACAATTCATCCTGTTGCATGAGCAATTCGGCTTTCACCAATTTCGCCAGAGCTTCGCGCAAAGTGTTTTCATCATGCGGCCAAACCGCGCGCAATAAATCGAAATGGAATTCGCGGCCGATCACTGCGGCGACTTGCGCCACTTCTTTCACGGCCGCCAGCCGATCCAAGCGCGCCATCAAAGAGTCCTGCAAAGTGGCGGGAATGGAGATCGCCGGCAAGGGCGCAGTCATTTCATAATGATCCTCGTGCTCGATGACGTAGCTGGATTCCAAAATCATTTTGGTCAGCTCTTCCACAAATAAAGGCACGCCATCTGTTTTAAGAATAATCTGAGCCGATACTTCTTGTGGCAGACGTTTCTCATGCGTCAATTCAACCAACATGCGGCCCACTTCTTCGGAATTCAAACGGTTCAAATGGATTTGCTGATAATGTGAAAAAGCGGGCCACGTGGGTTGAAAAATCGGCCGCGCCGTCATGAGCAGAAGCACACGTCCGGTGGTGCTTTTTTCCATCAGCATGCCAAGCAATTCCAGTGTGGAAGGATCAGCCCAATGCAAATCTTCCAGGATCAACAACACGGGTCGCACACAAGCCTTTCTGAAAATGAGATTGCAGAAGCCGATCAAGCGCATTTTTTTTTCGCGTTCCGGTGCGAGCGGCCGGCTGCCGTAGTGCTCGCCCACCGGCAATGACAGCAATGAGGCAAAAGGCGGCGCCACAGAATCAAGCTTGATGCCCAATTCTGCAAACAGGTTTTCCAGCTTGTGCAATTTTTTTTCATTAGGCTCGTCGCGCTGAAAATTCAACAAACGTTGCAGCAAATCGATGATCGGATACCACGCGCTGTTTTGATGATAAGGCGAGCACTGGCATTCCCAAATTTCCGCAGCCGTTCCCAGTTGCTCTTTGAGCGCGCGCGTCAAGCGCGACTTGCCGATGCCGGCCTCGCCTTGCAACAACACTGCTTGACCCCGGCCATGTTGCACTTTCTCCCAGGCTTGCAACAGAGTTTCAATCTCTTGCGATTTGCCGATCAAAGGTGTGAGCGCGGAACTCGCTATGAAATCGAGGCGGCTTTGTGCGCCGGCCAAGCGCAACACACGATAACAGACTACGGCTTGCGTAATGCCCTTCATCACATGAATGCCCGCATCTTCACACTCGAAATAACCGCGCACCAAATGGTGAGTCGAGGCGCTAATGATGACGGTATTCGGCGCCGCAAGACTTTGCAAGCGCGCAGCCAGGTTCGGCGTTTCGCCCAAAGCCAATGCTTCGCGCTTTTCCGGATTGCCCATCGCGCCCACCACCACCAAGCCGGTGTGAATGCCGACGCGCACGTCCAGTTTGACATGATATAGTGTTTGGAGGCTTGCATTCAGAGCAGTTATTTCCTCGATGATTTCCAACCCGGTGCGCACCGCACGCTGCGCATCGTCTTCATGCGCGGCCGGATAGCCGAAATAAATCAGCACGCCGTCGCCGAGATATTGCGCGAGGTAGCCGTCGTACAAATTGATGACGCGGCCGCAAGTTTCGTGATACGCGCCCAGAACATTGCGCCAGTCCTCGGGATCGAGGCGCGAGGACAACGCGGTGGAGCCGGCCAAATCGCAAAACATTACGGTGAGCTGGCGGCGTTCGGCTTGTTCGGATTCAATCTGATCATCGTGGCGGGCAAAGGCGGGCGCAGCGGCAACCTCATTTTCCCGCTTGGACGGCGAAGGAAACAGCGGCGTGCCGCATTGGCCGCAATATTTGAAATTCTCGGGGTTGTTGAATTTGCAATTGGGACAAAGCATTATTATCAGTTCAAGAATATTTGATGCGCACTCCCGCAGCTTGTCATTCCGCAGGAATCAGACTGTGTGAAAACGTCATTGCGAGCGCAGCGAAGCAATCCCGGTGCGTGCACGTATTGGAGTTAGAGATTGCTTCGCTGCGCTCGCAATGACAAATTCGAGCGTTTTCACACAGTCTGAATCTTGTGATGCTGCGGGCACATTACTCTCTCGTCCACGAGTTGAACTCGTGGACGCAAAGTTGAATTGGGAATTTAATTCCCATTTTCAACCACTCGTTCGGAGTGCAACTCGCGAACGAAATCATAGATTACATTTGATCAAAAATAAATGAATGCGCCGACAATTGCAAGCTACCGGCCAACATTTCCCTTGCCTTCCGCAGGCCGGATTTCTATATTCGCGCTTTGATTTCAGCATAGAGCAGCGAGAAGTAATTCTTGATTAAAAAAAAAATCATACTATATTTAATGTGATAGGGATAGCGCAACAGACAAGTATTTTTTTAGTCAACTCTATTCGACGCTGCTCAAAGGGAATATTCCAAAAGTTATACTGATATCTGGAGACTCAGCCATGACATATCAAGAAGCCCTTACACAGGAAATTAACTCTTTGCCGCCGGCGCTTCTGCCGGAAGTTCTGGACTTCGTTCTTTTTCTGAAGGTCAAAGCGCGCACGGCTGACGAGCATCTTTCAGAGAAAATCAGGGATTTGCAATTTCAGCAAGAATTGCAAGCCCTTTCGCAAAAGTACCGGGCGCTTGTCTAAAGAAGGGAAACTCGAACAGAATGCCGAAGAAGTGATGGCGGAGCTCAAGCAGACGAGGGAGGAGATAGCTGCAAATGAGTATCGACAATGAGTGGATTGTCCTGGATACAAACATCTGGCGATGCCGCCATTGCCACACATCTGGAGATGATGAACATCAACGCCCTTGTTTCTGAAAACCGCGATTTCTTCGAAGAAATCAAAGGACTTCCTTTTCGAGTGTTGCGTGTGGAAGAAGCTTTGCATGAGCTTGCTGTCATTGAATGAGTTGTTTTCCCATGGACCTATACGAGCCGGCGAGGGGCTGCACAAAGATCTCTCACCCTGAAGATACCACTTTGATAACTGAAACAGAAAACCGAAAACTTCTCTTTAGTTCAGGTGATGGTAAATAGAAGATCATTTGCAAGTCGTTAATCATATCAGAATGCTAATTAAATGAATTGAGTCCAACTCACCGACTCTCAAACATGTCTCCCTTGCACGAATACCATCGCCGCCACGCCGAGCATTTTATCGATCTCTTCGGCTATTCCATTCCTCTGCATTATTCCACGCCAAAGGAAGAATATCAAGCCGCCCAAACTGCGGGAATGCTGGATGCCGGCTTCTTTGACAAGCTGCGTGTGATCGGCAAAGATCGGGAATCTTTATTGCATCGTTTGACCACCAACGAAATGCGCCAAATGCAAAGCGGCGCTTCGCGCGTCAATATTTTCACCAATGCCAAGGGCCGCGTCGTCGATCGCGTCGAAATGCTGGCGGAAGAAGAGAGCTATTTGTTATTGACCAGTCCGGGACGTGCGATCACAGTGCAAAAATGGATTGAGAAATACACTTTTCTCGAGGACGTCAAGCCGCACGATCTCACCACACAACTTGGCATGATCAGCCTCTTTGGCGAAGAAAGCGCGGCAAGACTGGAAAAGGCTTTGGGAATTTCCGGCGCAGAAATTTCTGCCGGGCATTTTGAGAAAACCTCATGGCAAAATGTGGAAATTCTCGTGCATCATCCCGAAGCTGCTAACCCGGCCAGATTAAATTTAATTCTGCCTATTGCAAGTGAGCCGATGGTTTGGCAGTCTTTGTTATCACGATTCACGCCGATCGGCTTTTCCACTTATGAAACCTTGCGCATTTTACCGGGCATTCCTGCTGCTGACCATGAAATTGTTGATGAATACAATCCGCATGAAATCGGCTTATATCCTTTCATCGATTTTGAAAAAGGTTGTTACATCGGGCAAGAAGTGATCGCCCGGCTGGATAGCTATCAAAAAGTGCAAAGGCAGTTGATCGGCGTGAAATCTGAAACCGAGGCGAGCCTGCTGGTTGGTGCAACCGTTTGGCTGCAAGAGCAAGAAGCCGGCAAGCTCACCAGCGTTGCGCCTGCGCCGAACGGCTCGGGGACGATTGGATTGGCGGTCGTGCGCAAAACATTTGTGCAGCCGAATACGAACGTTGTTTTGCGCCGGGAACATGAATCGTTCCCGGCGGTGTTCATCAAGATTCCTTTCGAAGATTAAAATGTCTGCCAATTGAAGTTGTACCGAATCCTTAAAAAGATTCTTCCAAATGACATAGAAAACTCCAATGCCAATTCATCATCATCTGGTTTTAATGTCAGCCCTTTCTTTCGACGCATGAACCAACATCCCAAGCTCAGATTTGTTGAAGCCATTCCTTTGGATTATGAAGGCGAGCAACGTTATGCCTTGCGCGATCCTTCGGGATTAGCCGAAGACCTGATCGTCGTTTCCGGTGAAGCGCTTTTTATTCTGCAGTTTTTCGATGGCCGGCATGCGCTCGTCGAAATTCGCGCGGAGTTTTTGAAAACGCTCGGCGCTTTGCTGCCCGAACGCAAGCTGCTTGATTTGATCGCCGCGCTCGAGCAAGCGCATTTTTTGGAAAGTGAAAGCTTTCAAAATTATAAAAGCGCGCAGGAGCGCCAGATGCTCGCGCAGCCGGCCCGTCCGGCGGCGCATGCCGGCGCGAGCTACCCTGCTGAACCGGAACCTTTGCGCCAGCGCTTGGATTCATTTTATAAAGCCGGCGCCGGTTGGCCGGTATTCCAAAATTCGAAAAACGGCGTCGCGGCCGTGAAGGGCTTGGTTGCTCCGCACATCGATCTGCGCGTGGGCGGCCCGTGTTACACGCATGCTTATCAAGCTCTCGCGCAGAGCACGCCCGCAGATATTTACGTAATTCTCGGTACGGGACACGGCGGCTTGAGCAATTGCTATTCCTGTTTGAAGCAGGACTTTGCCACGCCGCTGGGCGTCGTGAAGCACAATGCCGAATTTATTGCCGAGTTGGCGCGCCGGCATCCTTACGATCTTTTTTCCGAGCCGCTGCCGCATCGCACCGAGCACACCATCGAATTTCAAACCGTTTTTCTACAACATCTTTTCGGCGGGCGAAAAAATTTTACGATCGCGCCGATTTTGTGTTCCTATGCCTATCCCATGCTCACGGACGACCGCTTCGACCGCGAGCATAAAATCATCGATACGTTTGTCGCGACCCTGCGTGAAACTTGCGCGATGTTCAATGCGGCCGGTCGTCGTGTGTGCTTGATTGCCAGCGTCGATTTTTCCCACATCGGCCCGCGTTATGGCGAGGAACAAACTCCCAACACCTCTTTCCTGCAACGCGTCAACGATGCCGACCATCAGCTCATTCAAGCTATCACCGCAGTCGATGCCAGGCAGTTCGTGGATGCCACGGCAACATTGCAAGATCGCTACCGCGTTTGTGGCTTCGCGCCGATACACACCTTGCTGGCTGCCACTTCTGCGAAAAAGGGCAAGCTGTTGAAATACGAACAAGGCCGAGTTGACGACGACAAGTCTGTGGTGTCATACGCCAGTCTCGCGCTTTATTAAAGTTGATGCTTGAGAAATTCTTTCAGCATGACAAGGAAAGATGACGTTATCGAAGCTTATCAAACTCACAATATACTTCCAAAAGCTCCAGGTGGCCGTAAGTCCAACCGCATGAATGACTCAAAAAGAAAAATTTTTTGCGGCTTGGATTTTCGGCTTTTTGTGCTATATTGTTAGTGCGCCACATTGGACCTGTCAATGCGGACTACTAACATGAAGCGCAAGATCGAAAATCCCCAAGCCATTACCCGCGTGCAAAGCATGCGCAATTCCGAGGGCCAGCCCCTCGGCACTTGGCTGTTGCAATCCATCACTCCTGTCCTTTTCCGCGTCTTTTACGACGAAAAATTCTTCTACCGCGACCTTCTGAAGTTTGGTTGAATTCCTGCCGTTCCATTTCCCCATCCATTTGACGGAAAATCATTTTTGCCAGGATAGGTGTCTCTGCACAGAGTTCGCGTCCATTTTTTCTTTTGACATGAACTGCAGACCTTTCCCGCTGAAATAATTTCTTCGCAAGAATTTTTTCACTAAACGAATTCAACTTTCAGAATGATTGTACGCTTGCACAGCTCAGGCTCGCAATCTTTGAAAAGGAGCGTATATGTTTAACCCACCAGTTACGACGACCGCTGCGCCGGCGTGGAATGTGCGCACGCCGTATGATCATAAAAAATCGTTGGTCAAAAATAAAATCGCAGAACAAACTGCGCCTGCGTCATCCACGGAAGAAATCAAACAAGAATGCCGCAAATGGCTGGATATCGTTTCCGGGGTCGTACTCGAGGAAAAAGAGCATCGCCTGCTCATCGCAGAAACGCTGCAAAATCACGTGCAGTATGTGAATAAAGAATGGGGTCACGCGCGCAAGTCCATCGCCGCAGCGGAAGAATATGCGTGCGTGGAATGGATGGGGCAGGCTTCAAAATTTTGGGACAATCTTGGCCGCGAGTATATCGACTGCTTGGGCGGTTATGGGCTTTATAATGCGGGCATCCGGCATCCGAAAATCGTCGCAGCGGTGGCGGCGCAGTTGCAACGCAATCCGCTCTCGAGCCAGGAATTATTGGATCCCTTGCGCGGCGCGTTGTCCAAAATTTTAGCGGATATCACACCGGGAAAATTGCAATATAGTTTTTTAATCAACAACGGCACGGACGCCGTCGAAGGCGCGATGAAATTAGCGCGCGCCTATACCGGCCATCACGGGTTCATCAGCTCGTTAGGCGCATTCCACGGCAAATCGCTCGGCTCACTCAGCTTGATGGGCAAGCTGCGCTATCGCAAAGCTTTCGAGCCGCTGTTGGCGGACGTCACGTTTGTGGAATTTGGCGATGCGGAGGAGTTGGAATTTGAATTTGAAAAAGCCGATAAAATCGGCTGGCCCATTGCCGCGCTCGTGCTTGAACCGATACAAGGCGAGGCCGGCGCAATCGTGCCACCGGATGATTATTGGCCCAAAGTGCGCGAGATTTGTACGCGCTATGGCATACTGCTCGTCGCCGACGAAGTGCAAACCGGTCTCGGCCGCACGGGCAAAATGTTCGCGATGGAGCATTGGAATATCGAGCCCGATATTATGTGTCTGGGCAAAGCATTGGGCGGCGGCGTGATGCCGCTCGCGGCATTCATTTCCACACCAAAGATTTGGTCGGTGTTTGAAAAAGATCCGCAAGTGCACTCTTCCACCACCGGCGGCAATCCGCTCGCCTGCGCCGCAGGCATTGCTGCAATTATGGTAACGTTGGAAGAAGATTTGCCCGGCCAAGCTGCACGCAAAGGCGCACGCCTGCTTGCCGAAATGTTGAAGCTCAAAGAACGTTACGGCGAAATCATTGCGGATGCGCGCGGCAAAGGCTTGCTGCTCGGCATGCAATTCAAAAGCGCAACGCTCGGCTGGCAGGTCGTTTCGCGCTTGTTCCGCAAGGGCATTCTCGTTGCGGGCACGATGAGCAATTCCGAAACCGTGCGCTTCGAGCCCGCGTTGAATATTCCCGATACTTCGCTAGATGAAATTTTAAATCGTTTGGAAGACACTCTGCGCGAAGTGCGCGATGGAAGAAACTGAGCAAAAATTGGATTAATGGATTGTTGGATCATTGGATGGTTGGAGGACGACAGCAATCCAACAATTCATTACTCCACCTTCGAGGCGAAGGGGAAATTCATGACCATTAAGATTTTTGTTACCGGCGGCACGTTCGACAAAGAGTATGATGAAATCGACGGCCGGCTTTTTTTTAAAGAGACGCATGTGCCCGAGATGCTCAAACTCGGCCGGTGCCGTCTGGAAATCGATATTGTCACATTGATGATGATCGACAGCCTCGACATGAAGGCGGCTGATCGGGCGCTGATTGTGCAGCATTGCCAACAATGCGCGCAAGAAAAAATCGTCATCACCCATGGCACGGATACGATGGTGGAAACCGCACAGGCGCTGGCGCAAAAAATTTCCAACAAAACCATCGTGCTCACCGGCGCGATGATTCCTTATGCTTTCGGCAGCTCGGATGGCTTGTTCAATTTGGGCAGCGCGCTTTCTTTCGCGCAAGCGCTGCCGCACGGCGTATACCTGGCGATGAACGGCAGGTATTTCGCATGGAATACTGTGAGGAAAAATCGCGAGCTGGGAGTGTTTGAAGAGTTGGTGTGAATGACATATTACTTGGAAATTTTTACCTTCTCCCAAAATCTTGTTGCAACAAAATTACACACTGCAATTCGTTCTACTGCGTAAATTTTACTCCCTGCCCTTGTTTTTCCATTTTTCGATTTACCCATGCGCAACATTTTCAATAAGCACAAGTGGCATATCTCTTGCAAAGTTTAAGGATGCAATTCAGATCATACCATATGATTTTCCAAGGAAGATGAACCATGAGGATCATCGTAAAAACTTCAATCGCTCTTATTATAGCCACAATGATTGTGGCCGCCCGCCCGCAGCAAATTTTCGCACAAAATACTAAACGCCAAATTGCCGCCATGTCGAGCGACGGTGTGCGTGCCACGCTATTTGAAGAAGCCGAGGCCGCACTGAAAATCGCCCAAGAACAAGAGGCCACGTTGCTCGCGCCCGAGGCTTTCGCGATGGGCTTGCTCAGTTATCAACAAGCGGAAATAAAATTTCAACAAGGCGGCAAGCTGGAAGAAATACGCGCGCATCTCCGGGAAGCGATCCGGCATTTTCAACGAGCCGTAGCAGCAACGAATTTGGCCGGACAAACGTTTTCCATAACCCTAACCGCGCGCGACGATGCGCGGCACGCGGAAGCGCCGGCTTATGCCGCAAATTTATGGCAGCAAACGGAAGCCAGATTGAAAAAAGCGGCGCGCACTTTGGAAAAGGGCAATCTCAAAAGCGCGATGAAACAAGCGTCAGCCATTGAAAAACAGTATCGTCAAGCCGAGCTGGAAGCAATTCAACGGCATCCCCAACCCAATTGGCGTAGCCTGTCCAGTTCCGTCGATGAGCAGCGCAGTAGCATCGTAAAATTGGAACAGGAAGCCACTGCCAGCCAAGCGCGTGTGACTTCACTTCAACAAAAAGTCGCCACGCTGGAAAAAACCGTAACCGGCAATCACACCAACGGTGTGGCAGCAAATGGGACACAATCCGCTCCGGCGGTGAAAGTCGAAATCGATCCGGCGTTGCAAACCTACTTTTCGCGAAATGATGCGCTGGTTTTCAAGCAGGATCGCGAGGTTATCATCCGGCTGTTCAATTTGGATTTTTTTGCCGACACCGCGAGGTTATCGGCGGCAAATGTTGAAACTTTGCAAAGGGTGCGGGAAGTTCTGCGAAAATTTCCGCGCGCCGGCATCACCGTGGCGGGGCATGTTTATACTGCAGGAAATCAGCGGGAAAACTTGAAGCATTCGCGCGAGCGTGCAGAATCCGTCAAGCGCTATCTGATTGAAAACCTCTTCGTCTCACAACCACTCGTGGCGATGGGGTTTGGCGATACCGTCCCCATTCCGAAGTATGAGCTTTTTGAAGGGCAGATCAAGAACGAGCGCATCGATGTCATCGTGGAGTTGGCGCCAAGCCAAATGAGCTTTCTATACCGGCGATAAATGACCCAACGCGGACAAGCCGCAACCAAAAAAGATTAACACGAGAAAACAGAGCAAACAGAGAGGGTAGTGCCGGGAAAACTCCCTTTAGCTTTGTAATCTCTGTTTGCTCTGTGTTGAAAGCTGTTGCTTTTTTTTCAACGATTGAACTTTTAATAGAATAAAAAAGAGGCGTCTCTTCATGCAAACAAAAAACTCGGTAGATCAGTTCACTTGGTATTGTCGATGCAATTTGTAATATAATCTCCGCATGCGCGCGTGCCGAGATTGCCGCCAATATCTGAAGTGATTTGATTTTCATCCACCGCATGCTGCACCGCCTGCCCGACAGCCTGCGCCGCGTGTCGATGGCCGAGGTAATCCAGCATCATGCTCACCGTTAAAATCGCAGCAATGGGGTTCGCTTTGTTTTTTCCCGCCATGTACGGCGCAGAGCCATGCACCGGTTCGAACAATGAGACCCGGCCGGGATGGATATTACCGGAGGCCGCCATGCCCAACCCGCCTTGCAACATCGCGCCGAGGTCAGTGATGATGTCTCCCAGCATATTCTCCGTTACGATCACGTCGAAATGTTCCGGCGACTTGACCATCTTCATCACCAGCGCATCCACGAAAAAATGATCCTGTTCAATCCCGGGATATTCTTGACCGACTTCCGCAAAGACGCGTTGCCACAAATCATGGCCGAAACGCAGGACATTTGATTTGTCGCTCATGGTGACGTGCTTGCGGCCGTGCGTTTTGGCATATTCGAACGCGGCGCGAATCACGCGCTCCACGCCTTTGCGGGTGTGAATGGATTCTTGCGTCGCGACTTCATCCGGCGTTCCTTTTTTCAAAAAGCCGCCGGCGCCGACGTAAGGGCCTTCGGTGTTCTCGCGAAAGACGATGAAATCAACGTCGGTTTTGGTTTTATTTTTGAGCGGGCACAGGCGCTCGTGCAACAATTGCACCGGCCGCAGGTTGAGGTATAAATCCAATTCGAAACGCATGGCGAGCAAAATTTCGCGGCCGTGGCGCATGTCGGGAATGCGCGGATCGCCCAACGCACCCAAATAGATGGCGGCGTAGTTTTCTCTAAAGTCTTCCATTTGGCCGGGCGGCAATCCCACCCCGGTTTTCAAAAAGTATTCTGCGCCATATTCAAATTCCACCAATTCGAGGCCGAGGCGAAATTTTTGATTGGCAAGGCGCAAAACTTTATTCGCTTCTTGCGTCACGTCAATGCCAATGCCGTCGCCGGCAATGATTGCGATCTTCTGCATACCTTCCTTTCTGAAAAGTCCGTAAATAACGTCATTGCGAGGCCTCTTTTCGCCGAAGCAATCTCATCACAATGCGCAACCTCATAAATGGATTGCTTCGCCGATAAAGCCGGCTCGCAATGACAGCCTTCTATTCTAAACCAGGAAAGGATTGTTTCTGCTCTGAAAAGTCCGTAAATAACGTCATTGCGAGGCCTCTTTTCGCCGAAGCAATCTCATCGCAATGCGCAATCTCATAAATGGATTGCTTCGCCGATAAAGCCGGCTCGCAATGACAGCCTTCTATTCTAAACCAGGAAAGGATTGTTTCGGCGCTCGAATCCGATGGTGGTTTTTTCGCCGTGCCCGGGCAGAACCAAAATTTCGTCGGCCAAAGTCAAAAGTTTTTCGCGGATCGAGCGGATCAAAACTTCATAAGAGCCGCCGGGCAAATCCGTGCGGCCGATCGAACCCCAAAATAGAACGTCTCCGGCGGCCGCCAGCTTTTCACCTAACAAAATAATACTTCCCGGAGAATGGCCCGGCGCATGGCGAATTTGCATGCGTTGTTTGCCAAAGTTGATTTCGTCGCCTTCCTTCAAATAACCCTCGACGCGCGGCGGGGCCGAGGCAAAAGGCGGTAATCCCAACATCGCCGCCTGCTTGCCGATATTTTGCAGCAAATACAAATCGTCTTCGTGCATATACAATTTTAAATCAAACCTGGCCTGCGCTTCCCGGGCATGCAAGACATGATCCAAATGCGCATGCGTCAAGACAATGTATTCAAGCTGAATTTGTGCGCGCTCGACTTCGAATGCAATGCGGTCGATTTCGTCTCCGGGGTCGATCAAAATGCCTTTCTGCGTTTCGTCACACCAAAGCAGATAGGCGTTCATCGCGAACGGCCCGACGGTGATCATTTTCCAGTTCAATGCCATTTTTCGGCGGACTTTTGCAATAATTCTACTTGTTCTTTTGATACGGTAAATTGCCCGAGTTTTTCTTCGCCTTTGCGGCCGCCGTGAAAATCAGAGCCGCCGGTGCGCAGCAAGCCAAATTCCGCAGCGATTTTTTCGAAGCGCCGGCGTTGCGTGGGAGTGTGTTTCGGGTGGATGGTTTCAATGGCGTCGACACCGGCCTGGGCAACTTCCACCACCACTTCCAACGTCAAATTTTGGCCGGGATGCGCGAGGCTCGCAATGCCGCCGGCGGCATGAATGATTTCGACCGCCTCTGCCGGCAGAATTTTGGTCTTAGGTTCGAAGGCGGGCTTGCCTTCGGCCAGAAAGAAATCAAAGGCGTCTTGATAAGAACGCACAAAGCCTGCTTGCATCATGGCTTCGGCCACATGCGGCCGGCCCATGCAGCCTTCACCGGCATGCTCTAACACGGCTTCGAACGACACCGGCATGCCCAGCAGCGCAAGCTTCTGTAAAATGCGCTGCGTGCGGCGCACGCGCTCGGCGCGCAAGAACACGAGCACTTCGAGCAGACGAGAATTATAATGATCGATAAAGTAACCAAGAATGTGCACGTCGAAACCGCCGTGTATCGTGCTCAATTCCACGCCGGGAATAATCGCGATTTCGAGCTCAATGCCTTTGGCTTGCGCCGGCGTGATCGCGCCGACTTCATCGTGATCGGTAATGCCGATGGCTGCCAGCTTTTTGCTTTTGGCCAGGGCGACCAAAGATTCCGGCGAATGTTGGCCGTCAGATTGGGCCGTATGCGTGTGCAAATCCACCCGGCCGTCGCCGTTTATGTTGAAAGAAAAATCCATACAAAATATCGTTTGATTTTCAAACCTTGGGCAAAGTAACGCCAACCTGGCCTTGATATTTGCCCTGCTTGTCTGCATAGGAAGTCAGGCATTGTTCGTCGCTTTCAAAAAACAAAATTTGCGCAATCCCTTCATTGGCGTAAATTTTGGCGGGCAGGGGCGTGGTGTTCGAAATCTCCAAAGTGACGTAGCCTTCCCAACCCGGCTCCAGGGGCGTGACATTCGTTATAATGCCGCAGCGCGCGTAAGTCGATTTGCCCACGCAGATCGTCATCACGTTGCGCGGGATGCGAAAATATTCCACCGTGCGGCCGAGCACGAAGCTATTGGGCGGAATGATGCACATTTCACCTTTATAATCGACGAATGATTTCGGGTCGAAGCGCTTGGGATCGACGACTGCACCAAAAATATTCGTGAAAATTTTGAATTCCTCGGCAATGCGCACATCGTAGCCATAGGAAGACAATCCGAAAGAAATCACGTTTTCACGTTTTTGTTTATCGACAAACGGGTCGATCATTTTTTGCTCCAGCGCCATGCGCTGAATCCAACGATCGGCTTTGATGCTCATGAATTTTCTCCGGCCGTAATTTTTATTTGTAAACGGATCGAGCGGATTAAACGGAATGACAATAATACCAATTTCAATTCGTCGCCACCTTGCCAATCGCCTTCTTCATTTCCACCGGCAATGCGATTTTTGAAACCCAGATACTGATTTCATACAGCACCATCAGCGGCACGGCCAATAAAATTTGAGTGAAGGCATCCACGGAAGGCGTGACGATGGCGGCAATGATAAAAATAGAGACGATGCCGTATTGCCGCTTTTGCCGCAAAAATTCCGGGGTCAGCAGGCCCAGCTTGGTGAAAAAATATGCGAGCACCGGCATTTCGAAAACCAATCCAAACACCAAAATCAAAGTCATCACCAAGCCAAAGTATTCGTCGATTGAAATCATGGGCACGAGCGTGGGGGTTTGAAAGCCGAGCAAAAAACCCAGCCCGTATTTCAGCACGATGAAATAGCAAAACGCTCCGCCCAGCAAAAAACATAGCGTGGTAAAAAAAACGATCAATGGCGCAACGCGGCGCTCACCGGTCAGCAAACCCGGCGCGATAAATTTCCAGAGTTGGTAAAAAATCACCGGCAGGCTGGCAATCAGACCCACGCTGAAGGCCAATTTCATATAGATCATAAACCCGCCGGTCGGATTGAGAAAAACCAGGCGCGGGGAGTTTTGCCCGGCCAGGCCAGGATTTTTTTCAAGCGCAATATCGACGGCGTCGTTATAAGGCATGACCAGCCAGGAAAAAATCTCCTCGATATAAACGAAACTGATGATGGAAAAAATCACCAGCGCAATGAGCGACTTGAAAATGCGCCAGCGTAATTCTTCCAAATGCTCGAGAAACGGCATTTCTCTTTCTTCCCGCAGCCGGAGCCGCGGCCGGGAGGTTTGAGGCTGATCGTTCATTTGTCTATTGTTGTGTATGACGCATTACGGTTAGAGGCATAATACGTCTGAAGCCAAAAACCAAATTACCCGGTCACAGAAAACAAAAAAGCAGATAGTGACCGCGCCCGCGCGAAAGCTTCGAGTCGACGCTCTCGCGTATCGGCATGCTAACGCTGATCAAGCTACCTGCTGCGCGCCACCCAATTGAAATTGCGATGATGATTTTTCACTTACTCCTGTTTCAACATGCCGTTCAAGCAAAAATCGGGCTGTTCGAAAGCCCTTTTAACTCTTCCAAAAATTCTTCTTTTGCCTGGAATTTGCGATAGACCGAAGCGAAGCGCACGTAGGCCACTTCGTCAATGCTGCGCAGGCCGTCCATGATCAATTGGCCGATCTGGCGCGAGCTCACTTCTTCGCGGTTGCCGTCCCGCAGTTTCGCTTCGATGCCGTCGACCAGGCCGTTGATAATGTCCATGGAAATGGGCCGCTTGCTGCACGCCACTTGAATGCCGTGCAAAATTTTTTCGCGATGAAACGGCTCGCGCCGGCCATCGCCCTTCACCACAATGAGAGGGACTTCTTCGACATGTTCTTTGGTCGTGAAACGCTTTTGGCAAGTCAAACATTCGCGCCGCCGCCGCACGACCCGGGCTTCGTTGCTGGTGCGTGAATCGATCACGCGGCTGTCGGCAAAATTACAATAAGGACAACGCATCGAGATTCTCCAACGCGTTAATTCGACATCAGCTCGGTATATAGCGGAAAACGATGGCTGAGGTCGAGCACTTGCCGGCGAACACGTTCCGATACCGATTCATTGTGAACCTCAGACAAAACTTTATCTATGAGAAAAGCGATCTCGCGCATTTCATTTTCCTGCATGCCGCGCGTGGTGAGCGCCGGCGTGCCGATGCGAATGCCGCTGGTGACCGTGGGCGGCTGCGCATCGAACGGCACCATGTTTTTGTTCACGGTGATGCCGGATTTTTCGAGCGCTTGTTCGCCGTCCTTGCCGGTGAGATTGCGGCTGCGCAGATCGAGTAGAAAAACGTGCGTGTCGGTTCCGCCCGACACAATATCATAGCCCAAATCCACCAGCTTGCCCGCCAGGGCTTGCGCGTTTTTAATCACCTGTTTGGAATATTCGACAAAATCATCTTGCAGAGCTTCTTTGAAGGCCACGGCTTTGGCGGCGATTACGTGCATCAAGGGCCCGCCTTGAAATCCGGGAAACACGTTGGAGTCGATGAGCTCCGACCATTTTTTCTTGCGGCCTTTGGAGGCGACCAAACCCAAATCGTTTTCATCATCTTTGCCGATAAGAATCATGCCGCCGCGCGGGCCGCGCAAAGTTTTGTGCGTGGTTGTGGTCACGGCATGGCAATAAGGCAACGGGCTTTTGATGAGCTTGGAAGCAATCAATCCCGCCGGGTGCGCAATGTCTGCCACGATTTTTGCGCCGACGAGATCGGCAATCTCGCGGAAAGTGGGATAATCAAACTCACGCGAATAAGCGCTTGCGCCCACGATAATTAACTTGGGTTTTTCCTTGAGCGCGAGATCGCGCACTTGATCCATATCGACGCGATGATTATCCGGCCGCACGCCATATGATACCACGCGATAAAGCCGGCCCGAAAAATTCACCGGACTGCCGTGCGTGAGATGGCCGCCTTGCGCGAGACTCATGCCCAAAATCGTGTCACCGGGATTGATGAACGCGAAATAAGTTGCAAGATTGGCCTGACTGCCGGCATGCGGCTGCACGTTCGCGTGCTCGGCATTGAACAGCCGGCAGGCGCGCTCACGCGCCAATTCTTCGGCCTGGTCGACGTATTCACAGCCGCCATAATAACGCTTGGCCGGATACCCTTCCGCATATTTGTTGGTCATGGGCTGGCCCATCGCCTCCAGCACCGCCAGGCTTACGTGATTTTCCGAAGCGATCAGCTCCAGCGTTTCATTCTGCCGCTGGATTTCCAATACGATCGTGCGATGAATGTCCGGATCAATTTTGGCGAGATTTTCCAACCCGATCTCCTGGATTTTTTCGTGCACAAATTTTTTGCACGAAAAACCACTTTCTGTTTTGTGAACTCTTTTGTTCAAACCGACAAGAAGGATAATAAAAACGCCATAAAAAAGCAAGTAAGAATAAGAGTAAAACTGACGAATGCAGCCGATCTGGCGCTGGTTCGTCGAAACATGATGCCGCAATCAGAAGTGCGCTCGATTGAGAGCAATGCTTTAGTTGATACCGGCGCTGTGACTCATCCCACCAGCCGGTGACGAAAGTCAAATGATTGAGGCGCTTTCATCTCCGACCGCCTTCCCCAAATTCCGATTCGCGGCGACATAACCATCACTCCTTCGGCGGATGCCATCCCGCCATTACCCACAAACGTCGAGCGGCAACGAGGTCGAGGTGGTTCATGTTCAGAGCCGCAACAGTTGCCCTCCCTTTCGATGTTTTGCCAATTATGAGGGCGCCATTCTCACGCCATTCAAAGTGTTCATGCCATGACTCGGTGCGCGGATTGAACAACGGAACCGTTGTCAGATTTTCAGGATCAATGCCTTCCGTGCGATCGGATTTATGGCTGTTGCACATTGGGCAGGCTAAAAACAAATTGGCTTCGTCCGAACCGCCGCCTTTCGTTTCCGGGATAATATGTTCGATTTCAAGCAGTGGGCCAATAATGCGTTGAGAAGTTAGGCAATAACCACAGCGAAAACGCGCAGTTTCCGCGACCCGAAGGCGAAGTGCCGCCGAAATGTATCGCGAGCTCATTGCAAAGGCGTAAACTGATCGAGATCAGCCAGGTCATACCCGCGTTGCTGCAAGATGACCGCGGCCTGCGCTCGGATGAGAATCGTTTCGCGATAAAGCGCCAACAAGGCCTGCTCTTCGGCTTGTTCATCGAATGTTAGAATTTGCCGTTGCTGCTGCAGATGCAGGGTTTCAAGACGCTCACGCTGTTCTTCGGTCATAGTCGCGCGCGCAGCTCGCCACAGGGCCGCGTCGTTGAGATATGCCATTTGAGCCAGCGCTGCAAGCATGTCCTCCGGCGCGGTATCTACCACCGGAGCAACCGCCGCAACGGCTTCTACCATGACGTCATGCATCGGCCTTCGAGTTCTTTCTGCTGCCCGCTTGATCTGCTCGTACACAGTTTCAGGCAAGTTGAGCGTAATCACTTGTGCTGACATTTTTCACCTGCGCTATCAATTAAAATCAGGTATCTTTATCGAACCAAAGATAGAAAAATTGCGAAAATTTACCAATAGAATTATCGTTGCTGCTCAACTCACCTGCAACACCACCTTCCCAAAATTCCGGTTTGCCGCAACGTAATCATGCGCTTTTTCCGCTTGCGCCACCGGAAAGATTTTGTCAATCACCGGCTGCAAACTGCCGCTTTCAAGCTCGGGCATGACTTTTTCACGGAAGTGTTGGGTGAGGAGAATTTTTTCCTGCACGCTGCGGCTGCGCAGAACCGAGCCTAGCACGCGCAGGCGCTTGCGCAGCAGCAACGCCAAATCCACCTCTGCTTGTGCTCCTCCCATCAAACCGATCAACACCAGCCGGCCCTGCGTTTGCAACAGCGCAAGATTTTTTTTCAAATATGAAGCGCCGACACAATCGAGAATCACATTGACTCCGGCTTGATTTGTGATTTTGTGCACGCGCTCAGCGAAGTCGTCTTTTTTATAATTGACGCCGTGATTCGCGCCCAGCATCAAACATTGTTGAATTTTTTCATCGGTTCCAGCCGTGACAATCACCAGCGCGCCGGCCTGGCGCGCGAGTTGAATCGCCGCGGTTCCCACACCGCTGGCGCCGGCATGCACCAAAACGATTTCACGGGATTTGAGTTTGGCTTCCAGAAATAAATTAATGAATGCGGTATAATAAGCTTCGGGAATGGCGGCCGCTTGCGTGTAAGTCCAGCCTGACGGAATACGCAGCAGCAGATCTTGCGGCACAGCAACCAGCTCGGCATAGCCCCCGCCGCCCAGCAAACAAAATACCCGGTCACCGTTTTTCCAGCCCGGTACAAATTTTCCCACACTCACGATCTCACCCGCTGCTTCCAATCCTAAAATTGCAGAAGCGCCGGGAGGAGGCGGATAAAGTCCGCGGCGTTGCAGCAAATCGGCGCGATTGACTGCCGTCGCATGCACTTTTATCAAGACCTCATGCGGCTGGCATTCGGGATCGGGGCAATTCGCCCATAGCAGGCTTTGGCGGTCATCGTCTTTAATTTGAATGGCGAGCACGAGAGCACCTCGATCAAGGTTGGAGGGAAATTCGCGCTGGGTGCAGGGATTCGAACGCGCGCTGGCTTTGACGCCGGAATCTAAACGACGCGCTTGCCAATTGCAAATCGAATTTATGGCGTGCTTGCAGATGGCAGCCTCTTCAGTTGTGCTGCTCTGCCGGTATATATCGCGATAAGGTAAATACTTTCCTCCGGTGCCATATGTCCCAAACAAAATTCTTGACAGTTCTGGCTGCCATTTTTTTTTGGTCTTGTCTCGGCGACGTGCCCCATGAAAATTCGCTCGATCCGGATTCGGAATTGTTCGTGAGCACGGGCACGCTGCGCGGACAGATCACGACTTTTTATCAACCTTATCGCCCGGTGCGCGGCGTGATGCTGGAGTTATGGCCCAGCGATCTCACCGCGATTTCCGATACCGCCGGGTTCTTTTCCATTCGGAATGCGCCGGTGGGCATTTATTTGCTTTATGCGCGCCACAAAAATTTCGCCAACGATTCGGCCGGCGTCATCATTCAACAAGAAACGCCGGCGCGCGCGAATTTTTTGCTGGACGCCCTGCCGCAAATTCGCCGCGTCAAAGGCCGCACGTTTCACCTCAGCAATTCGCCGCCGGAGGACGACATTGATTATGCTTTGTTCGAAGTCACCGCCGACGATCCCGACGGGCCCGCCGATATCGCGCGCGTGCTCATGCAAATTCCCAGCCTCAACAAAAACGATTCCTTGCGCG
>Ga0247727_10003229_pt1 | contig 36311 bp, 36 predicted proteins | sample WisWelCaveWW1625_FD_202498 | JGI IMG/M metagenome (GOLD analysis project Ga0247727, IMG submission 202498) | Biofilm microbial communities from Wishing Well Cave, Virginia, United States - WW16-25 | ecosystem: Environmental > Aquatic > Deep subsurface > Groundwater > Cave microbial mat | place...
CCGCCGTGCACACGCTGCGCAAGCAAGGCCGTCACGTGCTCTCCTACCTCGAGCAGGCATGCGTCGCCTCGCTACGCGGCCAGCCGAATCCAGCGCTCATGCCTGACGGCCCGTGAACGGGTACCGCGCAAGGGCGTCAACGTGCTCGAGCGCGGGAGCCAGGTGCACTTCATGGGCGAGTTCCAGGCGCTGCTCGACTTCCCGCCCGCGCCCAAGCTGCGCTGGGACGGCAAGCTAGACCCCGCCCAGGCGTCTCCCGCGGAGTTGCGAGGCCAGGAGCTCTTCTTCGGCAAGGCGCAGTGCGCGACCTGCCACCCCTCGCCCTACTACACCGACAACTCGATGCACAACCTGCAGGTCGAGCGCTTCTACGCCCCGCGCAAGATCGAGGGCCTGATGGCCGCCTCAGACGGCCCGATCAAGACCTTCCCCCTGCGCGGGATCAAGGACTCGCCGCCGTACCTGCACGACGACCGGCTCCTGACGCTCGACGACACGGTCGAGTTCTTCAACCTCGTGCTCGGCCTCGGGCTCGCCGCGGACGAGAAGGCCGACCTGGTCCTCTTCCTGCGCTGCTTGTGACCCACGGTGCGCGCATGGGGCCCGTCGCCCACCCGACATCCCCCCGGGTACGATGGGTCCCATGCGAGCCCTTGCGTCGTCGCTCGGACCGTCCATGCGAGCCCTTGCTCGAGCGCGACTCTGGGCTCCGGCCGCGTGGAAGCGCGTCTCCCTGGCCTGGACCCTGCTCCTCGTGGCCTGCGTCTCGCGCTCGAACGCGCCCTACGTGTTCAACCTCGTCTCGATCCGCGTCGGACAGGGAGAGGCCGACCTCGGGCGCGTGGAGCAAGCCCTGGAGGCGCTCCCCGGCGTCCTCGAGGTCCAGCTCGACCCGACGGACGATCGCGTCGACGTCGCCTACGATTCGGCGCGCGCGAACCGCGAAGGACTCCTCGCCGCGATCCGCGGCCTCGGGTACCAGGCCGAGGTCGTCATCCGCCGCAAGACGCTGGGGGAGATTCCCGCGCCGGAACCGAGCGTCGAGAAGTAGCCATTTCGCTCGCGGGTCGTCGCTGCTGCTGGTTCCGGCCAGGGGGAGGTGCTCCATGAAGGCAGGGGATTCTGGAGGCCACGAGAAACCCAACCGCGGCGGAGAGGTCTTTGGGAGGGCGTCTGTCTGCCGCCCAGCTGGAGGTCTAGAATGGGCTTTCGAGAGTACTCGAGACTGGAAGGGATGATCCTCAAGGTCGAGATCGAGCGAGAGGACGACGGTCGTTGGATCGGAGAAGTCCTCGAGCTTCCCGGCGTGCTCGCTTATGGCGCGACCGAGCAGGAGGCCAGGGCCAAGGTCCAGGCCCTCGCGCTACGCGTGCTCGCCGACCGGCTGGAGCACGGCGGAGCCAGCCACGATCTCATGAACATCTCCTTCGCTGCGGCGTGAGAAGCCGCAGCAAAGTGTCGTCGCATCGAATTGTGTCATCGTTTACCCGTGACATGGAGAGCCATAGCTTCGGTTCGCCATGGCAGAAGGCATCGATCCTGATCGGCGCAAGGGTCCGTTTCCGAGCGCCAAGGCGACGCGCGTTCTGGCGGCACTCCTCCGCAGCGGCTGGAGGCTCAGACGCCAGGCAGGATCCCACCGCGTGCTCGCGAAGCCAGGGTGTCCCGATTTCGTCTTCGCGTTCCACGATCGAGCAGAGATCGGGCCGCGCATGTTGGCGCGCATCGCGAAGCGAACAGGTTTGAAACCCGAGGATCTGTAGCCAGGCAGCGCGGCCAGCTCTCCCTGCGCCGCGTCTCCCCTCACCCCTTGACCACGACGAACGGCTTGAGGCGCGCCACGGGCTTGGCGAGCCCGCTCTTCACGACCACGTCGACCACCTGCGCCACGTCCTTGTAGGCTTCCGAGATCTCCTCCTCGACCGTGCGCCGGCCCGCCGCCTGGAGCGAGATGCCCTGCTTGGCGAGCTCCTTCCCGATGTTGCGGCCGCGCGCGAGATCGCGCGCCTTGTGGCGCGAGAGCAGGCGTCCCGCGCCGTGGCAGCAGGAGCCGAAGGTCTTGCGCTCGGCCTCCTTGGTCCCGAGCAGCACGTAGGAGTAGCGGCCCATGTCGCCCGGCACGAGCACCGGCTGCCCGAGGTCGCGGTGCGCTTCCGGGATCGCCGGATGGCCGGGCCCGAAGGCGCGCGTCGCGCCCTTCCGGTGGACCACGAGGCCGCGTTCCACGCCGTCGACCACGTGCGTCTCGAGCTTGGCGATGTTGTGGCACACGTCGTAGACGAGCGCGGCCTCGACCTTGCCGCCGAAGCGCTCGTTCAACACCTCGCGCACGCGGTGCGTGATCACCTGGCGGTTGGCGAAGGCGAAGTTCATCGCCGCGCCCATGGCGCCGAAGTAGGCGCGCCCTTCGTCGGAGTCGAAGGGCGCGGAGCAGAGCTGGCGGTCGGGGAGCTCGATCCCGTGGGTCTTCGAGGCCTGGATCATGCGATCGAGGAAGTCGTCGCACACCTGGTGGCCGAAGCCGCGCGAGCCGGTGTGGATCAGGGCCGTGAGGCCGCCGAGCGGAAGCCCCAGGCGCTCCGCCGCGGCCTCGTCGTAGACCTCCTCGACCTCCTGCACCTCGAGGAAGTGGTTCCCCGAGCCGAGCGTGCCGAGCTGCGGCGCGCCGCGGATGCGCGCGTCGGCGGAGACGTGCTTGGGCTCGGCCCAGGCCGCGCGCCCGTTCTCCTCGATGTGCGCCAGGTCCTGCGGCGTGCCGAACTCCTGCGCGACCGCCCAGTGCGCCCCCTCGCGGCCGACGACATCGAGCTCGTGGGCCTTGAGGTGGATCGAACCGCCCTTGCCCGTGCCGGCGGGAATGGCCTGGAGGAGGGCCTTCGCGAGTTCGCCGCGGTGCTCGCGCGCCTTCTTCGTGCGCAGCCCCGTGACGGAGAGGAGCCGCACGCCACAGTTGATGTCGAAGCCGACACCGCCGGGCGAGATGACGCCGCCTTCCTTGGGATCGAAGGCCGCGACCCCGCCGATCGGGAATCCGTAGCCCCAGTGGATATCGGGCATCCCCATGGAAGCACCCACGATCCCCGGCAGGCAGGCGACGTTCTGCACCTGCTCCAGGCAGGGATCCTCGCGGATCGACTCCATGAGCTCGGCGGAGGCGAACACGCGCCCCGGGACGCGCATGGCGCCGGACTTGGGGATCTCCCACTCGAATTCGCCGCGACGTTCGAGCTGCATCGCTAGAGCTCCTCGATCGCCTGCACGATGTGCTCGGGCGCCACGCGGTCCGAGATACGCCCGGCGACGTAGCGCCAAGCGATGCTCCCGTCTGGCCGTACCAGGAAGTGTGCCGGCACCGCGATGTCGGTGCCTCCCGGGCCGCCGCGCTCGTGCAGCACGCCGTAGGCGCGGATCGCGGCGCACTCGGGATCCGCGAGCAGCGGAAAGCCGAGCTCGCGCTCTTCGACCATCGCTCGCAGCTCGTCGAGAGGCGCGGCGGCGAGCGCGAGAAGCCGCCCGCCCTTCGCGCGGACCGCCGCGCCGGCGTCTCCGAGACCTCGGAGCTCGCTCACGCAGGAGAATCACCAGGGCCCGCGGAAGAAGACGAGATGCACCGGACCGCGGGCGAGCTCGTCCTCCAGGCGGATCGTCCGCCCCTCCGTGCTCTCGAGCGCGAAGCCGGGCGCTTGCGCGAGCTCCGCGGCGCGCGTCGCGGGGAGCCGCGCGAGGCCGAAGAAGAGCCAGGCGAAGGCGGCGAGGGCCGTGAGGTCGAGCCCGGCGAGGAGGCGCACCCAGGCGCGTCGATCGATTCGCGCCGCGGACACGCCGATCGCTACGCCCAGGCCGAGCAGGAACCAGGCGGCCGATCCGCTCGAGCGCATCCAGGGCTCGTCGATCGTCGCGTACCAGGCCGGCAGCGCGAGGAGGCATAGGAGGAGCGCGAAGAGCGCCCTCGCGCCGCGCCGGGGAGCCGAGGAAGCGGTGGGTCGGGGAGATTCCATGGGCGATGCGCCTTGCGGATCAGACGTCGAGCACGATTGTCCCACGCCAGGTCCCGTCGGGGCCACGGGCGGCCGAGGCTCGGTGCCACGTCACGGCCTTGATGTCGACGCCCTGCAGAGGCCCGAGGGCCGCGAGCGGGACGCAAGCGAGGATTCCCTGCGCGTGCCTCTCGCCGGAAGCAGGATCGACCCGCGCATCGATCGCGAGCAAGCCCTCCACCGTGAGGAGCCGCAGGCAGGCGCGCCACCAGCGCACCCAGGTCTCGCTCGCGTCGATGCCGTTCACGTCGATCGAGCGCGAGGTCGATTCCGCCGCCGCCCGGGCGGGCGATGTTGGCTCGGCCCGGGGTCCTTCTAGGACGAGGGAATGCAAGCAGCGCGGTGGCTCGGCGAGCAGCTCGGCCCAGCTCGCGGCCGTGCACTCGATGCGGATGTCGGCGGTGTGGTCGAGGACCTTCCACATGGGTGCGCTCAATCTACTTGCCTCCTTCCGGGTGTCCCGGAACCCCGGGCCGTTTTCGCGCGGAGGCAAGAAAAGTCACGTCCCGATTTGCCTGGAGGCAGGAACGGCCCCTGACCTCTGCGGCGCCATCTCGAACAGGCGATCCGCTCCGACATCCGGGCAGAAGAGGGGCCTGGTCGCCGGGACAGCGCCTGGATTGCTCTTTCCTGGATGTCGGGTACCCTGGCCCGTATGCCGCGCGAACCCGAGCGACCCCTCGAGCTCGACCCGGTGATCGAGGTCTACAAGAGAGGCATCGATCGCACGTTGATCCGGGAGAACCTGAAACTCACTCCGACGGAGCGAGTCGAGAGGCTGGTCGAGCTCCAACGCTTCGCCGAGGAGCTCCGCCGCGCGGGCCGTGAGCTCAGACGACGCCAAAGGCATGACCGACTTCCGCGGGCTTCTTGAAGCCCTTTGCCGCGAGGGCGTCGAGTTCATCCTCATCGGTGGGATGGCGGCGCGGGTTCATGGGTCGGCCCGCCTGACGGAAGACCTCGACCTCGTGTACTCCCGTGATCCGAAAAACCTGGCGCGGCTTGCCTGCGCCTTGAAGGATCTCGAACCCTATCTGCGCGGAGCGCCGCCGGGCCTGCCCTTCCGCTGGGACGAGCGGACCCTGCGGATGGGTTTGAACTTCACCTTGAAGACGACCCTGGGAGACATCGACCTCTTGGGTGAAGTGGCGGGCGGGGGCACGTACCCGGACCTCCTTCCTCACACGGAAGAGATCCGTCTCTTCGGGCTTTCCTGCCGTTGCGTTGACCTGACGACCTTGATTCGTTTGAAGCAAGCCGCCGGGCGCCCGAGGGACCTGGAGGCGATCGCCGAGCTCGAGGCGATCCTCGAGGAAGAGCGCGAAGGTCCCGGCGACCGAAGCTAGCCGCGTCGTCTGTCCGGGGATCGACCCGTCGTGTCCCGGAGGCGTCGGCGCCTCAACGCGTGCCGTGCACGGGCGCGGCCGCCTCGCTCGCCGCCGGCTCGCGCGTCAGATCGAAGCACGCCTCGTGCTCGAGCTCGCCGTCCTCGAAGTAGAGCCAGTTCGCGAGGACGTGGTCGGGGCCGAGGAACGTGTAGCGCGCGCGGTGCATGTGGCCTTCCTTCGGCGACGCCATGTTCGTGCCGTGGTCGAACTCGAAGGCCAGGATCCTCTCGGGGGCCTCCGACGCGCCCACGAGCACCATGCTCGGCTGGTTCCCCGCCGCGCAGTAGTGGGTGAGGCGCAGATCGCTGCCGTCGAGGTGATAGAGCGTCAGCATCTCGTGCTCGGTTCCCTCGAACATGTCCTCGACGAGCGCGCTGCCGCCGGAGGCGAGCCGATAGCTGAAGGTGACCGGGAACGACTCCTCGCCTGTGTGGGCGGTGCCGCTCCAGCGACCGACGAGCTGCTTCATGGATTCGAAGGCCTGCATGGACTGACGGGAATCCGCGACCTCGTCGCGAACCTTCACGACGGTGCAGGCGGCCAGCGGGGCGCAGAGCGCGAGCGAAACGAGCTTTTTCATGACGGATCTCCTCGTAGAGCGGTGGGGGCCGGGATTGTAGCTCCGCCGGCTCGCGCGGCACGTCTCCCTCGACCCCCGTGCGCAAGGTAGGCGTCTAGCCCGTCATGGCCCGCCCTTTCGGGCGTGATCTTGTCACCCTCAAGAGGCAGGGTCGGTCCCATCAGGAGAGGTCCGGACCATGAACCATGACCTGATCACCCGCCTGTTCCGTTCGTTCGAGGATCTCGTCCACCGCGAGGGCGACGTCGAGTACTGGCTGGCCCGCGAACTCCAGGAACTACTCGGCTACACGCAGTGGCGCAACTTCGAACCCGTTATTGCCAGGGCCCGCGATGCCTGCTGCATAGCGGGCAAGAGGTCTCAGACCATTTTGCGGACGTCCGCAAAATGGTCGACCTAGGCTCGGGCGCGCGGCGCGAACTCGAGGACGTCGCGCTTACGCGCTACGCAGCCTACCTGATCGCGCAGAACGGCGACCCACGCAAGGTGGAGATCGCCTTCGCGCAGACCTACTTCGCAGTCCAGACGCGCAAGCAGGAGCTGATCGAGGCCCGCCTGGAGGAGATCGAGCGCCGCGAGGCCCGCAAGCGCCTCGCGGCGAGCGAGAAGGAGCTCTCGGGGGTGATCTTCGAGCGCCTGCGCGACCACGAGAGCTTTGCACGCATCCGTAGCAAGGGGGACGCAGCCCTGTTCGGCGGGCTGACGACACTGGACATGAAGGAGCAGCTCGGTGTCCCGGAGGCCCGGCCGCTGGCCGACTTCCTTCCGACGATCACGATCAAGGCCAAGGATCTGGCCAACGAGATGACGGCGCACAACGTCAAGACGCGCGACCTGCGGAGCGAGCCCACGATCACGTCCGAGCACGTCGGCAACAACCGCGAGGTGCGCGAGGCGCTCACGAAGCGTGGCATCAAGCCGGAGGAGCTTCCGCCGGCTGAGGACGTGCGCAAGCTCGAGCGGCGCGTGGAAGCGGATTCCCGCAAGCTGCCGCAGAAGGCACCTCGGCTGGACGAGGGCAAACGCAAGTCGCGCCCCGCACAGCGCGAGAAAAGGAAACAAGAGAGCTGATCGCCGCGTCGCGCGGGTTGCGGCCCGAGCGGGGGGCCCCTAGGATTCGCGATGCCGCTCCCCGGCGCTCCCCGTGCAGCTCGGATTCGTCATCGACCAGACGCGGTGCATCGGCTGTCACGCCTGCACGGTCGCCTGCAAGTCCGAGAACCACGTCCCGCTCGGGAACTTCCGCACCTGGGTGAAGTACACCGAGGAGGGCGAGTTCCCCGCGGTCAAGCGCTCCTTCGCCGTGCTGCGCTGCAACCAGTGCACGGAGGCGCCCTGCGTCACGATCTGCCCGGTGAACGCCCTCGAGAAGCGTCCCGACGGGATCGTCGACGTCGACCCGAAGGCCTGCATCGGCTGCAAGTCCTGCATGCAGGGCTGCCCCTACGACGCGCTCTACCTGAACGAGGAGCAGGGCACGGCGGAGAAGTGTCACTTCTGCGCGCACAGGACCGAGCGCGGCCTCGCGCCGGCCTGCGCGGTCGTCTGTCCGACCGAGGCGATCATCCCGGGCGACTTCGACGACCCGCAGAGCCGCGTGTCGCGCATGAAGCGCGAGTACGGGCTCGAGGCGCGCAAGCTCGAGGCCGGCACGGGGCCGAACGTCTTCTACCGAGACGCAGCCCCGGCCGCCATCGATCCGCTCGCGACGAACGGGGCGGGGGGGTACCTCTGGGCCGATCGCCTGCCGAGCGTCCAGCGTGCGGCGGAGGAGTACCTGATGGAAGTGGGGACGCTCGAGGAGCGCGCGCAGGCCCGCACGACCTACAGCGTCGATCCCAAGGCCTACTGGGGTTGGAAGATCACCGCCTACCTCGTGACGAAGTCCGTAGCGGCCGGGGTCTTCATCGCGAGCTATCTCTGGTCCGGCTCACCGTTTCGAGGCGGCGGCGTCTTCGAGCAGCGGATGGCGCTCGCCGTGCCGCTCCTCGCGCTCGCGTTCCTCACGGTGACCTCGGCGCTGCTCGTCTTGGACCTCAAGCGACCCGAGCGATTCCTCTACATCCTCCTGCGGCCGAACTGGAGCTCGTGGCTCGTGCGCGGGACCTGGTTCCTGATCGCCTACGGGACGCTGCTCGCCGTCTGGGTCGCCCTCGGTCTCACGGGCGGGCTCGAAGGAGCCTTCGCGCGCAACCTCCTCGGCGGGGTGACGACGCTCGCCGCCGGCGCGAGCGCTTGCTACACGGGCTGGCTCTTTGGTCAGGCCAAGGGGCGCGTGCTGTGGATGCGCCGCGGGCTCTGGGCGCACCTCGTCGTGCAGGCGATCGTCGCGGGAGCCGCGGCGCTCCTGCTCCTCGGCGCGCTCGTCGACCTCGCGCCGGGCCTGCGCGAGTCGGCGAGTTCGACCCTGATCAGCGCGCTGGCGGTCCACGCCGCCTTCGTGCTGCTCGAGGGCAAGCTCGCGCCGAAGAAGCGCGAGGCGGAGTACGCCCTCGCGCACGAGCTCGTCGCGCGCGGCCCCTTCGCGCAGCGGCACTGGACGCTCGGGGTCTTCGCCGGGATCCTCCTGCCGCTCGCGCTGCTGGTGGCTCCCGGCCCGCAGGCGCTGCCGCTCCTCGCGGCCGCGCTCGCGCTCCTCGGCCTGTGGGTCGAGGAGGACGTCCTCGTCCGCGCCGGACAGGCGCTCCCGATCAGCTAGAGGAGGACGACGAAGAGCGAACCGGGCTCGACGAGCTACGGGGCCCGCCCGTGCGTTCCTCCCCCGGGGAGCTCAGCGGCCTCCGGCGCACCCCACGCCGGCCCCGCACACGACGGGGTCGCCGCGCCGTTGCAGGTGGATGCTCCCTCCGCGTAGAGGCAGCCAGGAGGCCGTGCCCGTCTGCGCCGCGAGCTTCGCCGCCAGGGCCGCGCGCTTCTCCTCCTCGCCGTGCACGAGGGCCACGCGCGCGCCGCGCGCCACCATCGGCCGGACCCACTCGACGAGCTCGCTCTGGCCCGCGTGGGCCGAGAAGCCGCCGAGGGTCGCGACCCTGGCTTTCACGGCCACTGGCTCGCCGAAGATGCGCACGTTGCGCGCGCCCTCGACCAGCGCGCGCCCGAGCGTGCCGCGCGCCTGGAAGCCGACGATCACGACGTCGGTCGATGCACGCCACAGGTTGTGGCGCAGGTGGTGCAGGATGCGCCCGCCCTCGCACATGCCGCTCGCGGAGAGGATCACGATCCCGCGCCGGTCGTTCAGGCGCATGGATTCCTCGGGGGTGCGGCAGAAGGCCAGCTCGCGCGGCTCGAAGCTCTCGCAGCGCAGCCCGGCGCTCGTGCGCTGGAAGCAGTCGTCGTGGCGGCGGTAGAGCTCGGTCGCGGAGATCGCCATCGGGCTGTCGAGGAAGACCGGCAGCGCGGGGATGCGCCCCTCGCGCTTGAGCTTCCCGATGTAGTGCAGGAGCTCCTGCGCGCGCCCGACGGCGAAGACGGGCACGAGCACGTTTCCGCCGTCCTTCACGGCCGCGGTCAAGGCCTGGGCGAGCTCCTCGACGGTCGCGTCGAGGTCCTTGTGGTCGCGGTCGCCGTAGGTCGATTCCAGCAGCACGAGGTCGGCCTCGGCGGGCGGCTCGGGCGGTAGCAGCAGCGGCTCGTGTCTCCGGCCGAGGTCGCCCGAGAAGACGAGCTTGCGCTCGACGCCGCCCTCCTGGACCCAGCACTCGACGGAGGCGGCCCCGAGGATGTGCCCGGCGCGCGCGTAGCGGATGCGCAGGCCCTCGGCGAGCTCCTCGACGCGGTCGAAGGGGTGCTGCACGAGCCGGTCGAGCGCCCGCTCCGCGTCCTCGATCCCGTACAGCGGCTCGACAGGCTTCATCCCCTGGCGCTGGCGTCTGCGGTTCGCACTCTTCGTGTCCTGCTCGTGGATGTGGGCCGAGTCGCGCAGCAGGATGCCGAGCAGGTCCGCGCTCGGCACCGTGACGTGTACCTTGCCGCGGAACCCGTCGTGCACGAGCTTCGACACGAGTCCCGAGTGATCCACGTGCGCGTGCGTCAAGACGACCGCGTCGATCCCGGCCGGATCGAAGGGGAACGGCCGCTCGTTCTGCGAACGCGCGTGCCGCTCCCCCTGGCACATCCCGCAGTCGAACAGGACGTGCGCGTGCGCCGTCTCGAGCAGGTAGATCGAGCCCGTGACTTCGCCTGCGGCGCCGAGGAACGTCAGCCGGGCGAGCTCCTCGCCCTCGAGCTTGCGGAAGCCGCGCGCGTGTCGCTTGCCCATGGGCCCGGAGTCTAGTGTGGGGCGAGGTCTGGGGGAGCGCCAGCCACATGGTGACGCGCCCGGTGACGATCAAGGCCATGCTGCGCGTCGCCTTCGACATCGCGGCGAGCAACGCCGAGCCGGTGGACGGGCGTCTGGCGCGCTGGACGCGCCGTCTCGCGTCCACATCGAACCCACGCGTGGCGCGAAAGGCGCCGAGGAGTGATCTCATGAAGAAGATGAAGGCCTACGCCACCTTCGACCTGTACCTCGCAGACCAGTCGCCGAAGAATCAGACCCTCATCCGGGCGCTCCGCAAGTTCGTGAAGCGCGTCGCCCCGAAGCTCCAGGAGTCCGTGAAGTGGGGCAACGGGTGCTGGTTGAAAGGCAAGGCTCCGGTCGCCTACGTCTACTCGGCACCCACCTACGTGCAGTTCGGCTTCGTCCACGGGTCCTCGCTCGACGACCCGCGCGGCCTCCTCGAAGGCAAGGGACAGTACGTGCGGCACATCAAGGTGCGCACGGTCAAGGACATCGACGAGGCGGCGTTCGGGGCCCTCCTGCGCCAGGCCATTCGGTAGAGCCCGCCACCCACATGGTGATCGCTCAGCGCTCTACTTCCACTCGAGCCACTGCGCGGCAACGCTTCGGAAGAGCGGGTCGCCGTCTCTGTCGAAGCGCGCCAGCGCCTCGCTCGACGCCTGACGTCCGGGATCTTCGTTGGGTCGCCTACCACCTCAGGCGCAGGCGCGATCCGAGCCGCTTCGGTTAGGCTCCGAGAGGTGAGGATCGCACTCGGCTTCAGCGTGCACACCGGGTGGGCGGCCATGGTCGCGGTCACGCGCAACGCGGTCGTCGACCGGCGCCGGATCGTGATGAACCCGGACCCCTCGCGGTTCGCCTATCACGCGGCGCGCGACCTGTCGCTGCGAGCCGCGGAGCGTCACGTCGCGAAGGCCGCCGAGCTCGCGCGCGGGAACGCGACGGCCGCACTGCGCGCCGCGGTCGAGGAGATCGGCGCGGTGGCATCGGCCGGCATCCTGGTGAGCGGGCGCCCCCTCGCGGCCTCCCTCGAGACGACGCTCGCGAGCCACTCGCTGGTCCACGCGGCCGAGGGGGCGATGTATCGCGAGGCACTCCGCGCGGCCTGCCGCACGCTCGGCATCCGCGTCGCCGACGTCCTTCGCCGAGACCTCGCGGGCGCCCCGAGGATCGCCCGTCCCGACGGGCCACCGTGGGGCAAGGACCAGCGCGACGCCTGCGCGGCCGCGCGGCTCGCGCTCGAGGCCTGACGAGAGCTCGCCCCCGGCGCTGTTCACGCTCAGCGGGTCGCGCGTAGAACAGGAGCGCTGTCCCCGGAACACGAGCCCACGGACCTGTACCATCCCGGCGAGCCGTGAGGAACGACCCGACCCTCGCCCGCGTCGCCCCGCCATCCTGCGGGGGACGCCATGCCGTTGGCCGGCGGAGGTCGACATGCCGCTGACGTCCGGGATCCTCGTGGGGCGCTCCTGGCCGCGCTCGGGATCGCGATCGTCGCCATCGACAGGAAGCACAGGAAGGCCGGGTTCGCCCTGGCGGCGTTCGGCCTCTTGCTCGCCGGCGCCGTGGCCGCCGTCGTCGTCCTTGCGGCGAACTCACGCATGTGACCTGGGCGGGGATGGAAGCTCCACTAGACTGCCTGGGTGCGCTGCTCTCCTATCCTCCTCGCGCTCGCGTTGTTCGGATGCGGTCCGGCGGTGCCAGCGCAAGGTGACCCCGGTCCTGCGTCGAACCCGCCCGGGAGCGCGACGAGCCCGGCCGACCTCGCGTCGAGTCCCTCCCTCGCGGTCTGGGATTTCCTGCGCGGGAAGTACGACCGGAACGGCGACGCGCGCATCGAGCGCGTGGAGTACCCGCGCGGCGAGCGCGCCTTCGGATACGTCGACGCCGACCACGACGGCGTGATCACGACCGCAGACTTCGCCGGCGAGTGGGGCGACGGGCCGCGGGACGAGGGCTTCACCTGGGGCGAGGGCGGTCCCGAGCCCGGCGACCCGGCGCCGGAGCTGCGGCTCCTCACGACGGGCGGCGAACCCGTGGGGCTCTCCGCGTTCCGCGGAAAGAAGCCGGTGGCGCTCGTCTTCGGCAGCTTCACATGAGGCCCCTTCTGCGATGGAGCCGGTCGGCTCCGCGAGCTCGCGCAACACATCGGCGACCGGGTCCAGTTCCTGGCGGTCTATGTCCGCGAGTCGCATCCCGTCGACGGCGTGCTGCCCGAGCGCTACACCGGCGTCGGGTTGCGCGCCGGGCCCGATCACGGGCTCCTGATCGAGGACCCGCTCACCGACGACGAGCGGCGCGCCGTCGCGCAGAGGTGCGAGCAGGCCCTCGAACTCGGCTTCCCGATGCTCGTCGACGGCGTGGACGACTCGGTGAGTCGCGCCTTCGCCGCCTGGCCCGACCGCCTGTATCTCGTCGACCTCGACGGAAGGGTCGTCTACAAGAGCAGGAAGGGAGCCGCCGGCTTCCATCCCGACGAGCTCGGCCGCGCGGTCGAACAGCTGCTCGCCTCCCACGGCGATGCGGCGGGCGGCGGTCGCTGAGCGCCGCGGCGCGATCGCGCGGCTCGGCGCCACTCGTTGGACGACGGCTCCTTCGCGTCTGAGGTGCGGACGGCTCCACGCGTCGACCGGGATGCACTCTGGACGGAGGACCCCGATCCTCGCGCCACGCTCCGCGCGGCTCAGTCGCGTCGCGCCCGCCGGATCGGCACGAGGAGGAACGTCACCAGGACGAGCATGCCTGAAGGCCACGTAGCAGAGCGTGAAGAACCGCTCCGGCGCCTCGTAGAAGAGCAGGTCTCGCGCGAGCCGGCCCATGAAGGAGGTTTCCTCGTGGCGCTGGCCGGCCTCGATGCGCAGGTCGCGCTCCCAGGCCGTGAGCGGGCACAAGATCCCGCTCAGGGCCTCGATCGGAACGATCAGCGTGCAGACGAGGTGCGGGATGCGGAACGCGGGGCGGCGCACCCAGTCCCAGCGACAGAGGACGCCGACCCAGACGATCACGAAACCGGTCAGGACGAAGAGCACGTAGCCGAGGTGCAGGACGACGATGGCGTCTGCGAGCAGGGCGGGATCCACCGCAGGGAGCGTACGCCGAACGGGCGTCGATGGCGAAGCCGGGCCGGCACGCGACCCACGACCCCGAACTCCAGTCGGAATGGGCCATGGCCCGAGGGCGGCGCGGGAGTACGATGCCGCACGGCATGACCCGCGAAGCCGGCGCTACCACCGCGCTGCGGGTTCTCGCGCACGAAGACGCGGAAGTGCGTGTTAGGGTCGCGGAAGTAGCGCGCTACTGGCGAAACGACCACACCGCGAGTCGTGGCGGCCCTACTTCGACACGATCTCCTTGAGTGTGCTTCCGTCCTTGCTCACCCAGGCAACAAGTCCGTTCGCGCTTCCTCCATGGATCACGGCTGCGGCGGCGCTCGTGCTCGAGAAGGGGACGTCCTTCGTGAAGACGTACACACCGTCCTTCTCGACGAGGACTCCATCTGCGATGAGCTGCTTGCGCGTCGCGAGGACATGCGGCCATTGCTCGGCAGAGGGTCGTTCTTTCAGAACGGCGCTGGACCCACGGAATACGACGAATCCCTCAGCGGTCCGCTGCCCCCGCGCCTCGGCCTCCTTGATTCGACAGTAGAGGAGGCCGTCCGCCTCGGGCTTGTTCGGCGCATGGGCCACAGGCGTGAGGAGGTCGGATCCGAGGACGGGAAGCAGTTGCCGAATGCGAGCTAGAAAGACCTCCATGTCCTCGCGGTCGGATTCCGGTAGGCGAGATCCGCTGGCCTGGTTCTGATCCAGAACGAATCGACCTGCCGCCGCAGCCTCGACGAGAATCCGATTCTCGAGATACCTCACGTGCGCCTTGGTGAGCGTCTCGTCCTTGCTCACGAAGACGATCGCGGAGATCCAGAACTCCTTCGCCCTGTGCTGCTTCAAGCGATCCCGAATGACCTCGGCCTCGCCCACGTAGGCCCGCGGCGCGTTCGTGTCCGGATCGTTGCCGCTGAGCACGTACACGCCGGCGCCCTCGCATTCCTCTCCTGCCAGGAGCGCCTCCAGCTCCGTGCGCGGAGCAGCGAGGGCCTTTCCCGACCAGTTCGATATCTCGGCGATGCGAAGTCCCTTGGCGTCGCCCCGTGGGAGGAACAGCTTGATGGTTGCAGAGGTCATGGCGATGTCTCCGTGGCGCCGGAGGGTACCTGCGCGACGTGCTCACGCAGACCGGGAGCGACGAATTCGGAGCCTCCCGCCACTCATGGCAGTGTCTCGTCGAGGATCCGCGCGAGCTTCGCCGGGTCGATGTTGCCGCCCGAGACGATGCACGCGATCCGTCCGCGGCCGGCCTTGCCCGTGAGCGCGGCGGCGAGCGCGGCGGCGCCCGCGCCCTCGGCCACGACGTGGTTGCGCGTGGCGAGCAGGCGGATGGCGGCGGCGACTTCGGCCAGCGAGACGACGATCGAGCCCGCGAGCAAGGTCGAGGCGAGCGGCCACATCTCCGCCAGGATGCTGCGCCCGCCGATGCCGTCGACGAAGCTCGCGCGCTGCTCGATCGCGCACGGCGCGCCGGCGGCGAGGGCGGCCGCGAGCGGCGCGGCGGTCTCGATCTCGGCCGCGAAGACGCGCACCGCCGGGCGCAGCGCGCGCAGCGCCGCGGCGATGCCGCAGGCGAGTCCGCCGCCGCCGTACGGCACGACCACGGCATCGAGCTCCGGCAGGTCCTCGAGCAGCTCGAGTCCGATCGTGGCGTTGCCCGCGATCACTGCGGCGTCCGACACGGGATGGATGAAGAGTCCGTCGAGGCCGGGATAGCGGTGCTCGACCAGCGCCTGCCACCAGCGCTCGTAGGGCACGGGCACGAGGCGCGCGCCGAGGCGTTCGATCGCGTCGAGCTTGGCGCGCGGCGCGCTCTCGGGCACGACGACGGAGCAGGAGACGCCGGCGCGGCGCGCGTTCCAGGCCACGCCCTGGGCCATGTTGCCGGCGCTGGCCGTATGGACACCACGCTCGAGCGCCGCGCGTCCCGCGGCGAGCATCGCGTTCCCCGCGCCGCGCAGCTTGAACGACCCGATCGGCTGCAGGCACTCGAGCTTGAGGTGGAGCTCGGCCGGCGCGCCGTCGACCTCGGCGCGCACGAGCGGCGTGCGCAGGACCGAGCCCGCGAGGCGCTCGCGCGCGGCGCGGATCTCGTCGAGCGACGGCGAGGCGAGCGGCTTCACGCGCGCACTCCGCCGAGCTCGACCCGCGCGCCCACCCCGCGCTCGCGCGCGACGCCCTCGAGGTGGTGCGCCACGGCCAGGTCCTCGACCGCGATCCCGAGCGATTCGAAGAGCGTGATCTCATCCCGCGCGCAGCGCCCCTGGCACGCGCCGAGCAGGACCTCGCCCAGCTCGCCCAGCACGTGCTCGGCGCCGAACGCGCCCTCCTGGATCGGGATCAGGATGTCGCCGGCCTCGTTCATCGCCGACTCGCGCCGGTCGACGAACACGCGCGCGCGGCGCACGGCCTCGGTGTCGAGCTCGCGCGCGTGCTTCAGGCACGCGCCGGCGGCGTTGACGTGGCAGCCCCGGGCGAGCCACCTCCCCGCGAGCACGGGCTCCCTGGCCGAGGTCGTCGTGCACACGAGGTCCGCGCCTTCGACGGCCGCGCGCGCCGAGTCGGCCGCCTCGACGGCGATGCCGTGGCGCTCGGACTCGCGGCGCGCGAAGGCCTCGCGGTGGGCATGGTCGGGGCTGAAGACGCGCACGCGCCGGATCCTGCGCGCCACGAGCATGGCTTCGAGATGCGTGCGGGCCTGCACCCCCGAGCCGAGGAGCGCGAGGTCGCCCGCGTCTTCGTTCGCGAGCGCGCGCGCGGCGACGCCGCTCGCGGCCGCGGTGCGGATCGCGGTGACCTCGCTCGCGTCGAGGATCGCGCGCGGCACGCCGTTCCTCGGATCGAAGAGCACGACCACGCCCTGGTGCGAGTCGAAGGGCGTGCCGTGGTTGCGCGGGAAGACGGCGACGACCTTGAGCCCGAGAGCGGACGGCTCGCCGAGGCTCCCGGGCATCATGCCGAGCAAGCTCTCGCCGTCCTCGAGGCGCATGCCGCGCCGCAGCGGATTCTGGCCGGCGCCGCGGGCCAGCGCGCGCAGCGCGTCCGCCACGAGGTCCATGCACGTCGCCATCGAGAGGAGCGCGCGGATCTCCGGCTGCGTCAGGACGACCGTGCTCACGCGCGTCATCGTGACGCTGCGTGTCGAAGGGCGCAATCGACCCCGCCCCGCGCGCCGCGGCGGAACGGTCAGAACTCGCCCAGCGTCACTCCTTCGCCATCGGCTTCCTCGTCGAGTACCTTCGAGCGCCACAGCGAGAACACGACCAGCGCGGCACCGACTGCCCCCAGCCCGAAACCTGCCTGGGGCAGCGGTCCGCAAGGATTCCTCCTCCGATCCCCCCGGATCATGCCGAGGGAGCCAACGGCTCCGCCGAGTAGGATTCCCGGACCCATGACTCTCGACTCCGCCCCGAAGCAGCGCACCTCGCCCTGGGAGCTCGCCGTCGCGCCGCCGCCCGAGCGGTGGGACGACTGGACCGAGCTCGATCCCGCCGCGTGGCCCGAGCGCGTCGAGAAGCACTACGCCCTCATCCCCACGATCTGCTTCAACTGCGAGTCGGCCTGCGGGCTCGTGGCGTATGTCGACAAGGAGACGGAGCGCATCACGAAGTTCGAGGGGAACCCGGTGCACCCCGGCTCGCGCGGGCGAACGTGCGCGAAGGGGCCGGCGACGATCAACCAGATCCACGATCCGGAGCGGATCCTCAAGCCCCTCAAGCGCAAGGGCAAGCGCGGGTCGGGCGAGTTCGTCGAGGTGAGCTGGGAGGAGGCGCTCGAGGACATCGGCGGGCGCATCCGGCGCGCGATCCTCGAGAAGCGCAACGAGGAGGTCATGTACCACGTCGGGCGGCCGGGCGAGGACCACTTCGTCCTGCGCATGCTGCAGGCCTGGGGGGTCGACGGGCACAACAGCCACACGAACGTGTGCAGCGCCTCGGCGCGCCTGGGGTATTCCCTGTGGATGGGGGCGGACCGGCCGTCGCCGGACTACTCGCAGACGAAGTTCATGCTGCTGCTCTCGAGCCACCTCGAGACCGGGCACTACTTCAACCCGCACGCGCAGCGCATCATGGAGGCGAAGGAGCGCGGCGCGCGCCTGGCGGTCGTCGACACGCGCCTCAGCAACACCGCCAGCCACGCGCACCTGTGGATCGCGCCCTGGCCGGGGACCGAGGCAGCGATGCTGCTCGGTGTGGCGCGCGAGCTGCTCGCGCGCGGCGTCGTGAACCGGGAGTTCGTGCGCCGCTGGGTGAACTGGAAGGAGTACCTGGAGGCGAACGATGGCGGGAACGCGAAGACCTTCGAGCGCTTCCTCGCGCGCCTGAAGGAAGACTACGCCCAGTTCACGCCGGAGTTCGTGGCCACGGAGTGCAAGATCCCCGGAGACACCGTCGTGAGGCTCGCCGACGAGATCGCGCGCGCCGGCGCGCAGTTCTCGAGCCATCTGTGGCGCAACACGGCGAGCGGCAACCTCGGCGGCTGGCAGGTGGCGCGCGCGCTGATGCTCTTGCACGTGCTCACGGGCTCGCTCGGCGTGCCGGGAGGCCTGAACCCGAACACCTGGGACAAGTTCGTGCCGAAGCCGAGCCAAGACCCGCCGCCGCAGAAGGGCTGGAACGAGCGCCTGTTCCCGCGCGAGTGGCCGCTCGCTCACTACGAGATGAGCTTCCTCTTGCCGCACCTCCTGCGCGAGAAGGACCTCTGCATCGAGGCCTACTTCACGCGCGTCTACAACCCGGTGTGGACGAACCCGGACGGGTGCTCGTGGATCGAGATGCTGGAAGACGAGCGGCGGATCGGCTGCCACGTCGCGCTCACGCCGATCTGGTCCGAGACGGCGCAGTGGGCTGACTACGTGCTCCCGATGGGCCTGGCAGCAGAGCGCCACGACCTGATGAGCCAGGAGACGCACGCCGGCACGTGGATCGGCTTCCGCCAGCCGGTGCTGCGCGAGTTCAAGGAGCGGAACGGCGAGGAGGTCGAGCTCACGAAGGACGCGAACCCGGGCGAGGTCTGGGAAGAGGCCGAGTTCTGGGTCGCGCTGACCTGGAAGATCGACCCCGACGGCGCGCTCGGCATCCGCAAGTGGTTCGAGTCGAAGTCGAAGCCCGGGACGCCCGTCACGATGGACGAGTACTTCGGCGACATCTTCGAGACGTCGGTCCCGGGGCTTCCCGAGGCGGCGCGGGAGCAGGACCTCACCCCGCTGGCCTACATGCGCAAGTACGGCGCCTTCGACGTGCCCTACGCGGGCCAGAAGCGCTACGAGCACGAGAAGAAGCCCACGGATCCACACGCGCTCGCGCTCGAGGACGGCACGAAGCGCGAGGGCTTCAAGACCGAGTCGAAGAAGCTCGAGTTCTACTCACCTACGATGCGCCAATGGGGCTTCGAGGGCGACGCGACCCCGGGCTACATCCGTTCACAGGTCCACTGGAGCGAGATCGACCTCGCGAAGAAGGAGCGCGTGCTGCTCCCGACCTTCCGCCTTCCGACGCTGATCCACACGCGCTCCGGCAACGCGAAGTGGCTGCAGGAGATCAGCCACACGAATCCGCTGTGGGTCCACCCGAGCGACCTGCGCTCGCTCGGGCTCGAGAACGGCGCCCTGGCGCGCGTCACGACGCGCATCGGCTACTTCGTCGTGCGCGTCTGGGAGACCGAGGGCATCCACCCCGGGATCATCGGCTGCTCGCACCACGTCGGACGCTGGCGTCTCTTCCGCGCCGTCGGAGGCCAGCAGCAGGCGAGCGCGCAGGTCGAGCTCCTCCGCGACGGCACGACCTTCCTCTTCCGCCACAAGGTCCCGATCGGCCCGTTCAAGAGCTCCGACCCCGACACCGAGCGCATCTGGTGGAAGGAGGCGGGGGTGAACCAGAACCTGACCTTCCCCGTGCAGCCCGACCCGGCGAGTGGCATGCACTGCTGGCACCAGAAGGTCACCGTCGAGCCCGCCCACGCGGGCGACCGCTACGCCGACGTCTTCGTCGACACGGCGAAGTCGCGCGCGGTCTACGCGGAATGGAAGAAGCTCACGCGTCCGGCGCCGGGCCCCGGCGGCCTGCGCCGGCCGCTGTGGATGAACCGGCCACTGCGGCCGGCGGACGAGGCGTACCGGATCGGCTAACCTCGAGCGGAGGCAGCGGCTTGGGTTCGTCCACCGGCACCGAGTAGGCTGCTCCCGTGGCCGTCGAGCTCGTCATCCCCCGTTCCTTCGACCCTGCGCAGGCCGCGCATTGGTTCGGTCCCTGGAAGTCGAGCGAGGAAGAGCCCGAACTGCGTCTGCGGCTTCCCAAGGGAGCGTTCCTGCAACCGACGGGAGTCGCGCTCCTCGCAGCGGGCATCGCCCGCCGGCAGCAGCGAGGCTGGAAGACCACGCTCGTCCACGATGCGGGTGCCGAAGACACCTACAGGCATCTGCAGAGGATCGACTTCTTCGAGGAGCTCGGCGTGACGCCGCCGAAGGACTTCCAGCGCCATGAGCCAGCCGGAGGGTTCGTTCCCTTGAAGCGCATCGTCAGTCTGAAGGTGGCGCGCGAGCTGGCCGACCGCAGCATCGAGTGCCTCGAGCACCAATTGAAGGACGTGGCGGTGAGCCCGCTTCGCATGGCGAGATTCATCTTCGAGGAGCTCGGCGCCAACGTCGTGCAACACTCGGGTGCTGCCGAAACGGGGTTCGGCATCGTCCAGGCGTTCCCCGAACGCAAGCGGCTCGAGCTCGCCTTTGCGGACGCCGGCGTGGGGTTTCGCAGGAGTCTCGAACGGAACCCCGAGCTCGAGGGGCGGATCGCGGACGACGGCGAAGCCCTGCAACTCGCGCTGAGCAAGGGCCTCACGGGCGGGATCCCGCTCAAGCAGAACGTCGGGATGGGCCTCGGGCTCCTCCAGGACTTCGCGGACCGCGTCGGCGGCGACCTCTGGATCGCGTCGGGCGATGCGCTCCTGCGCAGGCGGACCGCCGTCGGCAACGTGCGCACGAACACGTTGAGCTCGACGGCCGGATGGCAGGGGAGCTGGCTCTGCCTCGATGCGCCGATGGCATGAGGAACGCCCGGGAGCTTTCCGGGCCGAGGTGCTGGGAAGTCGCGACTGTGACCTGCTTCTCGATCCGGGGACTGCGCGGGCCCAAGTAGTTGATCCTGAGCTGACCCTTCCCCGGCGTCGAGAGGCCGGAGAAGGCCCTTCCCGCGCGACCCAGGAGGTTCTTGTCGGAATCTGACCGCAGGATGTCGCGTCCGTTCGACCGCCGAATCGTCGTCATTCCAGGCGATTCGCGGCCTACGGCGGGGGAAGATTCCCTTCGTCCAGGGAACAGGGATGCCCGGGATGCACTCTTCGAGACTGGATCGCGTGCGAGGGACGCCGCGATCCAGTCTGCAGTTCAAGGACCGTGAGCCGGCTCGGAACGGCGCCCGTCCGTACCCACCCCAAGCGCTCCAGACGAAGCGCCGGGCCGACGGATGGGCGCTCCTCTCCGATGAAGGTATCGCGAACCCGGAGCGCGTTCGGAGGAGCGAGGACGATCGGCCCCCCCCGTGTCCTGAGTCAGAAGTTCGCCGCCGCATCTCGGGGCCCTCGCGGCGCTGGCTTCGTTGCGCCTCCTCCGGATCCTGCAGAGAGGATGCGTCGTCGGCGCATCTTGCCAGCACCGCTGCGGACCTCCGATCTCTGCCACCGATCTTCTGACTCAGGACACTAGGGGATCAGGTGGTTCTCCACGAGGTAGTCCGCGATCAGCTCGGTTTGCAGCGCGGTTCCCCGCTCGGAGAAGTGCTGACTGTCGACGAAGTACTCGGCATCACGCGGGAAGCGCGGCGCGAAGTCGAAGATGTGAACGCCCTGTTCGCGCGCCACGTCCCGCGTGATCTGGTTGAGCGCTTCCAGGGCCTTCGCTCCCTCCTGGGAGGCGAGCAGGGGATCCCTTTCCGAGTGGGGGAACGAGGCGAACGTGACCAGGACCGTCTGGATCCCGTGTGCCCTGGCCAGGATGGCGAGGCTCTCGAGGTTCCGACGGAAATAGATGGGCGGGTTCGCCTCGAGCATGTCCGCGGCGCTGACCTCCGTGAAGATGCCGCTCGGATAGGATCCGCGCGCCAACTGCCGCGCGAACTCCTCGGCGTGATAGGTCTTCGGCCCGCGGGCCATCTGATGGTCGAGTGAGTTGTGCGGTTCCGACAGGCCGGCGCGGATCATGAACGCCCGGGCGAGGGTGATGGACTCGATCCATCGCTCCGGGGGGGCATCGAGCGCGATCGGCCCACGTCGGCCGGAGGAATCCCCGCGGTAGGAGTCCGGGGGCCAGACGAAGAGGGTCCTGACGTCGTTGCTGCCGTGATAGACGACGATCATGTCAGGCGCGAGATCCAGCGTCCGGATCTGGAAGTCGATCAAGGTCTCGAGCGTCGTCCATCCCTGCGCGCCTGCATTGATCACCTCGACGCGGGAAAAGCCCCTGGCCTTCAGTTCTTCCTCGAGCAGGAAGGGATAGGAAAGGCGATAGTCCTCCGTGGGAAAGGAATAGGTCGTCGAGCCCCCCATGCACACGATCCGGAACTCGCCCTCCGGCTTGGGCTGGAGGATCTCCTCGCCCCGATAACCCAGGGCATTGTGGCGGTTCTTCCCCCGGACGTAGCCGGGAGTCGGATAGAGGCCGAGGTAGCGATGCGGCGACAGGCGCTGGGGAATACCCCTCTTCCTGATCTGCTCGAGCGTGCCGTAGCGGCTCAACGTTCCCTCGTCCGCCAGCCACACCAGGTAGACGCGCGCGGCGCCCTCGAGCAAGCACAGGGTCACGATCGTCGCTGCGAGTGCCACGAGGGCCTTCTTCAGGCGCTTGTCGACGTGCATCTTGGATGCAGTGTGGAGGCACCTGTGCCTGGGAAGCAATCCCCGGCTTCCCGTGCGACCTGAACACGCGCGGAGGGAAAGATCTCCGGGCCGACGGAGGGTGCAGCGATGTCTCCGCCCGCAACTCGGTCTTGCCAGGTACACTCCTTCCCCGTCTGGGGCCAAGGAATGAGCGCCAAGAGGACGTTTGCCGGATTCGTGGCTGCGGTCCTGTTCGCCGTGACCGGAGCCGCCCAGGAACCCCTCCTGTCGTCCGACGACTCGCTCGAGCTCTTCGATGGTCGGACGCTCGAAGGTTGGGTCACGCGCGACGACCTCGACGTGGGCCAGGCGAAGTGGACCGTCGAGGACGGCGTGCTCGTCGGCCGTCAGGGCGAGGGAAAGGCTGGCGGACTCCTCACCACGGCGCTCCCCTATCGAAACTTCGTCTTCTCGGTGGAGACTCGGATCGATTGGCCATTCGACTCGGGCGTCTTCCTGCGCGCGGGCCCGCGCGACAGGGGCCTCGAGGTGACCCTCGATTGGAGCGGCGACGGCGAGATCGCGGCGGTCCGTTCCGGAGATCTTCTCGCTCACAACGAAACGGCGAAGTCCGTTTTCAAGAAGGACGACTGGAACCGCGTGACGGTGCGCTGCGAAGGCGCCGACGCGGGGCTCCGCGCCTGGCTGAACGGTACCGAGGTCATGGCCTTCGCGCTTCCGCCCGGCGGCAGCCTCGCGTCGACCGGCCCGATCGGCTTCCAGGTCCACGGGGGCGAGGACGTGCCGGACACGCAGGCGGTGCGGTTCCGCAACGTGCGCGTGCGCGAGCTGCCCGAGTTCGACCCGCAGCTCTTCGATTGCGACGATCGAGGCCGGCTCGCCCCGACCGCGAAGGGGCACGAGATCGGCTGGCGAGCGCTCTTCGACGGCGGCGCGCTCGATGCCTGGGAAACGTCCGGCGGAGAGTCCGGTGTCTCCGTGAAGGACGGTCTCCTGCGCTTCACGAAGGAGGGAGGCGGCGGCGATCTCCGCACCAAGGAAGACTTCCGCGATTTCGAGCTGCGGCTCGATTTCCGGCTGAGCACCATGTGCAACAGCGGACTCTTCCTGCGCGCGGCGCGCGACGGTTCGAATCCGGCCTACTCCGGTTGCGAGATCCAGATCCTCGACGACTTCAACTGGGAGCGCGTCACGGGCAAGGAATTGAAGGACTTCCAGTTCACGGGCGGGCTCTACGGTTCGGTGCCCAACAAGAAGCGCGACGCCCTGCGACCCCTCGGCCACTGGAACAGCTACGAGGTCCGCTATGTCGGCTCGCGCCTGGCCGTGAAGCTGAACGGCGAAACGCTGTACGACGTCGACACGCTGACCGTGCCGGGCAAGCCCTTCGGAGAACGCGCCCGGACCGGATTCATCGGCCTGCAACGCCACGCGCCGCGCGCAGCCGGCCCCGGCGATTTCGTCGCCTTCCGCAACCTCTTCGTGAGACCGCTCCCATGACCACGCGACGCCACTTCCTCGCCGGCAGCCTCGCCGTCCTCGCCGGCGCGGCGGTCCCCCCGCGCCGCCGCTTCGGCATCTTCACCCGTCGAGGAGAGAAGCTGCGCGTGGGCGTGATCGGCGTCGCAAACCGCGGCCGCGACAACTTGAACCAGATGCGCGACGAGGAGATCGTCGCGCTGTGCGACGTGGATGCGCGCTACCTCGAGACTGCCATACGCGAGGTGGCGCGGTCGGCGCGCGGATACCGGGATTACCGCGAGATGCTGGCGAAGGAGGATCTCGACGCGGTCGTCGTCAGCACTCCCGACCACCATCACGCGCCGGCGACGGCGCTGGCGTTGCGGCGGGGCCTGCACGTGTACTGCGAGAAACCCCTCGCGCACACGGTTCACGAGGCACGCGTGCTCGCTGCCGTCGCGCGCGACAGCGGCCTCGTCACGCAGGTGGGCACCCAGATCCACTCTCGCCCCAACTACCATCGCGTCGTGGAGGCGATCCGGGTCGGCGCCGTGGGAACGGTCGAGGAGGTGCACGTCTTCTGCGACAAGAGCTGGTCAGGAGTCGATCGACCCAAGGAGCTGCCGCCGGTGCCGGAGGATCTGGACTTCGACCTCTGGCTCGGCCCCGCACCCGAGCGCCCGTTCCATCCACACCTCCATCCGGAGCAGTGGCGTCGGTGGTGGGACTTCGGCGGAGGCACCCTGGCCGACATGGGCTGCCACTATCTCGACCTCGTCCACTGGGCGCTCGATCTCCGCGGCCCCCGGGTGGTGAGCGCCGAGGGCCCCGCGCCGGATCCCAGGGGCGCGCCCGAGCGGCTGCACGTCCGCTGGGAGCACGCGCCTGGAGAGGGCCGCGGTCCGGTCACCGTCCACTGGTACGACGGCGGCTGGCGACCGCAGGACCTTCTGGAGGAGCGAGGGCTTTCCGACTGGAGCAACGGGGTCCGGTTCCTCGGCGAGGCCGGCTACCTGATCGCGGACTACGATCGTCATGTCCTCGGACCCGAGGCGCGCGCGCAGGAGTTCACTCCGCCCGCCCCTTGGATCCCAGATTCGACCGGCCATCACAAGGACTGGCTCGCGGCGATCCACGCCGGCAGCGGATCGACGAGCTGCAGCTTCGAGGATGCGGGCACCCTGGCCGAGACCGTCCTGCTCGGCATCGTCGCCTTCCGCGCCGGGAAGCCGATCACCTGGGACGCCGCGCTCGGGCGCGTCGTCGACTGTCCCGAAGCAGAGAAGCTGCTCCATTACGAATACCGGTCGGGTTGGACCCTTTGAGCAACCGGGCGAGCCGCGTGACGGGACCGTACGATGGAGCGCGGGGCTAGCGACCCAGGCGGATCTATCGGCTGCGCATGGCGCCCCCCCGCCGAGCTCGACCGCGAGCTGCAGGACAGGCTGCGCGAGTTCTACCGGCTCATGGGGATGTCGTCTTCCGTGAGCTCGATCTGGGGCCGAGACGAGTGGGGAGACGCCCCCGGCGTCCTTGAAGCCTTGCCAGTCCGTCGGAAAAGAACGACGCTGGAGACGAACCGGACGACGCCAGAATCGTTGGAATGCGGAGAGACCTCCAGGCCCCCGGCGGGCGAGGATTCTCGCGGGTCGATGGCCGCAGCGATGCTCCTCCGACCCGTAGGTAATGCACTCCATGACTCGATCGCCGTCCGTCGCTCCGCACCATGGGGAGCCGATCCTCGCCGTCCAGGCGAGCCATTCGGAGGTGTGGGACGATCCGGGGGAGAGCCGCCGGTCGGCGGCGATCGAGTCCCATCCCTCATCGCGGGTCCACATCTGGAACGGACCGTCGCGGGGGTCGGCCTGCCTCTCGATGCGGCGGAGGCGAGGAATGCGCGCCGTAGAGGAGAAGACCGGGCCCGAGCTTCCGAGCCCGCTCCGGATGCTGCGGCGCTGGTGAGCCGACGCTAGACGGGCACGCGCCCGAAGTCGACCAGGTAGTCGCCCTTCAGGAAGGCGATGCCCATGTCACCGGGGCTGATCCTGCCGGCGAGCTCGTCCTCGATCTCGAGCTCGCGACGCGTGCCGTCGCGGAACTCGAGCGTCGCGAAGTGCTCCGTGGTGACCGAGCGGTCCTCGCCGCCGCCGGAGATGCGGGTGCGCTCGTCGGTGAGCAGCGCGGGGGCCCGGACCAACGGGGCCTTCACCGCTCGCCAGGCCTTGGCGAGGTTTCGCGCGATCATGACCGCGCCGAGGACGACGAGCGTCAGCGGGACGAGGACCATCGGTGGAAAGACCATGGAGAAGCCCACGGTGACCAGGAGTCCGACGCCCAGGAAGACGACCAGCGTGACGAGGCCGACCGCCGTGCGCGCGCCCGCGCTCGCCGTCGTCGGCTCGTGTGCGAGGAGGCGCGCTGCTTCGGGATGACGCTCGAGCGCGGCGAAGCGTCCGGCGATGTCCCCCAAGGGGGCGAGGTCCTCGAACGGGGCGAGTGGGGGAGCCACGGCCGGCGCCGGCAGGGGGCTTCCGCAGGTCTCGCAGTAGCGCGCTTCGAGCCGGGAGGGCATCGCTCCGCAGCTCGCGCACGTGCGCGGTCCGGCGGGGGCGGAGCTCATGGAGGCGCGCGGACGAGGGTGCGGCGAGTCTCAGCCCGCGCGTTTCGTCCCGCACTGTCCGCAGAACTTCGCCTCGGTGGCGAGCGGCGCGCCGCAGCCCGCGCAGAAGACGCCCGCCGCCGCTCTGGGCCGGAGCTCGGCGCCGCAGCCCGCGCAGAACTTGCCCGGAGCGACGCTCGCGCCGCAGGCGCCGCACACCACGAGGGCCGCGGTCGTCCCCGGGCCCGCCGCCGGGCGCTGGGTCGCGCCGGCCATCATCTGGGCCATGCCCATGCCCACCGCGAGGCCCGCACCTCCGAGCAGCGCTCCGCCCTCGCCTCCGGCGGCGCCGCCCTTGGCCAGACCCTCGCCGGCGCCCATCATCGCCTTGCCGGCGGCGAACTGCTGGAAGTTGCCCACCCCGCCGACCGTGCGCAGGTAGGCCGCGTCGGTGTAGAGGCGCTTCAGGTTCGCGGCGTCGCCCTCGCCGATGTCGATCACGAAGTTGCCCAGTCGCACGATCGCGATGCCGTAGCTCTTGACGTGCTCGCCGAGCCCGGCGAGGACGTCGCGCTCGATCTCCTCGGTGTAGGCGCCGGAGGTGACGTCGAGCAGCGGCCACTTGTTCTTCACCAGCAGCTCCCCCGCCCGGTCGCGCACGACCTTGAGCACCTGCTCCTTCATCCACGGGCTGACCCCGTCGACGACGCGTCCCATGCCGACCAGGCCCGTGATCAGGGTCTGCGGCTCGGTCACGCGGTAGGAGAACTCCCCGTGGACCATGGTCTCGACCGGGACGCCGCTCTTCGGGTCCTCGACGTTGCCGATCCGGCCGCCGAACTTGACCCCGGCTTGCTCGCGCACGTTGACGAAGAAGATCTCGGCGATGAATACGTTCCCGCCGGTGAAGGAGTCGACCAGGTTCGAGAGGAAGGGCAGGTTCGCCGAATCGAGGGTGTGCCGGCCCGCGTCCAGGGTCGCCACGGCCTTGCCGTCGCGGAAGAAGACCGCCTTCTCGTCGGCCTCGACGGTGAGCTGGGACTTCATCGGGATCGTCGAGTCCGGGTGCTTCCAGACGACCTGCGACTTGGCCTCGTCGGGCCGCGCGATCATCATCTCGCGCACGCCGCGCTTGAAGAAGTCCATCACTCCCATGGCTGTTCCTTTCGAAGGGGGCTCGCCCGGAGCTCGAAAGAGCTCTGAAGACGGGCGAAACGGCCGCGTACTACGCCCACGATAGGCGCATGTTCAAGGATTCGCCACAATCGCCGGCCCCGGAGTGCCGTCCATGAGCGAGGAAGAAACCCCCGAGGAGCCGGACGAGACCGCCGCCGGCGAGCAGGAGAAGTTCCCTTGCGGGCAGTGCGGCGCCGACATGACCTGGGATCCGGCGGCCGACGCCCTCTCCTGCACCTACTGCGGGAACGTGGTCCAGGTCCCGCGCGGCGACGGGACGGTGGTCGAGCGGGCGCTCGAGGAGGCCGGCGCCGCGGCGCGCGGTCTCGGGCTCGAGGTGCGGGTGGCCAAGTGCCAGAACTGCGGCGCCCGGGTGAGCTACGAGACCACGACCACCGCGAGCCTGTGCGTCTACTGCGGCTCGCCCAACGTGCTGCCGCAGGAGGCGAACCGCAACGCCATCCGACCGGAGTCGCTCGTGCCGCTCGACGTCTCGCGCAAGGAGGTCGAGGAGAGCTTCCGCCGCTGGCTGAAGGGCCTGTGGTTCCGTCCGAGCGAGCTCCAGAAGACGAAGCAGTTCGACGCGATCGGGATCTACGTGCCCTTCTGGACCTTCGACTGCCGCGTGCACTCCGATTGGTCAGCAGACTCCGGCACCTACTACTACGTCACGGTGCCCCGCACGGTGATGGTCAACGGCCGGCCGCAGCTCCGCATGGTCCGGGAACGCCGGGTCCGCTGGCGGCCGGCCTGGGGCAGCCGCGACGACGCCTACGACGACCACCTGGTGCTGGCCTCGAATCTTTCGCCGGAACTCGTGGAGGACCTCGGCGGCTTCGACACGACCGGGCTCGTGCCCTACCAGCCGCAGTACCTCGCGGGTTGGCGCGCCGAGGAGTACCAGGTCGACCTGGAGCAGGGCTGGGCGAGGGCGCAGGAAGCGGTCGTGGCGAGCCAGCAGGCGCGCTGCGCGGGCGACGTGCCGGGCGACACGCACCGCAACCTGCGCGTGCAGAACCGCATCCACGACGTGCGCTGGAAGCACGTGCTCCTGCCGGTGTGGAGCCTGCAGTACCGCTTCGGCAAGAAGACCTACACGGTGCTCGTCAACGGCAAGACCGGGAAGGTCGCGGGCAAGGCGCCGATCTCGTGGGTCAAGATCGCGGTGCTCGTGCTGGCGATCCTGCTCGCGATCCCGGCCGGCATCGGGATCCTGGCTGCGCTGGGATCGATGTGATTCAGCGCGGCTCGTGCACGAGGAGCACGTCCTCGTCCTCGCCCGGGCCGTGGCAGAGCGCGCAGGTCTCCAGGCCATAGGACGTCGTGAAGAGGTCCATGTGGCCGAGCGCGAGGGTCGAGTCGTGGCAGCCCGAACAGGATTCCCTCCAGGCCAGGACGGGCGAGCCCTGTTCGGTCGGATGCCCGCGGTCGCGGGGGAAGAGCGCCGCCGTGTTCGGGTACCCGTGGCACTTGCCGCACTGCATCGTGTCGCCGGGCATCGCCGGGAAGAGCACGCGCTCGTAGCTGTGGTTCGCGAAGTTGTCCGGGTAGGGCCCCGCGCCGGCGCCGACGACGATCGCGTTCGGGAAGGCGAGCTTCTGGCCGCGGTGGATGCGATGGAGCAGCGTACGGAACGCGACCGTGGTCGCGCTCGTCGCCGGCGCACTTGCCGCCACGTACCGCGGCACGTCCTCGAGACCGGACGCTCCGTGGCAGACGATGCAGTTCACGAAGCCGGTGTACCGACCGTCGTGGTAGGTGAGGTCCTGGTGGCAGGCGGCGCAGTTCTGGGTCGGGGAGACGAGCGTATAGGGCTCGGGTGCCGTCGCCGAGCCGAAGAGCAGCACGGCCGGGTCCTCCTTCGAGCTCACGCGATAGGTCGTGATCTCGCCGAAGACGTCCACGTCCACGAGGCGCGTCGCACGCAGGCTCAAGGCGTACGTACCGCCCACGAGGGACTTGCCGGTCCACTCGCCGGAGGTCTCGTCCAGGTCCGGCGAGTCGTTCGCCGGAGCGGGATAATCCACCGGCACCTCGAAGTCGGTCGTGTAGGAGGCGATCACGGCGTTCCCCGCGCCGAACTCGACGAGTTCCGTGATCGTCCCCGTGGTCGGGTCCAGGGCGTAGTCCAGCCCCTGGGTCTTCGCGTCGAGCGCGACCACGTCGATCGTCGCTCCCGCCGCATGGGCCACCACGAATCCCGCCGGGTAGGCCGGCTGGTTCGGAGCCGAAAGCCACAGGCGATTCCCAGCGACGAATTGAAGGCGCAGGTACTCTTCGCTCGAGAGCCCATCGTCGACGACCACGTAGTCGTCACGCTGGAACGGCGTGGCATCGAGCACGTCGGCGTAGTTCTGGCGGCGCCCTGCGGCGGCGGAGAGCAGGCTTCCGGACCCCGCTGCGGTCCGCACGAAGACCATCGTCGATCCCGGGTCCTGGATCGGCGTGGCGGAGGTCTGGAAGGTCTCCGAGAGAGCCGCGCTGGAGGTACCGACGAGTTCGAGCTCTCGCCGCTCGGGTAGCCGGAACACGAACGGCTGGAGCGGGATGAGGATCGGCTTCGGCACCTCGACGTCGAGCAGGACCTGCGGGCTCTCGATCGGTCCCGAGAGGATCGCGTGGACGGATTCGACGTCTCGTTTGGGAACCGTCGCCCCGAAGTCGTCGGTGAACGACAGGCTCACCTGGATCTTCTCGCCCGGATCGAAGGTGCAGTCGCCGTCGTTCGTGCCGGCTTCCACGACGGAGAGCAGGTTGGCATGGATCCCCTCGTTGAAGGCGTCGTTCCGCAACGGGTGCAGGTGATCGAGCTCCGGTCCGTGGCAGTCGGAGCATTGCGAGTCGTCGAGCTGCGGCGGCATCGTGTTCGACGCTGGCGGCGGGGGGGAGTTCGAGGTGTACGGCTGGTTGAAATCCACGTCGTCGTGGCAGGCGCCGCAGGCCTTGCGCGAGAGCTGGGCAAAGACGAGGTCCCCTTGCGCGGGCATGCCCAGCGGGCCCGTCCCATCAGGGTCGCCGTGGCACACGAAGCAGGTGGCCGGGCCCGAGCGGATCAGGTCCTCGACCACCTGCAGGCTCGCCGGCAGCGCCGAGTAGCCCACGTCGCGCGGCAGCGGGAGCTCGCGGTTGGGCATCACCGGCCATGCGACCCACGAGAGGTCGCGCACCTGGCCGTCGGGCCGCGCGAAGCGCAGCGGGACCGGCGCGGCCGCGTAGTCGCGCGAACCGTCCGGATTCGTCGCCACGCCGAGCACGCTGGGAAGCGAGCGGCCGGTGTGGATGCGGTGGAAGAGCACCCGCGAATCGATGGCCACGCCCGGCGTCCCTCCCGCGATCGACGGATCGTTCGCGTCCTCCGCCCCCGAAGTGTGGCACAGGAGGCACAGCGTCAGGTCGCGGTAGCGGCCGTCGTGCGCCTGGAGCTCGACGTGGCACTGGTCGCAGTTGTCGAGCCGTGTGACCTCGCGAGGCGCGAGCGCTCCTGCCCCGGTCCCGACCAAGAAGTCGATCGTCGCTTCCCCCACGCGCCGGAACGCCGTGCCCGAGACCGTGTAGTCCCACGCGAAGGAGAGACCGACCGTGTAGGTCCCGTCGAGGAGCGCCTGTCCGGCGAGCTCGCCCTGCTCCGCGCCGAAGCTCGACGAATCGTTGTAGGGCGGGAGGTAGGTGGCGGGGATCGGGCTCGCGAACGAATGGACGTACGAGCCGTCCTTCCTCGCCGCGGCGGTGGAGATCACGTCCGTCGCGAGCGGCAGCACCCGTTGGTAGTTGAAGCTCGGCCCCGAGACGAGCGCCTCGCCCGAGGCCATCTCGTCGAGGAGCCAGGCCGAGCCATCTTCCTTCGTCAGTCGGAAGCGCACCGAGGGCCGGTCACCGACCCGGAACTCGCCTCCCGGACCGCTGGCTCCGGAGAGGTCTTCGATCGTCACCACGATGCGCGGCACGGCCTCCCCGGGCAGGTACTGGGTGGGCGTCGTCCCGCCGCCCGGCGGGCCGGCCGGGCCTCGCGGGCCGCTGTCGCCGGTGCAGGCCAGGCTCGAGACGAGCGCACCCGCGGCGACGAACGCACCCGCCGCGAGGAACGCCGCAGAGCGCGCCACGAAGGCTCGGTGTCGCTCAGGGGTGGCAGAGGTTGCAGTTCGTTCCATCGTCGACGTGGGAGAGCGGCAGGCTCGTGCCGTGGCACTGACGGCAGTTCATGGCCGGGTTGTGCCAGGAAGGCTTGGGCGGTCCGAGCAGGTGGCTCGGCGTGTCCTTGTGGCACGTGGCGCAACCGGACGACGCGAGCGGGAAGTGGCACGTGAAGCAATGCGTGTCCTTCGGCCCACCCCACATGGCGGTGTGGTTCAGCGGGACCACGTCCATGTGGCAGCGGTCGCAGGAGAAGGAGTCGTGGCACGCCGCGCAGGTGGCGCGATCGACGCGCGCCCGGAAGCCGTGCCCGCGCAGGCGGAAGTGGGCGTCGTGATCGTCGGGGGGCTGGAGCTGGTGGCAGGACGCGCAGGTCGATTCGTCGTGGCACAGGAAGCAGCGGTCGGCCGGTTCGGGCGCGGAGATCCGCGACGCTCGCCCATGGCGGCGCTTCCAGTCGTGCTCGTGGCTCCCGGGGGCGCGCTCGATTCCCGCGACCGTGTGGCACGTCGCACACTCGCTCGGTACCGAACGCCGCGCGTGGCAGGCCGTGCAGTCGTCCATGTCGATGCCGACGTCCTCATCGATGGCCGGATTCGTCTCGATGCCCACATGACAGGCGCCGCAGTCCCCGACGGCCGTCACGTGTTCGAGGTGTGCGAACGTCACCTCGTCATCGAGGGCGCTCGCGAGCGCCGTACGGAAACGGCCGTCGGGACCGAACAGGGCCGACACCCGACGCTCGGCGGGTTTCTCGGAGTCGATCGTCTCGTGACAGGCTTGGCAGCCGTCGAGCGCGGGCATGCCGGGCTCGTCCGCGACCGCCGCGGTCTCGTGGCAGCTCACGCAGTGGAGACCCTCTTCCGTCACGTGCAGTTGGTGGCTGAAGCGGAAGGCATCCTGCCGTCGCGCGAGGGCGTCGATCAGCACGCAGCCGGCGCAGGCGAGGACCGCCGCGAAGCCGAGCCAGCGCGAGACGCCGTGCATGGGCGAGGATCGATTCAGAAGCGCCATGTGCACCCCACCCGCAGTTGGTGGAAGTCGTCCAGGTCGTTCTGCTCGAACTGGTAGTCGAGGGAGAACCGCGTGGACGGCCGGGGATCGTAGCTCAGACCGGCGAACCAGGTGCGAACGTGGTCGCGCTCCTCGTTCGCGAAGAAGTCGACCTTGTACAGCGAGTAGTAAGACCCGAAGTCGACATCGACCCGATCGCCGAACTCGCGCGCGAGAGCGACGCCCCAGCTCCGGAAGTCGTCGGCATCGGCGTTCCAGACCTCGCCCGTGAGCGTCAGGGAGGTGTCCCACGGCAGGAGGTCATCGCCCGTCGCGCTGAGGTGTCCGCGCAGGAAGTCGCGGTTGAATTCGCCCACGTCGTCCGAGTCCGCGACCCGCCGTGCGTCGGCACCTCCTTCCAGGACGAGGTGCGTCCAGGACTTCGAGGCGAGCAGCGTGACTTGCCGGTAGGGAAAGAGCTCGAACAGGGACGAGCTGAAGGGATCGAGGGGGACCGCGAGCTCGTTCTGGGTCGTGAGGAGCTCGTAGTAGCTCGCGTCGAGCGTCCATCCGAGGGGTGAGTCGAAGAAGGTCGCCCTGAGCCGGACGTCGCGGCCGGCGCCCTCCAGTCCCGTCCAGCGCGCTTCGAGGAGCGCGTCGCGCTCGCGTCCCCGGAGCGCCTGCTGGAGGTCGACCCCGACGAGGTCGTTCTTCGCGGTTCGGAGGCGCGTCTCGTCCTCGAGGTGCATCCAGTCGAGACGCAAGAGCGCGCCCTTCCAGAGCTCCCACAGGCCGAGGAGTCCGCCGACGAGGTCGCCCGAGCGCGAGGACTCGTAGGGATGCACGGGCACCCCCGCGTAGGCCCCGAAGCGGGCGCCGAGGAGCGCAGCGCGCGCCGTCTCGAGTCGCGCGCCGTCGAAGGTCACGCCGAGCGGCGTATCGTGGAAGAACTGGCGCCCGAGGCGCAGGACCTCGAAGCGCGGAGAGCCCGGTAGATCGAGATAGGCGTGGAGCAAGCGTCCTGTCAGGCGGCGACCGTAGGTGTCCTGGAGGCTGTAGAAGGCGAACTCTCCGTCGGCGTCGGGGCCGTCGAGGTCCCAGGCGAGCTCGCCCAGCACGTGCGCGCTCGCGCTCGCCGGCTCGCGTCCACGCCAGTCGGCCGAGAGGACCTGGTAGAGATCGTGGTCGCGCTCGCCGAGCCCGGAGCGGCCCCGGTAACGCGAGGAAAGGAAGCCGCTCACGGCACGTGCACCCGGGGGTCGCTCCTCCGGGGCTCCCGGCGCCGTCGCTGCGCAGGCCGCGCCGGAGCCGGCGAGGAGGAGGAGCGCGAGCGGGACCGCCGGGCGGCGAGGAGGATCGCCCGGGGCCGAGCCGACGCCGTTATCGGCCGCCCGGCTCGAGGCGCTCATCGAGGAACACCACGGGTTTCTCCGCGCGCGGATCGAGATGTTCTCCGACCAGTCGCAGAGCGCTTCCGGCCTTCGCGAGCGGGATCTCGACCCTGGCGTCGACCGGGAGGTAGGCCGTGGCGTCGAGCCGGAGCTCCGCCCGTTCGATCGCTGCGCCGCTCGCGTCCAGGACCTCGGCCTGGAACCGGATCTCGCGGCCGATGAGGCCGGGCACGCGGTGTCCGGCGCGGTTCGCGATCACGACACGGTTCCTGCCGTCGGTCCTCCACGAGGCCTGGAAGGCCCGGCGCAGGAACGACGGATCGCGCGGCGTCTGGAGCGCATGGCTGCGGCCGGAGCGCAGCGGCACGCCCTCTCCGCTCGCCCACTTGCGCTCGACGGGAGCCATGTGGCAGCCCACGCAGCTCCGCAAGCGTCCTTCCGGATCGGAGGCCACGAAGTCCTTCGCGACGCCGATGACCGGGCCGATGTTCGTCGAGTGGCAGGAGGCACACAGCTCGCTGCTACCGGGGATCGAGAGGGACGGGGGAGCTTGCGAGGGATGGGCGTCCACGGGGGTGCCCCGCGGCCCCAGGACGACTCCGCCCGCGCCGGCGTGACAGGTTTCGCAGGAGACGCCGAGCGAGCGATCTCCCTCTCGCACCTTGGGCCGAGCGAGCTCCGCAAGGCCGAAGAGGTTCTCCGGAGCGTGGCAGCCGTGGCACGATTCGGGCCGGCGCTTGTCCTTCAGCGCGTCCTGATAGACCTCGTCGATCCACGCGATGCCATGGGCCGTGGCGGCCCATTCGTCGGCGACTTCCGCGTGACAGCTCGCGCAAGCGTAGCCCGCGAGCTCGGCCAGGCGCTCGGGCCGGAGCGGCACGGCCGGGGCCGGCTTCGAGAGAGGCCAGGGCTCTTCCTGGATCGCGAGGCCGAGGACGAGGAGGGCCGGGATCTCGAGCCGCATCATGGGCATCATCCTTATCAGCATGCGTGGAATCCGTCGACGCGACGGCGCGAACTTCCGCGGTCGATCGCGCCTTGCGCAACACGAACCTCCAGGGACCTCCTTGTCTGCAACGAAGGCGGGGGCTCGCTCGAGGAACCCTTCCGTCGTTCCTGGGAAGGGCCCAGGAGGCAGGGCGCCTACGCTCCCCCGGGCCTCTTTCCTGCGACCTGGAGCGTATCCGCGCCAATCGGCCGACAGTCGAGGATGCCAGTAGTCCCCTTTCCCAGGAAACACCGCCATGAAGGTCTTGAACCCGAAGAAGAAACGCGAGCGGATCCACCGGGCCCGTCAGGTTTTCGAAGAAAACGGCTGGGGCAACCTGGAGCTCCTGGACGGCTGGGATGGCGAGGATCTCGAGGAGTTGCGCGATCTCTTGACGGAGGAGGAGTTCCAGACGCTCCTCGACCGATTCCAGCCGGAAGGGCACGAGCGTTAGGCCGTCGTCTCGAGCACCCGTCGGCGGGGGACTCGCCGCCGTCGCCCTCGCCTCGTGCAGACGAACCTCCCGTTTTTTGGCAAAGTAGTCGGGTTCGTTTCCCCTCCCAAGAACTCCGCGAGAACACTCCCATGAAGGTCGCCGAAGTCATGAATCCCACCGTGGTCTCCTGCTCCCCGGAGGACCTCCTGAGCCGCGCCGCCCAGATCCTGTGGGACGAGGACTGCGGTTGCGTCCCGGTCGTGGAGTCCGGGCGCCTCGTCGGCATCGTGACCGATCGCGACATCTGCATGGCGGCGTACACGCAGGGCCGACCCCTGGCGCAGCTCACCGTCGGCGGAGCGATGGCGAAGAGCCTCGTCTCCTGCAAGGCGACCGATCCGCTCGCCACGGCTTTCGCGCTGATGGGCGAGAACGCCGTCCGCCGGCTCCCGGTCGTGGACGGCGAGGAGCGCCTGGTCGGATTGATCTCGCTCGCCGACGTCGTCCAGGCGGCCAATCGGGAGAAGACGAAGACCCGCTTGAAGCTGGCGGACCAGCTCTTCGAGACCCTCGTGCGCCTGACCCAACCGCGCCGCCCCCGACCCGCCCCCGAACCCATGGCGGAGGCCGTGCTCGAGCCCGCGCCCAAGAAGGCGCAGAGCAACAAGAAGAAGGCCGCGAAGGCGCGCGCCTAGACGGCGCCCGAGCAACGGACGCGTTCCTACGAGAAGTGCCGAGCTCCGTCCGTCCGCGCAGATCCTGACAACCGGCGGTTCTCGTGGCGGCCCTGGGGGCCTCTAGTGGGGTGAGCCCGTAGTTCGCAGCATTAGTGCGCTTCAGCCCGCCGGGTTCGCTCTGCGCGCACGGCAATGGCCTTGGTGCAGTAGCGCTTCAGGCTGTCGAGGATCTGGTCAGCGGTTCT
>Ga0247727_10003230_pt1 | contig 36306 bp, 31 predicted proteins | sample WisWelCaveWW1625_FD_202498 | JGI IMG/M metagenome (GOLD analysis project Ga0247727, IMG submission 202498) | Biofilm microbial communities from Wishing Well Cave, Virginia, United States - WW16-25 | ecosystem: Environmental > Aquatic > Deep subsurface > Groundwater > Cave microbial mat | place...
GGCTACGATCTGTACATCTAAAGTTGGCCGACTACTAGTTCCCGGCCGCCGCGTCCTTGCGGAACCACTGATCGGTTCGGTACGGATAGGTGCGGTAGTACTCGAAGGCATTGACCGACAATTGCGGTACGTTGCCCAGCGAGCGAGAGATGATCGTTTGGATCGGCGGCGAGGAGATCGTGCCGATGATGAAGAAGTGTGCCAGCTGGACTTCGACGAGCTGTTGCCCGAGATTGATGTAGTCCGGAGTGCCGGGCAGGGATGACTTCCACTTGTCGGTCATGTCCCATAGCGGCTTGATGTCGTCAGGCGGCTCGATGCCTTGCGCGCCGTTGGTGTTGTGCCAGTCCGCCCACGGGCCGCCGGTGAGCGGCTCCAGCGCGGCGTCGCCGAACGGCGGGTAAAGCCGGAAAGGGTTAGAGTAGAGCGGCGCTTCGACTTCGGTACCGCTGTTGGTCACCTGGATGTCGTGGTCGTTGCTGGCGGCCATGGCTCGGTAGGCCTCGGTGCTGATCTCTTTCAACTCGGCCCTTACGCCGACCGCTTCCCAGTACTCCTTGGCCAGTTCGTGCAGCCGGATATCACCCCACTGGAGGGCATAGATCAGGTTGATGATCAGCGGCTTTCCGTCGGATCTCAGCCGGAAGCCGTCAGCCCCTTTCTTTAGCCCGATCTCATCCAGAAGCGCGTCGGCCGCGGCGGGATCATATTCGATGTCTTTGGTGAACCACTCGGGCTTGGCGAACGAAACGCTCGAATGCACAGGAACGCCCCCGACGGGCTGGCACAGGCCGAAGCACAGGGTCTGGTTGATCTCGTCGCGGTTCAGCGCCAGCGACATGGCCTTGCTGAAGCGCGGGTCAGAGAAGAGAGCGGCCAGCACGGGGTCTTTGTGAGTGGCGTTGAAGGTGTAGGTGCGGCCATTGCCGGCGGCTTGGGCCATCTGGATGTCGTAGTTGCCCTTGTCCTGGTTCTGCTGGTAGAGCGGCAGGCTGCTGATTTGGAGTGATTGGGCCTTATACTGGATCTCGCCGTTGATGATCTTCAGCTCGATCAGCTCCTTGTCGGGCGCGTAGGTCTCCTCGACCTCGTCAATGTACGGCAGTTGCTGGCCGGCAGTATCAACTTTGTAGTAGTAGGGATTGGCCACATAAAGTTGGTGCTCGGGCGTCTCGTCAACTTTGATCCAGGCTTCCAGCTTAGGCAGGCCGTAGATGTGGTTGGCATCTTCCCAATCACTGTAGTATGTCGGGATGAAGCGCTTCGCCCACGATTCGAAGCCTTCGGCCACCGCTTCATCGTTGGCGGCTGGATTGTACTTGAGCATCTTGTCCATCAAGTAGTGCTTGGGGGCCCACTCGTGGGTATAGGTCGTGGCCAGCAGGGTGGTGAAGGCGGGCGCCGGCGCGGCGAACTTGAACTTCACGGTCACGTCGTCCACCGCCTCGACCTGCATCGGCTCGCCGCCGTACACCCAGACGCTGGGCGGGGTGGGATACAGCTCCTCGTTGAGCACGATGTCCTCAAACCAGAAGACAATGTCTTCAGTGGTGAACGGCTGGCCGTCGGACCACTTGTGACCCTTGCGAAGAACGATGGTCAGCTCAGTGAAGTCGCCGTTCCACTCGTACGACTTGGCCATGTTGGGCACGATGGTCTTCAGATCATCCGTAAACCGCAGCAGGTTCACGTGCCGCACGCTGAGCCATTCTGAGTTGCCGGCTTCGGGGGCGATGGAGGCCCCGGTGATCCGGCCGCCGTAATGACCAACCTCGTCGTAAGGCACCACCACCAGCGGCTCTTCGGGCAGGCGGTCTTCCAGTGATGGCAGGTCGCCGCTCGGCAAGAACCCGTACTCGACGAGGCGGGCATCAAACGCCGAGCGGCTTGAGAATGTCATTTCGCAGTTGGCCAATGTCTCAAGTTCGGCGACTTCGTATTGTTGCGGCCAGGCACCGGCGGCCACGCTCTGTGAGTCAGCCACTGTTATGGCCGGACATGCAACCGGGCCTGAGGGCTCAGCAGTAGCGGCGGGGGCCTCCGTCGCAACCGGGGCTACAGTCGCCGGGGGCTCAGTAGCCTGGGGCACGGCCTGCGTAGCCGTCGGAGTGGCGGAAGTGCACGCCGATAACACGACAGCGACGATAATGAAACACACCATCGGACGGTAAAGTCTTTTTGTGGACATCTTCTTCTCCTCCTGAGAATTAAACGGGAATTGTCGTGGGAATTGATGGTGATCCGGGATTTGTACCTACTCCTCTAGTCGGCATCCTCCCTTCTCTGATGATCCAGCAAGTTAGCTTTCTCGGTACGCCAATGTTGTAATAACGACTGACAACACTATGACGATAGTAGCATTAAAATATTATGACTGTCAATGTCTTCTGGACTGGTCTAATTGGGTTGTGTAGTGACATTCTTGACTAACAATAGTCCCGATACCCCCGGAAGGAAGGGAACTCCCATGAAAGTTTTCTTTTCCGACGCTCATCGCGATCACAATCCACCCTTTGAAGTGTTTGAAGGCGGAGTCAAAGTACCCATGTTTGAATGTCCGGAGCGGATGGATCGCGTATTAAGTGCTTTTTACAAAACCGATTGGGCTGAAATCGTGCCCCCCAAAGACTTCGGCCTTGATCCGATCCGCGCCGTTCATGACAGGGACTATCTACACTATCTCGAACACGCTTTTGAGGATTGGAAGAAAGAAGGCGGGCAAGCTCATGGACCGGAGTTTGATAGCTCGGTTGTAATCCCGGCAACTTTCCCCTTACGTCGTTGGCAGAGAAAACCAAAATCATTTGTAGGCCGCGCCGGATACTATTCGTTCGACCTCAACGCCCCCATCGTCGCCGGAACCTTCCCCGCCGCCCTCATGGCCGCCAACTGCGCCCTCTCCGGTGCGCAAGCCATCGCCAATGGCGAGCGCACTGCCTTCGCCCTCTGCCGCCCGCCCGGCCATCACGCTGGGCGCGATCACTGCGGCGGATACTGCTACCTCAACAACGCCGCCATCGCCGCCAAAGGGTTATCGGCCAAAGGAAGAGTCGCCATCCTGGACATTGACTATCATGGCGGCAATGGCACACAGGACATTTTTTACGACTCGGCGGAATTATTGACCCTCTCCATTCATGCCGACCCTAGTTATCAATACCCTCTCTTCGTCGGGTATGCCGATGAGACCGGTGAAGGCGCTGGAGTCGGCTACCACCGCAACTTTCCCCTGCCCCCGCATACAAACGACGCTGACTACTTGAGAACGCTCGACGAAGCCCTCGTTCTCATTCAACAATTCGCGCCGAACTATTTGGTTGTATCGGCAGGCATGGATATTTATATTGACGACCCGCTTGGGGATTTTGACGTGACAACCGACGGCATCCGCCAAATCGGAGAAGGCATGGCCGCTATGAAATTGCCAACATTAGTGGTGATGGAAGGCGGCTACAACAACGACGCCCTTGGCGAGAACATTGTCGCCTTGCTCTCCGCCTTCGCGAAGTGACAAAAGACAAAACCCGCCAGGGCATCAGCGCCAGAGGTGTGACCAATAGAGACAAGGGATTGAATCGCATCGCGAGTGGCGTTAACTTCGGATCGAAGCAGCGCCGCAAACAAACTGTGCCAATGGATAATACAGTCCCCCTGCGCCGCCGATCTTAGGTACGCCGCTGACAACAGCGTCGTCGCCGGGGCCGCCGCCTCGGCAATGGCGGCCCCCAACTGTTCCCGGCCTTCCCCGTAGAGTCCGGCCCACATCGCTAAAAGCACCCCGACAATAAAATCGTCGCCCGCCGGAGTAAGGCCACCGCCTAACCCCGCCAGCTTTTTTGCGCCCGTAACGGATTTCTCGACTGACCCCATCCTCAACCCGTTCACCAATTCCACTGCGCCGTGTCGGGCATGCTCAAACATCAAAGGGTTCATCGTGCGCGCCTCTGCGCGCAAAAATAGCTCAAGCAAACTCCCCCTCGGCGCAACGTCCAACGCTGTCATCGCCAGCGCCCCAAGCAATTCGCCATCGTCCGCCAACAACCACCTGACCTCAACCCAATTGGGAGTCGGATTCCACATTCTCGCCGACTCAAACTCAACTTGCAGATCGCCAATCGTGAGGCGAGTTGTCTCGACTCGAACCGGGCTGGCCGCCGAGGCGGCCCGAAACGGCGCCCGATCCTCCGACGCCACCACCGCCCCAAACGGCGTCAACCCCCGCTCCGACGCGACGAGGGCCAGAATGTCGCTGTCTTGATTGATCAGGTTGCAGGCTCTATCGAACGAATTGAGGACGCGAGCCGCGGTTGTTTGGGAGAGCCAGCGCCGGACGGCAGGGGCAAGAAAGAGGGCATCGAGGGTGATCATTTTTCGCCCATCGTTCGTTCCACAAATGCCTCGAACGGTGTCGGCGGGCGGCGCAGCAACCAGCCCAACACATTCGGATTCCCCACAAGACCATAACGTTCATAGTAGCGAAACATTTTGATCAACGCCTCACGTTGATAATCGCCCATCCCCGATGCTTGAGCGTGTTCCCCCCATATTTCAACAGATTGCGCTTCAACGCGAACGGCCCGCCCCAACCTCCGGCTCAACACCTCAGCCACCTCTGTCTGCGCTATCGCTGATGTGCCAACCAGCTCATAGGTCGCGCCAACGTGACCCGGCTCGGTCAACGCGGTGGCCGCCGCCTCAGCCACATCCTCCAAATCCACCAAACTCAACCGCGTCTCTACAGGATACGGAATATGAAATACGCCCTGCTCGACAATGCCTGGCCAGTACGCCAACATGTTTTGCATGTACGCTGTGGGTTGAAGAATAGTCATTGGCAATCCCGACTCCAACAACATTTCTTCAACGAGCAGTTTGTTCCAGTGATGGGGCATTCTCTCAATCTGGGGATGCAAAACGGAATGAAAGATAAAGCGTTCGACTCCGGCGGCGCGGGCGGCGGAGATAACGGTTTGGCCGATGGCGGCTTCATTTGGGCTGACGTTAGGACAAATGTGGTAAACCGCGCGCGCCCCAGTCATGGCTTGGCGAAGTGCGCCTTCATCGAGCATGTCGCCGGCGACGGCCTCCTGTGCGCCCATCGCCTTCACCGCTTCAACCTGCCCCTCACGGCGAACAAAAGCGCGAACGGCCCGACTTTTAGCCGCCACTGCCTGGATAACGGCCTTACCTGTCTTGCCGCTCGCGCCTGTAATAAGAATCATCGCCGATTACGAATTACGCTCTTGCGCCAACTCCCACAACCGGCTCGGACTGATCGGGCACTCCAAAATTTCAAGCCCCTGCACATCCAACGCATCTTCAATTGCCTGCACAAACAGCGGCCCGACCGGGATCGCCCCGGCTTCACCGGCGCCCTTAATACCGAGGGGGTTCAGGGGTGACGGCGTCACCGTGTGGCCGGTTTCAACGTTTGGCGCCTCCATCGCCGTCGGGAGCAGATAATCCATGAAAGTGCCATTGAGCAGTTGGCCGTTGTCGTCGAAAATCAACTGCTCGTAAAACGCATTGCCGATACCCTGCGCCACACCGCCCTGCACCTGTCCTTCAAGGATGAGGGGGTTGATAACAGTTCCACAGTCGTGGACGACGACATACTTCTTGATCTCGACTCCCATCGTCTCCGGATCAACTTCGACGATCATGGCATGAACACCCGCCGCCGTCGCCCCGCTGGCCGGACCAAAATAGTTCGTGGCTTCAAGGCCAGGAATGGTTCCTGGTTTGACCGCCCCACGTGTGGGGTTGGCTTTCACCGCCAACTCGCCCAACTTAATCGTCTTCTGCGGCACACCTTTCACCCGTACGTGCCCATCCACCAATTCCAAATCCTCTTCGGCGCATTCGAAATGTTCCGCCGCCAGCTTGAGCGCCTTCTGCCGCACGTCCTTGGCCGCCTCGTTGATGGCATTGCCTGCCACCACCGCGCCCCGGCTGGCGAACGTGCCAGCGCCCCAATAAAACTGATCGGTGTCGCCGGTGACGACCTCGACATCCTTCACTTCCACACCGAGTTGCTCGGCGACAACCTGCGCGAAACTAGTGAAGTGCCCCTGCCCCTGCGTGCCGACCCCGGTGGCGACCGACACTTTGCCGCTGGCCTGCACCTTCACCCGCGCCCCCTCATACGGCCCAATGCCCGTTCCTTCCACATACGCCACCACGCCAATGCCGGCGTGTTGGCCCTCAGCCCGCAAGCGTGGTTGTTCTTCTTTGAGGAACCGCTCATAGCCAATCATCTCCAGCGCCTTATCCATGATCGGGTTGTAGTTGCCGCTGTCGTAAGTCAATGGCGCAAAGTCCTGATAGATCACTTCATTGTTGTATGGGAACTCATCGGGTGGAATGAAGTTGCGGCGGCGAATTTCGGTGCGGTCGAGGCCCAATTGCTTTGCGGCGATGTCAAGCAGGCGCTCAATGACGAACACGCCATGCTGTCGCCCCGCGCCCCGATAGGGCGTGACAATGGGTTTGTTGGTGAACAGGGCTGTGAATTCAGAATAGTAGTTGGGGATGTGGTAAGGGCCAAGCAATGTGCATTGGCTGTTGAGGGGGACGGTCAACCCGTAGGGGGCGTACGCCCCGGCGTCATGCAAAAAGACATCGTGAATGCCCAGGATGAGGCCGTCTTTCGTCAACGCAATCTCTACATCGTGTACTTGATTGCGCTCCTGTGTCGTCGCATAAAAATTTTCGGAGCGATCTTCGATCCACTTGACCGGACGATTGAGCTTCATCGCCACCCAGGGGACGATGACTTCCTCCTGATAAAACATCATGATCTTCGGCCCGAAGCCGCCGCCGATGAAGGGGGCGATCACCCGCACCTGATTTTCCGATAGGTCCAGCATCCCCGCCAGGCCGTTGCGGATTACGACCGGGGCTTGTGTCGTGTCCCACATCGTCAGTTTTGCCGCGCGCGAGTCCCAGTGCGCCACCATGCCCCGGTTCTCCATCGCCGCCGCCGCGCCGTGGTCGTAGAGAAGGCGACGTTTGATGACGAGATCGGCTTTGGCTTTGGCCGCATCGTAATCCCCGCCTTTGCGTTGCACAATATGGGCGGCAACATTCGACTCCAAATCATCATGCACCCGCGCCGAGTCGGGCGACAGCGCCTTTTCGAGATCAACCACGGCAGGCAGGGGTTCAAAATCCACCACAATGTCAGTCAGCGCGTCTTCGGCGATGTAGCGGCTCTCGGCGATGACAACGGCGATGGGTTCACCCACAAACCGCACCTTGCCTTTGGCCAGGGGAACCTGAGTCCGTTCGTGGAAGATGCGGTCCTTCACCGGGGGCGGCGATACGAGCAGTGGCCCCGGTTTCCAATAGTCTCCCAGGTCATCGGCGGCATACACGGCGACGACGCCTTCTCGTTCACGCGCCGCGGAGACATCAATGCTTTTGATCCCCGCATGGGCATACGAACTGCGCAGGAATGCCGCGTGCAGCATCCCTGGCAGTTGAACGTCATCCACAAACAGGGCCTGCCCGGTGAGCAGGCGGGCATCTTCGTTGCGTTTGATGGGTTGGCCGAAGACTCGGGTTGCCATGGGGTCTCTAATAACCAATAACTATCTGCGAGTGGTTATTTGTTATTTGCGTTTCTTCGCCGTTTTCTTCGCGGGATTCGGTGCATCCTCGTCTACGATAGCAAACGCGCGGCAGAACGCGGCCTCGCCACCCTTGAAACGCCAGGGCATCGCGCCGAGGGTGAGTCGGCGGTTGTGCAGAGCCAGATTACTCATCTCGCCGCCCAGGTTCTCGACGTGAACACAATCGTAAGGGAAGAGCGCATTATGGGTAAGCTGGTAGGCCGAGTCGGGGAACAGCTTATCCATGTTCTCTTTGCCGAATTTGGCTTCGCTCTTGGCCCGCACTTTCTGCCAGTGCTCCAAGCCACCCTTGCCCAGGAAGCGGCCAATGGGCAGGTTCATCGGATGATCAGTGGAGATCATATCCACACCCCAGACGTGAATCTTCTTCTTCAACAGCCAGTCGCAAATGCTGAAGTGTGGGCCGGGATGACGATGGATGTAGCGCTCTTCGTCGGCATCAGGGCTGAGGAAGGAATACTTGTGCCACCCGGTGTGAATGAAAAGAATGTCTCCCTCGCGGATGTCGGCCCGGTCTTCCAAATCTTTGGGCGTGAAGAGCGCCAGGTCATCGCAGATGTCGCTCACATCCACGATCACGCCCGGGCCGTACAGCCACTCAATCGGCAATTGGTCAATCGTCTTGCCTTTGGTGACAAAATGGCGTGGCGCATCAAGGTGTGTGCCCATGTGGTTGGAAGTCATGATGTATTGCGCGTTGACGCCGTGCTCGGCCTTGCGTTTGATGTATTTGACTTCAAAGGGAGGATAAAAAGGCCAGAAGGAACAGTCGGCGTTGAGGTCTTGGGAGAGGTCGTAGATTTTCATAAAGGCTCCTGTTGATAATCTAAATAGTGAATAGTGAACAGTAAACGGTGATCAGTAAACGGCACTCAGTCGTTGGAAGAATCCACCAAATAATCGGTCGGTATCTCGCGAAGAGTTTTTGGTATTTCGCCACAAAACAAATGGGCTTTAGCCATCATACCTCCAAGCAACCTTCCAATCTCTTCGCACTTTTGACGGAGGCGGGTCGCAGTCTGCTCGTCGCAGTAGCTACAATCAACTGCGGTCTCCAACCAATGTTGCGTCTCGTATTGCTCCATGTCAGCATCCGTCAATTTGCTGACGAAATGATTTTCGTATCGCCGCTTGGCCCAAGATTCTGCTACATTGGCTCCAATTGAACGCGATGAGCGTCGAATTTGGCTGGTCAGTGAAAAGTTTTCATCTTTGGGGAACTTGAGTGTCAACTGAAATATCTCCCGCGATAACTGCCGTGCTTTTTGATACACCAATAATTCCCTGAAATTGCCTGCATGTGGCAAACCGTTCATAATCACATCGCTCCACTAACTGTTTACTGCTTACTGTTCACTAAAGTTCGTACTTCTCCGCAAACGCCACCAACGCCTCTTCAAAAATCGCCATCGGCGGCCTGACCAACCCCGCCCCGACCTGACCCACCCCGGCATTCTTGCTGGCGATGCCCGTATTCACTCTGGGCAAAATGCCCTTCTCGATCACTTTGCGAATGTCAATTCCTGTTGGCGTACCACGGAAATCGAGGGCAGGGATGGTGAAAGTTTTATGCTCGGCGGCAGTGATCTCGTACATTTCAAGCGTGGCGTTCACAGCTTCTTTCGGCGTACTGCCCACAAAGCTGACGATGGCCGGAGCCGTTGCCATAGCAAAGCCGCCGATGCCGACGGTTTCGGTGATGGTGCTGTCGCCGATGTCGGGGTTGGCGTCGGCTTCGGTGAAGCCAGGGAACCACAACCCTTTGGGCACTTCGGCGGGGGCGGTGAACCAACGATCGCCGAGGCCGCTCACGCGCAAGCCGAAGTCAGTACCGTTGCGGGCCATGGTGCTGACGAGGGTGCTTCCCTCGACGTTGTGTCCCGCATCGGCCATGGCTTTGCAGGCCGCCATCACCGGGTTGAGGACGCTCAAGGCATTGTCGCCCACGAACTTCAAGACTTCACTTTCAACGCCACTATCCTTCGCTGCTTTGGCGACGAGTGGAGCGAGCCATTTGAGATACAACAGTGATCCGGCTTTGTTGCGGTTGTGGCTTTCATCGCCCATATGCAGGGCTTCGGCGATGAGGGCCCGAACATCCAGCCCTTCGCCGCTAGCTGCAATGGCCTCGCCGATGATGGAAGCAAAGTCGCTGTTGATCCATTTTAGCTTCTTGATCACCTCGTCACTGTATGCCCCCATCCGCAGGACTTTGCCGTAACCTTCATTGAAGTTACAATAGGCTTTGTTCCCATGAGTTACATTTTCAACGATGTAGACCTTCATCGAAGGCGAAGTCACACCCGCCATCGGGCCTACCGTGCCGTGTTCATGATTGGGCGCAAACTCGACCGCGCCTTTTTCGGCCAGCGCAACCGCCTCAGCCTCATTCTTCGCCAGGCCCTCCAGCATCATCGCGCCGATCATCGCCCCGCGCATCGGGCCAGACATCCGTTCCCACGTCATCGGCGGCCCGGCGTGCAGAAACAGGTTGGGCTTCATCCCAGGGATGGCCTCACGCGCGACGGCGACCCCTTTGAGAATCGGTCGGGCTTCCATCATGCGGGTTACAGCAGTGGTGTTGGCTTGTTCAATGTCCATGTTTAAGAGTTATTGGTTATTCGTTATGGGTTGTCAGCAGTCACCCAATAACCATTCACCAATAACCGACTACGTCTTTTTCATCTTCGCTAAAATCGCGGCCAGCTTTTCGTTGCCGCCAGCGGGCGGCCGCCAGTCCACTTGCACCGCCTGCGCCCCCTGCCCGACCAGACTGGCGTGAAAAGATTCGAGGCCGACATTGATCGCGGCGAGAGGGGCCTTCAACGTCTCCAACGATACAGGGAGATCGCCTCTGGAGGGTAGGCGTTGACTCATCCGTTGGGCCACATAGGCAATTGCCTCACTCGGGTTGCGGAACACAACCGCTCCCACCGCCGTCAAGCGCTCAATTTGCGACTCCAAATTTTGTGGATCGGTATCCGTACCAACCACCATCACCACCACTTCAATTCTCCGATTCTCCAATCCTCTAATTTCAGCAATCGCCGGAGCCAGCTCACTCGCCGGATCAGAATGCGCGCCTACACCCAACACAACATCCAACAGGATCAGGCCTACCTCAGGATCGGCGGCTTCCTGTTTGAGGCGGCGCAACCGGAGATCATTGTCAATCATCGGGTGCAAACGTCCAACCATGAACACTTCGTCACCCAGATCAACAATGGTGTGAGCCTGGCTCTTCAATGGATCAGGGAGTGATTGGTTATTGGTTATTGGGGCATTGGAATACAACGGCGAAAGGATAGCCTGCAAGCCGAGCATGGTCTCATAAGCCAGCGTGCCGCCGGAAAACAACCCTCGCAAATATCCAACCGTGGGAGATTGAGTACCGGCAACTAATAACTGATCACTAATAACTGATAACTGCCTCACCGCCAACTCTGCCGCCTCACTCAAACTCGTCGCAAAATGCAAATTGCCCAGCTTGCGAGCGGGCGGCGGATAACCGATGAAGTCCACGACGACGGGTTTGCCGGTGGCTTGCGCGGCGGCCAGCAGTTTTGTCGCCACGGTCGCGGCGGGCGGTTTCGAGATCAGCACAATGACCTTCGTATCAGGATCGCGGGCCAGAAGATCGAGGCCTTGATGCATTGTGATCGCGCCCACCTCGGATTTGAGATCGCGCCCGCCGGCGCCGATGGCGTGCGAAATGCCCGACCCCAATTCGTGGATTCGGGCCGTCACCGCCTGCGTGCCGGTGCCGGATGCCCCCACCACTCCAATCGGCCCGCGCCGCACCCGGTTGGCAAAGCCCAGCCCGACGCCGTTGATGATGGCTGTGCCACAATCCGGCCCCATCACCAACAGCCCTTTGGCCTGCGCCGTCTTCTTCAATTCAATTTCATCTTCGAGTGAAACGTTGTCACTATAGAGGAAGACGTGCTTGCCGAGATTGAGCGCCTCGCGCGCCACACCTGCAGCATACCGTCCCGGCGCCGAGACCAATACCCACTGGGCTTCCGGCAACTGCTGGGCCGCCGTCTCTAAACTCTTAGGCCGGAACTCTTCGGTCACTGCCGAACGGCGTTTCGCCAACAGCCCATCCACCTGCCCCAGCGCTTCCGCCGCCGTCGAGTCGGATTCGGCCTTGACAACGATCAGCAAATCGTTAGCCCCGGCCTTTTTTGTCCCATCAGTCAGCAGACCGCTCTGCTCGAGGAGTTCAAGGTTCGCTGGCGTGCCCATCACCGCGCCCGAGTCGAGCACACCGGGCAAGCCGAGCAGGCCGCGCTGAAGCTGCATCAGCACTGCCGAGTCGTAATATGCGCCAGAACGAATCTCGATTTGAATGGAGGCCATAATTTTGGATCGCAATTACCAATTGCCAATTACTTTTTCAATCTCTATCGCCCATTCAAATAACGCTTCATCCTTATGCCAATTCGCCGCCAGTTGCAGGCCCAACGGCAAACCCTCGGTGGTGCGGCCCGAAGGCAGGTTGAGGGCCGGAAAGCCAACATGCGTCCAGGGCAGGTTCATCACCGGGTCGCCGGTGCTATCGAGACCTCGAGGCGCAGGGCCAATCGCAGAGGGTGACAGCCACAAATCAATTCGCCGTTCATCCATCACCTGCCTCAACTCGTCGCGCAGTTTGTCGCGCTCTTTCAGCGCCTCGGCCACCGCGTCGGCAGAAACGGATTGCCCGCGCTGAATCAGTTCAGTCGTTTTAGGATGGTACAGCGATGAGAACCTGGCGAACCATTCGGCGTGAACACGGGCCGCATCGGCGGCTACGATCAAATAGTGCCGCTCGCGGATCGCTTCAAAGTCGGGTAGGACGGTCACGGATTTGATTTCATACTCAGCACCCGCCAGCCTATGGCATGTGGCGTGAAAATGATTGAGCATCTCCGGCGAAGCACAGTTGAGATATGGCCCTTCGGGGATGCCGAGCACTGGCCTCTTCCCATCTCCAATCTCGGGTCTCCAGTCTTTGCCCAACACACTTGCCGCCAATTGCGTCCCGGCCACATCGCCAGTGAAGAGGCCGATGTGATCGAACGACGGCGACAGGGGAAGTACGCCCGCCCTTGAGATTCGGTCTGAGGTGGGTTTATAGCCGACGATGCCACAGAAGGAGGCTGGTCGGACGATGGAACCGATGGTTTGAGTCCCCAGCGTCAGCGGACACATCCCCGCCCCCACCGCCGCCGCCGAACCACTGCTCGACCCGCCAGGTGTATGTTCAGGGTTGTGCGGATTGCGCGTTGGGCCGGGGCCAAAGTAGGCAAACTCGGTGGTCACCGTCTTACCCATGATCAACGCACCCGCATTTTTCAACGCCGTCACGCTTTCAGCTTCGTCCCCCTGCAACACTTCCGGCGGCAGTTTGCTCCCGGCGCGGGTCGTAATCCCGGCGACGTGAAAAATATCCTTCACCCCAACCGGCACACCGAATAAAGGGGGGCGGGTGTCGGCCATCGGGTATCGGCTGATGAGTTCGGCGGCTTCACGGCGCAAACGCTCAAATCGTCCTTCCTCGGGAACGAAAGCCCATACCGAAGGTTCACGCTCCGAAAATCGGGATTCGAGTTGCGATAAGTAATCAGTAAATGGTAGTTCGCCAGTGCGGAGGGCATTGGCAAGGGCCGGAAGACTATTCGGGATCATGGGTGTCAATTACCTCATCTTCTCCGCCGCCAACTTCACTGCCTCGACAATATGCTGATATCCAGTGCACCGACACAAGTTGCCGGCGATGGCTTCGCGAATTTCGGGTTCAGTGGGGCTCGGGTTTTCTTGCAGGAAGGGCACAAGCGTCATCAAAAAGCCCGGGGTACAGAAGCCGCACTGCAGACCATGCGCTTCGTGGAAGGCTTGTTGCAATGGATGCAGTTCCTGCGGACTCTTCGCCAGGCCTTCCACCGTCATCAACTCATGCCCGTTCGCCTGCACCGCAAACATGATACATGACCGCACCGCCACGCCGTCGAACAGAATCGTGCAAGCCCCGCACACACCGTGTTCACATCCAACGTGTGTTCCGCTCAAGCCCAGGTCGTGCCGCAGAAAATCGGCCAGCAACAGGCGCGACTCAACTTGTCGTTCATAAATTTGGCCGTTGACGGTGAGTTTGACTGGGTGAAGTTGAGTCATTGATCTATCCACCCACTTTTCGGTATGCCATTTCAATATACTGCTTAGCAATCTCAAAATCGTCCATCGTCTTTATTGCGATCTCAAAATCTCCCGTTCCAGAGTGGCCTATGTTGGTCATATCCCTAGAATTCTTTGGAGGGTTGGGAATCTCTTTTGGATCCAACTTAAGAAACAACAGAACGACTTTGGCCTGCAATTCCATACAGGCAATATTCTGTGAAATTTTGTAAGCCACATACATTTTTTTGGGAACTTCCTCAATGGCCGGGTCTAATCCCAAAACAAATTCTTGAATAGCCAGGGCGATTTCTTTTACCTTCTCCGACTTTCCTTCAAGGTGCTGTTCGAACGTATAACTTCCTGTCGCGCGTGTAATGGCCGCTTTCTTTCCAGCCGCGACCATAACAGGATTCTTGTTGCTGGTCGCTATCGCATTGGGAGGTGTGTATGCTTTTTGAAGAACCTCCTCAAGGTATAAGAACTGGTTCTTGAACAAACGATATGTCCAGAGTTCTATGTTTGCGCCCATAACCTGTACGGCGTACAAGTCATATTTTTTATAGTTCGGCGCAATACAAATGACGCGCACGTCGGCCCAATCAACTTGAACAGAGTTGCCCAGACTCTTTTGAACCGCTATCTCGTAATCCCCCCGATGATCATTGATCCATGACAAGTAATACAAGCTCTGGTTGATGAGTTCCGATGATTCGACTTTTTTGTATTCAATGATCACAGGATTGTGGTCTTCGGAAATAGCTAGAGTGTCAATCCGTCCTGCATGTTGTGCCCCGGTCGGGAATTCGGACGCCACTTTTCGGCAATTGAACAAGGTTTGCAAGTTCCTTTCAACAAGGTTTTGCAAAGCCTTCTCTGCGACAAAGTTGGTCTGCTCCATTGCAGACAACCGCAGATTAGAAATGGCGAAAAGTGGCATAGACTTTCACTTTAATTTGCGCTATAGGCAATCTATTCGTTCATTCGTTAGCTATTCGTTGACGCGCCCTCTCCCCCGCCATCTTCAACGCTCGCCTCGTCAGCACCCGAGCGAGATGTCGCTGATAGGCAGGTGTAGCGTGGATGTTGCCCATCGGTTCAATTTCGTGATCGGCGGCCATGGAAGCGGCGGCGTCAATTGCAGAGTCCGACAGTGTTTGCCCCTGCAAAAGTCCGGCGGCGCGTGTCGCGTTCACCGGCCCGTCACCGGCGTTGAGATACACTAATCGCGCATTTTGGCAGACGCTGCTGGCCGCCTCCAGCGTCACCACCCCCGCCACACCCATCATGGCGTAATCGCCGCGCCGACGGGCGAATTCGATAAACGCTACGCCGGTGCGAGAAGGTTGGGCCGGGATTGCCACTTCGGTCAACATCTCGTCCGCGGCCAAATCAGTTGTGAAGAAGCCTTTGAAAAATTCAGCGGCGGCGATCCACCTCTCATCGTCCTGCGCTTGCGCCCGCATCCGGGCGTTGAGGGCGACGGCCAATACCGGCAGTTCCGCCGCCGGATCAGCGTGGGCCAGGCTGCCGCCAATTGTGCCGCGATTCCGAATCTGCGGATGGGCCACAAACGGCATGGCCTCGGCCATCAATGGCGCATGGTGTTTTATCAGCGGATGGCGTTCCAATGTGCGCTGACGCGTCAATGCACCGATTCGCAGCTCGCCGCCCTCCAGGCGAACGTAATCCAGTTCTTTCAAGTTGTTGACATCAATGAGAGTAGCGGCTTGGGCGAGGCGAAAGTTCATCGCCGGGATCAGGCTTTGGCCGCCAGCCAGAAATTTAGCTTCGTCGCCATGTCCCGCTTTGAGGGCCAGTGTTGCCTCAAGCGATGCCGGAGCTACATAGTTGAAGGGGGCTGGTTTCATGTTTTGTCTTGTCTGACAGTGAGCGTATCTTGCCAGAATTCGAGTGCGCCGTCAATATCGCGGCTATAATTCGTCGCTGTGCGTTCTATTAGCATCGCCTTCCAAACCGACAAACCAATCGCGGCCTATGGCGCACTGGCCTCAACCGCCGAAGGTTATGGCTTCGACGGCGTCACCGTCTACAACGACATGCTCTATCAACCGGCGTGGTTGCCGCTGCTGGAGATGGCCCGCCACACCCACCATGTCCGTCTCGGCCTCGCCGCCGTCAACCCCTTCACCTGTCACCCCCTCAACCTCGCCGGAAACATTGCGCTGATTGATGAAGCCTCGCAAGGCCGCGCCTATTTGGGATTGGCGCGCGGCGCATGGCTGGACTTCATCGGCCTCGATCCACCTCAACCGATCACCGCCCTTCGCGAGGCCTTCGAGTGCGTCAGTCATTTGCTTAAGCAATCGCCTGAGCCTTATCAGGGCAAAGTCTTCTCGTTGGCGGGCGGCGACTCACTGCGCTGGAAAATCCTTCGCCCGGACGTCCCTATGCTATTAGGGACGTGGGGGAGGAAAACGATTCGGGCCTGCATTGAATTGATCGACGAGATCAAAATTGGCGGGACGGCCAATCCGGATTTGATCCCTCTGATCCGCTCTGATGTCAGGGAGGCCGCCTCTGCTGTGGGAGGTGGCCCCTACACTATCGGCCTCGTCGTCGGGGCCGTCACCGTCGTGGATCGCGACGGCGAGGCCGCCCGCGCATTGGCCCGGCGCAAAGTCGCCCTCTATCTTCCCGTCGTCGCCGAACTGGATCGCTCCCTGCAACTCGACCCTGAACTATTAACCCGAATCAAAGAGGCAACCGCCCGTTATGATTTCGACCTTGCCACCCGCTCCATCTCCAATGCGCTCCTCCGCCGCTTCGCTTTCGCCGGAACGCCCGACGACGTTGCCCAGCAGGCCCACGATCTGTTCGCCGCTGGCGCCGACCGCATCGAGTTCGGCACACCGCACGGGCTGACGGAGGAGGAGGGAATGCGGCTGTTGGGCGAGGCGGTACTACCTGCACTGAAGCAAGAACACGGATTTTCGGAATGAACGGATCAAATCCGTAACGCTCAATTCTGGTTGCAAGGAGTAGCCCCTATGTCATGCTGAGGCGCGTTCGTCGCCCGTAGTTCGGGCGCTGCGCCGAAGCATCTCACTGGTCGAGCACGAGACCCTTCGCAAAGAACGCTCAGGGTGACAGGCGGCGGGCTACTCCTTGAAACAGCTATAGAGCGATCCGTAAATTCCGCCGATCCGTGCTTTGAGAGCACACACCATGACCGGACACTCCGACGAATTTGAACTCTACGACCTCGCCGTCGTCGTCGAAAAAATCGAAGGCCACTGCACCTGTAACATGAAAATCGGCGACACGGTTTATATGCGCGGCGGCAAAATCTCCCTGCCCGGCGGCGCGGACTTTTGCCTTTATGCCCTGCAATCGGCCTTGCCGCTGCTCCCAACGAAACAACGGCTCAATCACCCCGCCGACTGGATGGAAACTGACTCCCGTGTCACTTGCCCCGACCCGGCTTGCAAATTGATTATGCGCATTGACCGTATTGGCAAGCGCGCTTTTCGGCACAATGACGTCAGTCCGATCCCCTGGGAGGATGAAAGCTGAAATGCCCGCCTCCGATCAAATCATCCTGCCGAATCGTTACCAACTCATCCCCCGCGTGCTGTGCTTCATCACCTATGAAGGCCGCGAGGTGCTTTTGCTCAAGGGCGCGTCAACTAAAAAAATCTGGGCCAATAAATACAACGGCGTCGGCGGCCACGTCGAACGCGATGAGGACTTCTACTCAGCAGCGGAACGCGAGATCGTCGAAGAGACCGGGTTGCGGGTGCGTGATTTGCGCTTTCGCGGCGCGATCAACATTGAAACCGGCCAACCTACTGGCATCGGCATGTTCGTCTTCACCGCCGTTGCCGACTCAAAAGAAACAATCCCCAGCGCAGAGGGGATGCTTGAGTGGGCGCCGTTCTCTGAAGTGGCACAACGCGATTTGGTCGAAGACTTGCCGACCCTGATCCCAAAAGTTCTGAGGATGACCGAGGACGATCCGCCATTCTTTGGGCGCTACTGGTATGACACGGAGGGGAAATTGCAAACCGCGTTTGTGCCGTAGGGCGTAGGGAGACGTTCTACCGGAACGTCTCTACCGTTGCGCCGACAACACGCTCAATTCATCATCAAGCGCTCGCGCGCCGGTTGCGTCAAATGCGGGATAACGTTCACCGCTGACGCGGTTGTAAATACCAACAGTGATTCGATAATCACCCGGCGGCAGGGGGCCATCGGAGACGATAAGGCGGCGGTCAGTCACAATATCGCCAAGCCGCCATGCGCTCAACGGCAACAGCCCATTTAAGCCGTCGCCATCCCCCTGCCCGACCAGCGCCCCACTCGAATCAAACACGTGAACGAAGACGGTGTCGTGAATATCTGCCGAGGCCAGCGAATGCCAGTGTAGCGTGACTTGCAGTGAGTCGCCAACCCAATTTGACTCAGCCTTCAACAACTCAATCCTCTCTCCAAATCGGCCCATCGCCCCGTCAGACCCCAATTCCTGGCTCACATCACCCACTGCCCGAATCGTCATCGCGCCATCGGGACGATAGTCCGTCCAATACACTTCGTCGGCCCACAAAATTTTTTCGTAGAGCAGGTCGCTGGCGTGGGCGTCCGAGCCACGCGTGTTAATGTGATAGGGTGAGGCCTCGACCATCGCCGCCCTCAACGGAAAATCGCTAAGGGACTCGGTTTCCATTTGTATGCCGGTAGCGAAGCGCACAAAGTCACTCAAGTCTTGCGAAACGGGCGCGAGCAACATTCCCCAATAGCCCATCGGGTACAGCGGCGCCCGATACTCAAAGCGATCGGGGACGTTGATGAATAGAAGATGCCCCCCACCCTCGCTGGCGGTGATAATTTGATCCATCAACTTTGATCCGGCCTCATACAATTTGACCTCCGCTCGAAGCGTTACCCAACTTTGCAGGGTGATGGCCGCCACTGCCACCCAGCCTACGGTGCGGCGGAGTCTTGACCCCGACTCCGCCACCAACCCCGCCCAGGCCAGCGACGCGCCGAGCGATCCGAAATACATCACCCGCGGCGAGACGGCAAGATATTCGATGGGGCGCGCCGCCCAGGCCAGGCTCAGGGCTATGGCCCACCACGCCAGAGCCAACAACAGAGTCGGCCACCCCTTTCGATTCGGCCAGAGGGTGAACAATGCCACTGTCGCCACGGCGGCGATCCCGGCCTGCCATTCGGCGCTCAAACCAAGTCCACCGCTTTGGCTGATCCCTCGCGCGAGCGGGAAGCTAAGTCCCTGAGAAAGATAGAGGGCTTCAAGGGGGTGTAGACCCAATTGCGGCGGTTCAACCGTTTTGGGGATACTCAACCAGAGGATGACGAACAGGCCCGCCGGAATGAGGAATAGAAACGCCAGCGAACTGAATTGAGGAACACGTTTTTGCCGGAGCAGATATAGCTCAAGAGCAATGACCATCGGCGGCAGGAGCACACCGTTTTCGTGCAAGAGAACGGCCAGAGTGCCAATGATACCCGAGACCACAATCCGCCAAAGGCGATTTTGTTCACGGCCAAGTAAGTAGAGCCACAACACGGCAATCGCCATCGCCGTAAAAATGGGGTGCTGAGAGTAGACACGAGCGACGCCCTCAAAAGCGGCGGGATACAACACAAACAACAATCCCGCCGCAAAACTTGGTGCTCGATCGCGCAACAGACTTTGCGCCAGGCCAAAGCATAGGGCCGCTGAGAGCAAGTGCCCACCAACGACGGCAAGGTGAAATGGTAGAGGCGAGTAGCCCGGGCCATTCCCTCGAGACAGGCTGGCCCAGATCAATGACAATGGACGGTAGTAGGAGTTGCTATTGGGGAGAAACAACAATTGGGCAAGTGAGCGGCCTTCCACTTGCCCGATGTCAAAGGGGTCTTCCCAGAAAAAGTTGTAGCCGAATACCGGCCAATAAGCGACGAGGCCGATGACGACTAGCAGGGCGGCCAGGGCTAGAGAAAGTAACAGGTCGCGCAAAACAGGACGGGTCATGGGCGCACAAGAAACGGTTCGCCAAAACGCTCGCCCGTTGCCGGGTCGTATAAGCCCACTTCAAAGTTGTCCCCGCTGATGATAGAGTGGACATCGGTCAGCACCTCACCGGGGAGCCAACTGGTGGTGATACGCGGCGGCGGGCTGTCGTGTCCGGCGATGAAAGCGCCATCATTGCCAAAGCGGTGGATGAAGACGGTGAGCGGCCTGGGCGCTACTTTTAGCGATTGCCAGTAGAGGATAGTTGAGTCGGCAGTAGCGGTGTAACCCAAAAGGCGGATCGTTTCGTTGAAGTCGTAGTTAACAATGTATTCCATTGGCGGAATGGCGAAGGAGCGTTCAGGCACAGTGATGTTAATGTCGCCGAGGTCGTAAACATCAGAGGCAGGTGAGCGATCCCCATTCAACAATTGAATCTGAACCCGCGCCGGGCCGACAGGCAGATCAGGGGGAAGGGTCACTGTCAGGGGAGAGCGCACCAGTTCGTTACGCGTCCACTGATCGGTGGGATAGTCGGGGCGGGCGGGCGGCAGATCAATTGCCCACAATGAGTGGCCATCGGGCGAGGTCAAGCTGAGTTGAGCGGTGAGGCGTGACAAAGGGCTGTTGCCAGAGTTCCATAGCACAGTGAGAGGGAGATAGTCGCCGACGGTGACATCCCTGACGGTAAGCCTACCTTCGACGAGACGCAGTGGCCCCCGGAATTGTGGCCAAGCCCGGTTCACAATGACGGCGCCCAGGTCGTATTCGATGCCAACAGGGCTTTCGCCTTGACGAATGTTGAGGAAGGTCGAGCCATCGTTGCCCAAGTTGTAGACGCTGACGAGCAAACGATATTCACCCGGGGGGACGCCGGTGAGTGACTCAATCGTATGTACGTCGCGGGCGTATTTATCAATTCCCCACAACGTCGTCGGTCGCCCGGTCGGGTAATAGTTATCCGACTGGCCGAAGCGATTGCCATAAGCATCCACCAAATGGACCGACGTGGAATAACTAACATCGAGGGGGTGCAGGGCGCGCCAATAAAGCGTGAGGGTGAACGCGTCGCCGGACAAAAACTCATTGCCGTTGGGAAAATTGAAGCCCATGAGTTCGAGCTCGCCGTCGAAATTGACCGACAGTGGATGAGGGATGTCATTCAATTCAGTGCGCCAGAAAATATTCTCGATACGATCAATCAGGAACGCGCGCACTCCAAACAGGCCTACGAAGAGTATCGTCCACGTCGGGGCCAAGGCCGGCCAGGCCGGTGTAACCGCCATTAAAGGGCGAATGTTGACCAGCCCAAACACCCCAAGCAGAATCAGGGCCAGAGTTGAAACCATGGCTCCCACAATTTGCGGCCCCGTCGGCAAGAGAGCTAAACGGAGAGTGTGGCGGCCGGCGGGAAGCCGGACGACGATCGTCCCAGACGGATCAGCTGGATGGAATTGAATCGACCGCCCATCCAACGTCGCCGTCCACCCCGGGAAATAAAAAATGTTGAAGTTGGCTAAAAAAGGTTCGGTCGAGTCATAAGTTAGCTCACTGACTTTGATTTCCGTTTTCTCAGCCAGCAACGTAACACTGGACGGCAACGGCCCAAGCCGGGAGGGCATCTCATTTTCAAGATAACGCTGATAGAGAGAATCTGAGGCCGGCCTCTCTTTGACCCAGATTGGCAGGAACTCTTGTGAGTTTGTCGTCCCTGCATATTGAGGTGCATCTTGCTCGAAGCGGGCAAGGTCTATGATCGTTGGTCGCGCTGGGAAGGGCTGGCCGCTGCCGTAGTAAGTCCAGGTCAGTGAAAAAAAGAAGAAGCTGGCAATGAAGATGGGTACAAACAAACGTTGAAGCTTCAGGGTCGGCAGGCGCACCACTGCCGCCCCAGCCAGCCAGGCCAGGAGCAGTGTGCCTGGGCCAAGCAACCGCCATACAAACTGGAGCAAATTCGACAACGGAAAAGCTTCCCACAAGGGCAATGTCATTGGAAAATTCAACAGCACCAGGCCCGCAAACGTGAAGCCAACAAGAATGATCGCCCGCGCCATCGCATCCAACTTGCGTCGCCCATAGAACAAGACTGAGCCAACCGCAAACGCCGCCATCGCCAGTTGCGGCCAGGCCAGACTCTTGGGATAAAAATTCACGACATGGTTCGGGTCAAAAGGCATCGGCCAGGCAAAAACATCCTTCAACGTCAAAAAGCTGTTGTGATAATCAAACATCCGCGCCCGCTCAAGTTGGACGTAAGAAGACTCCAGGGCAAACGGTATGAGGAAGAAGGCAGTCAGCGCCAGAGCATGACCCAAGCTGAGGCCCAGCCCAACCAGCGTCTTGAGGCGTGAACGGTCCGGGCTGGATGGGAGCACCCAAAGCATGATGAGGCAATAGAGGATTAGAACGGGCGTCATCAACAGAGCGGAGAGGTTGTGAGAAAGAACAACGATCGCGCAGCTTACAGACAGCACCATTCCAGCTCGCAACGTCGGGGCGCGCACCAAACGAAATGCCGCCCGGAAGAGCCAGGGCGCAAAGGCCATGGCCCAAACTTCCGGGTGCGAGACCCGGTCGAAGAGACTGAAATAAAGGTATGGGGCCAACCCGTAGGCCGCCGACGCCGTGAGGCCCGCCATCGGGGACTCAAACTGTTCCGCCGCCCACTCATACATCCCAAAGACTGCAACCACCATTGCCACTACGAAACCCAGCATGAAGGTGGTCGAGAACGATGGCGTCAGCAAATGTATGGCGAGCCAGATGTAATAAGTGAGCGGCGAATAGTAGTGGAGAACAGGGCCGCCAAAACCGAAATTTATATCTCGGAACCAACGAGGGAACCAATCACCATGTTGAACATGCCAGGACAGGGCCACCAGCCGATAAAAATGATTGGGCGCGTCGGCCGAGTAGGTTGGCAGATCGGCGCGGAGGATCGGCCAGGCCGCCAGCAGGCCCAAGGCGGCCACTGGCAACAATGACGAAAGACGGCGCATTCCTAGTGCAGGGCGAACGTATCAATCATCAAATAGGGATCACTCATCGGATACAGAATGGGGCAGGTGCAGCCGCGATCCATGTATTCCTTCACCCGCGCTTTGGCTTCTTCGGGCGTGCCGGTGGCCGAGATGCCCAACACAAAGTCGTCGGGGACGTATTGCATGGCTTCGTGGATTTGTTCTTTCGTGGCCGGCCAGCCGAGGATGGTTTGCACTTTCTTCACGATGTCTTCGCTCACGCCGGAGGCCTTGGCAATGTGGGGCTGTTGGGCCAGATATTGAGTGAGCAGGACTTTGGCCGCCTCAACCGCCTTTTTGCGGTCGTGATCCACCGAGCAGACGATAAGTTGGGGGCGGTCAATGTCGGCCAGCGTTCGGCCCGCTCTCTTCGCCCCCTTCTCCAGCAGGTCGAGGGCTTTATCGTTGTACGAGGGCGGCACGCAGTAGTTCATCACACAGCCGTCGGCAATTTCGCCCGTCATCTCCATCATCTGATCGCCGGTCGCGCCAATGTAGATCGGCACGTTGCGCGGCTCGCGGCGGCCATGCACCACATCCAGTTCGATGCCGGTGACGTGGTGGAACTCACCGTGGAAGGTGACGTTCTCCATTCGCAAGAGTCGGCGCATAACTTCCACCGTCTCTTTCATTGCCAACATAGGCTTGCGGCGCTCGATGCCGACGTTGCGGGCCAGCGGGTCCCACCAGGCGCCGATGCCGCAGATGATGCGGTCGGGGGCGAGATCGTCAAGGGTGAGAAAAGTGGCGGCCAGCAATCCGATGTTGCGCGTCCAGTTGTTGATCACGCCCGAACCAATTTTGATCTTCTTGGTGGTGGCGGCAAAGGCCGCCATCGGCACGATGGCATCGCGTACCAGCCGACTCTCGGCCTGCCACACTTCGGTAAAACCTTTGGTTTCGGCATACTGGGCGAACTTGATGCCGTCTTGCAGGGAATGAGCATCTTGCAGATAAAGAGCGATACGGTTTGACATGGGTTCCTCCATTCAGTTGTAGTGTCCGCCGGTGAAGTTCTGCATTTCAGTTTGCAGTGAACGGCACAGCGCCAAATCTTCCGGCGTGTCGACGTCGAGCGCCAGGCCCGGCGACTGGAAAATTTCAACTTCGGCGTGACGCCAGCGCGCGCGGAAAACATGTTTTGAAAAACTATCTTCGCCGAAGGCAAAGGGGATGAGCCGGGGTGGGCGCAGGAACAGGCCGTTGGTGCCCGCCTCGCGCCGATCCGGGGCGATGGCCATAAACATGTGATCCGCCTGGCCGCCCAATTCAACCAGTCGAACAATCTCCGGCGCAGTGAGCAAGGGCAAGTCCGAGGGGATGATCAGCACGGCATGGGCGCCAAATGAAATGGCGATGTCCGCCGCCAGAGTCAGGGCCGCATTGAGGTCTGAGCCGGACTCGGTAATGGTGTGAGCATTGTGCTTGCGAGCCAGGCTCAATACTGCCGGGTCGCGGCTGATGACGAGGGTGCGGCCAAGTTGGCCGACCTGACTCAACACCTCCAACGTATGCGCTAGAAAGTCCCGGCTCAATTTCTCGCGCTCGTCGGGCGAGAACACAGAGGCCAAACGGCTCTTGGCCTGCTTGAAGGGTTTGACGGGGACGATGGCCCAGATGGACATGAGTGAAGCGTCAAACGACAAACGACAAGGCAAAAGCTACGCTCTTACCAGCAAGGCGGATTTTATCAGCTTCTGTAGACATGATGGTGTCGGTTACTAATGTTTTGAGGCCAAGCGACTCGATGCGGGAGGCAGAGTCGGCGTCGGCGCGATCAATGATCAGCCCGTCAATGGTTCCGGTGTAATGCTCGGCCAGGGCGACGGCTGTGGACTCCAGCCCCAACTCCCGCATCATCTTCGCCGCCGGGCCTTTGAGGGCCTGGCCGCCGACGATGGGGGAGACGGCCACCACGGGGAGGCCGGCCCTGCGGCGGGAGTCGATCAGTGTCCGCAATCCCGGCAGGGCCAAAATCGGAGCGAGGCTGACATAGGGATTCGACGGGCAGTAGATCAGGGCTTCAGCAACGGCCAGTCGTTCCAACAGTAGCGGATGCGGGCGAGCGGAGGTGACGCCGAGAAATTCAAAGTCGCGCACGCGCGGCTCACAACGGCGATGCACGAAGTATTCTTGAAACGGTAGTGCGCCTTCGTCGGTGTGAACAATGGTGCGCACCGGGTCGTCACTCATGGGAATGATCTCCGCCGACACGTCGAGCCGCTGACAAAAGTCTCGCGTGATTTGCGAGAGTGACTCGCCTACCCGCAATCGTCGAGTGCGCTCGACATGGGTGGCCAAGTCGCGGTCGCCGAGACGGAACCAGGTTTCGCCGCCCAACTTTCCAACTGCTTCCAGAAAATTCCACGTCTCATCGGCCTGTCCCCAACCCGTTTCGGGGTTGGCGAGTCCGGCCAGGGTGTACATCACGGTGTCGAGGTCGGGCGAGATGTGCAGACCGAGATGCTCAAAGTCGTCGCCGGTGTTGACGACGAGGGTGAGTTGTTCGGGCGCAAGAACGCGGGCGAGGCCGAGGGCAAGTTTTGCGCCGCCAACGCCGCCGGCAAAAGCCAGGATCATTTTGCTCAAAACAATCCTCACCGCCAAAGCAACACTGCATCCAATGACTTTCGCATTGCCGGTTTACCATCGCCCGCCGGGTAACCGAGGGTGAACAGGGCTTGCGGCTCCCAATCATTCGGCAAGTTCAATGCGTTTTGCACTGCCTCAGGGCAAAAGAGCGGCGCGCACATCCAACACGCGCCCAGGCCCTCGGCGTGGGCGGCGAGCAGAAAGTTTTGCACTGCCATCGCGACACTTTGGATCGTCATCACTCGTTCAGCCTCATTGCGGCGCGAGTCGGGGTAGTGATCCATGTCGGCCATTGAGAGACAGACGGCGATGACGACCGGGGCGGAGGTGATGCGAGCGCGGGATCGGGCCACGTCGGCCTCAACGGCTTCGGCGGGGTCGCCGTCGGCGAGGCGGTCGGCCCGGAGTCGGTCGCCCATTGCTTTTGCCAACGCTGCTTTAGCAGAGTCGGCGACGTTGGCGACGGCGAAGCGCCAGGGCTGGCGATTGTGGGCCGAGGGCGCCCAGGTCGCGGCAGTCAGCAATCGTTCAATCGTGTCAGTCGAGACCAGTTGATCAGTGTAGCGCCGGATCGAACGGCGGGAGCGAATCAAATCGTAGAGGGTCACGTCAGTCCGCCGAAACCTGCTCAGGCAGAATCTTGTATGTCACGCGCACTTCACCTTCGCGTTTGGGGAACTGGTATTTGCCGCGATACTTTTCGTTGAGCTTGCAAATCATGTCGTAGCCGCCGACTTCGGTTTCTTCAATCACCGGCCCGCGTAGTTGCATGTAGTGATATGGGTCAGCGGGGTCGGGGATCGCCAGCGCGACTTTGGGATGGCGGCGTAAGACTTTATCCTTGAGCCGCCTGCGCGCGGTGTTGATAATCAAGTGGGTGCCATCCCAATCAAACCAGATGGGCGTGACCTGTGGCGTGCCGTCGGACAGGGTGAGGGCAAGAAAGGCGAGGGCCTTTGTCTCCCACTTGAGTAGATATTGATAATCTGCGGGGATCGCAATCATAAATGCTCCTTACCGAAACAAATCCATCTCTTTGGGTCGAATCAATTCTTGAGCGTCCCCTTCGCGCAACGGATAGGGTACACCTCGGGCATGGACGACCGGGCGGCCCTCAGCGGCCTGCCCCATGAGGAGCGAGGCGGCGGCGGCCAACTCGTCAGCAAGACCGACCTGCGTGATCTGCAACGGGTAATCGAAGAGGTCGGGTGTGCCGCGCAGATCGAGCAAGGCCGGGAGGCCCGCCACGCCAATGGCGACTCCCACTGTTCCCGACCGCCACGCGCGTCCATGCGAGTCGTTGATGATTATGCCTACGCGCACGCCGCCGTTGGCGGCGGCCTGCAAGCGTGCCCGCAGTTCGGCGCACGACCGATCGGCGTCTTCCGGCAACATCAATAAATAATCGTCGCTTGCGTCGCCATGCGGGGCAACGTTGGATCGATCCACACCGGCATTGGCGCACACGTAGCCCAGGCGATGCTCGACGACGATGACGCCGGGCCTCATGCGGATGATCTCTTTCGTCTCGCGCAGGATGACTTCGACGTGGCGCGGGTCTTTTTGTAATTGCTCCGCCAATTCAATCGCTCGCGCTGACGGCGTCACCGACGACAACTTCACCAACCGCCCCTCGGCTTTGGACACGATCTTTTGGGCGATGATCAACACATCGTCATCTTGCAATGTCAATCCGGCCTCAGCCAGAGATTTGAGAATGAGTGCCGCCAGATCGTCGCCGGGTTGGATGAGGGGGATGTTTGGGAGCGCGGTGAGGGTGAGGGTTTGGGTCACGAATTGATGCCCGTGATTTTGATGCCCGATGACTTAACTTTATAGCGGATATTGAGGCCGATGAGGACGGAGGTCAGGCCTTCGGGGATGACGGCGTTGGCGAGGGGGCCAGCGTCCCAAGCTTGCATCCCGGCATCCTTCGCTAACGCGATCACGACTGCCTTTGCCTCTTTGTCGTCGCCGCATACTAACACATCACAGTCAATGGGGTGGCCGGAGTCTTTGAGATGTTCAGCGGAGATGCTTTGAAAGGCGGTGACGACTCTGACGTTTGGGCCGAGCAGATTCTGCGCCTCCTGGCTGGCCGAACCGGCGGCGGGCATTTGCACCCGCGACACTTTGGGCGGTACGAGCGGCACGGTGACATCCACAAAAATTTTGCCTTGCACGGCGTCACGCACGCTTTCAATGGTAGCCGCGTGCGCCGAATACGGCACGGTCAGCACAATGACCTCGCCCTGTTGCGCGGCGCTTAGGTTGTCGAGGCCGCGAACAGAATCAGCGCCAAGTTTGGCGTTGAGTTCGGCGGCGGCGGCTTGAGCTTTTTCGGCGGTGCGCGAGCCAATGAGGACGGTGTGCCCGGCTTTGGCCCAGCGCAGTCCGAGGCCGGAGCCTTCGTGGCCGGTGCCGCCGAGGATGGCGAGGGTTGTCAAAAGTTTTGCCTCCCTTATTCAATATTCAATGTTTTCGTTATCAGTTTTAGAACGCCAAAAGATAAGATCAAGATGTATTCTGGCTACGCCCATAGAGCGTGCTAACTTCCTCGCGCAACTTTGGAACTCAGTACTTTCGCTTGGTTGCAATCTTTTTATCCCATTCCAGCGTGGGAGTTCTTTATCCACACGAGCCGCACGTAGAGTCAGCCCTTTGGCAACATCACTGTCAAGCGGGATCTCGAGGTGGTGTTCAATGGCATACAAACTGTAGGTGTCGCATAGATAGCGATTATAAAACGACAACATCAACAACAAATTCAGAGACTTCCGAGCAGTGCCCCAATGCTGTGCATTCTTGGGTAAGGCCCGTTTCAATTCATTAGTGCATGAATCGAGGTAATCCAAGAACCTTTTTTCAGTTTTATGAACAAAGCGGCTGAGATCCACTTCATAAAGGTATTCACGTACAGCACCTACAACACCTGCTGCACCTTGCTTTCTTAGCGTTGTTCCAGCAATAGCACCATTCACAACTCTACGTTGCATTAGGGCAATGAATTTGGTCATATAACTACCTAATCGCTTCAACGCGCGACTTTATAACTATGCGCCATACCTCTCCCACATCCTCCCTGCCAACTCTCGGCTCCTGGTCGTGATCTCGGCCTCGTCCAAAAACAGCAGTTGCCGATCCTTCATCAGCACTTTGCCGTTGCAAATCGTCGTCGTCACCATTGAGGATTCGAAGCCGAAGATGATGTGCCAGGGCAGGTTTCCGGCGGTGAGGGGTGTGGTGGGATGATAGTCTACAAAGATGAGGTCGGCGGCGGCCCCCGGCTCGATCACGCCTAGCTTGCTGTTCGGGAAAAACACGTTCGCCAGCGCGACGTTGTTCTGGATCGCCATCTGGGCGACGTTGTAGCCCCCTGCCCGGCGCGGGTCGCGGCTGGTGACTTTATGCAGAAGATAGGCCGCCTTCCACTCCTCCCACATCGCGTTCGAGAAGCCGTCGTTGCCCAAGCAGACTTTGATCCCAGCCCGTAACATCGCGTCCACTTCTGCCGCGCCGACGGCGTTGTTCATGTTCGAGCGCGGCTGGTGGGTCACCCAAGTTCCGGTCTCGCGCAGAAGTTCGGCCTCGCCGTAGTCAATGTGAACGCAGTGGGCGGCGATGGTTTTGTCGCCGAGAATCCCTAACTTATTCAACCGATCCACGACGCGCGTGCCGCTCTTCTTCAGGCTGTCGTACTCATCCGCTTCGTGTTCGGCGACATGAATGTGGAAGCCGCCGTCATGCTCCTGCCGACACGCCTCCAGCGTTTTATCCGACAGGGTCAGTGAAGCATGCAACCCAAACGTCGCCGCAATTTGGGAGTTGGGGTTTTGGGGTTTTGAGATTTGGGATTTTATAAAGCGCACATTCTCCGCAATCCCGGCCCTCATTCGCTCCAGCCCATCACGGTCGGTGACTTCATAGCACAGGCAGGTGCGGAGTCCGGCCTGGGTCACGGCGTCGGCCACCACGTCGAGCGAGCCGTCAATGGCATTGGGACTGGCGTGGTGATCGATCAGCGTCGTCGTGCCGTGCTTCACCGCATCCACCAGACAGACGAGGGCGGAATAGCGAACGTCGTCGAGGGTGAGGGCTTTGTCCAGCTTCCACCACAGGCGCTCCAGAATTTCGGGGAAGTCTTTGGGGGGATCGCCGGGGATGGCCATGCCGCGCGCAAACGCGCCGTAGAAATGGGTGTGGGCGCAGATGTTGCCGGGCATGACGAGTTGGCCGCGTGCATCGAGCGTCGGCGCGTCGGGATAGCGGGCGCGAAGTTCCGCCGTCGGCCCCATATCAGCAATGCGGTCGCCGTTGAGGTAGAGGGCGTGATCGGGCAGGATACGGTTGTCGGTTTCCCAGGTGATGAGGGCGGCGTTGGTGATGAGCATGGGTATTTGAATCGCTGATGGCGCTGAAGAAAATGATTCCGCTGAATCAGCGAAATCAAAACAATCAGCGTTCTCAGCGATTCTACTTTATCAGTCCTCTGGCAAACTCCAAAAACCGCTCTACGTCGGTGAAGTTAGTGACCAGGCCCACCGACATTCGCACCGCGCCAGTGCTTTTGCCGTCAATGCAGATGCGGAAGTCGTCCACGGTGAAGCGCGACTCGTATTCGGGTTTGCGGAAACATTGCGAGAGTTCGGCGCCGCTGAGGCCGAGGGCGATCTCGCCACCGCCGGGGTTGCAAAAACAGCCGGTGCGGAGGGAGATGTTGGCGGCGTTGGCAAGTTTTTCGATCTGGCGGTGATCAATGGCCCGGTCGTTTTGATCGTAGAAGTTGACAGTCACTGTGCCGCCGCGCCGGTCAATGGACGGTGGGCCGTAGAGCCGGACGAGTCGGTGGCCGGTGCTGTGCCGCATGGCAAATAGATTTTCAATCAGCCAGCCGGTGAGGCAACGGACGCGTTCGTGAATGGTCTCGATGCCAATGGACTCTAAATGTTTGAGGCCGATCTCGACGGCGGGCAGGTTGAGGTAGTTGAGGGTGCCATCTTCAAAGGCGGCTTCCCCTTCGGCGAAATAGTATTTGTCGCCCTGCACCGAGGCCACGGTGATGGTCCCGCCGGCGAACCACGGTCGGCGCAGTTTGGCGAGCGCTTCCCGGCGAGCAATGAGGCAACCGACACCGGTTGGGTAGCCAAACATTTTATAGAAGGAGAGCGCGACGAAATCAGGATGCCAGCGGCTCAAGTCGAGGTGGCTGGTTGGAGCGAAAGCGGCGGCGTCCAATAGCACGTCCCAACCCTTTGCCTGCGCCCGATCGATCCAATCCAGCGGATGTTGCACACCGGTGAAGTTGGATTGCGCCGGATAGGCAAACAAATTCCGGCCAGTGGCTGGGCCGGGTCCCGCCAGATCAAAATAGGGATCGAGGTCTTCTTCCACACGCATATCCGGCAAGTTGACGGGGATATAGGTGACGGTTGCGTCTTTGGCTCGGGCAAATTCACGGATGCCGTTGACGGAGTTATGGTTGTCGAAGGTGAGGAGGTAATGGCTATGGCGCTCAAACGGGTAGGCCTCGCCGACCAGTTTGAGCGCGCCGCTGGCGTTGGCGGTGAAGATGGCGCAATACTCATCGGGCGAGGCGTTGAAGTATTTGAGGACGTAGTGGCGAGCCGACTCGTCCATCTCGGTGCTGGTCTGCGAGGTGGGGTTGGAGGAGTGCGGGTTGCCGTAAACAACAACATCGTCCATCAGCATCGCCATATGCTGGCGCACTTGCAACTCGGCATAGAGGCCGCCACCGGTGTAGTCGAGGTAGACATGATGACCCCGATCCAGCCGCCCGTATTCGCGGAGACGCAGATCGTCAAGAATTTGCGTCGAGCGAAAGGAGGGATATTGTTCGAGAAAGGCGTCCAATGTAGTCATAAGCATTTCTTCTCAATCAAAGGCTACAATCCCGCTTTCTCGAACAAATCAGGTCTGGGATGCGCTAGTTGTTCCTTCAACCATTTCTTATCGCACGGCAAGCTGTAGCAACGCACGCCGGTTGCATTATAAATGGCGTTGATGGTGGCCGGGGTTGTGGGAATGGAGGCCAGTTCGCCCACGCCCTTGGCGCCGTATGGCCCGTCTTTCGTTTCTTCTTCGATAAAAAATGAAATCACTTCCGGCGTCTGGTCAATCGTGGGCAGATGGCATTTATAGAGCGAGCCGGTCTGCACGTAGCCGTCTTTCATCACAAAGTTTTCCTGAATCGCCATGCCCAGCCCCATCGAGATACTGCCCTCCACCTGCCCCTGCAGGGCCAGCGGGTTCATCACCCGCCCCACGTCGTTGGCGGCGATGACCTTCAACACTTGCACTTCGCCGCTTTTGACATCCACTTCCACCAGCGCCGCCTGCGCGCCGAAGCCAAAGGCGAAGTGCTGATATTGTTGCGTGGGCGGGGCCACGTATTGATAGCTGATTTTGGGGAGGCGGCCTTCTCGGCGGGCGGCTGTCACCACCTCGCTCAAGGCCACGTTGTGGCCGTTGCTTCGCACGGCGCCGTCTTCAAAGGTCAGGCTGTCCGGCGAAACGTCGAGCAGTTCGGCCGCCGTCTGGCTCAACAATTTGCGGACTTCGCAGCTGGCATGGCGCGCGGCATTGCCGGTGACGTAGGTTTGGCGCGAGGCTGTCGTCGCCGAACAATCGAGGGTCAAATCCGTGTCGGCCACCAGCACATCCACTTGCTCGTAAGGCACGCCCAGTTCTTCGCTCACCACTTGGGCCAGCACGCCGACCAGTCCCTGCCCGATCTCGGCCGCGCCGGCGCGCACGCTGGCCCGGCCATCGGCGAACACTTCGACCTCCGCGCCCGCCGCATCGTAAGCCCCACTGCCGTAACCGGTGTTTTTATAAGCGCAAGCGATGCCCCAGGCCCGACGTTTGTTGCCCTCTACCGCGACAAACGAATGCTTCCGCATTTCCGCCGCCACTGCTTCCAACGCTTGTGGCAAGCCGCAACTCTCAGTGAGGACTTGACCGGCAATCGTTTGCTTGCCCGGAGCCAAAATGTTCTTGCGCCGAATCTCCAATGGCGACATGCCCAAAGCCTCGGCCAACACGTCCATCTGACATTCCATTGCGAAGCCGCTTTGCGTCACGCCAAAACCGCGAAACGCGCCCGATGGCACATTGTTGGTGTACATCGCATAGGTGTCCACTTTGACGTTGGGGACTTCGTTCGGCCCAGCGGCGTGAGTGGTGGCGCGCAACATCACGTGATTGCTCAGGCTGGCATACGCCCCGCCGTCGCCATAAATTTCAACGTCGTGGGCGACGAGCGTGCCATCCTTCTTCGCGCCCGTTTTCATTTTGATGATGGTGGCGTGGCGTTTGGGATGCACCCATAGTGACTCTTTGCGGCTGAGCACCATCTTCACCGGGCGTTTGGTGAGCCATGCGGCGAGGGCGACGTGGATTTGCACCGACACATCCTCCTTGCCGCCAAAGCCGCCGCCAATCAAACAATTGACAACCCGAATGCGATCTTCGGGCAGGTCGAGCGAGGCCGCAATCTGGGCCCGGTCGCCGAATGGGATTTGGCCGCCGCAATACACAGTGAGGCGGCCATTAGCCTCCGGCATCGCCAGCGCCGCTTCGGGTTCAATGAAGCCATGCTCAACGGTTTGGGTGCGATATTCGCGCTCGATAATGATGTCGGATTCAGCGAAGCCCGCCTCAACATTACCTTTCTCAAGATGATATTTGGCTTTGAAGTTTCCGGTGGGATGATGAGCGTGAAGGATGGGGGCGGATGGTTGAGCCGCCTCTTTGGGGCCGGTCACCACCGACAACAGCTCGTACTCAACTTCGATCAGCGCCAGGGCCTGCGCGGCAATTTCTTCCGACTCGGCCACCACCAGGGCGACGGCGTCCCCGACGTAGCGCACTTTGTCGTAGCATAGCACCGGCCAGTCAATCTCATGCACGCCGCAATCTTTCCGCCCTGGCACGTCGTCAGCGGTGAGGACGACCACGACGCCGGGCAAGGCCCTCGCTTTGCTCACGTCCACTTTCTTCAACAACGCGTGCGGATATTTGCTCCGCAAGGCTCTGGCGTGCAACATGCCTTCAACATAGAGATCGTCGGCGTAGATTCCTTTGCCGGTGACTTTGTCTACCGCATCGGGGCGCGGCAAAGGGCGGCTGATGGCCTTGAGCGGTTGTTTGACCCCGGGCAGTGGGGGAACGGGTTGACCGGCGGCCTGTTGGATGGCGCGGATGATGGCGTTGTGGCCGGTGCAACGACAGATGTTCCATTGGTGGCCGTCGTAAATTTCTTCGAGCGTTGGATCCGGATTTTTATCTAGCAAGGCTTTGGTGGCCATGATGAAGCCGGGAGTGCAGAAGCCGCACTGGGTCGCGCCCTGATCAATGTAGGCTTGTTGGATGGGATGAAGCGTCCCATCCGAGGCGGCCATCCCTTCAATGGTGGTGACGACTGCGCCATCGTTCACCTTTTTCATCGGCGCCAGGCACGAGCGCACGGCTTCGCCATCTTTGATCACCATGCAACTGCCGCAGTGGCCGGTGGCGCAACCATCCTTCACGCCGGTGAGGCGGAGTTGGTCGCGGAGCACGTCCATCAATAGTGTTTTGGTCAGGGCGCTGACTTCGCGACGTTGGCCGTTGACGATGAGGGTGTAGGGGTGGAAGTCGGACATGGGCTAAACCTCTATAGGACAACAAAAAGATTATCAGCACTTCCCGATGGGCGAGGATACCCAACGCCGGCTTGCGCGCCCTGCACGCTTCCGACTGACAACCGAGGGCTGAGCGGATTTTAGCACAAGATACCAATGACCCTCTCACGAATTTTCGCAGAGGTGGTAAACTCGGTATACGGAGCGCGCCTATGTCACAACCTTCTCTTTACCTCGAACAATTCGTTGACGAAAGCCTCGGCAACTCGGCCTACCTCGTCGGCTCGCACGATACCAAGCTGGCCGCGGTGATCGATCCCCTGCGCGACGTGGATCGCTACCTCGCCGCCGCCGAGCGGGCCGGGATGAAGATCGTCCACGTGCTGGACACCCACCTGCACGCCGACTTCGTCTCCGGCGCGCGCGAGATCGCCGCGGCCACGGGGGCGATGATCGCCGCCAGCCTTGAGGCGCATTTGGGATTCGATCATCAACCGCTGGTCGAGGGCGACGAACTGCCGATGGGCGGCTTCACCGTGCAAGTGATGGCGACCCCCGGCCACACCCCGGAACACATTTCGTTTTTAGTCGTGGGGGCCGACGCGGCGACCCCGGCCTCCTTGTTCAGTGGCGGCGCGCTCATCGTCGGGGGTGCGGCCCGTACCGACCTGTTGGGCCACGATCTCACCCTCCCCCTCGCCCGCAACCTTTATCACACGATCCATGACAAACTATTGAAACTGCCGGATGAAGTGACGGTATACCCGACTCACGGTGCGGGATCATTTTGCGTCGCCCCCGCCTCCTCAGATCGCGTCACCACGATTGGCCGCGAGCGAACACACAACGCGCTGACACAACCTCAATCCGAAGAGGAGTTTATCGAACACGCGTTGGACGGCTTGCCATCATATCCCGTGTATTACCGCGAACTGCGGGCGGTTAATCAGCGCGGGCCGACCGTGTTCGGCAGCCTGCCGGTTCTCAAACCGCTCTCAGCGCCCGAAGTCCGTGATCATATTGAACGCGGCGCATTAATTCTCGACGTGCGCCATCCGAATGTGTTTGCTCAAGGCCACATCCCCGGCGCATTTGGGATTCGGCTGGCGGCTCCCCTTGTCACTTGGGCCGGTTGGCTCATCCCCTTTGGGTCGCCGCTCATCCTCGTCGCCGACACCGCTGAAGATCAACTTAACGCCATCCGGCAATTGATCCGCATCGGCTACGACAACCTGCTCGGCTATCTCGAGGGCGGCATCGAAGCCTGGGCCAAAGCTGGTTTTGAAGTTGCCACTGTGCCAACGATTTCGGCAACCGAGCTTCATGCACGACGACGGGATGGCGAGGCGCTCACCGTGCTGGACGTGCGGCAGGACTCCGAATGGCAGGCCGGCCACGTCCCCGGCGCGATTCACATTGAGGCGGGCCGCCTCCCCTACGACGACGTTTTGCCTCTGCCCACCGACCGGCCCATCGCCATCCACTGCGCGCACGGCAACCGTTCAATGGCGGCGCTCTCTGTGCTCAAGCGTCGGGGCTATGGCAACTTGATTCAGGTCAAAGGTGGATTCAGCGAGTGGGCGAAGGCAGGGTTCGAGGTGGAGAGGGTTGGCAACGAGACAAAAGGACGAACTCTATGAAAACTCAGGACATGATACTTCTCTACGAGTACAACTATTGGGCGACGAAACGGATTCTGGCCGCGAGCGCGAAGGTGAGCCAGGAGCAGTTGACGGCCCCGACCGCTCACAGCTACGGCAGTCTACGGGGCACCTTGCTTCACACCCTGGAGGCGGAGTATGCCTGGCGGATGCGGTGCCAGCACAACACGTCCATTCCGGACATGGTTGAAGCAGAGTTCCCTTCGCTCGACGTCCTGGAGCGGCGCTGGCGCGAGGAAGAAACGGCGATGCGGGATTATGTCGCCGGCCTCAAGGACGATGATCTGACCGGCCGGGTGCGGTATACGACGGACAGCGGGATCAAGCGCGACCGGGTGCTGTGGCATTGCCTGTTACACGTGGTGAACCACGGGACCCAACACCGGAGCGAAGCCGCCGCGATCCTCACCGGCTACGGCTACTCGCCGGGCGACGTTGATTTCACAGTCTTCTTGAACGAGAAGTAGCTCTACAGTAAAAGCCGTCGTCAGGTTTTTGCAACTACCCAACCATCATGAGCAACGGAGAAACCTAATATGAACATCCCCCGCTACTGGGCAAGAGAAATTTACAAGATGCAGGCCCCGGATGGTCAAACCATCTCGGCCTCCTGCTGGCGCT
>Ga0247727_10003231_pt1 | contig 36305 bp, 32 predicted proteins | sample WisWelCaveWW1625_FD_202498 | JGI IMG/M metagenome (GOLD analysis project Ga0247727, IMG submission 202498) | Biofilm microbial communities from Wishing Well Cave, Virginia, United States - WW16-25 | ecosystem: Environmental > Aquatic > Deep subsurface > Groundwater > Cave microbial mat | place...
GATGAAATATGCCAAAACAAGAACCGGATCGACGACAGCAAATCCTGGATGCCGCCGTACGCGCTTTTGCCAAGCACGGCTTTCATAAAGCTTCGATTAAGCAGATCGCCAAAGAAGCCCGGCTCAAATCGCCCGCGCTCATCTATTGGTATTTCAAAGACAAGGATGATCTCTTGCGTGCTTTGCTCCAGATGCGCTCGCCCTTGCTCAGCCAAGTAAGCAATCCGATGGCCGTACAAAATTTGATGGAGCAGCCCCCGGAGACGGTGCTGAAAATGATCGCTCACAATTATTTTGTTGCTTTTGACGATCCGAGCGTAGAACAGCTTTTTCGCATCTTTATCTCGGAGGCCGCACGCAATACCGACGTGGCCGAGACCTTTGCGAAAAATGGTCCGGCCGCGGCCTTCAAGTTCATTTCGGCTTATCTAAAACATCAAGTAAAGCTGGGACGATTGCGTCCTCACGATACCGAAAGCGGGGCACGCTCATTTATGGGAATGCTCTTGATGTACATGATGAGCCGCGCCATCTTTCCGCCACTCAAAGAAAACCTGCCGGACGTCAAAGACTATGTGAAAGAAATCGTCGCTATTTTTATGAATGGCCTCAAGATCTAAATAGAGAAAACAGTAGAAGAACTGAAAAAAAGAAGAAAGGGAAATCGCTATGCTGATCTGGCTCAAAATCGCCGCTCGCAATGTCTTACGGAACAAACGCCGTTCGTTTATTACGCTTATCGGCATCGCGTTGGGGCTTGGGCTTATTCTTATTTTTAATGGATTTATCAAAGGCAGCGAAGACCAGCTCACCAACAATTTTATCGCCTCCCAGGGTGGACACATCCAGATCAATGGCGCGGGCTATGCGGCGAAAGCTCGGCTCACACCCATGGATATCGTGATCGATGCGCCCGATCGGCTCGCCGAACGCATCCGCAAACTGCCCCATGTGACTCAGGCCCTCAAACGCGTGCGCTTCGGCGCGGGCGTAAGCAACGAGATCGACACGCTTCCGACGCTCGGACTGGCGATTGACCCTATTGATGAAAAAGACGGCATTGTCGCCAAATCTATTATCGAGGGCAGTTATCTTGGTGATCAGCCACGAGAAGCCTTGATCGGAAAACAATTGGCCCATGACTTGAATCTCAAAATCGGTTCCGATCTCACTGTGGTCGTACGGACCTACACGGGCTCGACCAATGCGATGGCTCCCGTTGTGAAAGGCATTTTCTACACCGGATTCCCTCAACTGGACAATCTGATTATTGTTCCCCTGGGCGAGGCGCAGAAGCGCCTCTTGCTAAAAGAGAGAGTTACTGACGTAATTGTTCAGCTGGACAGTGCCAGCAATGCAGACATCGTTGCTGAGGCGCTACGCGCCGAGCTGGGCACGATTGCCGAAGTGCAGACCTGGCGGGAGCTGGGCCAAGCCCTTTGGACTTTGCTCACCGCTCGTCAGTTTATCTTTACTATTTTGGGAGCGATCGTCATTTTTATAGCGGCGCTTGGCATCATGAACACGATTTTGATGTCGGTCTTTGAGCGCACGCGCGAGGTCGGCACGATGATGGCCTTGGGCGTCACACGCGGGGAAGTACAATTGCTCTTCTTGTTGGAAAGCGCGATCTTAGGCGGCATGGGAGCCTTGATGGGCAGCCTCCTCGGCGGCAGCGTGACCCGCTATTTTTCAATCAATGGAATTGCGACAGGAGACGGTGTCGGAAACATTACGTCAGTTCCCGTGGGGCAGGTCATTTATGCTTATTTCAGTTGGGCGAACATCGTGCTCTTTTTTGCGATGGTCTTGGTGCTTTCGGTAGTTGCCGCCGCGTATCCGGCTTATATTGCCTCGCGCCAAGAGCCAGTGAAGGCACTGCGCTATATCTAAAGTGTATATCTGACGAGCAAAGGAGAATTTTATGAAACATTTAACAAGCTGGAAGGCAACAGCGATAGTGGGTTTAACGCTCCTGTTGGGGCTCTTAACTTATGGCGCTGCCCAGCAAAATCTATCAGCATCGGAAATTCTGCAAAAGTCAGTACAGGCACAGTATCCCGATGTTTATATCTCGACCATTCAGTTTATCGCAAGCAAGCCGAGTCAGCCCGACTCGACCTCGGTGCTAAAAATTTCGCGTAAGGGTTCAGACAAAGCGATCGCTGAAATTCTTGCCCCCGAAGAGTCGAAGGGGCAGAAAATTTTGCGCGTCGGCGAGGACGTAAAAATCTTCTTCCCCGATATTTGCAGATTAGTACCGCTTACCAGCAAGACAACCATTTTAGGGACAACCTTTAACTCTACGGATATTTTAAGAGTAGACCTCGTAAAAGATTACAATGCGACTTTGTTGGGAGCTGAGACGCTGGCCGGTCAGACAGCGTACAAGCTGGAACTGAAAGCCAAAAACGAGAGCGTGGCCTATGATCGCGTGCTCTATTGGATTGAGCAAAAAAACTTTTTGTCTTTGAAGGGTGAGTTCTACACCCAATCGGGGAAACTCTTGCGGGTAGTGACGATGAGCGAACCCAAAATGCTCTCGGGAGCGTTGCGCATGACCAAAATCGTGATTGAAGACGCTCTCCAAGCCGGGACTAAGACGACTTCGACGATTCAGACCATGGAAGTTTTAAAAGATTTGCCGGAAGAGCTTTTTAGTGAAGAAACGTTGCTTAAATCGTGTGGAAAGTGAGCTAATGTGAACGTAGTGCAATGCGAGCAAGTGACCAAAGTCTACGAGATGGGCAAGACGACTCTTCAAGCGTTGAAGGGAGTCAGTCTGACTGTTGAACCGGGAGAGTTCATGTGCTTGGCTGGGCCCTCGGGGAGCGGCAAGACGACTTTATTGAATTTAATCGGCTGCTTAGACAAGCCCTCCTCGGGCCAGATTTCGGTCGAGAACCAATCGACGCACAACTTGTCGGCCTTTGATCTGGCTCATCTGCGCCGCCATCGCATCGGCTTTGTCTTTCAGACGTTTAATCTCATCCCCGTTTTGACCGCTTATGAGAATGTCGAGCTGCCGCTTATCTTGAAGGGAATACAGCCAGCCGAACGCGAGCGACGCGCGATGCAGATGCTGGAAGCAATGGGCATTCATGAACTGTACAAGCATCGGCCCGATGAACTTTCTGGAGGCCAGCAACAGCGCGTGGCGATTGCGCGGGCGCTCGTCGCCGAGCCGGCGATGGTGCTGGCGGATGAGCCCACGGCCAATTTGGATTCTGAGACGGGGATCGCGATTATCGAACTCATGCACAAATTGAACCGAGAGCAAAAGACGACGTTTATCTTCTCCAGCCATGACCCCAAAGTCATGGAGCGCGCCTCGCGCGTGGTGCGCTTGAAAGACGGGTTAATCGTAACTGATGGACAGAGTTAAAAATTTTGGCACTGAGAACAATCGGTGGGTAATGCGCCAGAACCAAAACTGAATCTTCTCCAGTTGGACTCCCGTTACCTCCGCCGGGGTGCACTCGCCTAACCCCTCTTCAGGCCTCATACTAGGCGACCCATTTTCGCCCGGCCAAGATCCCTTTCGCTCCACGAAAGCGACGAATCCAGTTCACGTTGATAACGACGATTGTCGCTTCAAGTAAGCAAGAAATTTCGTCGAACCCAAGTCATGTTAAAAATCATTTACTATTTCTCCATCCGTTGAATCACGGCTTTTGCCATCTCCATCGTGGATAAAACTCCCCCTAAATCGGGTGTGGTCTCTTGGGCTCGGATCGCTTGTTCTAACGCGGTCTCCACGCGTTGAGCCGCGTCGATCACTTTGAGATGTCGCAATAACATAGCACCACATAAGATTGCGGCGGTGGGATTCGCAATGCCCTTGCCAGCGAGGTCGGGCGCTGTGCCATGCACGGGTTCAAATAGAGCGTACTTATCTCCTAGATTCGCGCTGGGACATAAGCCCAGTCCTCCAATGAGCCCCGCGGCCAAATCGCTCAAGATATCGCCAAAGAGATTAGTCGTTACAATCACTTGGAAGCGTTCCGGGTGCATCACCAAGTGCATCGCAGCGGCATCGACGAGCGCTTCGTCATACACAATGTCTGAATATGCTTGCGCAACGGCGCGTACGCTCTGCAAGAAGAGCCCGTCACTCTTCTTGAGCACATTGGCCTTGTGCACAGCTGTGACTTTGGAGAATCCACTAGCCTGCGCATACTCGAACGCAAAGCGCGCGATTCGCTCCGACGCAGTCGCCGTGATCACACGAATGGCTGTAACCACGCCAGAGCTGATCTCATTTTCGATACCCCTGTAAAGACACTCGCTGTTCTCGCGCACGATGACTATATTTGTCTCGGGATACAAACACGGTACTCCGGGAAACGCCCGCGTCGGCCTTAAATTCACGTAGGTGCCCAATTCTCGGCGCAGTCGCAAGATCACCTCGGCTGCCGTGTCACCCGCCGCACCGAACAAGACAGCATCGGCCTCGAACGCCCCTTGAAGAGTTTCTTCGGGCAGCGCCACACCCTGTTTTTTACGGCAGTCGTCGCCGGCTTCATAGTGCTCGAACCTGAAATTGACTTTGGTCGCTTTCAGCACTGCGACAGCAGCGGCGATGACTTCCGGCCCAATTCCATCTCCCGGAATGATGGCAATGCGATAGGTTTTTTGGCTCATGCGTCTCCTACTCGACCCATGTCAGCCATCCGTGTCGATCGGCGAGTTTCCCCGAAGTAATCCCGAAAAATTCGCTCTGAATACGCTCCGTCATCGGCCCGCGCTTCCCTTCTCCGATGAGGATGCGATCGATAGAGCGCACGGGCGTGACTTCAGCGGCCGTACCGGTGAAAAAAACTTCATCGGCGATATAGAGAAATTCACGGGGCACAATATACTCTTTCACCGCATAGCTCAAGTCTTGCGCCAACGTGATCACGATCTGGCGAGTGATTCCCGCTAAGATCGAAGAAGCCAAGGGCGGCGTATAGATCGTCTTGTCTTTTACGACGAAAATGTTCTCGCCACTGCCTTCGCTGACATAGCCCTGGATATCGAGCGCGATTCCCTCGGAGTAGCCGTGATCGCTCGCTTCCATTGCGACTAATTGCGAGTTCACGTACTGACCGCCGATCTTGGCCAAGGCGGGGAATGTTCCAGGAGCCATCCGTCGCCAAGAGCTAACCTGCACATCGACCCCCTTTTCGATCGACTCTGCTCCCAACAATGTGCCCCACTCGATGACGCCGATGGCCACTTCGACAGGGCAGCTCCGCGGGTTGAGATTGAAAGAATCGAAACCGCGAAAGACGATGGGACGAATATAACATTCCTGCAACCCATTGACGCGAATCGTTTCAAGGGCAGCTTCTTGGAGCTCATCTTTAGAGTAAGGGATCTTCATCCGGTAAATCTTACAGGAGTTATAGAGTCGCTCGATATGCTCAAGAAGACACAAGACAGCTGGCCCCTTGAGGGTTTTGTAGCAGCGCATCCCCTCGAAGACGCTCGACCCATAGTGCAGCGCGTGCGCGAAGACATGGACCTGAGCTTTGTCCCAGGGCACGAATTTCCCGTTAAACCAGATTTGCTCGGATTTTTTCATCGTCACGGTCGCCTCCAGTTTCTCTCTTGGTTAGCCCGCTGTGTGAGAAACAACAGCCTGCCAAGGCTCTCCATGGGTTCGCTCATATGCAGCAATAGCCGACTCGTATTCGAGAGTCAACCCAATCTCGTCGAGCCCTTCCAATAAACAGCGTCTATGATACGGGTCGATCTCGAAAGAGCAAGAGAAGTTGTCGCTGCCGGTGAGCGTCTGCGTCTTTAGGTCCACCGTGATGCGATAACCCTCTTGATTCATCGCGCGCTGAAACCACTCGTCGATTACGGCTTTGGCAAGCTCTACAGTCAGTAGCCCGTTCTTGGAAGAGTTCGTCTTAAAAATATCGGCGAACGAAGACGAGAGAATCACCGTAAAGCCGTAGTCTTGCAAGGCCCAGACAGCGTGCTCTCGACTCGAACCGCATCCAAAATTCTCGCGCGTCAAGAGAACTTGAGCGCCGCGATAGCGCGATCGATTGAGCATGAAGTCTGGGTTAGGACTTCCATCAGAGCACTTACGCCAATCATCGAAGAGAAATTGCCCGAAGCCGCTGCGCTCGACTCGCTTTAGAAATTGTTTGGGAATAATCTGATCAGTATCGACATTGACGCGATCGAGTAACGCCACGAGGCCGGTGACTGTCTTGAAAGGAGTCATCTCTAGAAAACCTCCGCGGCGATCTGGCCTTGAGCAAACCACTCCCGCACATCGACAAAATGGCCTGTAATGGCAGCGGCCGCAGCCATCACGGGGCTGACCAAGTGCGTGCGTCCACCGCGTCCTTGTCGGCCTTCGAAATTACGATTGCTTGTAGAGGCGCAACGCTCGCCCGGTTGTAAGATATCAGAGTTCATGCCAAGACACATGCTGCACCCGGACTCGCGCCATTCAAAACCCGCTGCTTTGAAGATTTTGTCTAGCCCTTCGGCTTCGGCTTGCGCCTTCACTCTCTGAGAACCAGGAACGACCATCGATTTGACAGACGATGCAATCCGTTTCCCTCGAATGACACTCGCAGCGGCGCGCAAATCTTCTAAACGCGCATTCGTGCATGAGCCGATGAAAACGCGATCGACGCGAATCTCTTGTATGGGCAGACCCGGCTTGAGCGCCATGTACTCCAGCGCCCGCTCGGCCGCGTGTCGATGGGTCTCATCCGAAAAATCTTTTGGATCCGGCACACATCTTGTGGCCTCGACGACTTGACCAGGATTCGTGCCCCACGTGACTTGAGGAGCAAACGCAGAGATGTCAAACGTGACTTCACGATCGAAGCGAGCGTCGGCATCGCTTGGCAACGTCTTCCAGTACGTGACAGCGCGCTCAAAGTCTCTGCCCTTCGGCGCCAACGGTCGATCTTCCAGATAATGAAATGTTTTCTCATCGGGCGCGATCATCCCCGCACGCGCACCGCATTCGATCGACATATTGCATACCGTCATCCGCCCCTCCATCGAGAGGTCTTTCACGGCTGTCCCGCAGTACTCAATGATATAACCCGTCCCGCCGCTCACGCCAATTCGGCCGATCACACCAAGAATTAAATCTTTAGGAGTGACTCCCCATGCACGCTGTCCGTTGAGTCGCACGGCCATCGTTTTCGGCTTACTCTGCGGGAGACATTGCGTCGCGAGCACATGCTCGACTTCAGAAGTGCCAATCCCAAAAGCTAACGAGCCAAATGCTCCGTGCGTAGATGTATGACTGTCGCCACAGACAATGGTGAGTCCTGGGAGAGTGATTCCTAGCTCCGGCCCAATGACATGGACGATACCCTGTCGAGCACTGTCAAGATCGTAGAGCGTAATCCCAAATTTTTTGCAGTTTTCGCGTAGCGACATGACTTGTTTTGCAGCGATAGGATCTTGGATGAGAACCCATCGATCGGTCGTCGGCACATTATGATCTATCGTCGCAAACGTTAAGTCTGGGCAACGCACTTTACGCCCGGCTAAGCGCAAACCTTCAAATGCTTGAGGCGAGGTCACTTCATGCACGAGATGCCTATCAATATAGAGCAATGTCGGCTGCCCCGGCTTTTCCATCATTGTATGCGCTTTCCAAATTTTCTCGAATAGCGTCGGCATGCTTAGACAACTTTCTCTGGCATGGGAACACGAGATGGCAAACGCATCAGATGATTCACAGCCGCAATCAGTGCCTCGACGCTGGCGATCACCGTATCTTCATGAGCTGCTTCGGCACTACACTGCTTGCCAGTCTCGTCCTCTACGGTTACGGACACTTTCGCCACGGCATCGCTCCCGCCACTGATCGCATCGATATGGAACTCCTTGATCTCCAGATGGGGATAGGTGCCTAACATGCGCTGGACCGCTTTGAGCGCCGCGTCGACGGGGCCAACTCCGGTCTGAGCTTCGGTGCGAACTTCGCCATTCACGCGCGCCACGACGCTGGCCGTAGGGGTCACACGATTTCCCGTCGTCACGACAATCTGCTCCAATACAAAAGCGCGCTTCGCATCGAGGAGCGACTGCATCACGCTCTCGGCAATCGCGAAGAGATCGGCGCTCAGCATCCTCCGGCCCTTGCCGCCAAGAGATTTCACACGCTGCACGATCTCGTCCAGCTCTTCGCCCGATGGGCGCAAGCCCGCGTCTTCGAGTTCTTTCTTGACGCTGTGTTTACCCGTGTGTTTTCCGACCACCAAGCGCCGGCGGTGGCCGACCATCTCGGGCGTCATTACGCCGGGCTCGAACGTGCGATAATCTTCGAGCACGCCCGCAGCATGAATGCCACTCTCGTGCGAGAAAGCGTTTGCTCCGATCACGGGTTTGTTGGGCGTTACGGGAATCCCTGAGAGGCGCTCGATGAGTCGCGAAACTTCGTAAATTTTTTCAGTGCGAATACCATCACCAATTCCCTGCAGACAGCGAAGCCCCATCACAACTTCTTCCAATGCCGCATTGCCCGCGCGCTCGCCGATCCCGTTCAGCGTCACCTGCACCATCCGTGCCCCGGCTTCGACAGCGGCGAGCGAGTTCGCCACAGCCAGACCAAAATCGTTATGACAATGAATGCTGATGGGGATTTTGATGGCTGCGCGCACGCGCTCAACCATGGCAGCGATGCTCTTGGGCGTGCTGACGCCTACCGTATCCGGCAGATTGATCCAATCCGCACCGGCCTCCTCAGCGATCTTGCAGATTTCAACTAAGAACTGCAGGTCAGTGCGTGTCGCATCCATCGGACTGTACATGCAGATTTTGCCCGCATCTTTTACGTGTTGAATCGCCACCCGCGTCTTCTCCAGAACAACTGATCGAGTGGTATGCATAGATTTTTCAATCTGAATCTCGGAGGTCGAGACGAAGACGTGGACCATGTCTACGCCGGCGCACAACGCAGCTTCGATATCTTGAAGCACAACGCGCGCCAAGCCACAGACTTGTGTCTCGACATTCTCGGCAATCTGACGCACAGCATCAAACTCTTCTGGAGAGTTGACCGGAAATCCCGCTTCGATTACGTGCACGCCCAGCTCATCTAATCTTTGGGCAATCCGAATTTTATCTGGCACGGCGAAGGCGACACCGGGAGTCTGTTCACCGTCGCGCAACGTCGTATCAAAAATTTTAATCTCAGTCTCCATGAGAGCGTGGACCTCCTTTTTTGGTTTCTTGGTTCAACCATCCCATCATCGCGCGTAGCTGTGTACCGACTTCTTCGATCGGATGCTCGGCCTCTCGTCGCAAGAGCGCGTTGTACACCGGTCGATTGGCTTGATTTTCGAGCACCCACTCGCGGGCGAAGCTCCCGTTCTGGACTTCTTCGAGAATTTGCTTCATCGCCTGACGCACATGATCGTCTATGATACGCGAGCCACGAGTAATGTCTCCGAATTTCGCCGTATCGCTCACAGAGCGGCGCATGTGCGCGAGACCGCCCTGATAAATCAGATCGACGATGAGTTTCAATTCGTTAAGACATTCAAAGTAGGCCATCTCCGGGGAGTAGCCCGCTTCGACTAACGTCTCGTAGCCCGCTTTGATGAGCGCCGTAACGCCGCCGCAAAGCACGGCCTGCTCGCCGAACAAATCCGTCTCTGTTTCTTCTTTAAAAGATGTCTCAAGCACGCCGGCCCGCGTCCCTCCCAGCGCGTGAGCATAGGCCAGGGCTGTCTCCTTAGCTCTGCCCGAAGCGTCTTGAGCAATCGCTAACAGACAAGGCACCCCTTGGCTCTCTTCGAAAAATTTTCGGACCAGGTTTCCTGGGCCCTTGGGAGCCACCATGATCACGTCTACGTCTTTGGGAGGAACGATCTGCCCGTAGTGAATGTTAAACCCATGCGCGAAGAGCAGCGTTTTCCCGGGCTTTAAGCCCGGGAAAACGTAGTCTCGGTAGACTCCAGGCTGGGACGGGTCGGGCAACAAGAACGCAATGAGATCAGCCTCTTGTGCAGCTTTTTCTACAGGTGCAGTCTCTAAACCATCGATCCGCACGCGCATGGACGTCGGGCTGCGCTCACGCAATCCCACAATCACCGATACGCCACTATCTTTGAGATTGAGAGCGTGCGCCCGGCCTTGGCTTCCGTAACCCAGCACAGCGACGCGCCTACCCTTGAGCATCCGTAAATCCGCATCTTTCTCGTAATACACTTTCGCACTCACGATAATCTCCCTTCTGTTTAGTCTTGATTCTCTTTCTTTTTCTCGGAATTGAAATCAAAATGTGCTTCCGAAAGTAACAACGCTTCATCGCCCCGTACCATCGAAACCAGCCCGGTGCGCACCATTTCGATAATGCCGAGCATCTGCAAACGGCCGATCACCGAATCGACGTGATCCGGTTCTCCCGTGATTTCGACCGTAATTGTTTTTTCACCGCTGTCGACAACCTGTGCGCCTGTTTCGTCGGCGATGCGCAATAACTGCGCCCGTGTTTCTTTTTCAGCTTGTACTTTGATCAGCGCCAAATCGCGATTCACAGACGGTGCCTTGGCTAGATCGGCGACTTGCAAGACGTTGACCAATTTATAAAGATGCGCCATCACACGCTCTGTGCTTGTCTGATCGCTGTCGATCACGATCGTCATACGCGAAATGCCCTTTTGTTCGGTATGCCCGACCGTGAGCGATTCGATGTTAAATGCCCGCCGACGGAAGAGTGAGGCGACTCGGTTGAGCACACCCGGCTTATCTTCGACGAGCGCTACGAGCGCATGGCGCATAATTTCAGTGCTCCATCATTTATCGACGGCAGTTTCGACCAGGGCATTCGGCTTGGGCCGACGGATCATCGCGTGCAAATCTGCGCCCGCGGGCACCATCGGATAAACACTGTCCTCTTGCTCGACGCGAAAATCAATCACGACAGCCCCGTCCGTGTCTTGCGCTTGACGCACGATTCTTTCAACTTGCAAGCGCTCTGTAACGCGCAACCCCGTAAGACCGTGGGCCTCAGCAAGTTTGACATAATCAGGACTACGCATAGGCGTCGCCGAGTAACGGCGGCCATAGAAAAATTCCTGCCACTGGCGCACCATGCCAAGATAACCGTTGTTGATGATGGCCACATTGACTTTGATCCCTTCTTGAGTAGCCGTCGTCAGCTCGGCCTGCGTCATCTGGAAACCACCGTCGCCGACGATGACCCAGACATGAGCCTCAGGCCGCGCGAACTTAGCACCAATCGCCGCGGGTAAGCCAAAACCCATCGTGCCCAACCCGCCGGACGTGATGAGTGAGAAAGGCTTTTCGTGTTTATAGTATTGTGCTTCCCACATCTGATGTTGGCCTACATCAGTGACGATAATCGTCTCTTGATCACGTGTGAGCTGCCAGATATCGTGAATGACGTGGGCAGCATACAGATGCCCATAGTCCGGCAAATTTTTTATATCGCGCACGGCGGTATCGCCCTTCATGCGCTCGATATATTCGAGCCACTCAGAATGATCGCATGGTCGAATATGCGGCAGGAGCTGCTGCAATGTCTGACGTAGGTCTCCGACCAAAGCGACATCGACCTTCACGTTCTTGTTGACTTCAGAGGGATCGATCTCAATGTGAATCTTGCGAGCGTTCGACGCGTAGCTTTTGAGATTTCCCGTGACGCGATCATCGAAACGCATTCCAAACGCCAGGAGCAAGTCTGATTCTTGAATCGCGTGGTTCACCCAGGCCTCGCCGTGCATACCCATCATTCCTAAATTGAGGGAGTGACTGGCGGGAAGGCCACCGATGCCGAGCAGCGTCATCGCCACAGGGATTTGTGCTCGCTCGGCAAATTCGCGTAACTCGCGCATCGCACCACTCATGAGCACGCCGTGACCGGCCAGAATCACCGGACGTTTGGCTTTATGGATCAACTCGATGGCGTGTTCCGTATCCGTCAGAAGAGGTTGATGCGAAGGCCGATAGCCGGGTAATCGAATGGGCTTCGTGTCCGGTTCATACTCGAGGCTGGCTTGTTGGGCATCTTTGGTGATATCGACTAAGACAGGGCCTGGTCTCCCAGTGCGTGCGATGTGAAACGCTTCGCGCAGCGTGCGTTCGATCTCACCGACATCCGTGACCAAATAATTATGTTTCGTAATCGGCAGCGTCACACCGGTGACGTCTGTTTCTTGGAAAGCATCGTAACCGAGAAATTTGCTCGAGACTTGCCCCGTAATGCAGACAATGGGCGACGAGTCCATCATCGCGGTGGCAATGCCGGTGACCATATTGGTCGCTCCCGGTCCCGAAGTGGCCATTGCGACACCGACTTCGCCGCTGGCACGTGCGTAACCGTCGGCCATATGGGTGGCTCCCTGTTCGTGACGCACTAAGACATGATGAATAGGATAATCGAGCATGGCATCATAGGTAGGCAAGATCGCTCCCCCCGGATAACCGAAGACATACTTGATACCCTGGCGGACGAGCGTTTCCCAGAGGATTTGAGCGCCTGTGCGTTGCATTCAGTTCTCCTTAGATTTTTCTTGCTCTTGAACACAATCTATGCTGTGACCGCACCGGCAGAAGCCGATGAGACCAGCTTCGCGTACTTCGCCATCACACCGCTTGAGTACCGAGGCGTGGGCGGCGTCCATCGGCTCAAGCGAGACTGCATTTCCGATTCAGACAGTTCTGTATCGAGTCTTCGCGCGCTGACATCAAAGACAATCGTATCGCCGTCACGCAGAGCAGCGATCGGCCCACCGCGCGCGGCTTCGGGAGCCACGTGCCCGGCCATCAACCCGTGCGTCGCGCCGGAGAAACGACCGTCCGTCAAAAGAGCCACTTTGTCGCCCAGTCCAGCGCCGACGATCGCGGCCGTGACTGCGAGCATCTCGCGCATTCCCGGGCCACCCATCGGGCCTTCATAACGAATCACCACAAAATCGCCGGATTTAATTTGGTTTTTTTGCACGGCTTGAAAGGCGTCTTCTTCACAATCAAAGACGCGCGCCGGGCCCCGATGATGCAATAGATTGTGTCCAGCAATCTTCACCACGCACCCCTCGGGCGCCAGATTACCTCTCAAAATAACGAGTCCACCGGTCGACTTGAGAGGTTTTTTCAATGACCGCACAACTTCTTGGCCGGGCGTCTCAGTGGCTCTTTGCGCTTCTTCGCCGAGCGTCTTTCCGGTCACGGTCATTGCGTTTGCATGGAGATGGCCGCCCTCCAGCAAGCGGTTGGCGACTAGCTGAATGCCACCCGCGGCGTGCAAATCGGTCGCAACGAAGCGCCCGCCGGGCTTGAGGTCTGCAATCAAGGGAGTGCGTGAGCTCAAACGATCAAAGTCGTCAATCTCCAAGGCAACACCCGTCTCGCGCGCGATGGCTAATAGATGCAAAACAGCATTCGTCGAGCCGCCCGTCGCTGCGACAGCAATAATAGCATTCTCTAGAGCTTGATGGGTCAAAATCTGACGCGGGCGCAAGTCTTTGTGCAGCAATTCCACGACGAGCTTTCCGACTTCGACAGCGACTTGATCTTTACGCTCATCCATCGCCGGGACGCTGGCGCTGCCCATCGGCGAGACGCCCAAAAATTCACTGACGGTAGCCATCGTGTTGGCCGTAAACTGACCGCCGCACGCGCCTGGTCCGGGGCAAGCCAGGTTTTCGAGGTCTTTAAGCTGAGCATCTGTCATTCGGCCGGACGCATGGGCACCAACCGCCTCAAAGACATCTTGAATCGTGACCGAGCGCCCTTCACAAAGACCGGGAGCGATCGAGCCGCCGTAGAGCATCAATCCGGGGATATCCAGACGCGCGAGCGCCATGATCGTGCCGGGGATCGTCTTATCGCAGCCGGAAAGACAGACCAAAGCGTCGAACATGTTGCCACGCGCCACGAGTTCGATCGAGTCGGCGATAATCTCACGGCTGATGAGCGATGTCTTCATTCCTTCAGTGCCCATGGTGATCCCGTCAGAAATAGACACCGTATTAAATTCCATAGGAGTCGCACCGGCGGCGCGAATGCCTTCCTTCAGTTTCGCTGCCAGCCGACGCAGATGGAAATTGCATGGACCGATCTCGATCCAAGTGTTCGCCACGCCGACGATCGGGCGTCGCAAGTCGTCGTCGCTAAACCCGACGGCCTTAAGCATGGCTCTCGCGGGTGCGCGCTCGACGCCGCGGGTGATCGCGTGACTACGCATAGCAAGCCCAGATATTGGCCGTGACTGGGTTAGGATGATGCTGTGGAGAAACCGCGCTCCCAAATTCAAACCAGTAATAAAAGCCGCGGTCGTCTTCGTGGAGTTCGGCGGTGTACTCGCACTCGGGGCAAGTCCATCGTTCATGCATCATAGTTCCGGTCGTAGAATTCATGGACGTCAAAACAGACTGACACTGCGGGCAATGCATAAAAGTTCCTCCTTTTGAGGAAAGAAGCTCTAGAGTGATCGGGCTTAGACAGAGCCACGGGCTCTATGGAAGATCACTCCATCGGGTAAAAGCAACTGCTACCCGTAACGTTTGAAGCTATATAATTCCGTGAGTGATTGAAGTGCCCCTAGAGGGGCAGAATAACCAAGACAGCCAGACTAATGCTAATGGAGAGGCTAAGGAGGAGAAAGGAAGAAAGAAAGAAGAGGGTGGAGATCATCGAAGACGCTGATCGACGGGCTTGAGCTTCCGCATGAGGTTTGGCTCTATGGGTGAACATAACAACCTCCTGATGGCTGTAAGGTAGCCCCTACTCTAGCACACTTGTGTCAAAATGTCAAGGGGTATTGTTAAAGATTCTTCATACCAGAACTCAACTTACTATGTCCTAGGGCCTCATCACCAGCGCTTCGATGAAACCCTCTTTGCCGACACTATACTGTAGAGCCTTGGCAATGATTCGAGTAGCCGGTCACATTGGGGCCGACTGTCGCAATTTGCTGGTAGATCCCGGTGGGCCGCTTGCGCTCGATCTTGAAACCGTCTTCGTAGGTCGCGTTGTCTTGCCAAGCGAGATTAATTTGGTTGAACGCGAAACCGGTTGCGATCAGATTGGTCGGCGCGTTCGGCGGGATGTCCGACGCATTGAACTGAATCGGAATGCGTATCAAATCACGATCCAAATTCATCTGACAGTTTTGATAATTGAACTTGGTGTAATAGAGATAAACGTTCTGACCTGTGGTCTCGAAGTTGCGCGAGCTGCTGTTCGGGTCGAGCAAGACAGGATACGCAATCGGATTTGGGTCGCTGCATTGGTAGGTCCAGACGGCTTCGGCTTCCAGAAGCAGCTTAGATTGGGTCCAATTGATTAAGTCGTCCGAGAGCGAGTAATAGATGCCCCAGATCGTCTTGCCTTGACTTGCGTCGTAAAAGCCAGCTTGTCCGACCAAGAGATAGCGGTTGAAGAAAGTATTGAACGTAAGACTCTCGTGCATTTTTTGAATTTGCGCAAACGAGACAGGCTGGCAAACGTGATTTGGCGGTGGCTCGTTCGGCTGCAAGTAGGGATTGATGAACTGCACGCTGTAGCTCGTACCGTTCCAGGCGCGCCACGACGTCGGGTCGGCCAGATTGTTCGTGCGCATGACGCAGGTGCCGACTTGTTGCGCTTGGTACTGCTCCAGGTGCAGCAGCGCATAGTAATAACCGTCAGATGCCCGGTAGACGATGTTGCCGGGATTGAAGACGCCGACCGGGCCGGTGTTGGCGGTGTACTGATAGGGAATACTTGCGACAAGATGATTGGGCGGCGTCGTGTGGCTGTAGGAGTCGCCGCCGTTGATGGACTGTGCGAAGGTCACTGAGTTTTGCCAACAGCCGTTATACCCCATCGTGCAATTGGGATCGTAAAGATAGCCGTGATACTCGTTGTGAATGAGTGCATAGACCGTCGTTCCGTCGAGCGTGTAGACTGAGTGCAACCATTCGTGGTCGTCGTACTTGGATGGGTCAGGATTGAGATGAGCGTTAAAGATGATCGTGCAGTCGTGAATCAGATTATTGAGATCGGAGCCGATGAAGCGACGGTTGATGTAGTGAGAGTCGATGAGCTGGACGCGGTTTTGATTATCACGGAATGCGCGAGCCGGAATATCGGGGATGTCATCTTGGCTGCACTTTTGCGTCGTCCAGTCAAAGACGATCTCCTCGGAACCGGTGATCTGGACGCCTGAAGCAATCATTTTGATGAGACCGAACGGCTGGTTGGCATTCCCAGAAAAGGCACCGGCTCCTATACCCAGAATGAAGATTACTCCGAAAAGGCGAACCCAGCTTTTTCTCATAGCTCAACCTCTTTGCCCACTGGGAATCCTTTAACTTAACTCAGCGTGTCACTAAAATCAATAGGAACCCTTCACCCGTTTCTAAAGGCTCAAGTGCCTTCCCGACGATCGCGCCTTCACAGATTCTTAAGTCAGCGCAACGCCTGACATAGCCAGGCTTCGATGCGCTGACAAGCTTGTCTCCTATACGGTTGGTCCGCCCGCGGTCGTGGCTTTCGCGTAAACACGACCGACCAGAGCGAGCGCCGAGCGCATTCGCACTGTTTGTGCGGTGAGTTGGGCTATTGAGAAACTCAGTACTTCCTCAGACAATACCGACAAACTCTCGCTGACATTGAATGCCAGTCTGTCTTGGGAAATCGCATGTAGGGGTGACTTTTCTCCGATAGAGATTGAGAGCCACAGATTTTCCTGAGAGTTAACCGTGATTCTGAGCCTGATGCCTTTGTTCGAAGGAGCGACATTCAAGACGTCACGTCCCGGTGTCGACAGCGATTGATCTTTGACCGCATCGTATTCATAAAACATCGTGCCCTCGCCGTCGTAAAGCACGATGTACTGACCAGCGGGATAATGACCCGCAATTCCGTCAAGCATGAGAGTTGCGACGGAGTCAAAGAGAGGAGGGTCTTGAGACTGTGGGAGAGAACGCATCCAACCATTTGCGTCTAAGTCGAGCAAGTTTGACTCGCCTGTGTCAACGACAAAAGGATTGCAAGAGGCGCACTGCGGAATCCAAGGCCGAGATTGTTTGAACGTATCTAGCGATGACCACTCCGACACCGCATTGCGGAAGAAAGTGAAGTTAACGCCCAGCGGTGAGTTGACGTTAGGTTGGGCCATCACAGACAACGGCGCGAGCCCCAGCAGGGAGAAGCTGAGCAACACGCCAATAAAAAGAGCGCGTCGCACTACGTAAACGTAGCACTCCATAGGCAACGCCCCCGTATTTTTTGATGTGATGTTCGATCGACGATCGCATTGGGGGAACGACGGAAGGATTGGGGACGAGTCATACAGATCACCGCTCCAGGCTAATCTCCCGTTCGCTCAATTACCAACCTACACTTTCCAGCGCCAATTTTCTAAGCCGCCGCGCGTTGCTTTACTAGCAAACGCTCTTTCATTTCTTCGATCTCATTACGAAAGAGCGGGCTCTGTGTCAGTTCTTTCACTTTCTGGTAGGCGTGCATAATCGTCGTATGGTCGCGATTTCCGAAAGCTTTTCCAATGGCAGGAAAGGAACTGCTGGTCAATTCTCTGGCTAAATAGATCGCGATCTGACGCGCTTGGGCGACCTTGCGCTCACGGCTCTCGCCCTCAATCTGTTCGAGTGTGATTTCATACTGTTGCACAACTTCGTCCTTCACCCAAGCGATGTCCATCTTAGGTTGTGGAATTTCTTGAGGCAACATTTCGGACACAAGATGGCTATCGAGCGGCCTATTCTGGAGCGACGAGTAGGCGACGGCGCGAATGAGCGCGCCCTCCAGCGCACGCACGTTCGATGCGACACGACGGGCGATCATCTGCAAAATCTCATCGGGCAACTCCAAATGATTCTCAATCGCTTTGGAACGGAGAATGTCGAGGCGGGTCTCAAAGCTTGGCGCCTGAATGTCGGCGACCAGACCCCAGCGGAAGCGTGAGACCAGCCTCTCTTGCAATTCTCTTAACTCCTCGGGCGGGCGGTCGGAGCTTAGGACAATCTGCTTCCCACGATCATAAAGCTCATTAAACGTATGAAAAATTTCTTCTTGGGTCGATGACTTGTCTTTCAGAAATTGCACATCGTCAATCAATAAAATATCGACGGCGCGATAGGCTTTTCGGAAAAGAGACGTTTTGTTCTCTTGAATCGAACGAACCAATTCGATGGCAAAGCGCTCGGAAGTGACGTACTGAACGCGCAGCCAAGACGACTGTTGATGGATAGCGTTGCCGACGGCATGAAGCAAGTGCGTCTTGCCCAGGCCGACTCCGCCATACAAAAAAAGCGGGTTGTAGGCTTTGCCTGGGTTCTCCGCGACGGCCATCGACGCCGCGCACGCTAAACGATTCCCCTCACCGCGCACGAAGCGCTCGAAGGTGTATTCCGGCTTTAGCGGGCAAGTCGATGTCGTTGTCGCAACCGAATTTTTGAACTCCCCCTCTACGTGTGCCCTCATCGTCTACCCTCATTATCGCTCCACAGGTGGTTACTGTGGTGAGCAGCAGGGTAGCAAAAAAGTGATCTCAGTGTCAAGTGCTCGACCGTCTCAATAAGAGAGCAAAAGAGGCCTTCAGGTACTCTTTTATATGAAGGAGTGATTTCTGATTTGAGATGCCATCGCATAAAAAAAAATTTCGGATGCGAAATTTTGAAAATTGTTTTGACTGGGTCGTCGATCAAACTTTTCAAAAAATTTTTTGGGAACTTTGTCCGCGTTTTTTGTGAAAAGCCCAGTGGAAAAGGAGAGCACAGAATTCAAGCTTGAGCACTTAAGTTGTGGTTTGTCCCAGCTTCTATTACACTCCCTCTGAAATTCTGTGGCTAGAAGAGATCGTTATGAACAAACAACGTCAAAGCGCTATTTCCAAAGCGAGGTCTTACGGCCAGATTGGCGAGTTTTGGGATCAGCATGATTTAACAGAGCATTGGGATAAAACACGAGCTGTTGATTTTAGCATTGAAATCAATTCTGAAGTGACTTATTACGCTTTGGAAATTGAGCTGGCCGATCAAGTAAAGAAAATAGCGCGACGTCGCGGAGTAGCTCCTGAAACTTTGTTGAATTTATGGGTCCAAGAGAAACTTCAGGAGCTACAAGCCGATTAATTTTAGATATTTAACTTTCTAATAATAATTTGGAGTATTTATCATGCCCAGTGTTATCGATTTACGCAGCGACACCGTCACACAGCCCTCGCCGGAGATGCGAAAAGCGATGGGCGCGGCCGAGGTCGGCGACGATTATTATCACGAAGACCCGACTGTCAAAAAACTAGAAGCCTTGGCAGCCGAGCTGCTCGGCAAAGAAGCGGGGCTCTTTGTCTCCAGCGGCACGATGGGAAATTTGGTCTCGCTGATGACCCATACGCGCCGGGGCGATGCGATCTTGCTCGAAGAGAATTCTCATATCTATCACAACGAGAACGGCGGTTGTGCGACGATTGCGGGCGTTCTGGCCCGCCCGCTTAAGAGCCGCCATGGGATATTAGACGCACCGACGATCGAAGCCGCGATCACCGGCAAAGAAGTCTTGCATCCGCGCACCAGCTTGATTTGTATCGAAAACACGCATAATGTCGCCGGCGGAACGTGTTGGACGCTCGCCGATATGAAAAGAGTGCGCACGGTAGCCGACAAATATAAACTTCCGATTCATGTAGATGGGGCGAGAATCTTTAACGCAGCCGTCGCACTCAAAGTAAAGTCAGCCAAGATTGTCGCCGATGCCGACTCGATTACGTTTTGTCTCTCGAAGGGACTGGCTTGCCCGTACGGGTCGCTTATTTGTGGCTCGGAAGAATTTATCGCTGAAGCGCGACGCAACCGCCAGATGGTCGGCGGCGGGATGCGACAAGCCGGGGTCATGGCCGCCGCGGGCATCGTCGGGCTTGAGACGATGATTGACCGTTTGGCCGAAGACCACGAGAATGCCAGACTGCTCGCAAGCGGGCTGGCTGCGCTTGGCTTTGCGATGGAACAAGAGACGGTGCAATCGAATATGGTCTATGCGCGCGTGCCAAGCTCTTTCAAATCAAGCCCAAAAGATTTTGTGGAGAAACTGCGCAAGCGCAACGTCTGGGTGAACCCGCCGCGCAAAGACCCCATTCGCTTCGTGACGCACTATGGGATCGAAAGAGACGATATTAAGAGAGCGCTTGAAGCAGTCAAACAGTCTTTAAAAAAATAGCACGGTAGACAAGTATAGGTAGCCGGTCAGCGACTTATTTTGTCGCTGCGGCGATGGGCAGTGGGGTCCGTTCTAAAGCTGTGAACAACATCTTCTCAACCAACTCATCGAAGCCAATGCCTGCGGCTGTGGCAGCCATGGGCAGATCGCTCGTGTCGGTCATGCCGGGCAAGGTGTTCACTTCTAATAAGTAGGGCTCGTCGTCCTCCGCGAGCATCAAGTCTACTCGTGAAAAGCCTAAACAGCCAAGTGCTCGATGCGCGTGCAAGCACATCTCTTGAATGTGCTCCGTCTTTTTCTTGTCGACCATTGCAGGAACGATGAACTCGGTCATGCCCGGCGTGTATTTCGCAACATAATCGTAAAACTCGCGTTTGGGTCTGAGCTCAATTAAAGGCAATGCCTGATCTGCTCCGTCGCTGCGCAAGACGCCCGCCGTGAGTTCTTTGCCCGAAATGAATTTTTCGACAAAAAAATTCTCGTAATGAGCTTGAGTGTTCTGGCACGCTTCAATTAATTTCGTTTCGTCGCGAATGATGTGCACGCCTAGGCTGGAACCTTCGGCCACGGGTTTTACAACGCAGGGAAACCCAATTTCATTCAGCACACGCGACTGCCAAACCGCCCAGTCTTCGTCTTGATATTCAACCCAAGGAGCAGTGCGCAGCCCTTGGCTGTTGAAGATGCGCTTAGTCTGCAGTTTGTTCATAGCCAGCGCACACGCTAATACGCCCGAGCCCACATAAGGAAACCCTAAAATGTCGAAGAGCGCGTGCAAGGTGCCATCCTCGCCAATGCCGCCGTGCAAACAACTGAAGACAACATCGATCTTACTGAGATTAGGAATAATCTCGTCTGTCGAATCCAGTTGAATTTTTGTCGCTTTGTATTTTTTTCTTAATAGTGCTTCATAGACATTATGACCCGAACGAAGCGAGACCTCCCGTTCGGCTGAGAGACCTCCCATCAGGACGCCAATCTTCTTTTTCTTCAAATCCATAAATATTTCACCTAAAAAGGCGCGCGGTGCCGCCCGAGTGCCAACATCCTTCAGCAATCTTTGTCAAAGCACTATAACTTAAGATAATTCGGAGCGACAAGGACACAGAGCACTTCTCTATAGAGTCGTTTCGCTTAGAAGCGACTAACTTACTCAAATTTCAGAATGAGCTGAGTGATTAAACAAATTTTCAGACAAACACAGGCTGAGTCTTAAAGATGAAGCATTTCTCTGTATAATTTTTTGTATTCCTCGATCATTCGATGCATCGTAAATTTCTGCAAAGCGCGTTGTCTACTCATTTGGCCCATCTGCTCGCGTAGAGATTTATCTGCGATAAGCATTTTTAGAGCCTGGCTCAACGCGGCGGAGTCGCTGCGCGGGACAAGAAAGCCGTTGACGTTTTCTTGAACTAGCTCTGGAATTCCCCCAACGCGGCTCGCTACGATGGGCAGGCCGGCGAACATCGCTTCGATGATCACCAAAGGAAGTCCTTCCCAGCGCGAGGGCAAAACAAAAATATCAGAAGCAGCCAGAATGTCGGGAATATCGGTGCGCGTGCCTAACAGCAAAACTCGCTCTGCGAGTTGATTTTGTGAAATATGCGCTTCAAGCTCTGCACGCATCGGCCCGTCTCCGACTATGAGAACTTTTGCTTCGGGAAAATGTTTCAGTGATTCGAGCAAAAATTTCGGCTCTTTCGGAGAAGCGAGTCGGCCCACAAACGTAATAATAATGTCTTCATCTAAATTGAGCGCTTGTTTCATTTTTAGATTATTTGCTTGCAAAAAGGGTTGTTCTTGAAGCCCATTATGAATGACAATCAATTTTTCAGATTTTGTCACGCCAAATTGCAACGCAAGCTGACGGTCGTGTTCTGAGACACAGGCTATCTGAGTAGAGCAAGCCGACGCAATTTTTTCGATCCATGCCAGGGCCCGGCGTTTCCAGAAGCTACGACCCTCGGTGAAGGCCCAGCCATGCGCTGTGAACAGAATGGCTTTGACACCGGCCAAACGTGCGGCCACTCGTCCCAACAATCCGGCCTTGGTGCTGTGCGTGTGCACTAAATCAAATTTTTCTTTCTTGATGAGACGATAGAGTTTCCACAGCGTCAACAAATCTTTCAGCGGATAAGGATTGCGCGCAAATTCAGGAATGAGCAGTACGCGAATATTTTCTTTTTTGAGCTTTGATATGAGTTCTCCGTCGGGCGCGCAGGCTACGCTGATCTCGTACTCGGTGTGAAAAGACTGCGCCAACAAATAGACAATGTGCTGAGCTCCGCCCCACTCCGAGAGCGTGACGAGCAATAATATCTTTTTCTTTGACATAAGAATAGTAAATGTGCCAGAGAGTATACTGAAAGAATGCGATGAATGTCTGTCTTAGCCTATAGAATGAGAAAAAATTAAGAGAAAGAAAGAATTTCAGTGGTTCATCACGAGCATTCGAATCGTGCCTGTTTTCTCATTCAAAGCATCGAGGGCCTTCCCCAGAATGGCTCCTTCGCACAGCTGAGCTTGGGCGCAGCGCATCGCAAAACCGAGCTTCGATGCACTGACCAGGAGATCGCCGGAGAGTATCGCGTCATTCTCATCGGTCACTTTAACAGGGACACGCCCTGCCAGAGCGATCGCAACGCTTCGGCCTCGTCGCGAATCATTGAGCACCATCCCGGGTTGACTCGTAATCACTCCAGCAACTGAGAGGCTGTACGCGGTTCGCGCCTTGCGATAATGGCGGGGGTTGGTTGCATCCACCTCGACGACGTCGCCCGCTTCTAAAGGCTTCGCTCGCCAGAATTTCTTCAGCGAGATCCGCTCCCGTGCCGGAGTTAAAGCAATTGACACTGAGCTTGCAGAAATACGCGCCATCTGCATAAACTTGGCCTGTTTTGCGCTCTACCGAGTAAAGAGCGCGTGTAGAAGTCACACAAGAAGCACTGCCCGAATCTGTAAAAGTCTTGCCCGCTTCGGGAATAAATTCCCAATCGTAGCTCGCTGAATGCAGGGTTAATTTGAGGACGCCGTAGGTATCGCTATTGCGCGCTTGGCTATTGGGCAAAATCGTGCCAAAGCCATAATGACTCTTGCCGCCGGTGCCGACGACAAATTCGCGAATGCCGCGCGCGTTGTCCAAATTGCCGAGCGGGTCTTGCGGGGCAAAGCGCTCATAGTTGTGTTCGTGCCCTGTGAGTACAAGGTCAGCTCTAAAGTCATAGAGCGCTTGCCAGATCGCTTGCATGAGCAGGGAACTGCCATGCGTGCTACCCGAACTAAAACGAGGGGAATGCCAGTAAGCCAAAGTACACGCGGTCGGATGCGCAGCCAGATCCGCGCGCAGCCACTCTTCTTGCGGAGAGCCCGCGTAGCAGCCCCCTACTTGAGCGCATTCGCTGTTGATGACGATCACATGCCAAGCACCCAAATCATAGCTATAGTAGCCCTTGGTGGGGTCTCCGGCAGTGGAGCCAAAATAATTGTAATAACCGATCGCGCCCGCGGTGTAATAGTCGTGGTTTCCCGGCGCAGGACGGGTTCGAGCTTTATGGCGGCCCCAGGTTGGATCGTAGCAGTTGGTGTACTCCGTCGGATGTCCTGCATCATAAGCGTTATCGCCGAGCGTAAAGACTGTGCCGGAGATGCCCTCTAATAAATTGGCCGTCGCTTCGTCTCCAGAACTGTTACAAGAAGCGATATCGCCCGCGCCAACGAAGACCGGGTCTGCCGCGTAAGCGACAAAATGCGTGACAGATCGAGATAAGAGCATCAGGATAATCAGAGCAAAACAAGAACAGAACCAACCTAGGCGAGAGCGGCGTTGGCGAAAGTTATGATTGTGTGTTCGCATATTTTTAGTGTCTCCTTCGGGGACGGTAGAACCCCCCTCGCCTTGCAGGCGAGGGTATTTCAGTGAGCGATGACTAATATCATAACCAACCCTTCGCTCTTTTCCAAGAGTTGAAGCGCCTTTCCCAAAACGGCTCCTTCGCACAACTGAGCTTGGGGGCAGCGCATCGCAAAGCCGGGCTTCGAGGCGCTGACCAAGAGATCACCGGGGCGGATCGCGCCATTCTCGTCGGTCGCTTTCACAGGAACGCGCCCCATCAAGGCCAGCGCTACGCTCGATTCTTTCTTCAGCGCGGCCATCACAAACCCGGGTTGGCGGGTGACGATGCCCGCAATGGTGTGACTATACGCTGAGCGCGTTTTACGAAAGTGCTTTGGATTTTCTAAGTCAATTTCAATCACGTCGCCGGGGGTTAAGTTCTCTTTCTCTTTTGACAAAATCTGTTCGGCCAGGTCAGCTCCGACGCCAGAATTAAAACACGGAGCAACGGGACTGGAGCTACCGCTCTTCCCGCAGAAATAAGCGCCGTCAGCAAAGACCGCGCCGGTCGCGCGGTCAACGCGCATCAAAAGCGGTGTCGCAGGAAGAGAGCCGCCCTCGATGATGTCAGCCAACTGAGCGCGTGCCGATTCCCACGCATCGGGATTGGTCGACCAACTGATGTCAGTCCTGACCCATGTGGGGTCATTCACGTCGCTTACTCCGTACTCCCACAAGACTTTGGGGATCATCGCGTTGACAATTTGAGCCGTTTGTGTGGGATTAATCGCGGCCGCCATCGTAAGATAATCTACGTCTTGGATGCCGCGCCGCCAGTGCTTTAACTTCAGCGAGACGAATGGACCGGTGACGCCATAATTGTCGCTGGCGTAGCGCGTATCGGTTCCGGGGTAAAACAAAACGCCATCGCCGTTGGTGTAGTTGTTTCCCGTCTCGCCAAGCGTCGTGCTGGTCGAGCAACAGGTGCCAAACGTTTGAGCTTTTTGGAAGACGTTGGTCTGGCCGGTGTTGCCCTGAAAATTGTCATAATACGTCGACTCCCAGTAGAACCACCGGTCTACTTTTTTCTTGTACTGAGCCCAGGCGCGCACGCGGTGCGAGACGCCCTCGTCTTCGGTCGCAAACGAGCCCGTCGCCGGGCGGCTCCCGTTGTACATGAAAAAGCGCTTTGTGGTTTTGCCAGCATACTGACTTGCGGCATTTTCCCAAGTTGAGGTAATTCCGACGCCCATGAACGAAGTCGGCAGATCGAGCGAGGGCGTGTTCGTAAGCGCTGTCGGTGCGCCGATCGTGGCCATGGACATCAAGCCTTTGCCCGGGCCGGGGTTGGTGTTGATCCAGTTGGCCCACTGTTCGGTCTGGGGGTAGTTGCTCGACTCGTCGATTAAATAGAGAAAATACTCGGTCGAGCTGCCGAACGATTGGCTATCAAACCAATTGACCCAGGCGTCGGTGTTCGATTGCATCTGTGCTTGTGTGCCGCCCTGCCAGGGCCACGAGCCGTAGGTGCCGATCGAGTAGACATTGTTGCCGACACCAAGACCGACGCCGTCATACCCATTAGCTAGTGTGAAAAGCGAACCGTTCAGGCGCGCCACCCAGGCCTCGCTCATCTGAGCAATGGATGTGTATCCATCAATCAGCGAGAGTTTGTGTCGGTGGGCGATCTGAAAATGCTTGTCGGCGATTTGCAGCCCTTGGATGTATTGGGCGGTGCCGGGGTTGGGATAGGGATTGCCCAGAAAGCGATCATTGATGTTTTCTTGGCTGAAGTAGATCATTGTTTTTGCGCTAGGGATATCGGGAAGCGTGAAATTGCGCACAAGCACTTTGAGGGGGACCTGCCATGTCGTGACATTATTCTCGGTAATCGTGACTGTCCCCGTGTAAAGTCCGACGGGCGTGTTTTTTGGGATATAAATATCTCCCCAAATCGATTGATTTCTTCCTGAAGTGATGGGGAAGGGGGAGTGCAATTCCAAGGGCACAGCGATCTCCGGATAAAACTTGTTATGGCAAGGGCGGTCGTTCCACGTCCCGGAGCCGACGCCATTGGAATCATACGGGCGGCGGCAGCGCGTCGGGATATGGCGCTCATCGTAATGGTCAAAAGCCAGGTCCGAGCTCAACCCTTTGATTTCTAAATAGCGCACATAAAAAAACTCGATGTTACGTCCGACAAAATTGAAGACGCCGTTGCCAGCGGTCGTCGTTGTCGTGATGCTCGCACCGCCGGGGCCTGTCAGCGAAGTGAGGCTTACGTTTACATTGGTTGCAGTTGTCGTCGGCACTTCGAGGACTAAATTGAAAGAGATCACTTCATTGCGCGCGCCAAAGAGCGAGATATTTATCCCATCCCAGACAGAATTCAAGACTGAATTCGGGTTGGTGTTGGCGCGCAGCTCGTCGCGCGTGACTTTATCTCCGCCCTCATTGGCCCACACTTTGGCGATATTCGAAGGGGCCATCGCTTTGACTGGATCGCTCAAGAAGAGCGAGGGTGCGCCCGATAAGATGGCCATCAACAAAAGACAGATCAAAATCACAAACCGAAGCGAAAAAATCACGCGACGGATGGTGTGGCGCCTTGTTTGGGTTCGACCGTAAAATTTTTTCATAATTCTAAAAATCTTTCTATCATCATTCAGTATTTATTACTCTAGATTTTCCTCGGTACTTTTAAAAGTATAATCCATCTTTATCTTGAATTCTCTGTAATCTCATCGTGGGGATACTTGAGGCGCTTGCGACCCATCAGAATCTTTCACGGTTTTTTCAATTCACCTATCTCTTACGGAGTCACAAAAAAATTAAAGACTTTGTTTTATCGCCGTGTTCTAGGATCAAAGGCATCGCGCAAGCCGTCGCCCAGATAATTGAAGGCGAGCACGGTGATCAGAATCATCACGCCGGGCGGGAAGGCTAACCACGGCGTATTGAAAATATAATTCTGCGCGCCGGTCAGCATATTGCCCCAGGTCGCCACCGGCGGCTGAATGCCAAACCCCAAGAAAGAGAGCGCGGCCTCGGTGAGCAGCGCCCCGCCGACTTGCAAGGTCGCTTGCACGATGATGGGAGTCAGAGCATTGGGCAAAAGATGCCGAAACATAATGCGGCTCTCGCTCAAGCCGAGTACTTTGGCGGCGGCCGTAAACTCTTGTTCTCGCAAAGAGAGAATCGTCCCACGCACCAAGCGTGCAATGGTAATCCAGCCAAAGAGCGTGATAATCGTAATGATAATAAAGACCGAAGCGGCTTCGCCAAAAATCTGTTGCGCCCACTGACCGACGGCGGCGTTCGGGTCACGCAAGAGCGCCGAAAGCACCAAAAGCAAGGGCAAGACGGGCACGGTCAGCATAAAGTCAATCAGACGGCTGATGATGATATCGATGTCGATGCGCAGCTCCCCGCGCAGCCCCCACAAAGCCGCGAACCCGATGGCCAGCCAAGCGAGCGTTAACCCTGCCACCGAAAAAATAGTTCCTGCATTCCACGTGCCTGCGATGGCTTCTTGTAGACCCGAGCTTGCCAAGACCCAACTAATATATCCCACCAAATAGAGCACAAGATAGAAGAGCCCCCAGCTCACCAATCTCCCCAGCCACGAGAAAGAAAGACTCAAGAAAGAGCTCGGTAGAGCGGTGCTCGCAAAATAAAGCGGCTGCCCTAAGCTGATCGCGCGATTGAAAGGCCCCGTATAAAACGCAAACGATTGCCCTGAAAAGTAGCCCGCGATCGTGCCTAGAATCGTGCCGATCAGAACGCTAGTGAATGCCGCGATAAACCCCACCAAGAGCGAGATGCGCGAGCCATGAATGATGCGCGAGAAGACATCTCGCCCCAGCTCATCGGTGCCCAGATAGTGCTCGGCGCTGGGCCCCAAGAAATACTGAGAGCCGACATCGCTTCCGGTCGGCTGCGCAGTCGGGTTATACATAGCCAACCACGGCAGCAAGACGGGAAGCCACGGCGCCAAGAGGGCGATCAAGAGCAAGCAGAGAATAATCGCCGAAGCGGCCATGGCCATCTTGTGTCGCTTGAACTTGCGCCAGGCGATCGCCCAGGTTGACTGCGATCGCTCTTTTTTCGGAGCAGTCTGCGCTCTCTGTGTTTCGATTGCTTTTTTTGCTTTTTCAGTCATAGCGAATCCGTGGATCGACCACGGCATAGAGCAAGTCTGCCAAGAGCGTCGAGAAAGCGGTCAACACGGCCAAGAAGGTGAGAGCGGCCATCGCCACATTGTAGTCTTTCCCGGTGAGCGATTCGAGAATGGCCGTGCCCATACCGGGATAAGAGAAGATCGTTTCAGTGATCACGGCTCCACCAAAAATATTGGGGATCGCCAGGCCGACTAAGGTCACAATCGGCACGAGCGAGTTGCGCAGCGCGTGTTTATAGAGCACTTTGCGCTCGGCCAGCCCCTTCGAGCGAGCCGTGCGAATAAAATCTTGACTGAGAACTTCAAGCAAGCTGGCGCGCATAAAGCGAGTCCACGTCGCCATTTGAATCAGCGAGAGCGTCATCACCGGCAAGATCAAATAGTAGGCCCATTGCCCAATAAAATCGAAGAAGTTGATCGTGCCCTCGGTCACGTCAGACCAAAAAATATTGGGACGGCCTCCGGTGGGCAAGGCGGGCCAATTCCAAGAAATGTCGAAGCTCCCAATAGAAAAGTTAATCGGATGCTCCGGCAAGACAATTGCGAAAAAATACAAGAGTAAGATGCCCAAGAAGAAGACGGGCGTAGAGAATCCGACAAAGGAGAAAAAAGTAATCGAATAGTCGGTCAGAGAATACTGGCGCACGGCCGAGAGAATTCCGATGGGAATAGCGACCATCAGCGCCAAGAGCAAGGCAATCCCCGAAAGCGCGAGCGTCTTGGGCATACGCTCTGAGAAAATATACTGAGCCGCAGGTTGAGCGTAGGTGCGCGATTGACCGAAGTCACCCTGCAAAACACGACCGAGCCATTTGAAGTAGCGTACGTAAATGGGCTGATCAAGCCCATAAGCATGTTCTAGCTCTTTAAGTTGTTCAGCCGTCAATTGAGGATTTTGCTGTCGTATCTCGTCCAGAGGATCGCCGGGCTGCAAGGTTAAGAGCGTGAAGATGACGACCGAGGCCGCCAAGAGAAGCGGGACAATTTGCAAGAGTCGGCGTAGCGTGTAAGAGATCATGGGTGTTGGTGTAGGGGCGACGCATTTTTGAAAATGCTTCGCTTCTACGATAAAAAATTATTTCTTCGCGTACTTTGTCTGGTCGAAGAGCTTCTTCGCGCCCTTTTGTTCCCAGCCGAGCGTCCAAGCCTGCCATGAAGGATACCCGAAGCCGCCCGCATACGCTGACGTCACAAAGTTCAGTAACCCTTTCGCGACGACATAGGGGTTAGAACGGAAGTACAAGGGTAGCGACGGAGCCTGGTTTCCCCACAATTGCTGCATCTTGCTGAAAATCTCTTTTCGCTTCTTCTCATCGAACTCGACGACAGCTTGAGAGCGCAATTTATCGAATTCTTCATTGCACCAGCCGCCGACGTTCTGGCCCTGATAATTGTTCTCTTTGGTGGGCATGAAGGTCGCGAGCGTGACCGGGTCTTTGCAAGCGAAGAGGTTACCCTGCTCGGCCAAGCTCGACGTCCACGCAAACATGAACATTCCGGTCCATTTGCCCTCTGAGCCTCGTTGAATGAAGTCATCGGCGAAGACGACGGCGCTTGGGGCGTTATTAATCTTGACGGTGATACCGACTTGCTTAAAATTGTCAGCCAAAAATTGTTGCGCTCGCTCGCGCACGGCGTTGCCCGCCGTCGTCACGAACTCAATCTCGAATTTGACCGTACGCCCGTCTTCTGCGGTGCGCTCTAAAACACCGTCTTTGCCCGGCTTCCAGCCCAGTTCTGCAAAAATCTTTCGCGACTGTTCGATATTATAAGAGTATTTGATGACATTGGGGTCAAAGAGCGGATTGACCGGGGCGATCCATGTATTGGCCACGAGCTGCAAGCTATCAAAAAACGCTTTGGTCATGCCGTCACGATTCATTGCATAAAGCAATGCTTGACGCGTTTTCACATTGTCTAACTGTAAATCTTTTACTTTTTGGACGCTGGTGAATTTGTTGACGTCGATGTGCTCCCAGATTGCGCCGGGCACGAACCAGATATCATAGCGTCCCGGGGCGCGGCTGGTCAGTTGCGGGCTGCGGGCCTGATCGAACGTAAGCGCGACGCTTGAGGTCACGTCCACTTGGCCACCCAAAATCGCAACCAAGAGCGAGTTGGTATTGCCGATAAAGCGATAGACCACTTTTTGCAAATATTTTTCAGCGCCGCCCGGCGGTGTCAAGACAAAGTGCTTGTTGCGTACCATTTCGATGGAGTTGCCGGGCACCCAGCGCTTCACGGCGAAGGGGCCGGAGAAGACCATCGCGCCCTTGTTGATCGCTTCAGGGCTGGAAAATTTCTGGAAGAAGCTGCGATACAGCTCGTTCAGTTTCTCAGCGTCTTTGCTAGAATCAAGCTTGTCGGCAGCGGCTTTGGTTTTCTCCCACTCGGCGCGCATGATATGAGCCGGACGATAGCCAATGGGAGCATTGGGACCACCTTGCAAATCGGTGTAATATGCCGGCTCGAACGAGACGGTGAAACTCTGTTTGTCTTTCACTTTGAGGCCGACGCGCGTCCAGTAATCGGGGTTGAGCACGGGCATGCCCTTGGCCTTGCCTACTTCATAAAAGAATTGAACGTCATCCGATGTGATGGGCTTTCCGTCTGACCATTTGATGTCCGAACGCAGCGTGAAATCGATCTCCACGCGTCGTTGGCCCTTGGCATTGTCGCTGAAACGCACGCGCTTGTTTTCGACGGTCGGCGCTTCGGTCGCGAGCACAGCATAATCTTTGCTGTCCAGATCGACGCTCAAAATATCAGGGAAGAGAAAGTGCTGTACTTCGGTCTTGATTGCTTGGTTGGAGATGACGCTTAAAAAATCGCCTCCGAGTGTGCGGGGTTCTTGCGAGGTGCCGATCACCAAGCTATTGTCACCTGGGCCAGCCAAGACACTCCAACTCAGTGTGACAGCGAATGCGAAAGCCATCCAACTAAATACAAGCGGTTTGAACACAAGACGAGTCGCGCGGCGTTCCATAATCTTAAGCTCCCCCTCCGAGAAATGGAGATCGTTAATGGTCTCTATTGTACTCATTTTCTGAATTGCCCTGACAATGGGCCGTCATAAAGCTTAATTTACTTGAAATGATTGCCCTATAAGCTGGAAATCGGTTGTCTCTTGGCGCTCCAATTTGGTCCGAATTTCTTCAAATCGTTTTATCGTTTCACGAGAATAAAGCCGCTCACCGCAATGCAGACAGACTTCCGCTCTTACTCTGACTACAGCGGTGTGCGCGCCGCCGCGTAGAAGCTTTTCGACCTCTTTTTCGACCAGCTCTCCATGGCACACGGGGCATTTTTCGAAAAGCATCATTGGTTTTTTCTCCTTTGTTTCCAGTTTACCCAACGCTTAGGCTCAGGTCTATAAACCGTGATCAAAACAGTGGATTTACTCTTCTCGTTGTAAGCCCAAACACTATGAACCGGTTCTTGCTTCTCAGTCTGCCCATAAATAAGGCAGCTGGCGTAAGGCTTATCATGCGGATAATCTTCAATTATTTCTCCATGAACTGTTGAGAAAATTATTTCATCCAAAGTTAGACGGTCAGCGTTTGCTTCTTCATCGGCGTGATCCGTCACCCGTATACGATTGGCGTTGATTGCTTCAATCACTTCAGCGATCTTCATATACAGTCACTTTGGCTTGGTAACATTCTAGCATGTTGTCTTCATTGAGGGTACTGAGAGATTCTCGTGCTTTGCTCTCCATGTCGCTTCAGTTATACTGGAGCCATTCTTAAAATGATGATTGCTTTGAGAAAAAGGAGGTCGTTCGACGATGTCTGGTTTGGGTAAACATGTGGTGGTGCTCGGTCTTGTCCTGGCTTGCGGTAGTTGGCTCTTCTTTAGTTCAAAAAACAATCTTGCTCCATTCTCATCGCCACTCGCTACTTCTTCGGCTGTTTCTGATCTTGCAGAAATCGAAGAAGACGACGACAAGACTCAAGGCGCTTCCTCGTATTATCGAGATCGGCTGTATCCCTTTGAAGAAATTCCTAAAACCGCCAAAGAAAAAGCTTTTCGTTCGTTTCAGCAACTCAAGCAACTCAGTCTCTTGTCCGCGAATCAGACGGCTCGCCTCTGGACGCCCATAGGCCCCGCTCCGATCGTGACAGCCGAGGGAAACAATAGCGGTCGCGTCGTCTCGATTGGCCTCCATCCCAGCGACCCAAACACGGTCTATGTCGGAGCAGCCCAAGGCGGCGTCTGGAAGAGCATCAACGGCGGCGAGTCTTGGGCGCCTCTCACTGACAACCAGCCCTCGCTCGCCATGGGTGTCGTGGCAATCGATCCGAAAAATCCAAACACCGTCTATGCTGGCACAGGCGAGGCCAATTTCAGTGGCGGCAGCTACGCCGGGGCAGGGCTACTCAAATCGCTGGACGCTGGCGCAAGCTGGAAGCTTATCCCCGTTGTCCAAGCCCAAACGCCCAGCAACAAATCGGCGATGACCTTCAGCTCCATTATCTTTGACCCGACGAATACTAATACGCTTTATGCCGCAACGACCTATCGCGGCACCGGCGGGTTCGGGCGCGGCTCCAAGCCGAGCAACGAGCCCTACGGTATTTTCAAATCGACCGACGCGGGTCTCACCTGGAATCGACTTTTGGCGGGCATCGCGACGGACATCATTATCGACCCAACGAACCCGTCCGTGCTGTATGCCGGAATCGGAGCGACCAATGGAGACGAGTTTTCTTTTGGCGTAGACAACGGCATTTACAAATCCACCGATGGGGGCGCGAATTGGATGAGGCTGGCCGGGGGCCTGCCGAAAACCGACTTTGGCCGAGTCGAGTTGGCTCTCGCTCCCTCGGCTTCCACGACGCTCTACGCTGCATTTCAAGACTCTACGCGCAATCGCTTCGGCACCTTGCTGAGCGTGATGAAATCGACCGATGCAGGTGCGACGTGGAATGCATTGACTATTCCCTCCGACAGTCTTTATGAAGACCCTTGTACTTTCCGCGAAGGAAGCGCCGTGCGCCAATGCTGGCGCGATCTGATTCTGGCCATTGGCCCCAAAGACCCGAACGAAGTCTGGATCGGCGGCGTGGGTTTTTTCAAATCGAGCGATGGCGGCAGCTCTTGGACTGAAATGCAACAAGCGAAACAGCTTCATGTCGATTTTCAGGATTTAGCTTTTGGCCCCGATGGACGGCTCTGGGCGCTGAACGATGGGGGCATTTGGTACACGCTGGATGGCGGCGCGAATTGGGTGAACCGCAATACCAATATCTCTGTGACGCAATACTATCCCGGCGTCTCGCTGCATCCGAAAAATCCGGAGTTAGCTTTGGGGGGAACGCAAGATAACGGGACGACTAAGTTTACGGGCTCTCTCTCTTGGGAGCGCATCTTCGGCGGCGACGGCGCTTTTACAGCCATCGACCCCAACGACCCGGATAATGCTTGGTTTGTCTCCACGCAAAACTTGGGCATTCGCAAGACGGTCAACGGGGGGCGCACTTTTACTTCGGCCATCAGCGGCATCAATCGCCAGTCGGTCTCGTTCATCGCGCCCTTTGTGATGTGCCCCAACAATTCCAAAATTTTGATCGCGGGCACCTCGAAAATCTATCGCACCGAAAACGGGGCCGGCTCGTGGACTGCGAACAGCCCAGACTTTGAAGACCCACAGACGCGCGGCAGCTTGGTAACAGCGCTCGCGTTTGCGCCATCCGACCCCGACTGCAAAACCTATATTGCGGGTACGAACCGAGGCAAAGTCTTTGTCACTTCCGATGCCGGTGCGAAGTGGGCTGACGCAACGACAGGGCTCACCAATCGCTTCACGACCGATCTTGCTTTCCATCCGACCGACGCCAACGTTGCTTATGCTGTCTTCTCTGGGTTCTTGACCGGACATATCTTCAAAACAACAAATGCTTTATCGGCAAATCCGATATGGGTCAATGTCAGCAGCAATTTGCCCGACATCCCTTTCAATGCGATTGTGATTGACCCACCAAATCCGAATACGCTCTACGCCGGGGCAGATATTGGCGTCTATCGCAGCACGGATGGCGGAGCGACTTGGATGATTTTTGGCGAAGGGTTGCCGAACTCGGCCGTCTTTGATCTCGTCTTGCATCCAACAACGGGAGTGTTAGTTGCGGCCACGCACGGGCGCGGCATGTTCAAAATGGAGACAAAATAGAACTACACAGAAAAAAAGAAAATAGAGAGAAAGCACAGTACTTTCGCTAGCTCAGTAATTTAAGAAGCGAGCGTGCGGACGAATTTGAGCAAGAGGACTTTGCTCAGGAAAAGAGGGATCACTCGGACGCGCCAGAGCCGCCACGGCTGCTTTAAGACGCGATAAGCCCATTCGAGCCCCAGCGTTTGCCACATTTTCGGGGCACGCTTCACTCGACCGGCGAAGACGTCCAGGCTGCCGCCGACACCCATCAGCGTATTCACGCCAAGCGCTTCTCGGTGCGCGGCCATCCAGTATTCTTGATGCGGCACGCCAAGTGCGACTAAGACCAAGTCAGGCTGCACATCTCTTATTTTTTGAATCACGGAATTATTTTCTGTTTCACTAAAATAGCCGTGATGCGTGCCGACGATGTTTAAGCCCGCAAAGCGCTCGCCCAGCTTCTGCGCTGCTTCTTCAGCGACACCCGGAGCAGCGCCCAGCAAGAAAATTTTATATTTTTTCTGCGCAGCGAGGGGCAAGAATTTTTGCAACAGATCGATTCCCGAGACGCGCTCTCGCAGAGCGAATCCGAGTAGTTTGGAAGCCAGTACTAAGCCCGACCCGTCGGGCGTCACCAAAGCCGCCTCTTCGTAAATTTTTCTCAGCTTCGCGTCGCGTTGCGCGCGCATCAGCGCCGTCGTATCCGGCGTGACGATCATGGCTTGATGCCCAGAACGCACAAACGACTCTAGCCTGTTGACCGCTTCTGTCGATGTCACGCGATCGACCGGGGTGCCGAAGAGTTTGAGTTTTCTTTCATTTGACTCCAGCCCGCCGATGAGCCAGCGATCTTTTGTAAATAGCAAGACTGCACCGCACACAATCACAGCAAGACACGCGCCCGTAATGAGTGCGCTATTGAGCTGAGCGGTCAAGACGAGCGATAAGCTCAGTAAACTTGAAGCCAGATAAATCAAGAAGAGGGCACCAGCAAGTGAAAACCCTTTGCGGGTGAAAAATTCAAGCCAGGTGCGCTCTGTCGGGGCGCGTCCCGCAACAAAAGCGAGACTCGTCGTCATCATGGGCAGCCCGAAGATCGCCAGAGGTGTCAAAAGTGCTAAGGTTGCCGTCGTCTTGAGCAGGCCCGCGATCGAGGCGAGCGCCAACCCAAAACCCAAGAGCTGGCTATATTTCGCTAAATTCACTTTCTGTCGCGCTAAAATTAGTGTGATTGCGAAAATGCCCGCTACCAGAGCGATCGCAAAACCGAGAGGCTGGCGCTGCACGATGTCTATCAATAAGAACGCTGCGCTAGTAAGTAACAATGTCTTGCCGACTAGTTTCCCAGTGGGGTCAAGATTGCCCAAGAAATGCACGCTTTGGGTCACAGCGATAATCCACGCGAGCGTGAGGGGCAAACTCAAATAAGTCAGATAAACGAATCCACCCTCGGGATGCGTAAAGAATTGAATGCGAAAACCCAATGTGTAAGCCATAAGCCCCGCCAACCCCAAGAAGGCCAAATCAAGATACTTGGATAGACTAAAAGTGCGTTTGAAAAAATACCCTAGCGCCAACACACCAACGCCAAGTGCGAGCCCCCAGATTCGGGGGTCATTCCCCAAAAATCCAAAAAACAAGATGGGCAAGATAAGAAGAAAAATTCGATAGCGGCGTCGGACCCAGGCGATCATAGCGTATGCGTCGATGCTTCCTTGAGCGATCGACACCTGCTTTAACCTACGCGATGGAGATGCTATCTCGAAGGAATCGAGAGTGATCTGATTTAGAGTTTTGTCTCTTCCCAGAGTGATGGCCGTCCCTCCAGCTCTCTATCTCTTTTGTTTCGGTTACTTTCTATTGTACTTAACTTTAGGGCACGCACAACGTGCCCTAAAAGATCACTGTCCGTTGGCGGATGGCATCGAGCTTGATTGTTCTTCGGTTCTGATGTTCTTGTCTTTGTCGGGGGATTT
>Ga0247727_10003232_pt1 | contig 36301 bp, 35 predicted proteins | sample WisWelCaveWW1625_FD_202498 | JGI IMG/M metagenome (GOLD analysis project Ga0247727, IMG submission 202498) | Biofilm microbial communities from Wishing Well Cave, Virginia, United States - WW16-25 | ecosystem: Environmental > Aquatic > Deep subsurface > Groundwater > Cave microbial mat | place...
TCGATGCGGGCCTCGGCCGGCGCGCGCGTCTCCAGAGCCGCGCTGACCTGCACGTGACCGCGCGCGATCCGGCCGCGGATCGCCCGGCGCAGCGCCGGCTCGAAGGCGTCCAGCTCGGGCGGCATCCGCACCTGCACGTCCAGGAAGCGGTGGTTGACGCTCTTGACGCTGAGGGTGAGCGAGAACTCCGGCGTTTCGGTGCGGGCCCGGGAAAAACCTGTCATGCTGCGCGGCATCGAAGCGATCCTACTGCTGGAACTGCAGCTCGTGCAGGCGGCGATAGGGGCCGCCATTGGCGAGCAGGGTCTCGTGACGGCCCACTTCCGCGATGCGGCCCTCCTCGAGCACCACGATCTTGTCGGCGCGGCGGATCGTCGAGAGGCGATGCGCGATGACGATCACCGTGCGCCCTTCCATCAGGTTGGCCAGCGCGCGCTGCACCAGCAATTCCGACTCGGTGTCGAGATGCGAGGTGGCCTCGTCGAGGATCAGGATGGGGGCGTTCTTGAGCAGCGCGCGCGCGATGGCGATCCGCTGGCGCTGGCCGCCGCTCAGCCGCTGGCCGCGCTCGCCGATCGGCGTGTCGTAGCCCAGGGGCAGCTCGGCGATGAAGTCGGCGGCCAGGGCCGCCTGCGCCGCCCGCTCGATCGGCCGCCGCGACACGTCGGGCCGTCCGTAGGAAATGTTGTTGGCCACGGTGTCGTCGAACAGAAACGTCTCCTGGCTGACCAGGCCGATCTGCTCGCGGAGGCTGCGGATCGAGACCTCGCGGATATCCTGTCCGTCGATGAGGATCCGCCCGCCGGTGGGGTCGAAGAAGCGCGGCAGCAGGTTTACCAGCGTGGTCTTTCCCGCGCCGCTCTGGCCGACGATGGCCACCACCTCGCCGGCGTTGACGCGCAGGTCGATCCGCTCCAGCACCTCGCCGCGGTCCGAATCGGGATACGAAAAGCTGATGCAGTCGAACTCGATGGTCCGGGCAAATGGCCGCAGCGCCGGCGCGCCGGGTTTTTCCTTGACTTCCTGCTCGTGGGAGAGGTATTCGAAGACGCGCTGCGAAGCCCCGATGGCCTGCTGGAAGATATTATGAATGCCCGCGAGGCGCTTGACCGGCTCGTACATCATCAGCAGCGCGATGACGAAGCTGGTGAACTGGCCGGCGGTCATCTGATCGGCCTTGATCTGGTTGCGCGCGTAGGTGAGCAGCCCGACGATGGTCAGCGCGCCGAACACCTCGATCAGCGGCGACGCCAGCGCCTGCTGGCGGACATAGCGCAGGTTCTGCTCCAGCATGCGCGCGGCGGCGCGGCCGAAGCGGCGGATCTCGAACGACTCCATGCCGAAGGCCTTGACGATGGCGTGGCCGGAGATGGTCTCTTGCAGGATCTTGTTGATCTCGGCGGCGCTGTCCTGGGCCGAGCGGGTGGTGGCGCGGATGCGCCGGCCGATGCGCGCCGTAGGTATCAGAACGATCGGCAGCACGCTGAGGCTCACCGCCGCCAGCACCCAGTCGGTGCGCAGCACGACGAACAGCAGCCCCAGGATGACGAAGCTCTGACGCAGGAAATCGGCCAGGATGTGCGAGGTGGCCACCTGCACCTTGTCGATGTCGCCGAGGATGGAGGACATCAGCCGGCCGGTGTGCCGCCGCTGGAAAAACGCCGCCGACTGCCGCAGCACGCTCGAGTAGACCCGGTTGCGGAGGTCGGTGACGGCGGCCAGCCCCACGTAGTTGACCAGGTAGTTGCCGAAAAAGTCGCACAGCCCTTTCGTCAGGAACACCGTCAGGATGGCGATGGCCACCATGGTCCAGACGTTGTGGATCGCGGCCGGCAGCAGGTCCGAGAGCGTGAGGGCGCGCGCCGCGCCGGGCAGGCGGAACAGCTCGACCGGGGCCTCGGGCGAAGCGGGTTTCAGCACCCGGTCGAAGACCGGCCCCACCAGCAGGGCGACCATGGCGTGGCAAATGCCCACGATAGCCATTAGCACTACCGAAGCGGCGAGCCGCGCCCCGTAGGGCCGGACGTACCGCAGGATGCGCCAGAGCTCAGCCATGGCGCACCGCGTCGGCGGTCGCGAGCACGCCGGCAACCGCCTGCCGGACGCCCTCGACTTCGACCTGGTCGATTTGTCCGAAGGGCGCTGGCACGATTTGGTGTCGCGTTCGCCAGGGGCGCCAAACCTCGAAGTCCGACGGGCCGAAGATCACCACGCATGGCACGCCGAACGCCGCCGCCACGTGGGCCGGCCCGGAATCGTTGCCCACGAACAGATCGGCGCCCTTGAGGAGCGCCATCATCTCGCGGACGGAAAGGTTGTCGAAGCCACGGAAGTTCTTGGCTCGATCGAGCAGCTGCCCTTGCCCCGGTCCGGTAAGAAGGACCGGCCGGAGGCCACGATCGCGCTCCAGCCACCGCGCCAAATCCGCAAACCGGTCGATGGGCCATTGCTTGGCGGGGAAAGCGGCGGCGACGTGCAGAACGGCGTAGGGGCGCCGCAGGCCTTCCGGCGGGGTCCCGCCGCCGAACAACCGGGCCGGCGGAATCGCACTGTGTTCAACTCCGAGGTAGAAGATCGCCGAGGCCAGGTGCTCCGCGGTGTGAACGGGCGCGTCGGTCGCCCGGCCCAGGATCTCCTGGGCGCGCGGGAGGCGCACGTTGTAGACGGCCCGGTGAGCGAAATGAGCGAACCCGGCGCGCCAGCGAGCCCCCGACAGCGCCGTGATCCAGGCGCTGCTGGGTCCGCCGTGCAGGTTCAGGCAGAGTTCCGGACGCCGGCGGCGCACGGCCGCAATCGCGCGCATCCGGCCGGCGCCGGGGTCGAGCGCGATGACGCCGGCGAGGTCGGGGCTGGCGTCGAGCAGCTCGTCCCAGGGGCGCTCGACAGCCACGAACAGACGCAGATCCGGCCGCGCCGCCTGGAGCAGGGCGAGAGCCGGTGTGGTCAGCGCCGTGTCTCCCATCGACCGCAGGCGAATGATCGCCACTGCGGCGCCGGGGGTGAGCCGCGAAACAATCACTCCTCGATCGTCGCCTCGTCGATCAGCATGATCGGAATGTCGTCCTTGATCGCATACACCCGCTTGCACTTGGTGCACTTCAGCCCGCTCTGGTCCGGCTTGAGCTCCAGCGCTTCCTTGTCAGCCGGGCATACCAGAATCTCGAGCAACTCCTGACTGATAGCCATAGTCCACCCAACCTGTTGCAATACCGTAATTTACCAGATTGGCGCGCAAATTTGCGCGGCCGTCACCAGGCGCGTCGAACGACGCTGGCCTCGAGGCGCCCCACACCGTCGATGCGCGCCGCCACGCGGTCGCCGGGGGCGATGCGCGCGCCCTTCGGACAGCCAGTCGATAGCAGATCGCCGGGCTGCCAGGTGAAGACGCGGCTGTGGAAGCTCACCAGATCGAACGGCCGGTGGCGCATGTTCCGCACGAGGTCGCGCGAGTATGGCGCGCCGTTGTGTTCGGTGATCACCTCCAGGGCGTCGACGCCGGCGATCTCGTCGGCGGTGACGATCACCGGCCCGAAGCTGAAGAACGTATCGAAGCTCTTGGCGCGCGTGAGATAGCGCGGGTTGCGGCGCAGCACGTCGAGGGCGGTCATGTCGAGCGTCGTGGAGTAGCCGAAAATGACCTCGGGCACGGATTCCAGCGGCACGTCGCGGCATTGCTTGCCGATGACCACGCCGAGCTCACCCTCGGCGTCGACTTCGCCGGCCAGCTCCGGAGGCGGCAGCTCGATCGCGCCGCCCGGCTCGAGGAGCGCGCTCGACGGTTTCATGAAGCTGCCGGGTTCCTCGGGCTGCTCGGCCTGGATGTCCTCGGCGTGGGAGCGGTAGTTGAGACCGATGCACCAGATCTTGGGAGGCGCCGGATAGGGAAGGCGAAGCCTCACCTCGGAAAGCGGAACCGCCGCCGCAGCAAGCTCCTCGACACGGGCCCGCCTCAACTCGTCGGTCGAGCCGCTCGCGATGAGCGCCAGGAGCTCTTCGGGAAAGCGCGTCCCACGGCGGGCATTCACTTCGGCGAGGGGCAGGACCCGGTCGTCGAGAACGACTCCGGCGCTGCGACGACCGGCGTGCTCGAAGGTCGAAAGTTTCACGGCCGATACTACCTTGCGCCCGGCGGGCCGCGCTTGTCAACGCGACCTGCTAGGATTGGGGCTACCTATGAAAAGGCGGCTCGCCGGGTTCGCGGCCGGTTTTCTGCTGGGCGTCTTCTGCCTCCTGCCAGTATCGTCGGGCCTCGCGCCGCAGCCGCCGGCGAAGGCCAAGTCGAAAAAAGCCAAGAAGAAAAAGTGCCCCGACCCTTGCCCCGTGGAGGGCTGCGGCGGCGACGCCGAACTCAACCGGCAGAAAAACCGGACCGGAGAGCCGGCCGCCTTTCGGCTTCGCAACTTCGACTATTTTGAGAACCTCAACGCCAGCGCGGTCCGCAAGAAGGGCCGCGATCGATGGAACGCCGAGGAGCGCAAGCGAGTCGACGGGCTGGAGAATGGCGACGGCGTCACGCTCGTCGGGCTCTTATACGACGCCACGCTCTCCGACAAGGAAACCTGCAACTGCTCCCGCGACGAGCCGGAGTTTCGCGACTATCACATCTGGCTGGTGCGCAGCCGCGAGCGCGCCACCAAACCCGACTCCATCGTCGTCGAGATGACCCCGCCGATTCGCCGCGGCAAGACCGGCTGGGACGATGCCAAGCTGAGAAGGCTGATCCCGCCACGGGCGTGGACCCGCGTTCGCGTCCGCGGCTACCTCTTCTTCGACAGCGAGCACTTCGACTTCCCGACCCGCCAGCCGCGCCGGGTGCGCGCCTCGGCCTGGGAGATCCACCCCGTGACGGAGTTCGAGGTCTGCCCGGCCGCGGCCACCTGCACGGACGGCGGCGCCCCGGGATGGGTCAAGCTCGAGAATCTCCCGGCGCCGTGACGCGCGCCGGATTGTCCTGCAACCCACGCTACTACCGAGGCAGCAACTGCTGGTACGCCCGCTGCGCCTCGGGATCCGCGTCTCGGCGGTTGGCCAGATAGAGCCCCAGCGACCGCCGCGCGCGGACGGGGTCGCCGGCGCGCAGGAACAAGAACCCCAGCGTCCGCGCGCACAGCGGCAGCACCGGATCGTTCTCGACGTGCAGGCGGCACTCCGCCTCTAACTGGTCCGCGACGCCGGCTTTGTCCAGCGCGGGGACGCCCGGCGGCGGATGGCGCATGAAGACCGCGGCCTGCGCGTCGTAGTGGACCAGCTGCCACTCGGTCTCGGCGGGGTCGGCCAGGCCCAGGACGATCGGGTAGATGACGCCGGTGGTGTACTCGAACGAGTTGGTCACGATGACGCCGGCGCCGTAGCGGGCGAGCACCTGGCGGCGCGCCTGGCGGCTCTCCTCGGCGCTGGCGCCCGTGCTGCCCATCACCCGCAGGTAGTCCTGGTAGACCGATTCGTTGAGGGCGCGCCCGTCGATGAAGACTTTCTGCCGCGGCCACAACCGCCACATCAGGTAGCCGCCAGATTCGTAGGAATTGAACATCGGCTCCCGGACGCCGCGCGCCAGCAGAAAGTCGGCGGCCCCGGAGGGAAACTTCCAGAGGGCCGCGCGGAGCTGAAAGAATTTGCCGCGGGCGGTTCCGGCGGCCAGCGCGGCCGCCAGCGCGAAAGCGAGCGCCGGCGCCGCGAGCTTCGGCCACCGCGGACGCCAGGGCAGATACGCCGCGATCAGCACCGGCCCGAGAAACGCGATGAGGATGATGTTGCGAAACGCGGTCAGCGCGGCGGCGGCGAAGGCGGCGAACAACAGCCAGTCGCGCCGCTCGACGCGCCGCCAGGCGAGCAGCAGCGCCGCGCCCGCGCCGTAGAGCAGCACGTTGAACTCGTAGGGCGGGCCCCACAGATACGGCCGCGACCACTCGATCAGCGTCTTCACCAGGTCGCTTTTTTGGTAGGCGAGAAGAATCTCGGGGATCCGGAACCAGTTCGGGTTGAGGCCGCTGGCCGCGAACGAAACCAGCGCCACGCGCCACAGCCGCCGGTCCGCGGCCGTATAGGCCCCCAGTATCACCCACCCCAGAAAAAGCCCGCCGTGCGAATTGCCCCAGACGACCGAGAGCGCCGGCAGCAGCCACAGCGGGCGGCCGCGCTCCAGGATCCAGACAAAAACCGCCACCAGCAGAAACGTGACGAGCGCCGGCCGGTCGAGCGCGAAGTGCCGGGCGAGCGAAGCGGCGGCCGCCGCGGCGGCGACGCCGAAGAAAAAATCCCCCGACCGGCGCGCCGCCAGAATCCCGGCGATGCCGCAAAATGCCGCGAGCAGAGCCGCCTTGAACAGCACGACCGCGGCGAATCCGCCCGCGCGCCAGACGCCGTACCAGAGCGATTGCGCCAGCCACTCGTGCGTCAGGACGAAGCGGCGGACCTTTTCCTCGCCGGGATACGCCGGCTCGCCCAGGTAGGTGGTGTAGGAAAACGGATCGGGCGCCGGCAGCGCCCGCTGCTCGACGATATACTGGCCGGCCCGGAGGTGCCACCAGAAATCGGTATCAGTAATCTCTGTGGAGAACAACCCTAGCAGACACAGCGCGCCGAGCGACAGAATCGTTCGCCGGCTCGCCGCGCCCGGGACCACTGCTACCGCGGCCCGCCCGCGGCGGTGATCCGTTCGACGCCGAGGTAGGGGCGGAGGGCCTCCGGCACCAGGACGCTGCCGTCGGCCTGCTGGTAGTTCTCGACGATCGCCACCCAGGTGCGTCCGATCGCCAGGCCGCTGCCGTTGAGGGTGTGCACGAAGTCGGACTTGCCGCGCGCGTCCGGCCGGTAGCGGATCTCCGCGCGGCGGGCCTGGAAGGCCTCGAAGTTGCTGCACGAGGAGATTTCCTTGAACTCGCCCAAACCGGGCAGCCATACCTCCAGGTCATAGGTTTTGGCGCTGGAGAACCCCAGGTCGCCCGTGGCGAGCAGCACCACGCGGTAGGGCAGGCCCAGCCGCTCGAGGATGCTGGCCGCGTCGGCGGTCAGCGTCTCGAGCTCGGCATAGCTCTGCTCGGGCCGCGTGAACTTCACCAGCTCGACCTTCTGGAACTGGTGCTGGCGGATGATGCCGCGCACGTCGCGGCCGTAGGAGCCGGCCTCGCTGCGAAAGCAGGGCGTGAAAGCGGTGAGCTTCACCGGCAGCCGGTCGGCCGGGATGGTTTCCTTTTGGTAGAGATTGGTAAGGGGCACCTCGGCCGTCGGCACCAGCCAGAGATCGTGACCCTCGCACTTAAACAGATCCCCGGCGAACTTCGGCAAATTGCCGGTGCCGAACAGGCTCGCCGAATTGACCAGAAACGGCGGCAGCACCTCGGTGTAGCCGTGCTCGCGGGTGTGGACGTCGAGCATGAAGTTCATCAGCGCGCGCTCCAGGCGCGCCCCGAGGTCCCAGTAGACGGCGAAGCGCGCGCCCGTGATTTTGCCGGCGCGCTCGAAATCGACGATGCCGAGCGACGGGCCGAGGTCCCAGTGGGGTTGCGGCGTAAAGCTGAACTCCGGCTGGCGGCCCCAGCGGCGGACTTCGACGTTCTGCTCGGCGCCGGCGCCGGCGGGGACCGATTCGTGCGGCAGGTTGGGGATGGTGCGCAGAATCTCGAGCAGGCTGGCGTCGTACTCGCGGGCTTTTTCCTCGTGGATCTTGATCGGCTCGCCCAGCTCGCGCATCCGCGCTTGCACTTCCGCGGTGTCGCGTCCTTCGCGGCGGGCGCGGGCGATTTCCTCGCTGCCGGCGTTGCGCTGCGCCTTCAGGCGCTCCACTTCGGTGACCGCGGCGCGCCGCTCGCGGTCCAGCTCGCGAAAACGGTCGAGGCCAGTCGGCCCGCCGCGCAGGGCCAGCCGCGCTTCGACGACCTCCAGGTTATTGCGCAAGAATGCCAGGTCCAGCATAGGGAGAATCTCAGTTTCTCAATTCTTGCGGGATAATGGTATAGCCCATGCGGAAAATCCTTCTCGTGGCGATGCTGGTTGCCGCCGCCGGCGCCGCCTGCCGGCGCGGGCCGCAGGCCGAAACCGAGAGCGCCGTCCGGCAGGCGATCGAGCGCTATCTCGCTTCCCGGCCCAATCTGAACCCCGCGGGCATGAATCTGGAGGTGAGGGGCATACAGTTTCGCGGGGCCACGGCGCAGGCCAGCGTGACGCTGCGGGCCAAGACCGACGCGCAGGCCTCCATGTCGCTTCAGTACACATTGCGCCGGAAGGGCGAAGGCTGGGAGGTGGAGGCGCAGCCGGCGGCTGCGGCACCGGGCGGCTCGTCCGATCTCCCCGCCGGCCATCCCGCGGTTGGATCGTCGGCCGCGCCGCGGGCGGAAACCTCCGAATTGCCGCCCGGCCATCCGCCGGTGCAGAAAAAATGAGAATCGCCGTCGTGGGAGGCGGGCCGGCCGGCGCCTTCGCCGGCGAGCTGCTGGCCCAAACCGGTTTCGCCGTCACCATCCTCGACGAGAAGCTCGCCTGGGAGAAGCCCTGCGGCGGCGGGCTGACGGCCAAGACGCTCGAGCGCTACCCGTTCCTCGCCCATGGCGAATCGCCGAAGCGCGTGATCGACCGCGCGGTGCTCGCGGCCGCCAACGGGGCGCGCGTTTCGATGCGCCTGCGGCGGCCCATCGCCATCTACTCGCGCCAGGTGCTCAATGGCCTGCTGCTCGATCGCGCCTGCCGCGCCGGGGCGGCGATGGTGCGGGATCGCGTGCTGAGCGCCGAGCGGCGCGACGGCGTCTGGAGGCTGCGCGGCAAGCAGGGCTTGATCGAGGCCGACTATTGCGTCGTCGCCGCCGGCGCGCGGAATCCGCTGCGCGGCCTGGGGACCGAGCTCGGCCCCCAGGACGCCTATGTCGCACTAGGATACTATGCCCCCGGCCGGCAGGACCACATCGAGATCCAGTTCCTGCGCGGCCTCGAAGGCTACATCTGGATTTTCCCGCGACCCGATCATCTCTCCGTCGGCGTCTGCGGCAAGATCCGCGACGGCGGCACGCCGCGCCTCCGCCGCAGGCTCGAGCAATACATGGCGGAACGCGGCATTCCCTTCCAGGGCGCCGCGTTCTACTGCCACCTGCTGCCGTCGCTGGCCTCGAAGAGCTTCGAACGAAACCGCATCGCCGGCGACGGATGGGCGGCCGTCGGCGACGCCGCGGGCCTGGTCGACCCCATCACCGGCGAGGGACTCTTTTACGCGCTGCGCTCGGCCGAGCTGCTGGCCGGCTGCCTCCAGCAGCAGCGCGCGGAGGACTACGCCTTGATGGTTCGCGAGGAGATCACCGACGATCTCCAGTTGGGAGCGCGACTCGCCGGGCGATTCTATGGCGGCCGGTTTCTGTTCGGCGCCGTCACCACGCGCCTGGTCGAGTTTTGCCGGCGCAGCCCGACCTTCGAGGACCTGGTGCAGGACCTGATCGCGGGCAGCCAGACCTACCTGGGGTTGAAGCAGCGGCTCTGGCGCCAGCTCGGCGCGACCCTGCGCGAGATCGCCGCCAGCCCCTGGCGCCGGCGCGCAACCGACTCGGATGAACCGCTCCCGATCTCGAGCCCTGTTTGAGAGGGCGCAGCGCCTGATCCCCGGCGGGGTGAACTCGCCGGTCCGGGCTTTTGGCGCGGTCGGCGGCGAGCCGCTGTTCGTCGCCCGCGGCGAGGGCAGCCGGATTTTCGACGCCGACGGCAATGCCTACATCGACTATGTATGCTCCTGGGGCCCGTTGCTGCTCGGGCACCGGCATCCGGCGGTGATCGAGGGCCTGCGCGGCGCGCTCGAAACCGGCACCAGCTTCGGCGCCCCCACCGAGGGCGAAGTCGATCTCGCCGAACGAATCTCGCGCGCCGTGCCGTCGATCGAGCAGATCCGCCTGGTCAACTCCGGAACGGAAGCGACCATGAGCGCCATTCGCCTGGCGCGCGGGTTCACCGGCCGCGAGCTGGTGGTGAAGTTCGAGGGCTGCTACCACGGGCACGTCGATTCGCTGCTGGTGAAGGCGGGTTCCGGGCTGGCCACTCTAGGTATTTCTGATTCCGCCGGGGTGCCGGCGGGGTTCTCCGCGACCACGCTGGTGGCGCCGTTCAACGCGCCCGCCGCCGTCGAGGAAGCCTTCCGCCGCCACGGCGACCGGATCGCCGCCGTCATCGTCGAGCCCGTCGCCGGCAACATGGGCTGCGTGCCGCCGGCGGCGGACTTCCTCCCTCTGCTGCGGCAGCTCACCGAACGCCACGGCGCGCTGCTGATCTTCGACGAGGTGATCACCGGATTCCGCCTCGGCCTGGGCGGCGCGCAGGCGCAGTTCGGCATCCGGCCGGATCTGACCACACTGGGCAAAGTGATCGGCGGGGGGCTGCCCATCGGCGCTTACGGAGGGCGCGCCGAGGTGATGGGCCGCGTCGCGCCGCTCGGGCCGGTCTACCAGGCCGGAACGCTGTCGGGCAATCCCCTGGCGGTGGCCGCCGGCACGGCCGTGCTGCGGTATCTCGCGGCGCATCCGGAAATCTACGATCAGCTCGACGCGCGCGCCGCGCGGCTCTGCGACGGCGTGGCCGCGGCCGCCCGCGCCGCCGGCCGGGAGCTCACCGTCAACCGCTGCGGCTCGATGTTCACCTGGTTCTTCAACCCCGGCCCGGTCACGGACTTCGCCGGCGCCAAACGCAGCGACACCGAGGCCTACGCCAGGTTCTTTCGCGGGATGCTCGACCGCGGCGTCTACCTGGCGCCCTCGCAGTTCGAAGCGGGCTTTGTCTCCGCGACGCACACCGCAGAGGACCTCGACCAGACCCTGACCGCCGTCGAGCTATCTTTGGTTTGATCGGCGTTCATGGGCGTCCATCGGCGGTTCCGGTTTGGACCTACGACCAGATCGGAGTGAACGGCGGCGAAGGAGGCTCGGGGCGCTGGCGGGCCGCTCGCAGCAGCGCACGTCCCGACCAGCCTGCGATCGCCAGGAAGATGATCAGGCTGAGACCTATCACCACAAGCCGCTTGCGCGGCGAGGCGTAGGCCACCGGCAGATCCTGTGGATCCGGCCCGGTCGTCAGCATCACGTCCAGCTCCACGCGGCTCTTCTCGCGCTCCGCGTGCGGATTATCGATCACTACGACGTACCCGCCGGCCTCGCCCAGCCGCGTCCGCAGCCGCGCCTGGCGCCGGTAGCCGGTGGCATGAACCTCCTGGTGAGGCTTTTGAGCGCGCAGCTGCTGGAACTCGGCCTCGGTCAAGATTCGCACCCGAACGCCGGACGCCTTCTCGGGCGAGAGCACCTCGACGCGCACCTCGAGCCGCGCCGCGTTCTCCTTGGCCGGGAACTCGAAGTACCGCCACTCGCCTGGATCGATGTCGAAGCGGCTGTAGATCAGACTTTCCCGCCGCGCCGCGGCGCTCGCCGTCCAGGCCAGCAACAGCACCGCCGCCGTCCCGACACGCCTGGCCGCCCGGCGCCATGACATATACTTAGATTGTAGGACTTTTGGCATGAACGCGAGCACGCCGCCCCGCTGGAAGAGCATCGTCGAGTGGACAGCCGCTATTCTCCTAGCCGCCCTTTGGTTGTCGGCGGGCTTGTGGAAGCTGAGCGACCTCACCGGGATGCAGGTGCGGCTGACGCAGGCGCTGGTTCCGCGCGAGCTGAGCCTGGCGGCGGCCATGGGTCTTGGTACGATCGAGACGCTGGCCGCCATCCTGCTGCTGGTTCCCGCCTGGCGCCGCTGGGGCTCCGGGCTCTCGGCCGGTCTGCTGGCCGTCTTCATGGCCTACATCGGATACCACTACAGCGCGCTGACCGGCCTGGAGTGCAGTTGCTTTCCGTGGCTGAAACGCGCCATCGGTCCCATGTTTTTTGTGCAGGACGGCGCCATGATCGCCGTGGCGATGGCCGCCGGCTGGTGGGCGCGTCCGTCGCGCGACTTCCGGCGGGCGACGATGGCGCTCGCGGTTGTGCTTCTGCTCGCCGGCGGGATGCTCGCCTGGGACCGCGCGCGCGCCGGCGGCGAGCCGGCGCCGGCCTCCATCGTCGCGGAAGGCCGGGATCTGCCTCTTAGCGAAGGGCGCGTCTTTCTTTACTTCTTCAACCCGCTTTGCCCACACTGTTTTGACGCCGCCAAGGCTATGTCTAAGATGAACTGGCAGGCCACCGTGGTCGGCTTGCCCACGCAGGATTTCGATTTGGGCCGCGGCTTCTTCCAGGACGCCGGCTTGCGCGGCGTGCAGCTTTCCCCGGACGGCATGAGGCTCCGGCAGTCGACCTTCCCGTTCGTCGACGTTCCCTACGCGGTGGCGATTGAAGCCGGACGAGTCCGGGAAAAACTCGTGTTCTTCGACGAGCCCGAGCTGGGCGACACCTTGCGCCGTCTCGGGTTCGTTCTCTGAATCCTCGCTCGAAAATGGAAAAGTGGAGTGTAGGCATCTTCATTTTCGACGGCGTTGAAGTTCTCGACTTCGCCGGGCCCTTCGAGGTTTTCTCGCGCACGCGGCTCGAATCCGGCGTCGAAGCCCGCCGCTCGGAGTCGAGCGCCCCGTTCGAGGTGTTCACCGTCGCGAAAACGCGCGCCGCAATTCGAGCCACCGGCGGACTCGAGGTCGTCCCAACGCACGGCTTTGCGGGCGCCCCGCCGATTGATCTGCTGGTCGTTCCCGGCGGCTTCGGCACGCGCCCGCTGCTCGACGACGCCGAGACCCTCGACTGGATCCGCCGCGTCGCCGCCCAGGCTCGCCAGGTGACCTCGGTGTGCACGGGATCCTTGCTGCTGGCGCAGGCCGGCCTGCTCGAGGGCAAGCGCGCCAGCACGCACTGGGCGGCGCACGACCTGCTGGCGTCGCTCGGCAAAGGCGTCGTGGTCGACCGCGAGCGCCGCGTCGTCGACGACGGCGTCATCACCTCGGCCGGCGTCGCCTCCGGCATGGACATGGCGTTTTACGTGGTCGAGCGGCTGTTCGGCAAAGCCGTAGCCGACGAAACGGCGCGCTATATCGAGTACCGCCGGATCTGCTAGACTGGACTCATGCCTCAAATTTGCGCTATCTGCGGCAAGAAGCCCCTCTCGGGCCACCGCATCAGCCACGCCCACAACGTCTCGAACCGCCGCTGGAACGTGAATCTGCAGCGGGTGCGCGCCGTGGTCAACGGGGGCAACAAGCGGATTCGGGTCTGCGTTGGCTGCATCCGCAGCGGCAGGGTGACCAAGGCCCGGTAGTTGATTCCGGCACGAATCCCCGTCAAGATCAGCTCGGAAGCGGCCGGCTCGGTCAGCGTCAGCCCGGTGGTCGCGCAGCAGATGACGCCGGCGGAGCTGATCGAGCAGATCCTGCGGCTGACGGGCAAGGACGCGGCGCGCGTCCGCGAGATCCTCGAGCGCGGCGCGGTGGTGAGCGGCGGCTCGCGATTTCGTTGGGCGCCGTTCGAGACGTCCCCGGAGGAGATTTCCGCGCTGCTCGCGGCGTTTCCCGATCCGCAACCCGACCGGCCGTTTGACGCCTCGCGCTGCAGGCGCGCGGTGCTGGCCGGCGGCCGAGGCCCGATCGAGCTCGACCGCGAGGCCGCCTCGCGCCGCCGCTGGCTCCAAAAGCGCAGCTTCTGGGCGTCGCTGATGGATGCAGCCGCCGCGCTCGCCCCAGTCTATCAGCAATACTCTTATGCCGAGCGCGCCGACCTCTATCGCGCCGCCCTGCCCGTGGACGCCGCCCGCGCCCTGCGCGACCGGGCCGGGCTGCTGCGATACCCTACGCTCACGGCCATGGTGCGCGAGTATGCCTACGACCGTCTAGAACTGTGGGTGGAACGCTAGCAGCGATTCCTCACCACCAAGACACCAAGGCGCCAAGCTGGAATCGGATTGGTTTTCTTGGTGTCTTGGCGCCTTGGTGGTGGGAGACTGCCGAGCCTACGCCACGAGCGTCCGCACCGCCTCCACAATCCCCCCGGCCGAAATCCCGTAGCGGTCCAGCAGCTCCTCGGGCGCGCCGCTGCGAGGGATTTCGCGGACGGCCAGTTTGTGAACCCGCACCGCATCCTCGGCCAGCGCCGCGAGCACCGCGTCGCCGATGCCGCCGTGGGCGTAGTGGTCCTCGACGGTGATAACAAGCCCGCCGGTGGCGCGAGCCGACTCGCGCAGCGTCTCCCGGTCGATCGGCTGGACGCTGTAGAGATCGATCACGCGCACCGCAATGCCTTCTTTTGCGAGGCGCTCGTGCGCGGTCAGGGCTTCGAAAAGCGTCACGCCGGCCGCTACGATGGTCGCCCGGTCTTTGTCGCTCTGACGCAGCACCTTGCACCGGCCCACGGCGAACTTCTCCGCAGCGCCGTAAAGGACCGGAGTCTTCGGGCGGCTAGTGCGGATGTAGACGGGTCCGGCGAGCGACGCGGCCGCCTCGGTGGCGCGCCAGGCGCTGGTGGCGTCCGACGGGTAGAGCACCGTGAAGTTCGGCTCGGCGCACATCATGGCCAAGTCTTCGAGGCCCATCTGCGTCGGCCCGTCCTCGCCGATCGAGATGCCGGCGTGTGTTCCGACGAGCTTGACGTTGGTGGAGCTGATCGCCGCGATGCGAACGAAGTCATACGCCCGGGTCAGGAAGCAGGCGAACGTGGAGGCGAACGGAATCTTGCCGCGCGCCGCGAGGCCCATCGCCGCGCCGACCATGTTCTGCTCGGCGATGAAGCCCTGGAAAAACCGCCCCGGCGATTTTTTCTGGAACTTCTCGCTGTAGGTGGAGTTTTTGACGTCGCCGTCGAGCGCAACGACCGCCGGATTCGCCTCGGCCAGCGCGGCTAGGGCGTCACCGAAGGCCTCGCGGGTGGCTACCTGCTGGCCGATGGCGTAGCCCGGCGCGGGAACGGTCGTGGCGGCGCGCGCCGCCGCCGGCCTGGCCGCGGGTTTGTTCGGCGTCCACCGGGCGCCGCCGTTGAGCTGCTGCTCGAGCGCGCGGATGGCGGCGTCGGTTTCCTCGCCCTTTTTCAACGGCTTGCCGTGCCAGCCCTCGCGGTTTTCGGCAATCCCGATCCCGCGTCCCTTAAACGTCCGCGCCAGGATCGCGGTGGGCCGTCCCGGGGTGCTGGCGGCCTTCTCGTACGCCGCGAGCAGCTCGGGGACGCTGTGACCGTCGACGGCCAGGGCCTGCCATCCGAAGGCGCGCCAGCGGGCCGCGTAGGCCTCCAGGTCGTGCTGCAGCATAGTCGGCTCGCTCTGGCCGAGGCGATTGATATCGACGGTGGCGCAGAGATTATCGAGCTGGTAATGCGCGGCCATGGCCGCCGCTTCCCAAACCGAGCCCTCGGCCGACTCGCCATCCCCCAGCAGTACGTAGATCCGCTGGCCGGACTGCTCCAGACGCTTCGCGTCGAGCGCCATGCCCAGCCCCACCGAAAGCCCCTGCCCGAGCGAGCCGGTAGCGACGTCGACGAACGGCAGCCGCGGCGTGGGATGGCCTTCGAGGCTAGAGGTGATCTTCCGCAGGTTCACCAGCTCCTCGACCGGGATCGCGCCGGCCTCGGCCCAGGCGGCGTAGAGCACCGGCGCGGCGTGCCCTTTCGAGAGAATGAACACGTCGCTCGCCGGGTTGCGCGGCTCGGCGGGGTCGTACCGCATCACCGAAAAAAACAGCGCCGAGACGATCTCGGCGGCCGAGGCGCAACTGGTGGGGTGCCCGCTGCCCGCCTCGGTCGTCGCGCGCACCGAGTGAATCCGCAGGCGCGTGGCCTTGTCCTGCAAGAGCGCAACCAGCGAGGCGTTCTCCGGCATGCCCTATACTATATCTGATGGCGACGACACCTTCGGCAGACGCAGCGCGCCAGGCCCTGGACGCCTGGACGCGCGAAATCGTCCAGTGGCATTTCGACGCGGCGACCGGCTGCCCCTTCTGGCTGGACTACGCGAAGAAACTGGACTTCGACCCGCGCCGCGAGATCCGCGGCTACGACGACCTGGCGCGTTTTGGCCCCTTCGAGGACGAGTGGCTGCGCGGCGGTCCGGTCCGCCGCTGGGTCCCCAAGGCTTACGCCGATCGCCCCGTCTATGTATTTGAGACAGGCGGCAGCACCGGCGTCCCCAAGTCCCGCATCAGCATCGACGACTTCCGCACCGACTACGAGGCCTTCAGCGCCACGCTGCCGGACGAGTTTTTTCCCAAAGGCGCCGACTGGCTGATGCTGGGGCCGAGCGGGCCGCGCCGGCTGCGGCTGGCCGTCGAGCACCTGGCCCAGTACCGCGGCGGCATTTGCTTCATGATCGACCTCGATCCCCGCTGGGTGATCAAGCTGCTCAAGATGGGCAACATCGAGATGGCCGAAAAGTACAAACAGCACGTCGTCGAGCAGGGCGTGACCCTGCTCGGGGCGCATCCCAATATCCGCTGCCTGTTCACGACGCCCAAGCTGCTCGAAGCGTTGTGCGAGAAGACCTCGCTCAAGAAGGCGGGCATCTCGGGCATCTTCTGCGGCGGCACGGAAATGACGCCGCAGTTCCACCGCTTCGCCGTCGAGGAATTGGTCGAGGGCGCCTACTTCGCGCCCACCTACGGCAACACGCTGATGGGCCTGGCGGTCCACAAGCCGCCCGAGCCGGGCGACAACTACGCCATCATCTACTACCCGCCCTCGCCGCGGGCGATGATCGAGGTCGTGGATCCGGACCAGCCCGACCGCGTCGTCGGCTACGGCGAGAGCGGCCGCGTCCGCCTGACGACGCTGACGCGCGAGTTCTTCATGCCGCGGTTCCTCGAGCGCGACCAGGCCGAGCGAGAACCGCCGTGCGGTCTCTATCCATGGGATGGCGTCCGCAACGTCCGGCCCTTCGCGCGGCTCCAGGCCGCCGTGACCGTCGGCGTTTACTGAGGCGCGCGACCTTGACCTCGACGAAGACGGCTGCTGCTTTTCTCGGCCCCGGTTGCGGCTCCCCGGCGCGGCGAGGTGGAGCGCGAGCCGCGGCCCTTCGCGCGGCTCCAGGCCGCCGTGACGGTTGGCGTTTACTGAGGCGCGCGACCGGAGGCCCGGCGATTATCGTGATTGCTCTCCTGATTGCTGGCGCGCTCGCCGCCGCCGCGGACTGGCCGCAGTGGCGCGGTCCCGGCCGCGACGGCGCGGTCGCGTCGTTTGAAGCCCCGCGCGCGTGGCCGAAGAGTCTGAAGCTCAAATGGAAAGTTCCGGCCGGCGAGGGTCACTCCTCCCCGGTCGTCTCTGGCGGCAGGATCTACGTCCACACCCGCCAGGGTGAGCAGGAGGTCGTCGCCGCGCTGGAGTTCGCAACCGGAAAGGTCGTCTGGCGCGACAGCTACGCGGCCCCCTTCACTAAGAATCAGTACGCGGTGCGTCACCCCAAGGGGCCGCACTCTACGCCGCTCCTGCGCGACGGCCGGCTCTACACGCTCGGGATCGGCGCGACCCTCTCGTGCTACGACACCGCAGCGGGCCGGCTGATCTGGCGGAAAGATTCTAAAGAACTTATCGAGCGCAGATCTGCGCTCGTCGACACTTCCAAGCTTTTTACCGGCACGGCCGGCTCGCCGATGATCGAGGGCGGCCTGCTGATCGCGCACCTCGGCGACGACCGCGGCGGCGAGATCGTCGCGCTGGACGCTGCTACGGGTCAGAAGCGCTGGGGCTGGCGCGGCGACGGCCCGGGGTACGCCTCGCCCATCGTAGCGGACCTGGAGGGCATGCGGCAGGTGGTTACGCTCACCGACAAATCCGTCGTCGGAGTCGCGGCCGCTTCCGGCGAGCTGCTCTGGCGGCTTCCGTATCCCGACGAGTGGAATGAGAACATCGTCACGCCTGTGGTGCATCGGGGGCGGCTGATCCTGTCGGGCGTGCGAAAGCCGACCGTGGCGGTTCGCCTCCTCCGCCGGGGCAAGGAGTGGACCACCGAAACGGTCTGGCAGAATCCCGATCTGTCGATGTACATGAGCACTCCGTTGCTCGACGGCGACGTGCTCTACGGGTTTTCGAGCAAGAAGAAGGGCATGTTTTTTGGCCTGGACGCGCGAACCGGAAAGACGCTGTGGTCGACCGCCGGCCGCGACGCCGAGCACGCCACCGTCCTGGGCGCGGGTCCGTGGCTCGTCGTTCTCACCACGGGCGGCGAGCTGATTTTCGCGCCCAAGAGCGCCAACGGTTTCCAGCCGGCGGCCCGTTACACGGTGGCCGACAGCCCCACCTGGGCGCATCCGGTGCTCGCGGGCCGCGAGATTCTCGTCAAGGACGCTTCCTCGCTGGCGCTCTGGAGCGTCGAATAGAGCGGCATGAAGATTCTCTCCATCACCGCGGGCGCCGGCGGTATGTACTGCGGCAGCTGCCTGCGCGACAACACGTTGGCCGCCGAGCTGATGGCCCAGGGCCACGACGTGCTGCTGGTGCCGCTCTATACGCCGCCCCTCACCGACGAGCCCAGCGTCAGCCAGCGCCGCGTCTTTTTCGGCGGCATCAGCGTGTATCTCGAGCAGCACTCCGCGCTGTTTCGCGGCGCGCCCGGGTTCCTCGACCGCCTGTGGGACTCACCGCGGCTGATCGAATTCGCCTCGCGGCGGTCCATCAAGGTCGATCCGCAATCGCTCGGCGAGCTGACCGTCTCAATGCTCAAGGGCGAGGACGGCTTCCAGCGTAAAGAACTGGTCAAGCTGCTCGACTGGCTGAAGACCGAAACTCCGCCCGACGTTGTGAACATCCAGCACGGCCTGCTGATCGCGCTGGCGCGGCCGATCCGGCGGCTGTGGGACCGCCCGATCTGCTGCACGCTCCAGGGCGACGACCTGTTCCTGGACGGTCTCGGCGAGCCGTATCGGGCGCAGGCGCTCGACTTGATCCGCGCCGGCGCCACCCACGTCGATGCCTTTGTGGCCGTCAGCGAGTACTACGCGAAGTTCATGCCGCAGTACCTGGGAATCCCCGAAAGCAAGATGCGCGTGGTTCCGGTTGGGATCAACCTGGCGGGCCACGATCCGGCGCCGCGCCCGCGCTCCGACGTCTTCACCGTCGGCTACTTCGCCCGCATCGCGCCGGAGAAGGGTTTGCATCTGCTGGCGGAGGCCTATCGACGCCTCCGGCTCGATGATGGGCTCGGGCCGGCGCGCCTCGAGGCAGCCGGGTATCTGGCCGCCGAGCATCGCGAATACCTGAACGGCATCGAGCGGCAGATGAACGAGTGGGGACTCGGCGCCGAGTTCCACTATCGCGGCGCGCCGGACCGCGCCGGAAAAATCGCGTTCCTCCGCAGCCTGGAGGTGCTCTCGGTTCCCAGCGTGTACGCGGACCCCAAGGGAACCTACTTGCTGGAGGCAATGGCCAACGGCGTTCCCGTGGTCCAGCCGCGTCGCGGCGCGTTCCCGGAAATCATCCGGAAAACGTCGGGCGGCCTGCTGGTCGATCCCGACGACGCGGGCGCGCTTGCCGCCGGGATTCTTTCGCTGTGGAAGGACCCGGCGCGGGCCCGCGAGATCGGCCAGCAGGGCGCCGCCGGAGTCCGCCAGCACTACAGCGCCCCGCGCATGGCCGCCGCCGCGCTCGAAGTGTACGATAGTGTCAGGGCCGCGGTCGCGCGCGCCTGAGTCACCGTCAAATCGAAGATGCTCGAAGCCGCCGGCGTCAGCAAGGACTACCCCACGCCGCGAGGATCGCTCGCGGTGCTGTCGGACGTTACGCTGTCGCTTTCCCGCGGCGACGCCATCGCCATCATGGGGCCGTCGGGGAGCGGCAAAAGCACACTGCTGTACATCCTGGGCGCGCTCGAGCCGCCCACGTCCGGGACCGTGACCCTCGACGGCCGCAATCCCTTCGAGCTTTCCGAGACGGAGTTGGCCCGCTTCCGCAACCGCCAGATCGGTTTCCTGTTTCAGGATCACTGCCTGCTGCCGCAGTGCACCGTGCTCGAAAACGTGCTGCTCCCGACGCTGGTCGCCGACTCCGGCGTCCGCTACGCCGACCGCGCGCGCGAGCTGCTCGAGCAGGTCGGACTCGCCGAACGCCTCGATCACCGCCCGGCGGAGCTTTCCGGCGGCGAGAAGCAGCGCGTCGCGCTCGCCCGGGCGCTGGTGACCGAGCCGCTGCTGCTGCTGTGCGACGAGCCGACCGGCAACCTCGATCGCCGCTCGGCCGAGACGGTCGCCGAGCTGCTCGTCGAGCAGCACCGGCGGCGGCGGAACATTCTGGTCGTGGTGACCCACAGCGCGGAGTTGGCGGCGCGGCTTCCGGCGCGCTTCGAGTTGCTCGACCAGCGGCTCCAGAGGGTATAGATGCGACCCGGGTTGCTGGTTCGGCGCCGAACGAACCTCGCTGCGGCCGCCGGGGCGCGGCAGAGGAAATCGATGCGATCGCTCGTTCGGCGCCGGACGAACTTCGCCGCGGCCGCCGGTGCTGGCACGGCGCTTTGGAAGGTATAGATGCGACCCGGATCGCTGCTGCCGCGCAATCTCCTCTACTACTGGCGCACCAACCTCGCCGTAGTGGCGGGCGTCGCGACCAGCGTGGCGGCGCTGGCCGGCGCGCTGCTTGTGGGCGAGTCGGTGCGCGCCAGCTTGCGGGAACTAGTGGAGCTTCGCCTAGGCCGCACCGATCATGTCATCGCCGCCGGGTTTTTCCGCGAGCGGCTGGCCGAGGACTTGCGCGCGCACCCGCAGTTCGCGGGCGGCTTCAGAGGCGCCTGTCCGCTGATCGCGCTCGAGGGCGTCGTCACGCACCAGGAAAACGGCCGCCGCGCCTCGGGCGTCGCGATCTACGGCGTCGACGACCGTTTCTGGCGGTTCCACGGGCGCGAGCCCCGCGGGCTTCAGGGCCGCGACGCGCTGCTGAGCCCCAGCCTCGCCGCCGAACTCGACAGCCGCGAGAGCGACAGTCTCCTGGTGCGCGCCGGGCGGCCGTCGCCGATTCCGGCGGAGTCGCTGCACGGCCGCAAGGACTCGGGACGCACGGTCCGGCTGTCGGCGCGCGGCGTGTTGGCAGCGGACGAGTTGGGAGAGTTCCTGCTGCGCCCGCAGCAAGGCCCCGTCCGCGCGATCTTCGTGCCGCTGCGGCGACTGCAACAGGACCTCGATCTGCGGGGCAAGGGCAATGTCGTGCTCGTTTCCGGCTCGCCGCGGGAGCCGCAGCGGCTCGAGGCGTTGTTGCGAGAAGGATTCGCCCTGGAGGATCTCGGGCTCCGCCTGCGCGCCCTCACCGAGCGGCGCTGCCTGGCGGTCGAGAGCGACAGCGGATTCATCGGTGATGGGACGGCGGACATAGTGCGCGCGGTTGCGGCCGCGTCGGGTTCCCGCGCCGCGCCGGTTCTGACCTACCTCGCGAACACCATCCGGTCCGGTGGGCGCGCGATTCCGTACTCGCTCGTGACGGCGGTGGAGGAACACCCCGCCCTGGGACGCGCCTGGCCGCCGGCGCGCGGCGCGGCGCCGCCGATCGTCTTAAACGACTGGGCGGCGCGCGACCTGGGCGCTCGCCCCGGCGACACTGTGTCGCTGGAGTACTATGTATGGCAGGAACGGGGCGGGATCGCGACCGCGACCGCCGAGTTTCATCTGGCCGGCGTCGTGCCGCTGGCCGGCCCCGCCGCGGACCACGAGCTGGCCCCGGAGTATCCCGGCATCACGGACTCCGACGACCTCGGCGACTGGGACCCGCCGTTTCCGATCGACCTCTCGCGAATCCGTCCGCGCGACGAGGAATACTGGGATCGTTACCGCACGACGCCGAAGGCGTTCCTCCCGCTCGAGGCGGGACAGAAGTTGTGGCAGTCGCGGTTCGGGAAGCTGACCTCGATCCGCGTGTTTCCCGCCGCGGGCGAGCCGCTTCCGGCGGCGCTCGATTCGTTTCGAGGCCAGCTCCGGAGCGCGCTCGACCCGATGCAGCACGGTTTCTCCGTCGCCGCGGCGCGCGCGGAAGGCCTGGAGGCTTCGCGCGGGGCGACCGATTTCGGCGAGTACTTCGTTTACTTCAGCTTTTTTCTGGTCGTGTCGGCGCTGCTGCTGGCGGGCTTGTTTTTCCGGCTCGGCGTGGAACAGCGGCTGCGCGAGATCGGTCTGCTGAGCGCGGTCGGCTACACGCCGCGCGCGATTCGCAGCCTGTTCTGGCGCGAGGGTCTGGTTCTGGCGGCAGCCGGGAGCGCCCTGGGGATAGCCGGCTCCTTCGCCTACGGCGGGCTGATCCTGTTCGGGCTGCGCACCTGGTGGGTCGATGCAGTAGGCACCAGACACTTGGGCCTGCACGCCTCCGCCGTGCCGCTCGCCGCCGGGAGCGCGGCGGGGATCGCGACGGCGCTGGTGGTGATCGCCTGGACGCTGCGCGGCCTGCGAGGAGCCTCGACGCGAAGCCTGATCAGCGGCTCGCCGGGGACAGCCGCGCCGGCCGCCTCGAAGACCCGCCGCGCGCTCTATCTCGGAGCCGCCTCGGGCGTCGCCGCCGCGCTACTTCTGGTCGGGGCGGCGGCCGGGCGGGTCCCCCAGGCGGCCGCGTTCTTCGGCGCTGGGGTATTGCTGCTAGGCGCCGGCCTCTTCGGGCAGTGGTTCTGGCTGCGGCGCGACCGGCAAAGCTCCATCGGCGATCGCGGCCACGGCGTCTCCCGCCTCGGTTTCCGCAGCGCCGCGTTCCGGCCCGGGCGCAGCCTTCTGTCGGTCGCGCTGGTTGCCTCGGCTACGTTCCTGATCGTCGCCGTGGAAGCCTTCCGGCGCGACGACCGGCTCGCTTCGCTCGACCGCAAGTCCGGCACGGGAGGCTTTTCCCTGCTCGCCGAGGCTTCGCTGCCCATCTTTCACGACCCCAACACCGCCGCCGGCCGGGAGAGCCTGAATCTCTCGGGGATCGCCGGGCTCGCGGGCGTCGAGTTTGTGCCGTTTCGATTGCGTCCCGGCGACGACGCCAGTTGCTTGAACCTGTACCGCCCGAAAAACCCGCGGATCCTGGCGCCGCCGGCCGATTTCATCCGCAGCGGGCGTTTCTCGTTTCAGGATGCTCTCGCCCGCACGCCGGAGGAAAAGCAGAATCCGTGGCTGCTGCTCGAGGGACCGTCGGCCGGCGGCGCGACACCCGCGATCGCCGACTCGAACTCCATGACCTACATCCTGCACCGCAAGCTCGGCGAGGAGATCGAAGTCGAGACCGGGATTGGCCCCCCGGCGCGCCTGCGGCTGGTGGCCGCGCTGGCCGACAGCATCCTGCAAGGCGAGCTCGTCATTTCCGAGAAGAACTTCCTGGCGCTCTTCCCGGACCAGCAGGGCTACCGCTACTTTCTGCTCGACGCGCCGCCGGAAAAAGCGCGGGATCTCGCCGGACCGCTCGAACAGGCTCTGTCTGACTACGGCTTAGACGTCGTCTCGACGGAGGAGCGCCTGGCCGCCTACCACCGCGTCGAGAACGCGTATCTTTCGACGTTTCAGGCTTTGGGCGCGCTGGGTCTGCTGCTGGGCACGGCCGGCCTGGCGGCCGTGTTGCTGCGCAACGTGCTCGAGCGGCGGCGCGAGATGGCGCTGCTGCGCGCCGTCGGCTACCGCAGGAGTCACCTGGCGATCCTGGTGCTGGCGGAAAACGGGATGCTGTTGTTTGCGGGGCTGGCGACCGGCGCCGCCTGCGCGCTGGTGGCGATCGTTCCGGCGCTGGCGGCCCGCGGCGGGGCGGTTTCGGGCGTCTCGCTCGGCGTCCTGCTGGCCGCGGTCGCGGCCACAGGCCTCGCCGCCTGCCTCGCGGCGACCGCGGCGGCGCTGCGGTCGCCCCTGCTGGCGGCCCTGCGCGCGGAGTAGATCTTATCAGTCGCCGACGGCGGCGGGGGCCTGCTCGCGATTCTCGCCGCCGAGCGCGGCCTCGATGGTCTCGTTGACGCGGCCCTTCGAGAACTCTATCGCCACGCGGATGGCGTTCTTGATGGCGTTGGGGTTCGACCGCCCGTGGCAGATGATGCAGACGCCCTTCAGCCCCAGCAGCGGCGCGCCGCCGTACTCCGAGTAATCGACGCGCTTTTTGAAATCGTCGAACGCCGTGCGCGCCAGTACATAGCCGATCTTGCGCGTGATGGTGGCGTTGAGCGAGTCCTGCAGCATGAACTTGATGATCTCGACCAGCCCCTCGCTGACCTTGAGCGCGACGTTGCCGATGAAGCCGTCGCAGACCACCACGTCGGCTTCGCCGCTGAACAGGTCGCGCCCCTCGACGTTGCCGATGAAGTCGAGCGACAGCTCTTTGAGCATGGGCGTTGCCTGGTGCGTGAGATCGTTGCCCTTGTGCTCTTCTTCGCCGATCGACAGCAGGCCGACCCGCGGGCGCTCCTGCTTGCAGATGACGCGCGAGTAGACTTCGCCCATCACGGCGAACTGGGCGAGCATCTGCGGGGTGGAATCGACGTTGGCGCCGACGTCGATCACCACCGCCGCCGTGCCCTTGAGGGTCGGGAAGACCGAGGCCAGCGCCGGCCGGTGCACGCCGGGGAGCGTCCCCAGGACGATCTTGGCGGTGGCCATCACCGCGCCGGTGTTGCCGGCGGAGACCAGCCCGTGGGCGCGGCCGTCGCGGACCAGGCGCGCCGCGACGCGGACGGAGCTGTCGCGCTTGGCGCGCACCGCCTTGGCCGCGGCGTCGTCCATGGTGATCACTTCGGTGGCGTTGACGATCTCGATGGGCAGGTGGTCGGCGAGGTGCTCGGCCAGCTCGCGGCGCAGGACTTCCTGCCTGCCTACCAGCAGGATCTTCACGGGGTAGGAGCGGGCCGCGAGAATGGCCCCCTCGACCTCGACCCGCGGGGCGGCGTCGCCCCCCATGGCGTCTACGGCAACGGTGAGCATTTGCCGGCAGCTATTCGGCTGCGACTTCTACGATCTCGCGTCCCCGGTACTGGCCGCAATGCGGGCAGGCCCGGTGCGGCATCTTCGGCTCATGACAGTTGGGACACTCGGAAAGCACGGGCTTTTTGAGCGCGTCGTGGGCGCGGCGTTTCGAGGTCCGCGCTTTGGAGTGCCGGCGTTTTGGATTGGGCATAAAAACCTCTTTGAAACCGCAGATGAACGCAGATAAACGCAGATCAAAACCTCTGGATGAATCGGGGCTACTGCCGTCCATCTGCGTTCATCTGTGTTTATCTGCGGTTTCTACTGCCTCCAGTTCCGCAAAGCCTCCCAGCGCGGGTCGGAGAAATCTTCCCGGCACCGGCAGGCCTCGACGTTGCGATTCTTTCCGCAGCTCGGGCAGATCCCCTGGCAGTCTTCGCGGCAGACGTTGCGTATGGGCAGCGCCACCAGGATCTGTTCCCGAACCACGTCGGCCAGTTCCACGCCGTTGCCCTCGTAGAAGGCGATCTCGGTCTCGGCGTCGTTGATGGCCATCTCCTCCTCGCGGGCGATGGCGGCCATCGGCCGGTAAAACAAGTCCACTGCGCGGCTGATCGGCACGCGAGTCGGCTGCAGGCAGCGGGCGCAGCCGACTTCCATTTCGCCCGCGATCTGCCCGCGGATCCGAATTTCACGCGCGCCGCTCGGGTCGACTAGCTCGGCCGCCCCGGCGGCGTGCAACTCCCCGACCTGCGTCAAGCCCCGATCCAGCAGGTCGATGCTGCCCGGGCCGAAGGCCTCGTCGAAGCGGATCTTCCGCCGCTCCAGCTGGTGGATATCGAAGAACACGGCCCGCCCCGCGGCAAACCCTCATTATAGGTGAGGGAGGGGGCTGCGGGCAATCTAAGCCAACTAGGCCGAAACAAAAGACTTTTGCGGCCTTGGTCAAAAAGGTACACTAAGTCACCCATGGAGCTGCAGCAGTTCAACGCGGATTACGTGCGGCGGCTGACCGAAGGCGACCGCTTCGTGGAGGACCACTTCACCGCCTACTTCGGTGAGCTGTTGTACCTGAAGCTGCGATGCCGTCTGCAATCCCCGCAGGCCATCGACGAAATCCGGCAGGAGACCTACGTCCGGGTGTTTCAGACGCTGCGGGAGAAGGGGGGCCTGGAGCATCCTGAGCGGCTGGGCGCCTTCGTCAACTCCGTCTGCAACCACGTGCTCCTGGAGGGCGCCCGAAACGGGGCCCGGCACAAGCAGTTAAGCCCCGCGAACGAGTGGGTGGATCGCCGGATCGACCTGGATTCGCCGCTGATCGACCAAGACCGGAAACGGCTGGTGGCGAGCGTGCTGGCCGAGCTTCCCAAGCGGGACGGCGAGCTGCTGCGCCTGGTGTTCCTCGAGGAGGTGAGCAAGGCCGAGGCCTGCCAGCGGCTGGGGGTGGGCGAGGACTACTTTCGGGTGCTTCTGCATCGCGCCATCTCCCGTTTCCGCAAGCAGGCTGGTAAAGCGGGGTGGCGCCTCCACCTAACTTTCTGCCTGGGAGGCTGAAACAATTCGACTGCGCCGTTCACTATAACCAATGAGGCAGGCTCTTCGCGGAGCCGCAGGATACCCGGTGCAGCCCTACGAGTTCGACGGAGATTACGTTCGGCGGCTGGCGGAAGGCGACCCCACCGTGGAAGACCACTTCGGTAGGTACTTCGGCGAGTTGCTGAACATCAAGCTCCGGGCCCGGGTGCGGACGCGTGCCATGCTCGAGGACGTCCGCCAGGAGACTTTCGTCCGCGTGCTCGAGACGCTGCGCCAGAAGCAAGGTTTGGAGCATCCGGAGCGGCTAGGAGCCTTCGTCCACTCGGTCTGCAAGAACGTGATGTTTGAGAAATTCCGGGATGCGGCTCGCCAAGGCCCGCTCGACGCTGACGCGCAGGATCGGCCGGATGGCCGCATCAACGCGGAAGACTGGCTGATCAGCCAGGAGCGGAAGCTGCTTGTGGAAAGCGTGCTGCAGGAGCTTAGCGTACGGGATCGGGAGCTGCTGCGGATGGTCTTTTTCGAGGAGGTCAGCAAGGCGGAGGCCTGCGAGCGGCTGGGTATGGGGGGTGACCACTTGCGGGTCGTGCTGCACCGCGCCCTGACGCGGTTGCGGGAGAGGCTGGCGAAGCGGAAGGCCCAGCTTGGCAGGCCCTCGAATCAGCAAGATTCAGTGAAACGCCGACGCCTTGCCGTTCACTATACTGTGAGGTATTCCGATGGAACATGAACTGGCAACTCGGATGCGGGCCGTCGAGCGGTACCTGCTCGGGGAGCTCTCGGACGCGGAACGCGACCAATTCGAGGAGCACTTTTTCGACTGCCAGGCTTGTGCTGAGGAGGTGCGGGCGGGCGCAATTTTTGAGGCCAATGCGCGGGCGGTATTCGCCGACCCACCCCGGCCGGTGCTTCAGCCGGGCTGGTGGGACTGGGTTCGTCTTCGCCCGGCATTCGCTGCCTCGGCCGCCTGCCTGAACCTGCTGCTGGTAGGGGGCATGGGCTACATGGGCTGGGCAGTACGTGGACTCCGCACTCAGGTGGCGGAGCTGGAGGCGCCCCAGGGTTACTCTTCGTTCGCTTTGCGCGGTGTCACCCGGGGCGACGAGCAGGTGATTGAAGTCCCCAAGGAGAGCCGGTTTTTCAGCTTGTCGCTGGACCTGCTTGCGGGGCAGAGTTTTCGGCAGTATCGTGGGGAGATTCTGAGCGAGTCCGGCGCGAGGCTGTTTTCTGTTACACTACCCAGGCCGCGGACGCCGGGCGAGCCCCTGAATCTTTTGATTCCCGCTTCGAGCGTAGAGCCGGGGCGCCGCTATACATTGATTGTTCGCGGACTGGAGGAACGCTCGACGGGCACACCGGGAAGCGAGATCGCCAGGCATAATTTCCTGATCCAGCGGAACTGAGGAGGATGAAATGTCACGTCACATTTTTAGCGCCTGCGCGGTGGGTGTGGGAGCCGTGCTGACCTCGCCGGCTATGGAGGAATCCTGGGCGGCGTCGTGTTTGCCGATTATCGGCGGGCATAGCGTCTCCGAGGCGGGCCCGGTAGACTGGCCGAACGCCAGCGACCCCGTACTCCACTTTGATCTGGCTCGAACCGAATTGACGGGGAGACGGACGGGAGCGTCGGAATACACGACTTCCATTCGGAAAACGGTTACCAATCTGAACATCCTGCACAGGGTCGAGGGCAGCATCGACGTAGCCTTCAACTTCAAGTACACCGTTAACGGCAATTCCGCCACGCCGGTCGCCCAGCGGGATCGGGTAGATGTAAGCGTCGCCCTGCTTCGACCGTTGGGACTCTTCATCCGGGGGGCGGCGGTGCCGTCCGGGATCAATTTGAATGAAACGATCATGGACAGCGCCGGCAAGGACTTCATGAGGTTCCTAACGCCCGCGGGGATCGCCCCACCCACCAGGATCGGAGAGCTTCGGCCCGCAAAACACCACAAGCATGAGCATGGCGAAAACGTACCTCGTGGGCACAAGCAGGGTGTCATCCTCACATCACTGATAGAACCTGTGGGCTCCTTCACGTACACACCGCCCGACGACTTTGGGCTGTTGGTCGTCCCCGGCCTGGGGAAAGTCTATTTTGGGGAGTGGTGGGCCGAGCCGTACCGGCAGTCCTGCACGCTGCTTCGGGTCGTGTTGAGCGGCGCCAGTGACTTCGTCAACCCGCAAACGGCATTTTCGGGCGAGATAGTCATCGACGGAGAGGAGAACGGGCGCGAAGTGCCATGATCCCGCTGGGGCTGCTGCTCCTCTTTCTGGCAGGATGCGGCGGGCGAGCACCGCGTCCGCCGGACCGGATATATGTTGACGTGCGCGCGCGGTTCCAGCAAGGCAAGCTCCCGGAAGCGCTTGCCGAGGTTGATAGCGCTCTTCAGAAGCTGGCTTCCCACGCTCAACCTTTTTGGCGTCCGCGATTCCTGCTGCTGAAATCGGACATTCTGATCGCCTTGGTCAGGCCCCGGGAAGTGCTCCAGGCCCTCGACGGGGACGTCCCGGCCGGTGCGGACTCACCCGAGCTGCCCATACGCTGGCGTCTGCTGCGGGCCCGCGCCACGATGATGATGCAGGGGAAAAACCAGGAGTCGGGCGCGCTTCTCGAAGAAGGGCTTCGCTTGGCGATCGAGTCCGGCAACCCCGCCCTGCGCGCCGAGGCCCAATTGATGAGAACAACCCTGCTGATCCGGATGGAGCACTGGACCCCGGCGGAGGCAGCGGCGCGGGAGACTTTGGAATACGCGAAACGCTCGGGAGACACCTATCTCGAAACGGCGGCGCTAGGGAACCTGGGGAACCGCAGGATGCGAAAGTCCCAATACGATGAAGCTGTGCCCTGGTTCGAGCAGTCGGTCAACGCCGCCGAAGAGCACGGGTACCGCGTGCTTAGCTCGCGGTTTCGGCACAACCTGAGCATCTGTCACTTTCGGTTGGGCGATTACGACAAGGCCCTTCAAGTTCTTTCCCAGTTAGAGCGCGAATACGCGGAGATCGGAGATGCGGAAGGCCAGGGGATGTGTTCGGGAGATACGGGCAACGTTCACCTGGCCCGTGGTGATCCCTCCGCCGCGGTTTCCAGCTATCGAAAGGCCCTAACGCTGGCGCGGCAACGCCAGGACATCGACGATATTGCCCGCTGGCAGGGCAGCCTGGCGGAAGCCTTGATTGAAGCCGGGCACCTCGCCTCCGCGGAGGCGTCGCTCCGAGAGGCGATTGCCATCCGCGAGAAGGTGCCGGATAGCCGCGGTTCGGTATGGGCCAAACTCAACTCCGCCCGCATCGCCGCCGGCACCAACCGGTCCGAGGAGGCAGAGAGGCAGTACCTTGAGACCATCGAGTCCGCAACAGAACAGCGAATGACGGCCGCCCTGCTCCAGGCGCGGGCAAAGCTGGGAAGTCTGTATCTCCACCTCGAAGACACCCGGAAGGCGGAGGCGCAGTTCCAGGCGATCGCCTCGGAAAGCGAGTCGAGCCGATCGAAGCTCAACCGGGACGAGTGGAAGCTCACCTTCCAGTCCAGCGTCATCCCGTTCTATGAAGACTACGTAGAGTTTCTGATGAGCCGCGGCCGGACGGCGCAGGCCCTGGAGGTCGCCGAGTCGTGCCGGGCGAGGGTGCTGGCGGAGAAGCTGAGCCTGGACGGCGCTGCCATCCGCCGCGGGAGCGTCGCGGACTTCCGCGCCAAGGCCCGGGCCGAAAGGGCCGTTCTTCTTTCCTACTGGCTGGCGCCGCGCCGTTCGTTCCTGTGGGTGGTGACGCCGGAGAACGTCCACCCCTTCAGCTTGCCGCCGGAGAAGGAAATTGCCCAACTGGTGGAAGCCTACACCAACCCGATTCTGCAACAGCGCGACCCGCTCCAGACCCTCAACCCCAGCGGCTTGCGGCTGTTCGAGGTGCTGGTGGCCCCGGCGCGGAAACTAGTCCGTTCGGGGGCCAACGTGATCGTCGTTCCGGATGGCCCGCTGCACGAGCTGAACTTTGAGACGCTCCTGGCGAGCCGCGAGCCGCCCCGCTATTGGATCGAAGAGGCGACCATCGCTGTTGCTCCTTCGCTGGCGGTCCTGCAGCCGGCAGGCGCGGCCGCCGGCGCGGGAAAGGGGCTGCTGCTGCTGGGAAATCCGGTGTCCTCGCGGGCGGAATACCCGCCGCTGCCGGGCAGTGAACTGGAGATCAGCGGTATCCAGAACCTCTTCGGCGCGGCCGAGAGGACCGTCGTTACCGGCCCGGAGGCGCACCCCGACGCCTATCGCCAGGCCGGCCCCGGACGTTTCGGGCTCATTCACTTCTCGGCGCACGCGGTAGCCAACCGCGAAAGTCCTCTGGATTCGGCGGTCATCCTTTCACAGAAAGGGGACTCCTACAAGCTATACGCGCGAGAGGTCGCGGCGCTGCCGCTGCGCGCCGAGCTGGTCACGATCTCGGCTTGCCGCGGCGCCGGCGCCAGAGCCTATTCCGGAGAAGGATTGGTCGGTTTCACGTGGTCCTTCCTGCAGGCTGGCGCGCGCAACGTGATCGCGGGGTTATGGGACGTCAGCGACCGATCGACCGCTGAAATCATGATCCAGCTCTACTCGCAAATGGACAACGGCCGGGGACCCGCCGCCGCCCTGCGGGCCTCGAAGCTGACGCTGCTGAAGTCCTCCGGCCCGTACCGCAAGCCCTATTACTGGGCGCCCTTCCAGCTCTTTACGCGCTCGGCGCCTTTCCAGGACCGCGTCCTGCACGCCTCGCCGCGCGCCAAGACCGACTGACGTCCTGACTTTCTTCGGAACAGTGAAACGAAACCGCCGCGAGTTTCACCATCCAGTGTGCAACCAATTGAATCTGTCCTGAGCCTCCCGTGGGCTGCCGAGCCGGAGCCCGATGGGCGCGCGCTGTGGATGGAGCGGGATCTGAAAGAGGCTCGCGAGCTGCAAGTTCTGCTCACGCCCAACAAGGCCGCCGGCGCGGACGGCCTGAGAATCGCCGCCGGCTTTCGTCCGGCGCACGAGGTCAGCGGAGACATCTACGACCTGTTTCCCTGCCGAGACGGGCACACCGTCCTGACCTTCGGGGACGTCAGCGGTAAGGGTGCGGCGGCAGCCCTCTACGGGGCGGTGCTCTCGGGACTGCTGCGCAGCCTGATCACTACCCAGCCCCGGCCTGGGCAATTGCTGAAGTCTTTGAATCAAGCTCTGATCCAGCGGCGCGTCAACAGCCGGTTCGTCAGCTTGCTGGCCCTCTCCTGGCAGCCTCGCGGCCGCCGCCTGGCGCTGGCCAACGCCGGGTCGCTGCCGCCCATCATCTGCCGGAGGGGTGAAATCCTGGAGAGGGACCTCGGCGGCGTTCCGCTGGGGCTATGGGAGGTTTTTCAGTACGAGGAAGCGACGCTGGAGATGCAGCCGCAAGACGTGGTGGTGCTCTATTCCGATGGTATCAGTGAGAGACAGAATGCGGCGGGCGAACCCTACGAGCGCCGGCGCATGATCCGCCTGCTGCAGAAAGCCTGGGAGCAGTCCCCCCAAGCCATCGTCGACCGGATTTTCAGGGACGTGGACCGATTCGCAGGCCCCACCGCCTCGGACGACCAGACGCTGGTGGTGCTGCAGGTGAACTGAAGAGACGGGCAATCGGATTCGGTTACAATAGAAGCGCCAAGGCGCGCGTGAACCTGGGCGCGGTGGTTCGGCGGGTCCACAATCACAAGGAGTACTTCATCCTGGAGAAGGACGGGATCCCGGTTGCCGGGCTGATGGACGCCGACGAGATGGAGGATTACCTGGACATCCGGGATCCGAAAATTCGTGAGGATATCCGCAAGAGCAACGAGGACTACCGAGCCGGGAGGAGCCGACCGGCCGGGGAGTTGCTCGCCGATCTCCGTGCGGAGGCACAGGCAAGGAGCAAACGTAAGCGGCGCCAGAAGGCATGACGCCGGCTCATGCGGTCCGCACGAGCTCTCATTACGAGCGCTTTCTCGCGGACTCCTTGGGGCTCAAGCCAGCTTTCAGGAGCTGCAGGAGCGCGCGTTCCAAGTTCTGGCAACCGATCCCTTCAACCGCAGCCGCGCCCACGACATCAAGAAGCTCGCTGGCGTGCCGGCTGGGGAGGGACAATGGCGGCTTCGGCTCAGCCGTTTTCGCTTCCGCTACGATATCAACGGGCCGGAAGTCCTGCTCAAGCAATGCGGCCTGCGGAGAGAGGACACCTATCGGTAGCCGCAGATCGCGAATCAGTTCGATGGCGAGGCGGTCTGTCGCGCTGCCTCCCAAAATTTTGGTAGGTACAGCTTCACCTCGACCCGGCGGTTCATCTTGCGCGCCTCGGCGGTCTTTTCCGGCGAGACCGGCTGGTCCTTGCCCATGGCCAGCGTGTGTATGCGGTACACCGGAAGGTTGTGGCGGGTCGCCAGGTAGCGGACCACGGCGTTGGCGCGGCGCTCGCTCAGCGCGTAGTTGTAGTCGCTGGGCCCGATGGAATCGGTGAAGCCCTGCACTTCGATGATGTACCGAGGGGCGCCGGTCAGCGAGCCGGCGATCTGGTCCAGCTCCTGGCGGTCTTCGTCCTTCAACTCGCTCTTGTCGAAGCCGAAATAAACCGTTTTCGCGGAGGTCATCTGAAAGTTGTCGAGGCTTTCGACGACGGTTTCCAGACGGCCCGTGCGGGCCAAGCCGCTCTCGGCGAGGGTACGAGCGCCGTCGGCCTTGTCGATCGCCTGGCCGGCCCGCGAACCGGCCTGGTCGGCTCGCGAACCGGCCTGACCAGCCTTCTGGCCGGCTTCGGTGGCACGCGCGTCGGCGGCTCCGGCTTTCTCATCGACCCGCGCGATTCCACGCTGAGTCTTCTCGTCGAGCGACTCGATGGAAGCGGTGTTTTGGCTGTTGCGTTTCTCTAGCTCCCCGAGTCGTGCCTGGAGGGGATCGTTGGATTGGCGGACAAACTTTTTGGTGGCGCAGCCGGTGGTGGCGATCGCCAGCGCGGCGATGCCGGCCAGGGCCGTGATTCGTTGCCTCATGAGTCTTCTCCTGAAGGGAATGGAGCGGGTTGAAAGGCAAGCGTCACGCCATTCGCGGCGCTGCTTTGTTTCCAGTCGTTTGCAGAGCAGCCCAGCAAGGCGGGCGGTAGAATCTGCGCGGGCGGCGGGAGTACCGGTACGAAGATACTGCCAACCGAGGCCGTCAATGTCGATCGTTAGTTCCAGCCGTAACCTGGGCGCGTACCGGCTTCAAAATGATCCTTCGGCGCTATTGGATTCTTCGGCCAGCCGGTGCAGAATAGCGACTGAAAGTAGCTTCTCGTCAGTTTCTCCTTTGTGCTTCTCCTCCGGGGCGTGGTCGCCAGGCCACGCCCCCTTTTTTCGGGCGCAGTCAGCGCTGGCGGGTGCGCGCCTCTTCGAGCAGGCGCTTGGCGCGGGCGGGGTTGTAGACGCCGCAGGGACAAAAACGAGCCAGCGTCAGCACGGCTTCGTCCGGCGTGCGGCGGCCTTCGCGCACCATGTCGAGCATCTTCTTGGCCAGGTTGAACGACACCATGCCGTGGCCGCACATCGTCGACAGCTCCTGCACCTGGCTGTTGGGCAGGTGGTCGTGTCGATCCCAGAAGCCCAGCGAGTACTCCACGCTGTGGCGCGTGATTCCGGTCGACTGGCAGCACTGCTGGGCGCCTTCGACCGACGTGCTCATGTTGATCGAGAGCCCCAGGTCGGCCTGGATCACCTCCCGCAGGGCGGCCTCGGCTTTGTCCTTGGCGTCGAAAACGGCGGCGACGGTGCCGGGCCGGTGCACGGCGTCGATGACGCTCTCGAAGTCCTGCGTGTAGTCGCGGCGCCAGTGCGACGTTGGGTTCAGGTGGCTCGAAGGCCGGTAGCTGCCGAAGCTCGAGTTGCCCATGTTGGCGGGCTGGTGGCGGGCGCAGATGCGCAGAAACGTCTTCAACTTCTCGACGGCGCCGTCGTCGTTTTTGCCGCGGCAGGGGATGGCGAACAGGATGTAATCGTCGCGGAAGCTTTCCGAGTTACCGTACCGATGCAACGTGTTCGTCACGCGGCGCCTCCTGGGCTTTGGCGACGTTGGTCACGCGCCCCAGCCCCAGATTGGTTTTCGCCCGGTGGTGGCTGTAGCCGTGCTCGTCGAGCAGCGCCGACAACACTTTCTCCTCGCCGCGCTCGTCGCAGCGCGTCGAGACACCGACTGCAAGTACAGTGTCGATCCGCCGCGAAGCCTCGTCGACCGCCTCGAGCACTTCCGGGACGCGCTCCACGGCGGTCTTGATCTCGACGATGGCCGAGAGAATCTTCTCGTTGAGCAGGTCGGGCTTGAGCTCGCCGGTGGCCTGGTTGGTCATCAGGTGGGTGATGGGGTTCTTGGCCTCGAAGGCGACGTTGAGACGCGCCAGCGCCATCGTCACGGTCTGAATCTCGCGGAAGCGGACGCCGACGCCGGGCCGGCCGAACTCGATCACGTAGCCGGCCTCGCCCACCCCGACGCGGTGCGCGACGTCGTTGGTCTTGACTTCCTCGGTGCCGCGGCCGTGAATACCGGTCGACTTGTGCTCGACCAGCGGGTCGGAGAACACGCGCCGCACGATGCGCGGCCATTCCAGGTCCTCCATCACAAAGGCGGCCGTGGGGCAGACGTCGGGCTCCGGCTCAAACCGGAAGCGGAAGAACTTGGCGATTCGCCGGACGGTCCGCACCATCACCGGGTTGAGGTGTTCCTGGCTCATCCCGCGGTAGCAGGTGGAGCACTCCACGCACTCGTCGTAGTTGATGGTGGCGCGTTGGATCGCCGGGTCGATGTAAATCGCGCCCATTGGACAAATCGGGATGCAGTTGCCGCAGGCGACGCATTTCTTGGGGTCGATCTGCACGCTTCAGAGTGTAACACAGCGGCGCCAGGTTATAATGACCGCCAATGAAACTGGCCACGCTGTTGTGGTGCTCTCTCCTGGCGCAGGCCCAGCCGCTGGACCTCATCCTGGCTGGCGGGCGGGTGATGGATCCGGAGTCTGGCTTGGACGCCGTGCGCGACGTCGGGATTCGCGGCGGCAGGATTGCCGCCATTTCGGCGACGCCGCTGAGCGGAACCGTCCGGCTCCACGTCACGGGCCGCGTGGTGGCGCCGGGGTTTGTGGACTTGCACGCTCACGGACAGTTGCCCGAAAACTATCGGCTGCAAGCGCGCGACGGGGTGACCACGGCGCTGGAGCTGGAAATCGGCGTCTCGCCGGTGGCGGCGTGGTACGCCGAGCGCGACGGGAAAGCCTTGATTAACTTCGGCGCGAGCGCCGGACACGTCGCGGCGTCGATGGCGGCGATGGGCGACACCGGCACGTTCCTTCCGCGCGACGCCGCGGCCGACCGGCGAGCGACGCCCGCCGAGAAAAAGCGCATCGAGGCCCTGGTAAGACAGGGGCTCGACGAAGGAGCGCTGGGAATCGGTTTTGGCCTGGCCTACGTGCCGCGGGCGAGCCGCCAGGAGATTCTGGACCTGTTTCGGCTGGCGGCCGCCGAGCGTGTGCCATGTTTTGTTCACGTGCGCTACCCGGGGCCACGGGACCCCGGCGGCGTGGTGGAAGCCATCCAGGAAGTGCTGGCCGACGCCGCCGTCACTGGCGCGCCGCTTCATATCGTCCACATCAACAGCTCTTCCGGACCGGCGCTGCCCATGACGCTGCCGATGATCGAAGGAGCGCGGCGGCGAGGCCTGGACGTCACCACCGAGTCTTACCCATACACGGCCGGACAGACGCGGCTCGACTCGGCCATCTTCGGCGAAGGCTGGCAGCAGCAGCTTGGCATCACTTACAAAGACCTGCAATGGGTTGAGACCGGCGAGCGGCTCTCCGCCGAGAGCTTCGCCCGGTACCGCAAGCAAGGCGGCTCGGTCATCGTTCACTCTATGACCGAGGACATGATCCGCCTGGCGATGGGGCGGCGCGTGTCAAGCACTTTGAGACACCCAGCATAAGAATTTACTAACTTTCTTCCTGTGTCTTTTGGCCGGGTGGAACCGGCTTGTTGATCCAAACCTCTGAGGGTAACGGTGGTGGCCGCCGAAC
>Ga0247727_10003233_pt1 | contig 36299 bp, 33 predicted proteins | sample WisWelCaveWW1625_FD_202498 | JGI IMG/M metagenome (GOLD analysis project Ga0247727, IMG submission 202498) | Biofilm microbial communities from Wishing Well Cave, Virginia, United States - WW16-25 | ecosystem: Environmental > Aquatic > Deep subsurface > Groundwater > Cave microbial mat | place...
GGAGGCTGGGCGTGTAGGCGGCATAGCCGGTGAGCGTCGGCTGGAGCGTGAAGGTGGCGTGATTGCTCTCGAGGATCCCGATGTCTCCGCCGAGGATGCCGCCGCTGCCGGCGGTTTCCTTGGCGTCGAGCCGGTGCGCGACACCCAGCTCGAGGAGCCTTGCCTCCCACTGGGACTGGAGGGGATGGGAGCCCTCACGAAGGAGCCGCAGCAGCGCACGCGCTTCTCTTCCGGGTCGTTCGTAGTCCAGGGCGCCGGAGGGCGAGGAGCAGAGCAGCGCTACGCTGCAGAGAACCGTCCACAGGGCCGCAACGGGCCCCTTCCACGTGCCAACCGCCAGGGCCGCCACGATCAGCAGCGGAACGAGCGCAAGGACCGCCAGGACACTCGGTCCGATGTGCAGCGAGTCGGCGCGCACGAACGCGCTCTGGAAGAGCTGGAGGAAGATGGTGCCGAGGGTGAGATGCCCGACGAGAGCCCGGGGAGTCTTCGGCCAGTAGAGCCACGTCAGCCCGGCCATCAAGCCGAGCACCGCACCGAGAAAGAGCGCGCCAGGCAGGTTCCCCGGATTCCAGGAGGCCAGCCCGTTCTTGTAGCCCGCAATGACCCCGACGGCGGTGCTCACGAACGCGGCGAGGTGACGCAGGGACTGCCCGGCGGACAGCCAGCCGACCAACGCGCTTCCTCCCATCCAGGCCATGAACGTCCAGCGGCGGCGGCTCGGCTGGAGCCAGGAGGCGATCCCCACCAGGAAGACGATCGGCCATACGCTGATCTTCACGAGTGCGAAAAAGCCCAGCGTTGCTGCCGTGAGCGCGTCGGGCCACGTAGCGCTCGGGCGTCGCCCCATCAGCCACTCCAGCACGGCGCAGGCGGCCAACACCTGGGCGCAGAAGAGTACCGGGGCCCATTGCCATGTGAGGCTCGGCGTGAGCGGCAGGAGACACGCCGCCACAGCGGGTCCCCCAGCCCAGCGAGCGCTCGGCAAGGTCCGCGCGATGAACACGTCGATGCGCAACGCGGTGACCCCGAGGATCAGGGCGTTGAGGAAGACCATCCAGAGGAACGTATCGGGGTGGAACAGCGAGAGCCCGACGAAGCCCCAGGGCCCATACGTGCAAGCGATATCCGCGCCCCACTGGCAGCGCATCACGCGCGCAATGTGCACGTAGTACTCGTAGGACGAGGTGACGAGGAGCGGATCCCATGGCACCGCGCACGCGAGCACGACCGCGAAGGCAAGGACCGCGAGGCCCCGGGAAAAGACGACAGGAATGGCTCGAGGGAGTCGGTCCACGACCGATCAATCCGCGACCACGTGTTGGACCCGATCCAGCTCCCAGTCGATCACCAGCCCGCTTGCGATGCCGCGCGCGGCCTCGGCGCCGTAGAGGAGCTCGCACAGGTACAGTGCGGCGTCGAAGGACTTCGCGCCGCCGACCGAGGTGATCGCGAGGCCATCGTGGACGAAGGAGACGCCTTCGCGCACGTCCACGCTGGCCGCGAAGAGCGCGCGGAAACGAGGGATGTCGGAGGGGAAGGTGGTGGCGGCGCGGCCGTCGAGCAGGCCGGCCCGGGCGAGCACGAAGGCGCCGTCGCACAGCGAGAGCACGAATCGCGCGTGCTGGCCGGTGCTCTTCACCCATGCGATCAGTTCGCTGTTCTCGAGATCCGAGTCCATGCTGTGCTCGGCGCTCGGCACGACCAGGACGTCGATCGGCGGCGCGCTCGTGAGCGTGTAGTCGGGAAGCAGGCGCAGGCCCTCGAAGGTGCGCACGGGCTCGAGGCGCGGCGCCACCGTGAAGACCCTCATCCCCGGCTGCGCGTGGAAGACCGTGTGCTGGAAGACGTCGAAGGGCGCGGTGAGCTCGGTGTCGTACACGCCGTCGACGATCACGAAGCCGACCTGGAGCGTGCTCGAGATCGGCAGAGGCTCGCCGGCCAGCCGAGAGGAAGCACAGGCAACGAGCAGCGAGAAGAGGAGGGACTGGAACGGAACGAGGCGCATCGCGAGCCCCTTCGGAGCGGGCCTTTCCAACGGAGCGGCTGGTATCGTACCCGCGAGCGATGAAGCTCCTCACCTTCCAGGCCAAGCGCTTCCGCTGGAAGAGCTTCTCGAAGACGCTGCCCGCAGCAGAGGACATCGACGTCGACCAGACGGTCGCGGAGACCGTGGTCGTCTTCGTGCACGCCGAGGAGCGCGACGCCGCGCAGCGCGACTCGGTCTTCAGGAAGACGCTCAAGCACGTCAAGTGGCTGGCCAACAAGCGCGGCCTGAAGAACGTCGTGCTGCACTCGTTCACGCACCTCGGAGCGGAGAGCGCGCCGGCAGAGTTCGCGCAGGCCTTCCTGGTCGAGCTCGCCGAGCGCCTGCGCTCGACGGGTTATGCGGTCTGGATCACGCCCTTCGGCTGGTTCTGCGAGTGGGATCTCTCGGTGTACGGCGACAGCCTGGCGAAGGTGTGGAAGGATGTGGGCGCGGGGCCGGACGCCGCGGAATAGTGTCCCGAGTCGGTCGGACGGAGAGGCTCACTGCCTCTTCTTGTTCTTGCGCGGCTTGGGCGCGGGCTTCTCGGGCTCCTCCGATCCCACGTAGCCGAGCGCTTCGAGCTCTGCGCTCGTCTCCGCGTCGCCACCCTGGCCGCCCGCCTTCCCGCTGCGGGCGACGTCCTTCGCCGCCAGGTACGTGACCAGCGCGTGCTCGGCCTTGCGTGCGGCTCGCGCGAGCGCCTCGTCCGTCGCGCCCGTCTCCGAGGCCCCGAGGAGCGGCGTCGTATCCACGGCTTCCTGGCCGACGAGCTCGGTGCGGAACTCGGGCGTATAGACGACGAAACGGTCGCGGAGATGGGCCTCGACGTCGAAGTCGTCGTTCAGGCTCTGGAGCTGCTCCAGATAGGAGAGCGACGGCTGGTACTCACCGATCAGGAGCTCGCGCGCGTTCCCGGAAGCGCCCGCGAGATCGCGCGAGAAGCCGCCCGCGCTCGCGTGCTCCAGGCCGGCCGCGGCCAGGACCGTCGCGTAGACGTCCAGGTTCGAGACGAGCGGAGCATTCACGCTCGTGCCGGCGCGCTCGCCGCCGGGGAGCTTCAGGATCAAGGGCACGTGCATCAGCGGCTCGTCGACGTAGAGCTGGTGCGAGAAGCGTCCCTTCTCTCCCAGGAGCTCGCCGTGATCGGACGTCAGCACGACCAGCGCGTCCTCGAACACCCCGGCGGACTCGAGACAGCGCACCAGCTCGCCGACCGCGTGATCGGCGGCGGCGAGATCGGCGTCGTAGAGCGGCAGGAGGTCCTCGCGGGTGAAGAGCGACAGCCCGGCGATCATGCCGAGCTCGTTCGTGGTCTTGCGCTTCTGCGCGTTCACGGTCTTGGTCGTGCCCCCGAAGCGCTGGCGGAGCGTCTCGGGCGGGTCGTAGGGGAAGTGCGGGTCGAGGAAGTTCACGAACAGGAAGAACGGCTCGGCGCGCGGGTGCTCGGCCAGCATGCGCTGCACTCCGGCCACGGTGAGTCCGCTCTTCGAGCCCTCGAAGGCGCCCTCGGGCTCGCCTCGCGCAGTCTTCCTCGGGCCTTGCAGTCGCTTGACCACCTGCAAGCGCTCCGCGCCCTTCTCCTTGCGCCAGAGCTCGGTGAACTCCTCGAAACCCTCGGCGAAACCGTGGTTGCGCGAGACCCAGGGGTTGGGGCTGAAGCCGTAGGTGCGGTAGCCGGCCGTGCGCAGGCGCGTCGCGAGCATCCGCTCGGGCTCGGCCGGCGTGAAGGCTAGCTCGACCAGCTCGCGCGAGGTCTTCCCGGGCTCACTGAAGGCCGCCCAGCTCGCGCCGTGATCGCGCGGCGGGAGCCCGGTGAACATCGACATGTGCGCAGGCAGCGTCCAGGGAGCGACGGAACGCGCGTTCTGGAAGAGGATCCCGCGCGCGGCCAGGGCGTCGACGTTCGGCGTCGTGCTCGATCCGTAGCCGTAACACGAGAAGTGATCGGCGCGCGCCGTGTCGATCACGATCAGCACGATGTTCGGCCGGCGCTCGGTTGCCGGAGGCGATCCATCGGCTCCGCCGTCCGCCTGCTCGCAGCCGGCCGCGAGCAGGAGCGGCAGCACGAGCTCGCGCAGCCACCGTCCCCGGTCGTGCTCGTGCTCGGAGGCTATGCAAGACATCGGAGGTCGGGGAGAGGTTACCATCCCGCTCACGCATGCTCCCTTCCGCCGCGCTCACCTGGATCCTCCTCTCTCAGGCGGCCGCGCCCGCCGACGTCGCCAAGGAGCTGCGTTCGAGCGATCCCCTCGCGCGGCTCACGGCGGTGCGAACGATCACCGAGAAGAGCCACCCCGAGGCCGAGAAGCTGCTCTTGGTTGCGCTCGAGGACGAGGACTGGGAGATCGCGTCGATCGCTGCGCGTGGGCTGGGCGAGCTGCGCGTCAAGAAGGCGTTCGAGCCGCTGCTCGCGCTCGCACTCGAAGGGCCTGTGCGCGGCCTGCGGCGCGCCGCGGGCGAGGCGCTGGCGCTCATCGACCCGCTGCGGGCGTACGAGAAGCTGGTCAAGAAGCTGAGCGAGAAGGAGGCCGTGCTCACCTGCGAGGCGATCGAGTCGCTCGGGCCCGCGCTCGAGAACCTCTCGGGCGTGAAGGTGAAGACGAAGGACCTCGACGCGCTCCTGGACTCGCGCGAGTCCCGCGTCCGGCGGGCCGCCGCGCGCACGCTGGTCGCGCTGGCCGACGAGGCGCGCGCCGAGCGGCTGAAGCGCTTCCTCGAGGACGAGGACCTGGCCCTGCGTGCGGCCGCGATCGAGGCCGCCGGCGCGAGCCACGACGCGCGCGTGTTCGAGCTGCTGGCGCGCCAGTACGAGAACCCGACGCTGCCCGACTTCCTGGTGCGCCGCGTCCACGGGGCTCTGCGCGCGCTGTTCCAGGCGCACCCGGAGCAGCGCGAGGCGTTCCTGAGCGTTCTCGCGAGACTGGGACGGAGCGGCGCTGCTCGCCTGCACGTCACGCGCGCGCTCGGCTACCTGGCGGAAGCACACCACGAGAAGCGCGCGCTCGAACCCGGTGCAGCCCTGGAGGCGCTGCAGCCGCACCTTTCGAGCTCGGCCGCCGACGTGCGCGCCGCCGCAGCCGCGGCTTGCGCGCGTATCGCGAGCGAGGAGGCGCTCGAGGCAGCCGCGCGGCTCGCACAGGAAGATTCCGACGCGCGTGTGCGCCGGATCGCGCTGGGCGTCGTGGCCGGAACGCGCGGGCCGAAGCACGATGCGACGCGTGCGCTGTGCCTCTCGCGCCTGGCCGAGGACGCGGATGCCCGCGTGCGCGAGACCGCGGCCTCGTACCTCGGCGTGCGTGGGAAGCCCGACGTGATCCCGGTGCTCACTGCGGCGCTCGCCGACCCGGACTGGCGCGTGATGACCTCGGCCGCGGTCTCGCTCGGCATGACCCAGGACGAGGCCGCGGCCCAGCCGCTGGTCGCGCTCTACGAGAAGGGCTCGAACGACTGGCGCCTGCGCGCCTCGGCCGTCGCCGGGCTCATGCGCTCGCGCACGCACCCGGCCGTTCCGGTCCTGATCGCGGCGCTCACCGACTCCGAAGTCCTGGTCGCGCGCACGGCCTACGACTTCCTGCGCCAGGTCTCGAGGCAGGACACGCCGCCCGAGCCCGGACCCTGGACCAGGTGGTGGGCGGAGAACCAGAAGCGCGTCATCCTCTCGGTCCCGGAGGAGGTGCTCGAGCGGCGCAAGAAGTACGGCTACGCCGGAGGCGAGGCGCGCTCGGCGGAGGAGCTCTTCCGGCTCGCCTACACCGGCGTGGACGTGCTCGTGCTGCAGAGCCGCGGTGATCACATCGAGGACGTGCTCGAGGGGCTCGGGATCGAGCACCGGCGCACCAGCTCGGGCCAGGTGCTCTCCGACGGGATCCACCCGCAGGGCGTGTTCGTGTCGAACTGCACGGGCGAGATCACCTCCGACGAGGCCGCACGACTTTCCTGGTTCGTGCGCGCCGGCGGGGCGCTCTTCGGTTCGTGCTGGGCGCTGCAGGAGACGATCCAGGACATCGAGCCCGGCCTCGTGCGCAAGCTCGAGACGCGCGGCGAGGTGCTGGGCGAGGTCCCGGCCTTCCCGTGCGACGAGGACTCGCGCTACCTCGAGCAGGTCTTCGAGCCCGATTCACGTCCGATCTATCAGCTCGAGGGTGCGCACCTGATCGAGGTGCTCGATCCCGAGGAAGTCGAGGTCCTGATCGACAGCCCGCCCTGCGCCCAGGCCTTCGGCGGAGCGAATCTCGCCGCCTGGTTCCGGCTGGGACACGGGGTGGTGCTCGACTCCGTCAATCACTTCGAGCTGCAGGGCTTCCTGTCCGCGAGCCCGCGCGACCCGGAAGAGCGCATGGCCTACGCCATCGACCACCTCGGCCTCAACTACGCGCGGCTGCGCGAGCTGCGCAAGGAGAAGTTCTGGAACAGGACCGCCGCCACGGCCGAGCAGGTGAAGGACCTGTCCGTGTTCCGGCTGATCACGAACTTCGTGTGGCTGAAGCTGCTGGCGGAGGAGTGAGGCGTTGTCCAGCGTGGTCGCGGGTGGAGCCGAACGTTCTCGAGCTCATTCGGTTCTGTATGCGCACACATGGAAAGAGCCCACGCGCTAGTCTGATTCCGTCATGACGCTTTCCACGACCCTGCAGCGCATGTGTCCGCTGGACTGTCCGGACACTTGCAGCCTGGACGTGACCGTCAGCGACGGCCGTGTCACGCGCATCGACGGCAACCGCGTGAACCCGTTCACCGACGGCTTCATCTGCGGCAAGGTGCGCGGCTACGCCGAGCACGTCTACCACGCGACGCGCCTCCTGCACCCGCTCGTGCGCGAGCCGGGCACGACGAAGGGCGAGCCGGCTTTTCGGCGCGCGAGCTGGGACGAGGCGCTCGCGCTCATCTCGGCGCGGATCACGGAAGCCCGCGAGCGGCATGGCGGCGAATCGATCCTGCCCTGCTGCTATGGCGGCTCCAACGGCAAGTTCACGCACGACTCCGCGGATGCCGCGCTCTTCCGACGGCTCGGAGCTTCGCGCCTGCACCGCGGACTGTGCGCCGCCGCCACCACCACGGCCGCAGTCGGGCTCTACGGCGCCATGCCGGGCGTGGCGCTCTCCGACTACTTGCACTCCCGCCTGATCGTCGTGTGGGGCACGAACCCGCACGCGAGCGGGATCCACTTTGTGCCGATCGTGCAACGCGCGCAGGCCGCCGGCGCGAAGCTGGTGGTGGTCGACCCACGCGTGACGAAGCTCGCGCGTGGGGCGGATCTGCACCTCCCCGTTCGGCCGGGGACGGATCTTCCCCTCGCGCTGGCGCTGATCCGCTGGCTGTTCGAGCACGACGAGGCCGACCTCGACTTCCTGGAGACGCACGCGCGCGGCGCCGAGGAGCTGCGCCGGCGCGCCGAGCCCTGGACGCTCGCGCGCGCGGCGGAGACATGCGGTCTTCCGAGCGCATCGATCGAAGAATTCGCGCGTCTCTACGCGGCCACGCGTCCCGCCGCCATCCGCTGCGGCTGGGGTCCGGAGCGCAACCGCAACGGCTGCGCCGCCATCGCGGCGATCCTCGCGCTCCCCGCGGTGGCCGGCAAGTTCGGCGCGCGCGGCGGCGGCTACACGATGTCGAACGGCCGCGCGTTCCCGCTGTACCCGGCCGTCTCCGATCCCGAGCCCGCCACGCGCATCGTCAAGGACAATCAGCTCGGCCGCGCGCTGCTCGAGCTGCGCGAGCCAGCGCTCCGCGTGCTGTTCGTCTACAACGCCAACCCGCTCTCGACCTTCCCCGACCAGGAGCGGGTGCGGCGCGGATTCGCTCGCGCGGAGCTCTTCACGGTCGTGTTCGACCAGGTCCTGACCGACTCGGCGCGCTACGCCGACGTGGTGCTGCCGGCCACGACCTTCCTCGAGCACGTCGAGCTGCGCAACGGCTACGGCACCTACGCGCTGCAGTACGGCGAGCCGGCCATCGCTCCGGTGGGCGAGGCGCGGCCCAACTACGCGGTCTTCGCCGAGCTGATCGGCCGGCTCGGCCTGAGCGCGGAGGGGGACGACTTCACGCCGCTCGCGATGCTGAAGCGAGTCGTGGGCGACGAGAGGACGGCCTCAGCTCTCCAGGAGAGCGGCATCGTCTTCCCGCCCTGCGGCGTCGAGCCCGTGCAGTTCGTCGACGTCTTCCCGCGCACGAGCGACCAGAAGATCCACCTCGTGCCGGAGGAGCTCGAGCGCGCCGGCCGGGCGCCGTTCTACACCTACGTCGCCGACCCGGCCGACGGGCGCCACCCGCTCGTGCTCATCTCGCCCGCGACGGAGAAGCTCATCAGCTCGAGCATGGGGGAGCTCCTCGAGGGCCAGCAACCGCTCTCGATGCATCCCGACGATGCCCGCGCGCGCGGGATCGCCGACGGCGACGGCGTGCGCATCTGGAACGCGCTCGGCGAGGTCGTCACGCATGCGCGCCTCGATCCGCGCCTGCGGCCCGGCGTGGCCCAGCTCCACAAGGGTCTCTGGAGCCACCACACGCGAAACGGCGCCACGGCCAACGCGCTCGCCCCCGACACGCTGACCGACCGCGGCGACGGCGCCTGCTTCAACGACGCGCGCGTCGAGGTCGAGCGCCTGAACGGCGCCTGAACGGCGCGTCTTCTCAAGGGGCTTCTCGCTCCAGGAAGCCGGAGACCGCGAGGTCGACCTCGGCCGGCTTGTCGTCCATCAGCAGGATGCCGGCGTCTTCGAGGAACAGCGTCGTCGTGTGCGGGCGATCGTCGACAACGCCCTGCCAGGGCTCCTCGAAGAAGCTCGACAGGTACGAGCGGGTCCCGTCGGCGCGCAGCGCCTCGGTGAACGACGGCTGGATCATCAAGAGCGGCGGCTGCAGGTGCGCGAGATCTGGCGCCAGGTCGGAGGCGTGGAACTCGCACAGGTAGCGGATCAGCACGGGGAGCGGCGGCTCGTTGGCGAGGTCGGCGAACTTCCGGCCGCGAGCCGCGTCGGTCGAGTAGTCGCTGGCGACGAAGTTGTTGGCCACCCAGGTCTTGCGCGTCACGGTCTTGAACCAGCGCGGCGCCATGGACCCGTCGATCGCCGCGATCTTCGTCTCGAGCGTCATCCCTTTCGGCCAGTAGGGCATCGACTCGACTGGCTCGAAGCGCGGCGTACCGGCGAGCAGGACCAGCGCGCGCACGAGCTCCGGGTGCTCGAGCGCCGCGCGCGCGGCGATCTGCGTGCCGTTCAGGAAGTGCCCGACCAGGACCGGCCGGTCGAGCTTGCGCTCGCGGATGAGGCGGGTCAGCGCGTCGATCGCGGCGCGTGTCCAGGTCTGATCCCCGTAGCTCGTTCCCGCGGGCGGCATCGGCGGAGCCGCGCTGCCCTCGAAGCCCGGCAGCGTGAGCGCGAGCATGTGGTAGCGCGCAGCGTTGCGCTCCAGGAAGCCCGCGAACGCCGAAGCCCCGACGCCGAACCCCGAGACCAGCACCATGTCGATCCGTCCGCTGCCGGACTCGACCACGGCGCCGAGCGTGCCGAGCGGCGCGGTCGTGTAGCCAGGTTCATGGACGAGGTTGTCGAGGCTGGGATCCTGGAGGGCCTCGCCTTGCTGCGCGAGGGCGGAGCGCAGGACAGGGGCGAGGACGAGGCACAGCAGACCGGCGAAGAACACCGGACTCCGCGCGGCCAGTACACGGAGAGCGACGCTCAGCGGCGCGAAGGAGTGTTGAGCGAACACGAAGCAGTTTGCGTCCATGGATCCCATGCTGCGCGCGATCGTCGCCGAGGACAGCGCGCTTCGACGCACGCGCCCGGGAGTTCGATGAACGCGCTTCTCCGGGCGACGAGTGGCGAAGACATCCTGCCTGGCAGCGCTCCCCAGCCTCCGGTGGCATCAGGGGCTCGACGAACCGGCCTCTCCGCTCGACGAACGGCGGCGGCCGTTGCCGCGCTCCGCGCTGCGCCACATCATCTTCGGTTCGGTAGGCTCGCACCGATGACGCGCGCACACAGGTTCTGGTCGTGGTACGCGTCCGCGTGGCTGCTCCTGCTCGCGGTCTTCTTCTTCTCCTTCTCCCTGCAGGGACGTACCGCGGCCGCGGCCTTCGGCGCGCTGGGCAACGTGCTCCCGGACGCCCTGGTCGGAGTCGGCGTCGTGCACGCTTGCCGCAGGCTGTGGAACCGGGAGGACCGGCGCCGGCTCTCCGCGAACCTGGCCGCGCTCGGGCTCGCGTTCATGCTCGCGTCGACCTGGATCAAAGCGACGCTCAACATGCTCCTGATGCGTTCGCTGGACGGCAGGCCCGTGGACTGGGCCAGCTACGACCGCGGCATCCTGCTGTGGCAGTTGTTCTTCAGCCTGCTCGCCTTCGCGGTGCTGACGAGCGTCACCTTCGGCGTTTCCGCGGCCGGACGCCTGCGCGAGGTGGAGGCGCGGCGCGCCGAGGCCGAGCTGGTGCGCGCGCGCGCCGAGCTGAGGGCGCTGCGCGCGCAGCTCAACCCGCACTTCCTGTTCAACACGCTGCACTCCGTGCGCGCGATGATCGGCGAGAATCCCGCGGCGGCCGAGGAGGCGCTGGAGCAGCTCGGCGACCTCTTGCGCTACGCCCTGCGCATCCAGGGTGCCGAGGACGACGGCGTGCTGCTGCGCGAGGAGTGGGAGTTCGTGGGCGCGTACCTGGCGCTCGAGAAGCTGCGCCTCGGCGAGCGGCTGCACGTCGTGGAAGACGCCTCCGATGCCGCGCTCCAGAGCGTCGTGCCCGCGTTCGTGCTCCAACCCCTGGTCGAGAACGCCATCCGCCACGGTATCGGCGTGCGCGAGCGCGGCGGCACGGTCTGGATCCGCGCCGCGCTCGCGCAGGGCGAGCTGCGCCTCGAGGTGCGCGACGACGGCCCGGGCGCGAACGGGAGTGCGAGCAAGGGCCTGGGCCGGGGCCTCGACCTCGTGCGCCAGCGCCTGCGCGCACTGTACGGCGCCGCGGGATCGCTGGCAGTGACGTCCACTCCCGGAGCGGGTTTCTCGGTCGAGCTGCGCTTCCCCGGCGCACTGGAGGCGGGTTGAGCGTGCGCGCCTTCATCGCCGAGGACGAGCCGCTCGCGCGGCGCGCGCTGCGCGGCTTCGTGGCGGAGGTTGCGTGGCTCGAGTGCGTGGGCGAGGCCGCCGACGGCGCCAGCGCCGTGCAGGCCATCGACGAGCTGAGGCCCGAACTCGTGTTCCTCGACGTGCGCATGCCGGAGCTCGACGGGCTGGAGGTCCTGCGTCGCATCCGGCACCGGCCGGAAGTCGTGTTCACGACCGCGTTCGACCGCTACGCCGTGGCGGCCTTCGAGCTCGGCGCCATCGACTACCTCGTGAAGCCCTTCGGGCGTCAGCGCTTCCAGAAAACGCTCGAGCGCGTGCGCGTCCGCGCGCGCTCGAGCGAAGGGGTCCCGGCCTCGAGCGAGCGCGCGCTCGACGCGCTCGACGCCGTCCCCTTGCGGCGCCTCTTCACGCGCCGCGCCGGGCAGGTCGTGCCGGTGGCGCTCGGATCCGTGGTTCGGATCGAGGCACGCGGCGACTACGTCGCCATCCATCACTCGGGCGGGGCGAGCCTGATGCACGTCACCCTGACCGAGCTCGAGGCGCGCCTCGATCCCGAGCGCTTCTTCCGCGTCCACCGCTCACACCTCGTCAACCTGGACCACGTGCGCGCGATCCGCCCCTGCGACGACCGCCGCTTCTCGATCGCCATGGACGACGGCGCCGAGATCGTGGCCAGCCGCGCCGGCTCGCAGCGCTTGCGGGAGCGCCTGCGCTGACCCTGAGCGCCGCCATCGAAGAAGGATCGGGCCCCGAAACGGCTGGAAATGCCGGGCCGTAGGAGTGCGTACTGGCGCGCCCCTGTCCGGCGCGTGATCATCCCCGCGCTCCGTCCCCGTCCCTGATGTCCGCAGCGATCATCGTCCTCGAGGGTCTCGAGAAGCGCTACGGGTCGATCCGTGCGCTCGAGGGCTTGACCCTCGAGCTGCCGCCCGGACCGACCGGGCTGCTCGGGCCGAACGGGGCCGGCAAGTCGACGCTGATCAAGCTCTTGCTCGGGCAGCTGGAGCCGAGCGGCGGCAGGGCGCGCATCGCCGGGTTCGACCCGACCCAGCGCGGGCAGCGGCTCGCGCTGCGCCGGCGCGTCGGCTACATGCCCGAGTCGGACTGCTTGATCCCGCGCATGAACGGGGTCGAGATCGTGACCGCGCTCGGGCGTTTGACCGGGATGAACGCGCGCGACGCGATCACGCGCGCGCACGAGGTGCTCGACTACGTCGGGCTCGAGGAGGCGCGCTACCGCGGCCTCGACGAATACTCGACCGGCATGAAGCAGCGCCTGAAGCTGGCGCAGGCGCTGGTGCACGATCCGGAGCTGCTCTTGCTCGACGAACCGACCAACGGGCTCGACCCGAAGGGCAGGAAGCACATGCTCGAGCTCGTCCACGACCTCGGGCGCGCGCAGGGGAAGAGCCTGCTCCTGTGCTCGCACCTCCTGCCCGACGTCGAGCGCACCTGCGAGCGCGTGGTGATGATCGACAAGGGCCGCATCCGCTCGGAGGGCTCGATCGAGGAGCTCACGCGCAGCGAGGGCAACTGGGTCGAGGTCGAGGTCGACGGCGATCTGGCCGCGTTCCAGCGGCGCCTCGGCGCGGAGGGCTTCGAGCTCGAAGCCATCGGTCCGCAGCGGCTGCGCGTGCTCATGCTGGAGCCCGACGGCGATCGCCTGTTCGAGCTGGCCGGATCGTGCGGGACGATTCTCAGCGAGCTCACGATCGAGCGCTCGAGCCTGGAAGACGTGTTCCTCGAGGCGCTTTCTGCCGGGAACGCCAGGCTCCAGCCTGGCTCTTCTCTTTCTTCTCCGGAGGACACAGAGATCGGAAGAAGCGGAAGAAACGGAGCCGGGCTGGAGCCCGGCGCTCCCGGGGAGAAACCATGAAGGCCGAGACCCATCTCGAGGTCTACCGGCGCTTCCAGGGCGAGCTGCGCGACGATCCGCTGCGCTTCTGGCCGCTCACGGCGACCGGGCTGCGCACGGCGCTCAAGCAGCGTCGCGCGCTGCTCGTGCTGTACCTGCCGGCGCTCATCGTGACAGTGATCCTGTGCTTCGTCGTGTACATCAAGTTCACGGCCATGGATGCGCTGCAGGGGAAGAAGCTCGACTTCGAGGAGCAGCTCGTGAGGGGGATGGTTCTCGCGCAGGCGGAGCAGATGCTCTCGGTCGTGAACATCATCCTCCAGTTCAGCAAGGGCATGGGTTCCTTCGCGCTGCTGGCCGTGACCTGGTTCGCGAGCGGGCTCTTCTGCGAGGACAAGAAGGCCGGCGCGCACCAGCTCTACTTCGCGCGCCCGATCACGCGCCTCGACTACTTCCTGGGCAAGTTCCTGATCGCGTCCTTCTTCGCGCTGTGCGCGATGCTGGTGCCACTGCTCGCGGTGTGCATCGTGGCTTCCGTCACCTCGCCGGAGTGGTCGTTCCTGAAGCAGGAGTGGGACGTGTTCCTGCGCGTCATCGCTTTCTCGCTGCTCTGGACCATCGTGACGTGCTCGCTCGTCCTGCTGGCCTCGAGTCTGGCCTCGCGGCGCAGCTTCGCGTTGCTCGGCGTCTTCGGATTCGTGATGCTGTCGGTGCCCGTGGCCGGTCTCTTGGGCGATTTCGTGGATCACGACTTCTACGCCCTGGCGCTCTTGGCCGACCTCGATGCGCTGGCCCAGCACGTCTTCGGGAAGCTCGCGCCCGACGCGAAGCTCGCCGCGGGCCCGGCGTGGACGGCCGTCACGGCCTTCCTGCTCTTCAGTTGGACCGTGATCGGGTTGCGCCTGCGGCGCCTCGAGGTGGTGGCGTGACGAGCGTGATCCAGTGCCACGAGCTCGGGCGCTACTACGGCCAGGTGGTGGGCCTGAACGAGCTCACCACCGAGCTCCCGGGCGGCGTCGTCGGCCTGGTTGGCCCGAACGGCGCCGGCAAGTCGACGCTCCTGCGCCTGATCGTGGGCGAGATCCGCCCCTCGCGCGGCTGGATCAAGGTGCTGGGCGAAGAACCCTTCGGCAACCGCGAGCTGTACCGGCGCATCGGCTTCTGCCCGCAGCAGGACGCGTTGTACGAGGACATGAGCGGCTACGAGATCGTGCGCCTCTTGCTGCGCCTCGGCGGGTTCTCGCCGCAGGAATCGAGGACGCGCGCCGAGCAGGCGCTCGAGCGCCTCACCATGACCGCGCGCATGCACGACCGCGTCGCGACCTACTCGAAGGGCATGCGCCAGCGCATCCGCATCGCGCAGTCGATCGCCCACGACCCCGCGTTCCTGGTGCTGGACGAGCCCATGAGCGGCCTCGACCCGCTCGGACGGCGCGAGGTGCTCGAGCTCCTGCGCGCGCTGGGACAGGGCGGCACGCACGTGCTCTTCTCGAGCCACATCCTGTACGAGGTCGAGCACCTGACGGCCGAGATCGTGCTCATCCACCGCGGGCGCTTGCTCGCGAAGGGCGCGCTGCCCGAGGTGCGTGCGCTGCTCTCGATGCACCCGCGCCGGGTGGAGCTGGGCGCGCGGCGCGCGCGGGACCTGGCGCGCGCGCTGATCGGCTGCGAGGAGGTCGTCTCGGTACGCGTGGGCGCCACGGCCGAGGCCGAGGACCGGCTCTCGATCGAGACGCGCGCGGTCGGGCCCTTCTTCCAGCGGCTGAACGCGCTCGCGGCCGGCGAGCGCTTCGGCATCACCGCCCTGCGCAGCGCCGACGCCAGCCTTGAGGCCGTGTTCGACTATCTCATCGCATGAAGGATCTCACTCGAGCCGCGTGGATCCTGTTCCAGGCCCATCTGTGGCGCATCTTCCGCACACGCCGCGCGTGGATCGCCATCGCTCTCGCGGGCATGCCCGTGGCGCTGGCCGCGGTGGTGCGCGTCGTCTCGCACTTCGAGGGCCCGCCGCCGCTGGAGGTGCTCATCACCTTCACGTGGTTCTTCCTGGTGCAGACCATCGTGCCGCTGGTCGCGCTGGTGATGGCCTCGGCCGTCATCGCCGAGGAGATCGAGGACCGCACCATCACCTACCTGTTCACGCGCCCGATCCCGCGCCCGGCGATCCTGCTCGGGCGCTGGCTGGCGGTGGCGCTGCCGATCGCGCTCGTCCTGTGCGCTGCGGCCGAGCTGGTCGTGCGGCTGCTCGAGAAGCCCGGCGACGCGGGGCGCGAGCTCGCGTGGATGCCGGAGGGCCTGCACGGGAGCATCCTGCTGACCGTGCTCATGGGCGGCGTCGTCTACTCGGCGCTGTTCGCCGCGGCAGGAGCGCTCTTCAAGCGCCCGATGCTGATCGGGCTGGGTTACACCTTCGTGTACGAGGGCTTCCTCGGGAACCTGCCCGGCGCGAACCAGAAGGCCACGGTCGTGTACTACCTGCGGAGCTACCTCTTTTCCGAGCATCGCAGCCTGATGGGCGACGTCGAGGAAGCGATCTTCAGCGTGCCGCTGGCCGAGCCGAGCTCGGCCGTCCGCTCGCTCGCACTCATCCTCCTGGGCGCGCTCGTACTCGGCGCCTGGCGTTTCACCAAGCGCGAGTACGTGCTGTCCGCGTGAGGCCTACATCTTCTTGTCCTTGCCGCTCCACCACTCGATCGAGTTGAACACGACGATGTCGGCCAAGTAGGTGATGCTGTACACGGGGATGATGGTGAACACCACGAAGATGCCTTCGTTCACCCAGCGATTCTCGTTGGCGGCCATGTTCCAGTCGTGGAGCTTGTTCCAGTACTTGTTCGGACCCAGGCACGAGCTGAACAAACCGAGGGACAGGACGGCGGTGATGAGCGCTTTCTTCACGTTGGCTTCGGGGGTTCTGGGGTTGGGGAGGTCGGGTTGCCGGGCGTACTCGTACGGACCTGCAACCGAGGCCGGGGTAGACGGGACGACCGCCGGCGGTTCCACTGTCGTCGAGCGCCTTCCCTTTCCTCAAGTCCCCAGCGAGCCACCGGAATGAAGCTCCTGACGATTGCGCCGTTTTTGGCCGTGTTGGCCGTGAGTCTCCAGGAATCCCCAAAGCCAGCGATGAAGAAGCTCGAGCTCGGCAAGCCCGCGCCCGCCGTGCGCCTCAACGACCACCACGGGAACATCGTCGAGCTCGGCGGCAAGCGCGCCAACTGGACCGTGCTCGCTTTCTTCCCCAAGGCCGCGACCCCGGGTTGAACGGCGGAGGTCTGTTCCCTGCGGGACGCAGCGGAAACCCTGGCCACGATCGGAGCCGACGTCTTCACCGCCAGCCTGGACTCGGTCCAGGAGCTGGCCCAGTTCGCCGAGAAGCACAAGGCGCCCTACGCGATGCTCTCCGACCCCGACGGGAGCGTCGCGACCAAGTACGGCGTGCTCGACCCGTCCGGCAAGTACGCCCAGCGCGTGACCTTCGTGCTGGACGAGCAGGGCATCCTGCGCAAGGTCGTCGACAAGGTGGACGTCAAGACGCACGGCGAGGACCTGGCGGCCCTGCTCGAGGAACTGCGCCAGTAGCGAGCTCTCCAGGAAGAGGGCGCGCGTGCCGATAGGGGGCCGAACCCGCCATGCCGGCGGGCGGCACAACAACATCTTCCCCTCATGAAGCGTGCACTCTTCGCCTCACTCGCCCTGGCGCTCGTCTGGGGCTGCCACGGCTCGCCCCCGAAGCCCGAAGGAGCGGCCGTGATCATCAAGGACAGCCACTACCACACGCGCTACTGCGGCCACTACCGCTTCGGGGACCAGTGGTACTTCATCTCGCAGCATCGCCACGGAGTCGATTGTGGCCACGTGCTGGAGGACGGCGACTGGGTCCTGCCGGACGACTGAGCGTGCCTGCCGCCGCAGGCGGAAGGCACGCGAAGATCGGCGCTCCTGGATTCCTCTCGAAGGCCCCGCTCCCTGGGCGTCCCGAGCGTGCCTGCGACCGGCTCATCAATCCAGGAAGAACAGGTACACGGCACCGTCGAGCCCGCCACTGCCGGGGGGCACGACCTCGCCGAGGAAGTTCCCGCTGCCCTCGGCCAGCACGCGCACGGCGTTCCGCTGCAGGCTGACCACGTACAGGTTGTCGTCGTGGCGGTTGAAGGCCAATGAGTAGGGCTGGGGGACGCTCGCGAAGAGGCCGAGGTAGTTGCCCTGCGCGTCGAAGCGCAGGATGCGGTCGTTGAAGGAGCTCGCCACGTACCAGTCGCCCTCGTGCTGGACGAGGTCGCGCGGCTGACGCAGGGTGCCCTCGCGGAACGACACGAACGCGTCCACGAAGTTGCCCTGGGCGTCGTAGCGCAGGACGCGATCGTTCCAGAAGCTCGGCACGTACAGCAACCCGTCGCTGCCGAACTTCGTGCCCGCGTCGGGGCCGTTGAGGTTGCCGAGGCCCGCGCTCACGAACACCCCCAGGTAGGCGCCGGTCTGGCCTTCGTAGCGCAGGATCTCGTCCGTCTCGAAGCTGGCCACGTAGAGCGCGCCGTCCGGCCCGAAGCTGGCCGAGGTCGGACCGTCCAGTGGTCCGTTCTCGTCCTCCGCGGTCTCTGGATCGTCCCACACGAAGGGGCCGGCCGACTGCAACGCCTGCCGCTCGAGGCGCACGACCCGGTCGGTCTTCTCGGCGCAGACGTAGAGCAGGCCGTCCGGTCCCAGCACGATCGACTGCGCTCCGTTCACGGCTGTCGAGCCGCGCGGCACGCCGTCCCAGGCGCGGTAGCTGTGCACGGCGTTGGAATCGAAGCCCGAGACCAGGATCCGGCCGGGAATGAACGGCTGCATCCGCTGGCGAAGCGCGTGCTGCGCGGCCAGGGGCGCGTGTGCGCTCAGGATCAAGACCGGGAGAGCTGCGACGATCGCTTTCATGTGGTGGTCCTCGCGGGAGACGCCAGACAACGATGTCGTGTAGTTCTCTGCCGTCAAGCTTGCTCCGGTACCAGGTCGGTAAACGACAGGCTGTCGTCGTCTGCCCGCGCCCGAATGACACCCTGTCGTTGCCAGGTTCGCCCGCGCCTGGCATGCTGCCGACGATGGAGCACGGACCATGACCCGCCCGCGCAAGGCCAAGCCCTTCCGCGGCATCAGCGAGGCCGAGCTCGCCGTGCTGGAGGCCTTGTGGAAGTCCCCGGGTGCTCCGAACGAGCTCCAGGAGCGCCTGGCACGGAACGGCCCGGAATGGGCCTACACCACGGTGCAGACGCTCTTGCACCGGCTGCTCGAGAAGGGCTTCGTGGAGCGCGAGAAGGTCGGCGTGGCCCAGATCTACTCGGCCGCGATCGATCGCGACGAGCTCGTGGCGCGCCACGTGTCCGACCTGGCGGCGCGCCTGTGCGACGGCGCGATGTCGCCGCTCCTCCTCAGCCTGGTGAAGACGCAACGCTTCTCGAAGGTCGAGCTGGCGCGCTTCCGTGCGCTGCTCGACGGCGCCGCGAAGAGCCCGAAGAAGTAGCGCCCCATGTTCACCTGGCTGGTCTTCAACACGCTGTGCGCCTTGCCGCTGTGCGTACTCGCCCTGCTCGTGCGACGCCTGCCGCGCGTCTCGCCTGCGTTCGAGCACGTGCTGTGGCTGCTCGTGCTCGTGCGCCTCGTGCTGCCGCCGTTCTCGTTCTCCTCCGCGGCCGCGAGCACTGCGAGCTCCCCCGCGATCGTGTCCTCCGGCCCGCCCGGCCCCGGCGACGAGCTCGTCGCCGCCACGACGCGCCTCTTCGGCCCGAACTGGTCGAGCTGGAGCTCCCAGGTGCTGCTCGGGGTCTTCCTGGTCGTGCTCCTCCTCGTGGTCGTGCGCGAACTGCTGCGTGCGCGCGCCGTGGAGCGCCACGTGGGCCGAGCCGCGCAGGCCGAGGTCGAGCTCGAGCGCCACGTGCGCCGCCTGGCCGGCCGTCTCGGCCTGGCCGCTCCGCGCGTGCGTGTCTCGTCCGAAGTCAGCGGTCCGTTCCTGTGGAGCCTGCGGCGTCCCGTGCTCGTCCTGCCCGCGTCGGACAGCCTGCCCGCGCCCACGGTCCTGGCCCACGAGCTCGCGCACCTGCGTCGTCGCGACCACTGGACGGCCTGGCTCGAGCTCCTCGTACAAGGACTCCACTTCTGGAATCCGCTCTTCTGGCTCGCGCGCCGCCAGCTCCACCGCGCCGCCGAGCTGGCCTGCGACCGATGGGTGGTGGAGCGCTTTCCCGCCGAGCGCCTGGCCTTCGCCGAGGCCTTGGTCGACACCGCCGAACGGGCCTCGCTGGGTGGTTTCGTGCCGCGCGCTGCCCGGGCGATCGGCATGGATCGGCGCGACTTCGAGGAGCGGCTCGTGCGCATCCTGCGCGGTCAGAGCGGCGTCCGCGGAGGGCGCGCGCTCTTCGCCGCCGGCTTCCTGTGCGCGGGTCTGACCTGGCCGGGCTGGCTCGCGCCCACACTGGCGGATTTCGCGCGCGCGCTGCCCGAGCTGCCGGCCGGCAACGACCACGAGCACTGGCGGCGGACGCTGGCCGCGGCCGAGGAGCGACTGCGCAGCGATCCGAGCGACGGTGCGGCCGAGATGCGGCGCGGCATCGCGCTGCTCGGACTCGGGCGCGCCTCCGAGAGCCTGGCGGCGTTCCAGCGCCAGGAGGAACTCGGCTTCCAGCCGGCCAAGGCGCTCTACAACCAGGCCTGCGCGCTGGTGCGCCTCGGCGAGCACGATGCTGCGCTCGTCTGTCTTGCCCATGCCGCCGATCTCGGCCTGGACGTGGCGAGCTTCGTTGCATCGGACCCGGACCTGGTCGCGCTGCGCGGGCACCCGGACCTTCCGGTCGCACGCTGACTCGCCGGGCTACGACGAGCGCGCCGGCGCTCCGCAGCAGCTGCCCTCGTCGGCGTGCGCGTGCTCTCCGTGCCCGTGCTCGTCGTGATCGTGATCGTGCGCTCCCACGCCGCCGTGGGGCGAGATCACCTGTCCGACGAAGCGGCGCGTTCCCTGGCGCAGGATCGAGACCACGAAGAGCGCGAGCAGGGTCAGCGCGCTGCCGAGCTCGAGCCAATCGCCGCCGTGCGCGTGCACGTGCTGGGGCAGGACCCCGGCGCCGCCGGAGATCAGCGCGTTCGCGCTCCAGCCGAGCGCCGTCGTGACGAGCGCCGTCGTGAGCGCGAAGAACACCGCCGTCCTCTTGGAGTGCAGGCGCGCGAGCACGCCGAAGGTCGTCACGTTCGTGGCCGGGCCCGTGAGCAGGAAGGCGATGGCCGCGCCGGGCGAGACGCCCTTCGCGATCAGGACCGCCGCGAGCGGCGTCGAGCCCGAGGCGCACACATAGAGCGGCATCCCGATCAGCGCGAAGAGCGGCACCTCGAGCGCGCGCGGCACGCCGGCCAGCGCCTCGGCCGAGAGCCACGGCCCGAGCAGCGCAGCGAGCCCGAGGCCGACGAGGATCCAGGGTGCGGTCGAATCGACCATGTCGCCGAGGCCGTAGCGCAGGCCGCTCGCGAGGCGCGTCGTGAACGGCGCCTTGAGGCCGGGCGCCGCGCGCTCGTGCAGGTGCTCCGCGACCGGCGCGCTCGCGCCTACCGTCAAGCCGACGACCAGGGCCAGCGCCGCCGCCGCCGCCGCGCGCAGGAGCGTGATCTCGAAGCCGAGCAAGCTGGCCGAGAGGAAGAGCGCCGTGATACCGAGCTCCGGCGCCGCCACCAGGAACGAGAGCGCCGCGCGCGTCGGCACGCCCTGGAGCACGAGGTTTCGGTACAGCGGGATCACGCCGCACGAGCACACGGGCATCGGCAATCCGACCAGCGTGCCGCGCAAGGACTGCGCGAAGGCACTGCCCTTGCCGAGCAGCTTGGCGAGGTCGATCTCCAGCGCGTGCAAGAGCGCCACCGCGCCGTAGGCCGCGAGCAGGGCCGGCGCGCTCTGCAGTGCGAGCTCGAGGAAGAGCTGCCCGCCGCCGCGCGCGTGCCCGTCGCCTCCGACGAAGGCCTCGAGCGTGAGCACGAGCGCGAGCCCGGAGAGCCCGCCGAGTCCCGAGGCCAGGGCCGTCCTGGACGGCGAGCCCTCGCTCGCTCGCGGCGCGCTCGGTGGATGGAGCAGGATCACGTGCAAGAGCGAGCCCGCGATCAGCGCCTGGAGCAGCGCGAACCACGCGTGCGAGGCGCCGTCCACGATGGGCTGCTCGAAAAGGAACCCGACCACGCTGAACACCGCCAGCGTCCCGAGCAAGAGCCCTGCCACGCGCTTGCCGTAGGCCGGCCGCGCGAGCCACCAGATCCCGAGCCCATCCGACACGCGATGCAGCACGACCGCCAGCGCCAGCGCGTCGAGTGCGTCGCTCGAACCCGCGCGCAGCGCGACGCCGTCGAGCAGCGCGTGCAGCGCGATCCCGGCCAGCGCGAGCGGCAGCGTGATGCGGCTGCCCATCCGCCCCGCCAAGAGCCGCGACCCGCACAGGAGCCCCGGCCCTAGCAACCCGAGCAAGAGCACCGGCGCCGCCCACCAGCCCCCGAGCGCGAAGCACTGCGGCAGGATGTGCGCGCTCACCAACCCCCCGACCGCCACCAGCGCGAATGCATCCAACCCCGCGAGCGTCCAGCGACCGCGCGTGCGCTCGAACACGATCGGCCCGACGACGAGCGCGGCCAGGCTGGCGAGGAGAGCGGGGTTCATGGAGGGCGGCGTGGCCAGCGCCGCAGGGCGAAGATCATAGGAGCGCGGAGAGCCAGCCGCGATCAGGCTTTCCCGCGACGACGACTCTCACCGTTCCCGCGAACTCTGGAGCCCGACCGCGCATTGGAACGCTCGGGATGCAGCGCTAGGCGAAACTCTAGACTAGGGTGGCACGATCGTGACCGTCTACCTCGAGTTGACGCGCGAGTTCAACGCCGGAGCTCTGCGCGCGGTGATCTGCAGCGGGCAGGCGGCCGTGCTGCACCGGCTCGCGATCGCGAGCAAGGACGGCGACTGGATCCTGCGCGAGGAACCTGCTGCGCTCGATCACATCCGGGGCGTGCTCGCGCGGCGCGGCGCCCGCTACCGCTTTGGTGCGCCGTTGGACGCGCGCTGGATGGCGGGGGGATGGAGCGCGCACCTCGAGTTCCGGCAAGCGGGGCTGCGCGTGCGAACGGACTTCTTCACTCGGCCTCCGCGCGTCGCTCCGGACGAGCTCGAGCGCATGTGGCGCGAGCAGGAAGGACGCGATCCGCCCTTCACCGATGCACGCATCCTGGCAGAGATGAAGAAGACGGATCGGGAGAAGGACTATCCCTTCATCGGGGAGCTGGCGCGCCGCATGCAGGACCCTCGCGATCGCGTGCTGTACGCGCGCAGCGCGGGCGACCTGATCGAGCTCGCTCGCCGCAGTCCTGCGCTGGTGCGAGGGCTCCTCGCAGAGCGGCCGCTCCTCGCGCGCATCGGCGCCGGACGCCGCGCACTGGCCGAGGCGATCCAGCTCGAGATGCTCGACCTGATGGAGCAGAACGAGAGCCGCCTGGCGGCCTACCGCGAGGCTTCCTCCGCCTGGGCCGAGCTCTGGCCGGCGCTCGCGCGCGAGCTCGATGGCCTGCCCCTCCCCGAGGCACATGCGCGCATGACGGCGCGCGCCGAGGACGTCTTGCCGCGCGAGGTGCGCACTTGAGCGAGCGCTTCCTGAGTGAGGAGGATCTCGACCTGGCCGACTTGACCTGGGAGGAGCTCCTCGCCTGGTGGGACCTATGGCTGCGCCAGGCGCAGTGCACGAACGAGCTCGACGAACACCTCTATTCGCACGGCGTCTTCCGCGTGGAGCCGGGCTGGGTGCTCACCCCGGAGGGCGTGAAGTCCGTGGATGGGGGTTGATCCAGTTGGAGCCATCACCGGCCGACAATGGCCGTAGGCTGGATCGCGTGCACGTCCTTCCTTTCTTCCTCTTCGCGCTTTTCGCGGGGTTCCACGCAAACGGGCCGACCGTCGCACCCGCACCGCTCGTGATTCGCTGCACGCCCGCGACGATCGAGGTGATCCAGCAGGGGGGCCGCAAGGGCACGCCTGAGAGGATCAAGAACCCGATCGCCGAGGCGCTGGTCAAGGCCGAGCCGGGCACGACCATCTGGCTCGAGCCGGGCGACTATCCGCCCTTCACGATCGGCTTCCAGTCGCACTCGCCCGCCAACGCGGCCATCGCCGGCGGCCAGCCGGGCAACCCGATCGTCGTGGCGGGCTCGGCACCGGGCGTGCGGATCGTCGGATCGGAGGGCGACACGATCGCGATCGACCAGCGCGTGCCGAACGGCTGGATCACCTTCAAGAACCTCACCATCGTGCCGGGCCAGCGCGCGGGCGTGATGTTCTACCAGCGCGGCGACGGGCGGCTGCACCAGGGCTACACCTTCGAGGACTGCCACATCCTCGGCGACTACGACACCACGACGGGCGAGGGCAAGCGCGCGAAGTGGGGCGTGTGGGGCCAGAACCTGGCAGACTTCCGCTTCGCCGGCGTCGACGCGCCCGCGCGCATCGAGAACATCAGCGAGGAGCACGCCTTCTACCTGCAGAACGTGCAAGGCGCCGTCACGATCGAGAACGTGCACGCCCGGGACCTCGGCCGCACGTTCTGCCAGTTCACCGCGCGCACCGACGGCCGGCCCGGTCGCGGCGACGTGATCGTGAAGAATTGCGTGGTCGAGGACGCGTGCATCGCCAAGGCCGACGGCTTCAAGGGCGGCTCGGCCTTCACGATCTGCGGGCGCATGCAGGGCGCGTTCCTGTTCGAGGGGAACGTCTACAAGGCCGGCTTCCGCCCGGAGCGCCTGCGCTTCACGCTGTCCGGCAAGCCCTACGGCACGGGCGCCTTCACGGCGTGGGAGGAGAGCATGGCCGGCCCGACCGCCGCGCTCGTGCTGCGCGACAACGACTTCTCCTTCGCGCCGGGCTGCGGCGATCGGCCGGTGGTCTCGATCGGCGGTTGCACGCGCGTCCTCGTCGTGGGCGAGAATCGCTTCGTATCCGGCGGCGAGCAGCAGGCGCTCGCGCTCGATCCCGTCAACCAGCAGGGCAAGCCGATGAGCTCGCCCAACGGTTCGATCTACCTCGCTCCTGCCACGAAGGTCGGGGGCGAGCTCTCGTGGCTCGGCAAGAAGCCGAGCGAGGAGCAGCTCGCCAAGCTGCAGAAGCTGCCCGCAACCGAGGAGCCTCCGGCCGGAGGAGGCGCGGGCACGAGCGGAGGCCGATGACCTCCACGCCTCCGACGCTCGCGTCTCTGAGTCCCTCACTTGCGCCCGAGACGCGCCGCGACCCAGGCACACGCGCCGCCCACGAGGCAGGCGATCACCAGCGCGACCAGGCCAACACGGTGTGAACCGAACACGTCGTGCGCGGCGCCCATCGCGAGCGGTGCACCCGCGCGACCGATCAGGGACCAGAGACCCAGCACTCCGTTGACGCGCGCGAAACACGGAACAGGGAAGAGCTCGAGCGTCCAGGTCGTGCGCGCGAGCGTCAGGCTGCCGGAGACCATCGCCATGACGAAGACGCACGCGAGCACGACCGCGCGCGAGGGCTCGAGCGCGAGCACGCCGACAACAACGGCGAACGGCAGGAAGAGGACGACGCTCCAGAAGCCGAGGGAGTAACGCGGCCGCAGCCAGGTGAAGAGCGGGCGCCCGAAGACCTGCCCGATGCCGGTCAGGCTCACGGCCGCGGCGGCGAAGGACGCGTCGAAGCCCTGCTCCACCAAGATAGGCAGGAGGTAGACGCCGAGCGCGGTCCCGGCGACCTGGGCGAGCGCGAAGGCGACCGCGCACAGGTACAGACCGAGGCGCGAGAACTCCACGGACGCGCCCGCCGGCACGCGCTCGCGGGACGCGCCGTGCGCGCTCCTCCCCGGGACTCCCCGCAGGACGAGCGCGTGCAGCGGGATCGTGATCGCGCCCAGCACGACTGCGAGGACCCGCAGCGCCGCGCGCCAGCCGTGCGCGTCGACCAGCCACTGCGTCAACGGCACGAACACCGTGTTGGCGAGACCGGCCACGATGGTCAGGAAGAGCAGCGCCACGTCCGTGCGCCGCCCGCGCCCGAGGAAGCCGATCACGGCCGCGAAGGCGGCCTCGTACAGCACGCTCGCGAGCGGGAAGCCGAACGCCAGGAAGAGCGCGAAGAAGGCCAGCGGATGCTCGACCTCCGACCAGGCAAAGACGAGCACGACCCCCGCGCACGATCCGAGCGTCATCAGGCCGCGCGGCCCGTGACGCTCGAGCCAGCGCCCGACCGGCAAGGCCAGGAAGGCCGAGACGAACAGCGCCAGGCTGAACGCGCCTCCCAGCATCCCCTGCGACCAGCCGAGCTCGGCCTGCATCGGCGGCACGAGCACGCCGAAGGTGTAGTAGAGGATGCCCCACGAGACGATCTCGGTCAGCGCGAGCGTGCCGACGACCGTGCGCCAGCGCGCGGGAGCGGTGGGGGGAGAGTCCACGAGGGCGGAACGAGCTCACCATCATGCCGTGCGCGGTCGCTGCGTCGCCATCCTCGCGGGGGCGGTGAACGCCGCGCGCGGCTATGCTCTCGCCGCGCGATGAACACCGCTCAGGACGTCCTGCAGACGATGATCACCCCGGCCGTCCTGATCTCGGCCACAGGCACACTGATCATGTCGACCTCCAACCGCACGGCCAAGGTGGCCGAGCGTGTGCGCGAGCTGGCCGCGGTGGCGCGCGAGGAAGCGGCGCGCCCGCGGGACTTCGTCGCGCGCCAGCTCGAGCTCCTGGCTCGACGCCTGCTGCTCCTGCGCTCGGCCCTCCAAGCCCTGTACGCCTCCATGGCGCTCTACGTGGCGGCCAGCCTCGTGATCGGGTGCAGCAACATGGTCGATTGGATGGAGGGCTGGGGCGCGGTGGCGTTCGGTCTGCTCGGCGCGACCGTCATGCTGCTCGCCTGCTTCCAGCTCGTGCGCGAGTCGCGCCTGGCCACGCGTTCCTCGCTGGACGAGGTCGAGCACCTTCGGCGCGAGCTGTCGGGCTGACTCGACCGGCTAGACCGGACCGGAATCCGCCGCGCTCCCGAGCACGGCTCGCTCCAGCGCCTCGAGCCCGGCGATGCGTTCGCCATCCAGCAGCACGAGCGGCATCGTGCGCGCTCCGAAGACCTCCTGCAGTCTGCGCAGCTCGTCCTTCTTCCCGTCGAGCACGACCTCGCGGTAGGCGATGCCGTGCCGTTCGAGCAGCTCCTTCGCCCGCCGGCAGAACGAGCAGCTCGACCATGTGTAGACGATGGCACGCACCGTCAGCGCCGCAGGGACTCGAGCACGGGCGCGTCGCTCGCCTGCACGCGCTCGAAGTCGGCGCGCGAGGCGAGTCCGCGCCACCCGAGTGCGATGAGGATCTGTGCGCACAAGCCGCCGAGGGTGTTGCCGGGGCCGGGGAGGACGAGGCGCTCGGGGGCGTACTCGAGCGTGGCGACGCGCACGCTGGCGGTGAAGTCGTAGGGGGTGTCGACCTGGGCGCCGAGGGTGTAGGCGCGCAGCGTGTCCACGTCGGTCGAGTGCGGCGAGAAGCTCCGGCCGCGGCCGTCGACGAGCGCGATCTGCGGTGCGCGGAAGTCGAGACGCGCGAGCTGCTCTCGCGCGCGCGCCGCGACCGAGCTCGCGAGCGGAGTGTGGTAGGGGCCATGCTGGGCGAGACGGAACGGGTAACTCGTCGTGCCGAGCTTGACGGGCGGCAGCTCCGCGAGGCAGCGGCTCACGCCGGCGGGCGTGCCGGCGAGGACCGTGTAGCCGCCGAGCTGGATGGAGGGGAACACCTCGCCCGGGGCGCTCGCCAGCAAGCGCTCGACCGCGGCCTCGGCCGCGCGCGAGCGGCGCCAGTCCTCGCCGACCAGCGGGTAGATCACCTGGCCGCCGGGCTCGCCCTGCTCCTGCAGGAGCGCCATCTCCTGCACCAGGCGAAAGCCGTCCTCGAAGGAGAGCGCGCCCGCCACGGCGAGCGCCGTGTACCAGCCGAGCGAGTTGCCAGCCGCGCACACGACCTGCTCGCGCGCCAGCACGTCGCGCGCGTCGAGCATCGTGCAGACGTAGATGAGCGCCGCCGCGTTCGCCGGCCGCAGGTGCCGCGCGGGCTCGAAGCGCGCAGAACCGTCCAGCGCGAGCAGGGGCTCGAGCTCGTACTCGCTCCGCAGGGCTTCCGCGGCATGCACGAGCGGGTCGCCGGCAGGCAGCGAGCGCAAGCTCTTCTCGGTGTAGGAACCGCGCCCCGGACACAGCAAGACGACGCGCGCCATCGGAAAAGTGTGCGCGAGCCTATCAAGCGAGAGCCGGGGCCTGACGGAGCCCTGCGGTCCGGTCTCCTGGTCCAATGAGGACGAACGTCTTTGCTCCTTGCCTTCCGGGGGGATCGGTGACAAGATTGCAACGTCCTAAGTTTCTTCGGGGGGTTTCCGGCATCCGAGGGGTCGGCGTCGGGAGCACCGGAGGGACCGCAGGTCCCCGACCTCGCGCCCCGAAGCGGCCTAGGGCCTCTCAAAAAACGCGACCTCGGAGGCCCGTCCCATGCGTCGGCGGCGCGGCCTCGGGGCAGGTCAACCGATCACAGGAGTCCGGAATGAAGTCCCTCTCGGCGACGTGGTGCAAGTCCGCCTTGCGCCTCGGCGCCCGTCCCCTCGCTCTCTCGTTGTTCAGCCTCCCCGTCGTCGCGCAGGCTCCGCCGGTGGCGGCCTTCACGACGGATCCCAGTCCAGCCGAAGGCGGCGATTCTTTGACGGTGCAGTTCGTCGACCAGTCCACCGGTTCGATCACGAGCTGGGCCTGGGACTTGGGTGACCTGACGAGCTCGAACGAGCAGAACCCCGTGCACACCTACGGGCTCGGAACCTTCGACGTGACCCTGACTGTCACCGGGCCCGGCGGCTCGAACGCCTTCACGCTGATCCATGCCGTGGACGTGGTGGAGACGCTCTTCGGCTTCATCGGCGCACCGCCTCCGCTTTCCACGCTGGCCGTCCCACTGCCCGACGACCTCGGGAGCTTCGTCAAAGACTTCGACGCCACCGTGCGCCTCGGCAAGGCGCTCTTCTGGGACGTCCAGCTCGGCAGCGACGGGCTGACGGCCTGTGCGACGTGTCACTACCACGCGGGCGTGGACAACCGGGTCGTGAACACGCTCCACCCGGGCGCGGACGGTGTCTTCGCCAGCATGAACTCCGGTCGAGGCGGCGGCCCCAACTACCGCCTGCGCGCCGAGGATTTCCCCTTCCACAAGTTCGCGGATCCGCTCGTGGGCGACACCCTGATCGCCACGAACGACGACCGTCGCGGCACGACGGGCGTGTCCAAGCGGGCTTTCTCGGCGATCGACCCCGACAGCGCCGTCGATCTCGGGGTCGACCAGGCGGATCCCACCTTCCAGGTCGGCGGGATCGATGCCCTGCAGGCGACCGGCCGCGATGTGCCCACGGTCATCGGCGCGATCTTCCTCTTGCGCAACTTCTGGAACGGCCGTGCGAACCACTTCTTCAACGGCCGCAACATCTGGGGCGAGCAGGACCCCACGAACCCGACCGTCCTGCACATGGAGCTGGACGGGAGCCTCTCCGAGGTCTCGATCCTCTTGAACAACGCCGCGACCGCCAGTCAGGCCGTGGGTCCGCCTCTCTCGGACGTCGAGATGTCCTGGGGCAACAGGAACTGGCTGGACGTCGGCAAGAAGATGGTCCCCCGGACCCCGCTCGCGAACCAGTTCGTCGACCCGAGCGACAGCCAGCTCGGCGGACTCGCGAACATGGCCGGTCCCGGCCTCGACCCGCTGCTCTCCTATGCCGACCTGATCCAGGCGGCTTTCCTGGAGGAATGGTGGGCTTCGAGCGAGCTCACCGATGGATTCACGCACATGGAGGCGAACTTCTCGCTCTTCTTCGGGCTCGCCATCCTGGCCTACGAGTCGACCCTCGTCCCCGACCAGGCGCCCTACGACGCCTTCGCGGCGGGGGACCCGTTCGCGCTCTCCGAGGAGGAGAAGCGGGGTCTCGGGATCTTCCTCGGCAAGGGCAAGTGCTCCGACTGCCACGCGACGCCGCTGTTCGCCGGCAACGTGACGACGGAGGTCCTGGCCCACTCGGACCCCAACGAGGGCGAGGGCATTCTCGAACGCATGGACATGGGAATCGCGTTCGCCGCCAGCGGGCTGACGCTCTCGACCAACCCGGGACCGGGCGAGCTCCCGCTCACCTTCAACCCCTACCGACGTGCCGTGAACCTCGTGAGGAACGGCGTGATCATCGCGAGCGGGCGCACTCCCCTCGGGTCCCAGTGCCCGCCCGCGGGCGAGATCGTCATCCCGCTCGCCCCAGGCGCAGTGGTGACACCCGAGAGCGAGATGCAGGCCATCCTGCGCCTGCGCCCGGACGGACTGTGTGGCCTCGAGGTCGACATCGAGCTCGAGTGGAACGAGTTCGGGCCCCCGGGCGGTCCGATCGTGGTCGCGTTCGGCAACGGAAACCGTTTCACGCTCATGATGCCTACGGCCAACAACCGGGCGGTCTACGACAACGGCTTCTACAACATCGGTGTACGGCCCAGCGCGGAAGACCTGGGCGTCGGTGACAACGGTCCGTTCGGTCCGCTCTCGCTGACCAAGCGCACCCAGAACGGCGAGGACATCGGCTTCGAATCCACCGGCGTGGGCACGGTCGACCCCTTCCAGCGCATCGCGATCGACGGCGCCTTCAAGACCCCGACGCTGCGCAACATCGAGCTCACCGGCCCTTACTTCCACAACGGTGGGATGGCGACGCTCGAGCAGGTGGTGGAGTTCTACACGCGCGGCACGGATTTCGGCTCCGTGAACAGCCACGACCGCGATCCCGACGTCAGCGGGATCGAGGCCATGACGCAGCAGGACGTGGCCGATCTCGTGGCCTTCCTGAAGTCCCTCACCGACGAGCGCGTGCGCCGGGAACAGGCGCCCTTCGATCACCCCGAGTTGCCGCTCAAGGAGGGTCTCGAGGGCAATCACCTGTCCATCACCGACGACGGCAGCGGGAACGGGATCCCCCGGATCGAGATCATCCCGGCCACCGGCGCCGCCGGCGGTCCGCCGATCCCGACCTTCGAGCGGAGCCTGCGTCTGCCCGAGCTGCGCGGGAAACGGGCGGGTCCGCGATGATGGATGCGCCGGCGCGGGTCAGCGCACCCGCGCCGGACGGAACTCGCGCGCGGCGGCGACGATCTGGTCCTCACCGACCAGCACGGCCGCGGTGGCCGGGCCGAGGGGCACGTAGGAATCGGCCGCGCGCAGCGAGACGAGCTCCGATGCCGCGCCCTGCTCGGCGAGATCCGCCACCAGCGCCTCGGCCACGCCGCCGCCGCTCTGGCGGCACTCGTCGACCACGAGTACGCGCCCGCCGCACGTGCGCGCGTGCGTGCGCACGGCCTCGAAGGGCAGCGGGTTGAGCCAGCGCAGGTCGAGCACGCGCGCCGCGAGGCCGTGCTCGCGCGCGAGCGTGCGCGCGGCACGCAAGGAGAGGCGCAGGCCGTTCGCGTAGCTGACGATCAGGAGGTCCGAGTGCTCCGCGCCGTAGAGCCCGACCTCACCCTGGAGGAGCACGCTCGCGCGCGAGCCGTCCGGCGGCGGGTAGTCGAAGAGCCAGCGGTCGTCCTTTGCCTCGTACAGGTCGCGCTCGTGGTAGAGCGCGATCGGCTCGAGGAACACCACGACCCGCCCAGATGCCCGGGCCATCGCCAGCGCGCCGCGCAGCATGCGCGCCGCATCGTCACCGCGCGCGGGCACGGCGAGCGCGAGCCCGGGGATGTCGCGCAGCGCGCCGATCGAGTTGTCGTTGTGGAAGTGGCCGCCGAAACCCTTCTGGTAGGCGAGGCCGGCGACGCGCACGACCATCGGGTTCGTGAACTGGCCGCTGGAGAAGAACGAGAGCGAGCAGGCCTCGCCGCGCAACTGGTCGAGCGCGTTGTGCAAGTAGGCGAGGTACTGGATCTCGGGGACCGGCAGCACGCCGAGGTGCGCCGCACCCTGCGCGATCCCGAGGATCGAGGTCTCGTCGAGCAGCGTGTCGAAGGCGCGAGCGATGCCGAAGCGCTCCTGCAGGCCTTGCGTCACGCCGTAGACGCCGCCCTTCTTGCCCACGTCTTCGCCGAAGACGATCAGCTCGGGCCGGCGCAGCATCTCGTCGTGCAACGCGGTGTTGACGTGCGCCGCGAGCGTGCGCTTGGCGGGCGAGGTGAGCTTCTCGGGCAGCGTGCCGAAGTGTTTCGCGCGCGCCGCCGCGTCGGCGGGTCGCAGCGCCTCGGCCAGGATCGCAGCCTCGTCGTAGGGTGCGAGCGGCGCCATGACTTCCGCGCGCGTGGTGAGCTTCGGACGGCGCGCAGCCTCCTGGCCGGCCGCGGCCACGCGCTCGCGCGTCTCGCGCACGAGTCCGAGCAGCGTCGCGGGCGCCGCCGCGCCCGTGTCGACCAGGCGCCGCGCGGCTCGCAAGAGCGGATCGGTGGCCTCGATGGCCTCGATCTCGGAGAGCGTCCGGTAGGTGGTCTCGACGTCGCTCCCGGCGTGGCCCCACAGGCGCACCGTGACGAGCCGCAGGAAGGTCGGCGTCTTCGTGCGCCGGCAGTGCTCGATCGCAGCCGTGCATGCGTCCCACACCTCGTCCAGCTCACCGTCTTGTCCCGGAGCAGGGGCCTCGAAATAGGCGAGCTGCGGCAGGCCGCCGAAGCTCTCGCGGATCCAGTCCGCCGGCGTCTCGACCGAGATGCCGATGCCGTTGTCCTCGCACACCCACAGGATCGGCATCGACTGGCCGCGCTTCTTCGCGTAGCGCGAGGCATGGATGGCCGAGAGCGCGGTGGCGTGATTGGCCGAAGCGTCGCCGAAGGAGCAGCACACGAGCGCGTCGCCCGGTAGCCCGTTCTCTACGCGTAGCCGCCGCGCGAGCGAGAGCGCGAAGGCGCAGCCCATGGCTTTCGGGAGCTGCGAGGCGATGGTCGAGGTCTGCGGGGGCACCCACAGCGCCTTCGAACCCCACACCTTGTGCCGCCCGCGCGCGATCGGGTCGTCCTTGGAGGCGCAGAACGAGAGCAAGGTGTCGAAGAGCGGCGTCGAGCCCGGGAGCTGCCGCGCGCGCGCCATCATCAGGCCGCCCGAGCGATAGTGCAGGAAGCACGGATCGGTGAGCCTGAGCTGCGCCCCGAGCACCGCGTTCAGCTCGTGCCCCGCGCTCGAGATCGTGTAGAAGCTCTGGTTCGTCTTCTTGAGCTCGCGCGAGCCGACGTCGAGCGCGCGCGACAGCACCATGTCCTCGAACAGTTCGCGCGCCTTGCGCGCGCCGAGACCCGAGCCCGGCCGTAGCGGCTCGTCCGGCCCCAGCTTGCGCGCCGCCGGCCGCGCGCTCTCCAGGTACGCATCCAGGTTCTGCTCGACGATCTCGACGCGGGTCTTCTGCGTGCTCATCGGGCGGCGAGATTGGCCGCACAGGCTACCAGGAGAGGGCGCGGGCGAGAGTCGGAGGGCGTGCAACCGACGGCGGCGGGCGAGCGCTCCTCATCCTCCGTTTCGATCGGGAAGATCGCCGAGGGTTCCCGGCCGGCCCACGGCGCTGCCAGCGAGGTTGGTCACGTCCCCGCAAGTCCGCCCAGCGCGACCGGGCTAGTATTGCGGCGTGAGCGGGCTCCGCGCCGTGCGGATGATGGTCCGCGGCGAGCTCGAGGCGCCGCCGGCGCTGCGGCGTTTCGGCAGCGGCTGGATCAGCGGGGTGCTCGGCCTCGTGCTCGGGCTCGCGGGCCTCGGCCTCGTCGTGGCGCTGCGCGTGCCGGGCGTGTTCGCGATGCCCGAGACCCGGAGCCTCTACCAGGATCCCGCCTTCCGGATCGGCCTGCAGACCTTGCTGCTGATCGCGTTCGCGCTGGCGACGCTGAGCCTCACGCTGCGGTCGGAGAAGATCCTCGGCACGTGCGGCGTCGCGGCGGCGATCCTGGCCGTGCTGCTCGGCGGATCGGACGCGACGGCGGTCGCGCCCGACGTGACGCCGCTCTACCTGGGGCTCGACTTCTTCGTCTTGCGGATCCTGTTCACTGGGCTGCTGTTCATCCCGCTGGAGCGGCTCTTCGCGCAGCACCGCGCGCAGCCCGTCTTCCGCGCCGAGTGGCGCGAGGACCTGTTCTACTTCCTCGTGAGCAGCCTGCTCGTGCAGGTCCTCACGTACCTCACGTTCGTGCCCGCGCGGAGCATCCTGGCGGTGGCTCCGCTGACGGCCCTGCGCGCGTGGGTAGGTGCCTTGCCGGTCGCCGTGCAGTTCGTGGCGATCATGTTCCTCACGGACCTCGTGCAGTACTGGCTGCACCGCGCGTTCCATCGCGTGCCGTGGCTGTGGAGGTTCCACACCGTGCACCATTCGGCCCGCAGCCTGGACTGGATGGCCGGCGCGCGGATGCACGTGCTCGAGATCCTCGTGCTGCGCGCGACGACCGTACTACCGATGTTCGTCCTCGGCTTCAGCCCCGAGGCCATGAACGCGTACATCTTCGTGGTCTACCTCTACGCGACGTTCGTGCACGCCAACCTGCGCTGGCGCTTCGGAGCGCTGGAGGCCGTGCTCGTGACCCCGCGGTTCCACCACTGGCACCACGGCGTCGAGAGGGAGGCCGTCGACGTCAACTTCGCGGTCCATTTCCCGCTGCTCGACCGGCTGTTCGGCACGCATCACCTGCCCGGGGATCGATGGCCGGATGGCTACGGCGTGCAAGGCCATCCCGTGCCGCTGGGCTACGTCGCGCAGCTCAGGTACCCGTTCCGGCGGGCGCGTGCTGCAGGCGGCGGAGTCGGTGCCTGACGGGTCCGCCGTGGACCCCGATTCATCCGGCGGTCACGGAGCCCGCCCAGGCCGGGCTGCTCGGCCGTCACGCTTGATGCCGAACAGGTCCGCGGCGCAGGATGCAGGGACCGTGTCGGGCCTCTTCGCCAAGGATCTCTATCGCCGGCTCGACCGGGTGCTCAGCGACGTGCACCGGCGCGTGCGCGGGCAGGAGTTCCTGCAGGAGTCGCTGTACGTGCTCTTCGACAAGCACGGACGCGAGCTCTCGGCCGCGGGCGCGCAGCTCTTCGCGCACGACGGCCGCGTGCTCGAGAGCATCGCGCGCGTCGGGCGGCTCGAGGACGTCGGCTCGGCGCCGCTCGCGCTAGCCGACTTCCACGCGCACTTCGACCCCAGCGGGGAGCGCGTGCGCCTGGTCGCGGGCGGCGCGGACGCCGCGCAGCCGCTGGCGTTCTTCGAGGTCGCGCACGGCGCGCGGCCGTTCGTGTTCCTGTTCCATTTCGAGCCCGACTGGGAGCGCGGCGCGGCCGAGCTCTTGCTCAACACCGCCTGCTCGATCCTGTCGGTCAAGCTGGCCGAGGAGCGGCTCGGCGCGGCGCTGCGCGAGGCGGCCGAGATCCAGCGGAGCCTGCTGCCGGCCGCGCCGCCGGAGTTCCCGGGCTTCGACATCGCCGCGCAGAGCCAGCCGGCCGAGGAGGTGGGCGGCGACTGGTTCGACTACCTGCCGCTCGGCGAGGGTTCGCTCGGCATCTCGATCGGCGACGCCAGCGGCCACGGCCTGCCGGCGGCGCTGATGGCGCGCGACGTCGTGGTCGGCCTGCGCATGGGCATCGAGCAGGAGCTCAAGGCCGCGCACGCGCTCGCCAAGCTCAACCGCGTGCTGCACGCGAGCACGCTGTCCTCGTGCTTCGCGTCGCTCCTCTACGGCGAGCTCGAGGAGAACGGCAGCTTCTTCTATTACAACGCGGGGCACGACGCGCCGCTCCTCGTCACCGACGCGGGCTGCACGCCCCTGCGCACGGGCGGCACCGTGCTCGGCCCCCTGCCCGACGCGCGCTTCCGGCGCCACTTCGCGCACCTCGACCACGGCGCGCTGCTCGCGCTCTACACCGACGGCATGATCGAGCGCCGCTCGCGCGCGGGCGAACTCTTCGGCCTCGAGCGTTTGCAGGCCGTTCTGCACGGCGGGCGCGATCTGTCGGCGGCGAGCCTGGTCGCGCGTTCCTTCGTCGAGCTCGAACGCTTCGGCGGCACCGGACCCGCCACCGACGACCAGACGCTGCTCGTGGTCAAGCGGCACCGCTGACGGCCTGGCTAGGCCGGCGGAGCGCGGCCCCGAGACGGGCGGTCGACCCGCCGATCGAGGCCGCGGCCCCTGCGAGGGTTCAGCGGGGCGCCGAGCTCGCCCGGTCCCGGCCTGCTGGGCCCGGAGCCGGCCCGGATCCTGGAGTCCCGCCCGGCAAAGGAACCTGGTGGTAGGATGGCCGCTCCTACTCGGGAGGGGATCACGATGAATCTCGACCGTCCTATCGAGCTCATCATCAAGGACAAGGGAGACTGGGTCCACACGATCGCCGCGGAGGCCACGGTCTACGAGGCGCTCGTGGTCATGGCCGACAAGGAGATCGGGGCCCTGGTCGTCATGGACGGGGAGGAGTTCGTCGGGGTCTTCTCCGAACGGGACTATGCGCGCAAGGTGGTCCTCGCGGGACGCTCCTCGAAAGAGATGAAGGTCTGCGAGATCATGTCCAGCAAGGTCCACACCGTTGGGCTGCGGAGCACGGTCGACGAGTGCATGCAGCACATGACGGACAAGCGCTGCCGCCACCTCCCGGTCGTGGAAGGCGGGAGGGTCGTCGGGATCGTCTCGATCGGCGACCTCGTGCACTGGATCATCCAGACTCAGGACCGCGCGATCCACGAGCTCGAGGACTACATCACGGGCGAATACCCCCATTGATGACCGTGGCACAGGCCACCTTCTACTACCTGGCGGCCGCCAGCGTCGGGAGTGCGTTCCTGGCCGTGACGCGGAAGAATCCCGTCCACAGCATGCTCTGGGTGCTGGCCCTCTTCCTGCACGTCGCGGGCATCTTCCTCCTGCTCGGCGCCGAGTTCCTGGCCGCGGTGCAGGTGGTCGTGTATGCGGGCGCCATCCTGGTTTTCTATCTCTTCGTCCTGATGCTGCTCGACCTGCCGGGCGAGGTGGCGCGACCGCGGTTCGGCAAGCACTGGCCGCTGGCCGTTCTCGCCGGGCTCTCCTTTGCGGCCCTGGCCTGGGTCGCCCGGGTCGGAGCCGGGCCGGCAGCGGCCGGAGCGCGAGCGGGGGAGGACGATCCGGCCCGGGGAAACCTCGCGGAGATGGGCGCGCAGCTCTTCGGGCCGTTCGCGCTGCCCTTCGAGATCGCCTCGCTGGTACTCCTGGCCGCCATCATCGGCGCCGTGGTCGTCGCCAGGCGGAGGTCGGCCGGGACATGATCGCGCCGCTGGGTGCGGTTCTCGGATTGAGCGCCGTCCTCTTCGGGATCGGGGTCTTCGGCTTCCTGGCCCGGCGCAACATCATCCTGATGCTCGTCTCGGTGGAGGTCATGCTCAAT
>Ga0247727_10003234_pt1 | contig 36286 bp, 33 predicted proteins | sample WisWelCaveWW1625_FD_202498 | JGI IMG/M metagenome (GOLD analysis project Ga0247727, IMG submission 202498) | Biofilm microbial communities from Wishing Well Cave, Virginia, United States - WW16-25 | ecosystem: Environmental > Aquatic > Deep subsurface > Groundwater > Cave microbial mat | place...
TGCTGCTCGTGCGCGAAGCCGGCGGCCTCGTCACCGGTTTTGCGGAGCGCGAAGATTTTTGGAGCACGGGCAACATCCTCGCGAGCAACGGAAAAATTCACGCGCAGATGGAAGCGCTCGTGCGCGCAGCTTTGTGACGAAAGCAAAAACTTTTATGTAAGCGGATTTAACGGATTGAGCGGATAAACCCGTTCAGTATCCGCTTACATAATTCTTTTGGGTAGCGGTTTGTCCGCGTTGCACTATTCGTTTTCACTCTGCATCAATCCAATGATCCCTCAACCCAACGATCCCTCACTCCATCAATCTAACCGCAAACATTCAGCATGAGCTACTCTCCCTATCGCCTTGCGGGCCGCCTGAAAAGTTTTTTGTTCATCACTGCGGTGATCATCGTGCTCGGCTTGCTGTGGTACACGCAGGAAATCGTGAACGGCTTGCGGGCCGAAGCGCGCAGCATTCTGCTGTTCTATGCGCAGCTTTATGCGCGCGCGGCGAATGACGCTGATGACGGCGCGCTCAGCTTCATCTTCGAAGAAATCATCAAGCGCACGGAGTTTCCGATCATCTTGGTCAGCGCCGAGGGCGAGCCGATCGGTTGGAAGGGTATCGAGGTTTCGCAAGACTCGACGAACTCGCCGCGCGCGCGGCAGGAGGTGCGCGAGATTATGGCTCCGATGCAGCGCGAGATTCCTCCGATTCCGTTGACCTATCAAGACGCGGCCACAGGCCAGAGCATTACGCTGAATTATCTCATCTATGGGGATTCGAAACGCATCACGCAATTGCAATGGCTGCCGTATATCGAAATCGGCGTGGTGGGCTTGTTCATTCTCATCGGGTTCGTGGGCTTCAACAGCATTCGGCGCGGCGAGCAGCAGTTCCTTTGGGTGGGGTTGGCAAAGGAAACCGCGCACCAACTCGGCACGCCGATTTCATCATTGCTCGGCTGGCTCGAGTTGTTGCGCGGGCAGATCGGCAACAACGGGAAGCAACAAACAATCGACGAGATGCAACGCGACGTGGAGCGTTTGTCCAAAGTCGCGGCGCGTTTCTCGCAAATCGGCTCGCACACGGATTTGAAGAAACAAGATCTCGGCGCGGTGGTGGAGGAGGTCGCGAAATACTTTCGCAATCGCCTGCCGCAAATGCGCAAAGCGGTTCGCATCGAAGTGAAGGTCAGCGAGATTCCGCTCGTGTCGTTGAATCGCGATTTGTTCGAGTGGGTGTTGGAGAATTTGATTCGCAATGCGGTGGACGCCATCGAAGCGGAAAAGGGCGAGATTGAGATCGAGCTGAAAACTTCAACGGAGCAGCCGCAGCGTGTGATCATCGACGTGCGCGACAACGGCCGCGGCATCGAGCCAGGCGCGCGCAAAAATATTTTTCGGCCCGGTTTCAGCACGAAGAAACGCGGTTGGGGCTTGGGGTTGAGCTTGGCCAAACGCATTGTGGAAGATTATCATCATGGCAAGCTGTTGTTGAAAGAAACGCGCGTGGGCGAGGGCACGACGATGAGGATTGTTTTGTGAAGAAAAGCACGCTCTCGCAACGGCTTGGCCGTTGCATGAAAATTCTCAAGCGCAATGAAATTCATAAAAACCTCGGCCAAGCCGAGGTTGGAACATGTACGATTCGCTTAAAACCTCTCGCTCGCCAACCTCGGCCACACTTCCTGCAAAGAAACGTGCGCGTTGCGGCAGAGCAGAATCGGAACGTCATTCTCGCGCGCGTAGGGATGTGTGATCGTGCCCGCTGATTCTACACTCTGAAAATGGGGCTGCAAATCTTCAGCGTCGATTCCTACCGTAAGCAAGATTTCTTTCGAAGCCTCTCCCGGTCCCCAAAGATAAAAACTGCCGTGAAAGCTGATGACTTGCGGCAGGCCATATTTCTTAGCGTGATATTCCAATGCGCCGGCTTGGCCGTAGTTCGCGGCTAAAATCGCGCACTGCTTTTGTTCTTCCGGCGAGAGGTTGTGATAAACTTTCGCAACGGTCGCGGCTTGATTTTCCCAACCGAGCATGTCCGCATAATCTTGCGGCAGGCGGCGCAGCTTCCCGTCTTCCCAACGCAGCGGCTCGGCCATGCCCATGTGGTTCGCCATGAATGCCGCGTATTTTTCTAGCGCGGCGACGGAGAGCATCGGCACTCCATATGGCACCCCAACGACGTTGAAGAGAATGATACCGCAGATCAGTGCGGGTTTCAGCCACGTGCGCTGCGTGCGCAAAATATATTTCTCAATCGCACAACCGCCGGCCGCGAAGAGCATGGGATACGTGGGCAACAAATAATATGCTTTTCCGCTGAGTGACAACAATAGCGCGAAGCATACGATATAAATCCATCCGACGGCGCGAAACGATTGTCCGGCTTTTGAGAAATAAAAATAGAGCCCGAACATCCAAATAAAGGAAGCGGCGAAAGACATGAGCGCTTGCATGAGAATGAACCCGGCAGGCTCGACGTTGACGAGTTGATTGCGACCGAGCGCTTGCACGTGCTCGATGATGGGCCAGCCGTGCGCATGCTGCCAAATCAAATTGGGCAGAAGCATTGCGAACGCGATTGCCGCCGCGAGCCAGGGCCATTTCGTTTTCAACATGCGCCGCGCCGGGGTGAGCAGCAAGCTCACGAACACTGCAACAACGAGGAGCAGCATCGTGTATTTCGTCAATAAGCCCAACCCTACTGCCACGCCGAACGCAATCCACAGCCGGGGAGATTCTTCTTTCAGAATGCGAATGAAAAGATAAGCGGCCAGCGCCCAAAAAAGTTGATCGAAGCTCACCGGTTGAAACAGGGTGTTCGTGCGCAGAAACGCCGGCGCCATGAGGTATGCGGTCGCGGCCAGCGCTTGCGCGAAACGGCCGCCGCCCAGCTCGCGCGCCATGAGGCCGATCAAGATAACGATCACGCCGCCGCTCAAGGCCGGAAAGAAATGCGCGGTGAAGAATGAATCTCCGAAGAGCAGATGAGAGAGCTTGGCGATGATCGCGATCATCGGCGGGTTTTCCAAATAGCCCCAATCCAAATGCCGGCCCATGGCAAGGTACAAAAACTCGTCGCGATGAAATTCAAATTCAGGATGGGCGAGGAAAGGGAGAAGGAATTTGAGAAGCGCGAGGATTGAAATGATAAGCATAGTCGTTTGCATACCGAAAAAGGGTTGTTTCGTAATCCCTTCCGGGGCTGTCATTCAGAAGGAAACCTTTTACTCGCTGGAGTAACAACTCGTCTGGAGGTTTTGCCCGGTGCTTAAAAAGATTCCTACTGAATGACATGATATGGGGTGTTACAACCTAACCCGCTATTTGTATAACTTTGAAAGTGATCAGTGTTCAGTGACCAATTTACTGCTTACTGGTCATTGCTTCACTCGCACCGCAAGGCTTCCACGGGATTCATGAACGCGGCTTTGAGGGCTTGATAACTCACCGTGAGCAAGGCGAGCAACAGGGCTGCGCCGCCGGCGAGCGCGAACACCTGCCAGCCCAATGCGATGCGATACGCGAAAGTTTGCAGCCACGCGTTCATAAAATAAAACGCCAACGGCGCAGCGACGACGAAAGCAAGGGCGACCAAACGCGCGAAATCTTTGGAGAGCAGCGCGGCGAGATTCATTGCCGAAGCGCCGAGCGCTTTGCGAATGCCGATTTCTTTCGTGCGTTGCGCCGCGGCGAACGAGGCCAAACCGAACAGGCCGAGACAGCCGACGAAGATCGTGAGGCCGGAAAAATATTTGAAGACGGCCGCCAGCTTTTCTTCGCGGCGATAGAGTTGCTCGAAGGCTTCCTCCAAAAAGAAATACTCGAATGGACGATCGGGCGCGACTTCGCGCCATTTGTTTTCGAGCAACGCCAACGTCGCGGTCATGTTCTGCGGCGCGAGGCGCACGACGAAGTTATCGAGATAATACGTTTGCGGCGCAACGAGCAGAACGAGCGGCTCTACTTCGTGGTGCAGCGAGCGAAGATGAAAATCCTTGACCACGCCGATCACTCTGCCCTGACGCGGCTCGCCCGCAGAAACATCGGCCATTTCAAGCTTCTTGCCGATTGCGTCAATCCAACCCAATTTCTTCACGGCCGCTTCGTTGAGAATGAAAGCTCCCTCGGCATCAGTTGCAAACGCTTTGGAAAACTCGCGGCCTTCGACGATCTCCATTCCGAACGTGCGAATGAAATCGTAGTCGCCGAGCAGCGTGGGCGCGTTCCAACTCGCCTCGGGTTCCATGCCTTCGGCGCGAAGCGTGAAATCATAAAAGCCTTGCTGCCAGGGAAAATTCGAGAGCGCCGTGACGCTCAAGACTCCGGGCTGCGCGGAGAGCGTGTTTTTCACGGCTTCGAAATTTTGCTGCACGACGTCATCACGCACGGGAATGATGAGGAGATGCTCTTTATCAAACCCCAAACGATTGCTTTGAATGAATTGCAATTGCTCGTTGATGACGAGCGTCACGATCATCAACGTAATCGCCACGAGAAATTGCGCTACGACGAGCACGGAGCGAACGCGCAACGGCGCGCGTTGGCTCGTGCGCAAAACATTTTTGCCTTGCAGCACTTGAATCGGGCGGAACTTCGCGAGGAACAAAGCGGGATAACTTCCGGCCACGAGACCGACGAGCAACGTGAGACCGAGTAGCGCGAGCGACAGTTTCCAATCATTCCACAAGCTCAACTCAAGTTGTTTGCCCACGAGCGTATTAAAAATGGGAAGAAAAAGCTCGACCAAGGTGAGGGCTAAAACTAATGCAAGCACGGCATAAAACAGCGACTCGCCCCAGAATTGTTTGATCAACTGCAAACGTTCCGCGCCGACGACTTTGCGCAAGCCCACTTCTTTCGCGCGCTGCGCCGAACGCGCGGTGGCGAGGTTCATGAAGTTGATGCACGCGATCAACAGAATGAGCGCCGCGGCCGCGGAGAAAATGTAGACGTAGGTGATTTTACTCGTGGGCGCGATCTCGTTTTCAAGGTCGGAATGAAGATGAATGTCGGTCAACGGCTGCAAGTGCAAAGCGCGTTGCTCTTTCAAATCATCGGGGAAGTGCGTGCGCGCAAATTCCGGCAAGCGTGCGGCGAGTGTTGTTGCAGAAGAGGGCGAGGGCAGCAAAAGGTAAGTATACATCGGCGGCCAATACCAGCCTTTGCGGCCGTTCAATATGCCTGTGCCCATGACGGCATCGACGTGTTCGAGTCGCGCGAGAAAATCGAGTTGCGCGTGCGACCGATTCGGCGGGTTTTGCAAAACCCCGGTGACTTTAAGTGGGATGCGATTTTCAATAGTCACAATTTGGCCAAGCGGATTTTCCTCCCCGAAATATTTTTGAGCGACGGCTTGCGTGAGCACGAGGCCGTCGAGAGCTTGCAATGCCGTTTGCGGATCGCCGTGCAGAAATTGAAAAGAGAAGACCGAGAAGAAAGCCGAATCCGCAAAATAAAAACGCTCTTCTTGAAATTGCTTCAGCACGTCGCGTTTCACGGCAACGCTTCGCGGAAAGAGGCGAACCGCTTGCGCGATTTCCGGAAACGCGGCGCGCAATGCCGGCGCGATGGGCGCGTGCGTATTGGCAAGGCGGCGAATGGCGCTCTCGTTCTTCTCTTCACTGGTGACGCGATAGATGCGCTCGGCATTGACGTGAAAGCGGTCATAACTCAGCTCGTCTTGCACGAAGAGCAGCATCAAAATGCAACACGTCATGCCCACCGCCAGGCCCGCGACGTTGATGAACGAATAACCTTTGTGGCGGAGGAAATTGCGCAGCGCGATTTTGAGGTAGTTTTTGAACATGATTGGCACCGGTTTGCTACGACGAGCATTCTTAACCGCGAATCATCGCTAATAACCGCTAATGTTACTCATTCGCGTAAATTCGCGCGCATTCGCGGTTACTCTTGTGCGGTTGCGGCTCGTCGTTACGGATTCTGAAATTCAATTGACGTGCTTGAACATGAGCGGAATCGTCTTGTCCGTGGGCGCGCCGATTTGAAGAAGCTGCCATTCCTGGTCATACCCTTGAATCATGCGCTGCAAACATTTCGCGCGCTCTTCTGCGGGATCGACGCATTGCTCCCACGCGAAAATTTCCACGCGATAGTGGTAACGTTTTTTCTCGCCATTGATTTTGACTTCGACTTCGATTTGCTGATCGGCTTCGATGGCGGGCAGTTGAATGGAGATCGAGGGCATAAAATTTCTCCTGATGTGAGCTTCAGGTTTGAATTGCTAATCTAGGTGGGAAGGAACGATAACGACGGGGTTAATATCGTGGCCACAAAAAATTGTCATTCAGGAGGAACCTTTTTCAGCGCAAGGCACACTCTCAAGCGCTCAAAAGGATTCCTTCTGAATGACAGGGTAAGGGAGGCGCGGGAGAAACACTAGACCCGCGCGTGCTCCATCAAATTCTCGGTGACCACGTGGCCGTCGAACAAATGCACGATGCGATGGCTGTGCTCGGCGTATGAAGGCGAGTGCGTGACCATCACGATGGTGGTGCCGGTTTCGTTCAAGTCCGTGAGCATCTTCATCACTTCGTCGCCGTGCGCGGAATCGAGGTTACCGGTCGGCTCATCCGCAAGAATGATTTTGGGAGTGCCGATGACCGCGCGCGCCACGGCAACGCGCTGCTGCTGGCCGCCGGAGAGTTGCTGCGGAAAGTGATTGCGGCGGTGCATGATCTGCATTTTCTCCAATGCCGCGTTCACGCGCGTTTTGCGATCCGCAGAAGAGACGCCGAGATAGAGCAACGGCAGTTCGACGTTCTCGAACACGGTCAATTCGTCGATCAAATTGAAGCTTTGAAACACGAAGCCGATGTTGCTCTTGCGCAGATTGGCGCGTTGGCGTTCCGTGTACTTGGAAACTTCGTGGCCGACAAAGTGATATTCGCCGTCGGAGGGATTATCCAGCAAGCCCAAAAGGTTCAGCAAAGTCGATTTGCCGCAGCCCGAAGGGCCCATGATCGCGACGAATTCGCCGGGGTTGATTTCGAGATTGACGTTGTTCAACGCCGTGGTTTCCACTTCTTCGGTGGTATACATCTTTCTCAGATTGTTGGTGCGAATAACGGCCTGGCTCATGACCTGCTCCCTTGTGAAGGATCGTAGCGCAGGCATCTTGCCTGCAGACTGGAAGTCTACGCTACAAGAGTTACTTTTTCAAAATCAGTTTATCGATATCACCAAAGCTGTCGTAGCTCGAGGTAATCACTTTCTCGCCCGGGTCCAAGCCTTCCAACACTTCGAAGACTTGCGGATTCTGGCGGCCCAAACGAATGGAACGCTTCGTGGCAAAATCGCCGGAGCCGGCCAAAACATAAACCCATTGTCCGCCGGTTTTTTGATAGAAGCCGCCGCGCGCAAGCAGCGTGGCTTCGGAAAGGTCGCCGAGCTCGAAACGAATGTGCAGCGTTTGCCCGCGCCGAATGCCCTCTGGCTCTTCGCTTTCAAATTCGAGGTCCACGTCGAAACGACCGTCACGGATTTCGGGAAAAACTTTTTTCGCGATGAGTTTATACGTTTTGCCCGCGAAGTCGAACTCGCCGTTTTGGCCGGGGCTGATGCGCGAGAGATAGTGTTCATCAATGCCCGCGCGCACTTTGAAGCCGTCCAAAATATCCACCTGTCCAAGGCGCTCGCCCGGATTTTTCGATTCGCCGATCTCCGCGTTCAACGAAGTGAGCTGGCCGGTGGCCGGCGCTTTGAGATACAAACTCTCCAGCTTCTGTTTCACCACGCCGAGGTTCGCTTGCATACGCTCCAACGAGGACTCCAAATTTTCAATCTGCACTTGCCGGAAGAGGGAATCCTGTTTGAAGCTTTGAATCGCGAGGTCTTTGCGCTTGAGGTAATACTCGTAATCGTTCCGCGCGACTTCATATTCCTGCTGCGAGATGAGATTCTTTTTCACCAATTCCACGGCGCGCTCGTGGTTGCGTTGTAGGCGTACAATCTGATAATCGATCTCCGTCAATTCACGGCGCAGATTGAGGCTGTTCTGCTCCATCGACAAACGCGTGTTGCGCAGGTTGTTGCTCTGCTCGAAAAACTGCGCCTCGCGGAACATGATGTCGAGCAGCAAATTCGTGTTGGCGAGTTGCAAAATGATGTCGCCTTCTTTCACCAACGTGCCGGCTTCGATGAACCTCTTCTCCACTCGGCCGCCTTCGATGGCATCCAAATAAATCGTTTTGATCGGCAGCACCGTGCCGGTCACTGGAATGAACTCTTGAAACGGCCCGCGCGCCACGTCGGAGATGGTGATCTTTTCGCTTTCAACGTTCAGCTTGGAGCTGTTGTCGCCGAACATAAAACTATAGAGCACGAAGCAGAGAAACAATCCCGCCGCCGATACCACTGCGATCTTTTTTGGGGGCCAGTTCTTTTTTTGAATTGCTCGATCCATGCTTTGCTCGGAAGTTGGTTGCTGTAGGCTGGTTGCTTGTTGCTGATTGCTTGTTCAAATTTTCAGCAACCAGTCTTCAGCAACCAGAAAACGTATTCACACCTAATGATAACGACCATGCTCTTTTCAGATGGAAGAATTTCAACAATTATGCCGCTGCTGTTTTCTAAAGGGTAAACTTTGATTTGAAAAAAGTCAAGCCCGGAAAAAGTCTCCGCTAATATTACAAACGGTGTTCGCTGGCGAACAAAGGTGCGTTGCTCACAAGATCATTTTTAGGAGGGTTGAGCCATGTTCAACTTGTGAGGGTGGCCCGCTACATTTTTATTAGTCGATGTTCTGTGCGCTTGACCATCGGCTACGACGATCGTTTCGGCGATGCGGTCATGCACGGTTCGGCGATTGGGATGCAGAAAGTATTGCAAGAACCCAAAGCCGAACTCAAGCGCCGAAGCGCCGTAACCCAGCGCGCGCTCAATCGCATGCCAGAGGCTGATATGCTCGTGAACCAGTGAGACGACGCGAATGCGCATGAGCCACTTGCCAATCGTCTTGCCATTGCCAACGTATGTCGCCAGTCCGAAATAGAACACGAGCCAAACCACGCTATACCAATTCTCAAAAAAATTCAGCCTAAGGGTGACGTTGCCCTCGGGTTTTATCACACCCATGCGAACGAGCAGCAAAGCGGTTGGATAAACGATGAGCATAAAGAGCAGCCCGGCGATGGCGAAGTCAATCGCGAGCGCCGCCGCTCGCCGCTGAAACGAAGCCAACTCACGTCCGTGCAAAGCGTGCATTCGTGTGGTTTCGTGTCCGTCGTAGGTTGAGGCGCGCATTTTTTTGTTTTACATTTTGTTGAACGCAGCGCAGGCATCTTGCCTGCAAACGAAGACATGATGGAAGCTCGCGCTACAAAATCTTCGCGGTCGTGATAGTTTTTCCACAGCAATACTATAAAGCTTTACTTTGGTGTCACGTCAAGAATGGCAAGTGTATGACTCTTCGGCGAATATTTGCGGAACAATCCTCCAAAAGTCAAGCGCGAAGTTTTGTCGAATGGAGGTAGCGCAGGCTTCCAGCCTGCATTTGCAGACAGGAGGTCTGCGCTAGGTTCGCTACTACTCCTTTCCTGCCGCCACGCCCGCTGTATAACCGCTTGCCCAAGCCCATTGAAAATTGAAACCGCCGATACGGCCATCGACGTCGCAAATCTCTCCGCAAAGAAAAAGCCCGGGGCAACAACGCGAGGCCATCGTGTTGAGATACAGCTCGCGCAGTGGCACGCCGCCGGCCGTGACTTCCGCAAAGTTGTAACCGCGCTCGCCGACGATCGGCAACGGCATCTGCGTAATCGTGCGCGCAAGATTGCGGCGTTGCTCGCGTGTGAGTTGGTCGCCGGTCGTGCTCGCTTCGAGTCCCGCTTGCTCGCACAGCGCGCGCGCCAAACGTTCCGGCAAATGGCCGCGAAAAAAAGCGAGCAGCGAAGTTTGTCGCAACCCTTGCAACTCCGCATCAAGCGCTTCCATGTTTTTCTCCGGCCACCAGTTGATGAACAACGCGGCCTCGGGATCATCAAGCTTCGCGGCAAGATAGTAACGGCTAATATCAAGCGCCGCCGGGCCGGAAATGCCGAAGTGCGTGCAGAGCATGGAATCCGTAAATGCCACCTTCTTGCTCGCGCGCGAGCGCACTTCGAGCGTGGCCGGAACCGTCAGTCCACTCAACGCGAGAATGAAATGCGTTTGCGGCAAAAGCAGGGGCACGAGTCCCGGAAAGATGCGCGGCGTGAGCGTGTGTCCGAGGCCTTGTGCGATTGCATACCCATGCCCGTCCGACCCCGTCTTCGGCAAACTCTTTCCGCCGGTTGCGAGCACAACGTGCCGCGCGTAAATTTGTCCGCCCACGCCGGAGATGATGAAATGCTCTTCTTCCTTTTGCACGGCTTCAACGCGCCAGGGCTGCAGAATTTTTACTCGCGCCTCTTGCGCGGCATTGAGCAAAGCCGCGAGCGCCGTGCGCGCGCTATTCGAAGTCGGAAACAACTTGCCCGTTTCTTCCTGCTTTAATTCCACGCCTAGCTCGCGAAAGAATGCGATGGTTTGCGGCGCTTCGAAATGGCGCAACACTTTGGCAATCGCATGACGTGATGAACCCGCGAAGTCCGAAGCTTCGACGCGATGGTGCGTGACATTGCAACGTCCGCCGCCGGACACGAGAATTTTCGCGCCGAGCGTGCGCGCGCCTTCGAGCACGAGGATCGTGCGCTGCGGGTTCGTGCGTCCGGCCCAAATCGCAGCCATCAATCCGGCAGCGCCCGCGCCGACGACGGCAAGGTCAACAGGCTCACGCAATGGGCAGTCCCTCCAGTTCCATAATCTTGAGCGCGTTCGTGGTGGGACACGGGCCTTCGCGCAAAAGAAAATCGAAAATCATGCGGCCCTCGCGCACGCTCTCCCTGAAATGATAATTGCGCAGCGTTGCAATCTCGAAGGCCAATTCCACCAATTCCAAATCGTGCGTGGAGATCATGCCGCAACCGCGTTCCTGCGCGAGCGCGCGAATATAAGCGCGGCTGCCGATGAGCCGCTCGCGATTGTTCGTGCCCTTGAAAATTTCATCCACCAAAAAGAACAGCGGCGCTTGTTCTTCGCGCCGCAGCTCATGCAGCAAAGCTTTCAGCCGCTTCACTTCGGCATAGAAAAATGAGATGCCGTCCGTCACCGAATCACTCACGGCCATGCACGTGAACAAGCGCAGTGGCACGGTTTGCAAATGCGCAGCGCACACGGGCGCGCCGCAATATGCCAAACAAAGATTGAGTCCTACGGCGCGCAGAAACGTGCTCTTGCCCGACATGTTCGAGCCGGTGATGAGCGCGATTTCACCGAGCCGGCGCATTTCAAAATCATTGCTCACGCGCGCGGCTTCAGGCAACAACGGATGCCCCAACGCGCGCGCGCGCAGAATGGCCGATTCCTGCGCGGGTTGCGCCTCGGGAAATACATAATCGGGATTCAAATAAGCAAAATTCGCCAGCGCATTGTAGGCTTCCAATTCATACCACGCTTCCAGCCACATCGGCAACCGCGTTTTCAAGGCGCGCTTGGCTTGTTCCAAGCGAAACCAAAAATAAAAATCCCACGGGACCAGCAGATTGAGCAACAGCCAAAACACTTGCCCGCGCTGCATGCTCGCGCCTTGCGCAATGCGCGCCACCCTTTTAAGATGCCTCGAAGGCGCGCTTCCGGCTTCACGAAACGGCGCGCAGAGCTGCATTAAATGCGGATGACGAACATAAGGGTGGTGTTCGAGATAGCGCGCTACGGTTTGCAATGGACGCAGACTTTTCTCCAAATGAAAGGCCTCATCAAATAGCCGGCCGAGTTCGCGCAAGCGCAGCACATAGGCATAAGCGTACGCCAGCACAGTATACGGCCACAGCAACGGCACGAGTTCAAAATAACGCAGAACAAAAAGCGCGAGATTGATTACGGCCAAAACGCCGAGGCCGAGGACCCAACTGCGCAAGCGCGGAAAATTCGCTTCCCGCTCAAGCCACGCGAGCAACTTTTCACCTTCCCAACGTTCGCCCGCTTCCTTGCGCAGCAGCGCGCCTTGCAGCCCCAAGCGATCGCGAAAGCGCGCCAACGGCTTCAACTCGCGCACGATCTCTTGTCGCGCGTGAATCGCTTCGGCATCAGCCGCCGGCCGCAACAACCATTCACGCAGCCGTTCGCTGCCGCCTGCGGAAGTGGCGTTGTCCAGCAAGTGCAGCATCGAACGCTCACCGCTGACGTTCAAATCCGTGGCAAACGGATGCGTGCTCGGCGCCGTTGCGGCCGCGTGCTGCGGCAGATTTTCCCAAGCCAAAGCGGCGCGCGCAACGTGCTCGGATTTGAGGCGATGCCAAATGCGATGCCGCGCGAGGCTGCGTTCGACGCGGTCATGCCGCTGCGCAATCACCGCAAAGCCAATCACGAGCAGAAAGAAAATGCTCCAGGCCCACGCGCTGCCCAACGCCTCGCTCGTCACATACACAAGCGCTGCGCCGAGCAGCGCGAACGCAAGCCGCGCGCGGGAAAAATTTTTGCTGAGATTTTCCAAAGCCTGAATGCGCCGCTCCAAACGCCGCAAGAGGTGAGCGAAGTGTTGCAGTAGAAGCTTTTTTTGAGGCGAGAGTGTGAACATATGCAATAAGGCTCTACGCCAGATTTTCAGACAAGCTGAAAACTGGGGCGCTGTGGGCAGCATAAAAAGCTTTAGGCAAGTTGATTCAATGGCAAAATTATTTGAAATCATTTTGCCATTGAATCATTTTTGCCTAAAACTTTCAGAATTTTATTCTGAGTTTGTGTGTCTTATGGCCTACAACCGCCTTTACCCGTTGGGTTGTTTCTAGCCGTTGGCAGCTTTCTCTAATTGCGGTTCATGCGCATCATGACGAATATCCGATTCCACAAACATTTTAGCAAGCGCGATCACAAAACATTTGCCAATGGCAAGCGCGCAGATTATTTTCACCAAAAAAATCAGGAGTACTCTCATGTCCAACACCATCATGACCGAAGAACAACAATTGCGCGCGACCATGCAAGCGCTCACGCGGCTCATCGGCAAATGGCACGGCCGTGGCCGCGGCGAGTTTCCCACGATCGCGCCGTTTCAATATGAAGAAGAGCTGGCCGTGCATGGCAACGGGGTCGATCATCATTTGCACTTCGAGCAACGCACGTGGAAGCTCGACCACGCCGGCAAAATCGGCGAGCCGTTGCATTGGGAAAGCGGCTTCATTCGCGCCTTGCCCAACGGCGTCGAAATTGCCAATGCGCAGAACGGTTATCGCGTCGAAGTCTTGCGCGGCGAGCTTGACCAAGAGGCGTTGCGCAAAGGCATCTTGCAAATGACGCTCACCAGCACGCTCTTGGGCAACGATGAGCGCATGCTGCAAACCCGGCGCGAATTTCACGTGCAAGGCGACCGCCTCAAATACAAAGTCGCAATGGCAACCACGACAGCGCCGGCCTTGCATCACCATCTCGAAGCCGCGCTCGAACGCGTTGCGTGGTTCGAGCAATTGCGCTAGTGCGATCTTATTATGATTTTCGCGAGCAACCAATTGGAACTCAATTTATGAATGCTCCTGAAAGCCCAGCCCCTCTAAATTTGCAGCAACAACTCAAGGACTATGAAAAGCTCCTCGGCGTGCTGCAAAGCCTCGGCTCTTCGCTCGAAGTCGAGGCCATTTTGCGGCAGATCATCGAAGCGGCGTTGAGCCTGTGCAACGCGCAGCAGGGCGCGACCATGTTGTTTGATCCTTATAGCCAGGAGATTGCAAAAACACTCATTCGGCAAAATCAGGCCGAAAGTGAATTGCTCGATCATTATCTCAACACGCTGCTATCAGGATGGGCGCTCGATCACAAAGCTCCGCAAATGACCGATGATTTGGCGGCGACGTTTGGCGCGAAGCAGATCAAAGCGAGATACCAAGCCATTGCTTCAGCTCTGAGCGTGCCTTTGGAATGGCGTGGTGAAATCATCGGCGTCATCAATCTGCTTTCGCTCGAGGCGAACCATAAATTCGGCGAGCGCGAGCTGCGGCTCATGAAAATTCTTGCCGCCCAAGCGGCACAGTTCATTGCCAATGCCAAATTGCACGAAGAAGTGTTTGCCGAGGCGGATCGCTTGCGCAAAGAGATTCGTAACAAATATCACTTTCATGGCATCATCGGCCACAGCACGAAAATGCAGGCGCTGTTTGCGCTGTTAGAAAGAGTGATTCCCACCGAAGGCCGGGTGTTGTTGGAAGGCGAAAGCGGCACGGGCAAAGAGCTGATCGCGCGCGTCATTCATTACGGCGGCCCGCGCAAAGACGGGCCGTTCGTGGCGATTGATTGCGGCGCGCCGCCAGCGAATCTCATGGAAAGCGAATTGTTCGGTTACGTGAAGGGCGCATTCACCGGCGCGCTGCGCGATAAGAAAGGCTTGTTTGAAGAAGCGCATGGCGGCACTTTGTTTTTGGATGAAATCGTCAACATGCCGCCCGAAGTGCAGGCCAAATTTTTGCGCGCGCTTCAAGAAGGAGAAATCCGGCCCGTCGGTTCGGCGCAGGCGAAAAAAGTCGAGGTGCGCATCATCGCGGCTGCCAGCATCAATTTGCGCACGCAAGTGGAGGCCGGAAAATTTCGGCAAGATTTGTTTTATCGCCTCAACGTCGTCAACGTTTCTCTACCGTCGTTGCGCGAGCGCAAAGAAGATATTGCCATCCTCGCGAATCACTTTCTCAAGAAAACAGCGAAGAGGCGAAAATTGCGCCCATTACCCTGCCTCTTTCGCCTTTCGTTTTGTTGGTTCCAGGTGAGGTTATGATCGGCCAAACCATTTCTCATTACAAAATCATCGAAAAGCTCGGCGGCGGAGGAATGGGCGTCGTGTACAAAGCTCAAGACCTCAAGCTCGACCGCTTCGTCGCGCTCAAATTTCTCCGGCCTTCTCTCGCTGCAGATGAAGCAGAGAAGAAGCGCTTTGTTCATGAAGCCAAGGCCGCCTCGGCGCTGGACCATCCCAACATCTGCACGATTTACGAAATCAATGAAACGCATGACGGGCAGATGTTCATTGCTATGGCTTATTATGACGGTGAAACGCTGAAGGCGCGAGAGGCGAAGGGTGACGGGAGAGGGGAGAAGGGCGACAGGCGAAAGGCGAAAGGTGAAGAAAATGGCATGCACATCGCCCCTCACTCTTCGCCCTTCGCCCCTCTCCCTTCCCCCTTCGCAATAACGGATGCGATTGACATTGCGATTCAGATTGCACAGGGTTTGGCAAAGGCGCACGAACACGGCCTCGTGCATCGCGACCTCAAGCCGGAGAACGTGATCATCACGAAAGACGGCATTGTCAAGATCGTTGATTTCGGCTTGGCAAAATTAACCGGCCACTCGCGGCTCACCAAAGAGGGCACGACGAAAGGCACGGCCGCCTATATGTCGCCCGAGCAGGCGCGCGGAGAAGACACCGACCATCGCACCGACATCTGGTCGCTGGGTGTGGTGATGTACGAAATGCTCACCGGCCAATTGCCTTTTAAAGGAGAAAAAGATCCGGCGGTGGTGTATGCGATTCTCATGAAAGATCCGAAGCCAGTGAGCGAATGGCGCGATGAAACTCCTTCTTCTTTGGAGCAAGTGATCAATCGCGCCATGGCCAAAGATGCCGAGGAGCGTTATCAGCGCGCGGAGGAAATGCTGGATGAGCTTAAAATTCTCAAACAGCAACTCGAAGCTGGTCATGTAGAAAAACGCCGAACCACTTCGCTGCGCGCCATGAAAAGAAACCGCGCCTATCTCTACAGCGGCATCGCCGGACTTCTGATTTTGTTGTCGGTGATTGGACTCTATCGCTTCATGCCACAACGCAACGGTATTGATTCCGTCGCAGTTCTGCCTTTCGTCAATGCCAGCGCTGATCCCGAAGCCGAATATCTTTCCGACGGCATCAGCGAAAGCCTGACTCGCAGCCTCTCGCAATTGCCTCGCCTCAAAGTGATGTCGTTCAGTGTGGTTTCGCGTTACAAAGGAAAGGAGATAAATACCCAAGAGCTTGGGCGTGATCTGAACGTGCAGGCCGTGCTCTTCGGGCGCGTTACACAGCGCGGCGAAACGCTCTTGCTCAGCGTCGAGCTGGTGAATGCGGATGACAATCGCCACATCTGGGGTGAGCAATATCAGCGCAAGTTGAGCGATCTTTTGTCCGTACAAGACGAGATCACCGAGGCCGTTTCAGAAAAATTGCAGCCGCGTTTGACCGGCGAAGATAAGAAGCGCTTGGCCAAACGCTATAAGCCAAATCCGGAAGCTTATCAGCTCTATCTCAAAGGGCGTTATCATACCGCGAAGTATAACAAAAAAGGCTTCGAAAAAGGCCTCGATTATTTTCGCCAAGCCCTCGCAAAGGATCCGAATTATGCTTTGGCTTATGAGGGTCTGGCTTACTACTACAGTAGCTCGCTGGAATGGATGATGTCTCCGAAAGAGGCCATGCCACACGCGAAAGAAGCCGCAATGAAGGCTCTGGCATTGGACGAAACGCTAGCCGAAGCGCATGCCTCGTTGGGCGCCGTTTACTTTTTTTATGATTGGGATTGGCCCGCAGCGGAACGCGAATTTAGGCGTGCGATTCAGCTCAATCCGAATTATGCCACGACGTACGTGTATTACGCGCAATGTTTGGTGGCAGCGGGACGAATTGACGAGGCCCTGGCGATGATGAAGCGCGCCTACGAGATCGAGCCACTCTCTCCCGAGGTCAACACATTCCTGGGATGGATTTTGAGCATGACGGATCAAAAGGAGCTTGCCATCCCGCAGCTCAACAACGCTCTCGAGCTGGATCCCAACTTCTGGTTTGCACAGTTGATGTTGGGAGCCGTTCACGAAACCAGCGGCCGGCTTGTTGAAGCTTGCACGGAGTATGAGAAAGCCAGCGCGCTCGAAGGCGAATTTTCGGAAGCCCTGGCAAGCCTCGGCCAGTGTTATGCGCGGCAAGGCAAGATTGACGAGGCTCGGAAAATTCTGAGAGAATTAAAACAGCGCGCTGAGAAAGGTTACGTTCCGCCCTATTTCTTTTTCATGATTCATTTTGCGCTGGGCGAAAAGGACGAGGCCTTGCCATGGTTTGAAGCGGCTTATGAGCAGCGCTGCGTCTATCTTTTGTGGGATAAAGTTTTTTCTTATTCTGATTATCAGCGCAAGGATCCGCGGCTGGCGGCGATACTGGATAAGGTTGGAGTGAAGGGCGTGGAGTGAGAGGCGAAGAGCGAAGGGCGAAGGGCGAAGAGCGAAGAGCGAAGGGTGAAAGGCGAAAAGCGAAAGGCGAGTGACCGCGCCTGTCTCCCTTCACCCCTCGCCCATCGCTCTTCTCCCCTCGCCCTACAAAAAGATTAATTCAATATGAGCGACAACACAGAAAACCTGCGCCAACAACTCGAGGACTATGAAAAGCTCCTCGGCGTGTTGCAAAGCCTCGGGTCTTCGCTTGAGGTCAAAACGATCTTGCAGCAGATCATCGACGCGGCGTTGAGTTTGTGCAGCGCGCAGCATGGTGCGATCATGCTGTTCGATCCGGAGAGCCACGAGATTGCCAAAACGCTCATCCGGCAAAATCAAGCTGACGGCGAGCTGCTCGATCATTATCTCAACACGCTGCTTTCGGGATGGGCGCTCGATCACAAAGCGCCACAATTGACGAGTGATTTGACGGCAACGTTTGGAACGAAACAGATCAAAGCGAGATACCAAGCCATCACTTCCGCGTTGAGCATTCCGCTGGAATGGCGAGGGGAAATCATCGGCGTCATCAATCTGCTTTCGCTCGATGCGAATCGCAAATTCGGCGAGCGCGAGCTGCGGCTCATGAAGATTCTTGCTTCGCAGTGCGCGCAGTTCATTGCCAACGCCAAATTGCACGAAGAAGTGTTTGCCGAAGCCGATCGCTTGCGCCAAGAGGTTCGCGACAAATATCATTTTCACGGCATTATCGGCCACAGCCCCAAAATGCAAACGCTGTTTGCGCTGCTCGAAAGAGTCATGCCCACCGAAGGCCGGGTGCTGTTGGAAGGCGAAAGCGGCACGGGCAAAGAGTTGATTGCCCGCGTGATTCATTACGGCGGCCCGCGCAAAGACGGGCCGTTCGTGGCCATCGACTGCGGCGCGCTGCCGGCGAATCTCATGGAGAGTGAATTGTTCGGTTACGTGAAGGGCGCATTCACCGGCGCGCTGCGCGACAAGAAGGGATTGTTTGAAGAAGCAAACGGCGGCACTTTATTTTTGGATGAAATCGTGAACATGCCGCTCGAAGTGCAAGCCAAATTTCTACGCGCCATTCAAGAAGGAGAAATTCGCCCCGTCGGCTCCACGCAGATGAAAAAAGTCGACGTGCGCATCATCGCTGCAGCCAGCGTGAATCTGCGCGCGCAAGTCGAAGCCGGCAAATTTCGCCAGGATCTGTTTTATCGCCTCAACGTCGTCAACGTTTCTCTGCCGCCGCTGCGCGAGCGCAAAGAGGATATTGCCATCCTCGCGAATCACTTTCTCAAGAAAACGGCGGAGAAGCATCATCGACCGATCAAAGGCTTCAAACCGGAAACCGTTGCCTATCTTGAAAACCACACCTGGCCCGGCAATGTGCGCGAGTTGGAAAATGTGATTGAGCGCATGATCATTCTTTCTGAACCGAAGAGCGAGTTGATTATACCCGATTTGCTGCCTCTCGAAATTCGCCCGCCTGCTCTTGAAAGCGATACGACCGTGCAACAAGGCAAGCCTTCGCCCGGCGTCAAAACCATGAAAGATGCTTATGAAAAAATGATTCTGCTCGAAGCGCTGATGAAACACGATTGGAACCAATCCGCCGCCGCCCGCGAGCTGGAGATTGACGAGAAGAGCGTGCGCTATAAGATGCAGAAGTTTGGGATTAAAAAACCGTAGGCAAAACCTCTCTTGCATTGTCACATTGCAAGGCGTATATTTTTACAAAGCTAACGCAGAGGCGCAAACGTGGCGGAGACAATCTTTTTAACCAAGGCCAAGCGTAATCTTCAAGCAGCGCAACTTTTGTTTGATCATCAAATGTATGATGAGTCCGCGAATCGCGCTTACTACGCGGCGTTTCAAGCGGCATTGGCGGCTCTGTCCAATCTGGGCATGCCAGTGGAAGGAATGAGCCACGAAGCTGCGCAAGCGGCTTTCAACACAGAGTTGATTCGTAAACGAAAAGTATATCCAGGCAACTTTAGATCGTATCTCTACGAACTGCAAACAATAAGGCTTGATGCGGACTATAAGCTGGTTTTCGTTTCGAAAAAGGTCGCATCAAAGCAAATCAAGAAAGCTCAAGAGTTCGTTGATCGCATCGTATTGGAGATGAACAAATGATTAATTTCAAACAACTCGAATTAAGCCACGTGATTTTTGACAAACTTAAACAGCGGTTCCCCGAACTGGAACTAGTAAATATTATAGAGAGCCCGGAAAGCCCGTTTAGCGTCTGGGTGAATGTGATCATGCCGGATGATGAAGATCGAGAGCTCGAAGTTCGGCAGATGGCAAGCGAACTGTCAGCGGACATCCATATGGATTATGGATATCACATTTTAGTCCTTTCCTCATCCCGAGAAGAAAAACTGGCGGCCTGAATTTGATTTCATCACTGGCGGTTCCGCTTCGGAAAAACCGCCGAGCTGATTCGGAAAGATTTCCGAACGCAATGAATTTTTCGCCGCGGCTGTGTTTCTAAAGCTTCCCGCAACTGCTTTTTAAAAAGCCACTTGGTTGGGTCAACGACCTGCCTGAGTGGCTTTTTTATTTGCGGCATAATTTTGGAGAAGGGTTTTATCATGTAGAAACTAAACATGCAAGGAGGGATGAACTCATGCAGCTTCAACGATATTTCAGCTTGCTCATCGCGCTGGTTGGCGGCCTATCTTTAAGCGCGGCGAACGCCCAAACGAAACGCCTCGCCAACACCTTGCCTGATCTCAGCGGCCTCGTTAGGGATTGAGCAGTGATTTGGAAAGCGCCAGCCGTATTCCAGATCACCAATCTTTCCTCTTGGCCGAGAGCGGTGAGCGCAATGACCAAGGCCAACAGTTCCGTCGCCTCTTTCTGGCCGAATTTCGCGAGCAAGCAGATGGCAAGCTCGAGCTTTTTTCCGGCACGGACGACGAGAACTACGGTGCCGCGCTCCGTTTGATTCCTCTTCAGCCATGAACTGCATAACAGATGTGAAGGGTGAAAGGCGAAGGGCGATGGGAGAAGCGCGCTCTTCGCCCATCCGACTTCACTTGTTCACAAAAACCAAATAAGGAGAAGCCATGAAGCTTACACAACTGTTTCAAAGATTTTCGCTTTCAGCCGGCTTGCTGATCATCGCGAGCAGTGTTGACTTGCGCGCGCAGGCCAACGTGAGCGTTTACGCCACGGCGCTCACCTCGCCCATCGGCCTTGAGGTTGATGCACAGGGCCGCCTCTGGGTTGCAGAAGAAGGCAGCGGAAATCACGACAGCCGAGTCTCTGTCGTCACAACCGATGGTCAAGTTCATCCCTTTCTCACCGGACTTCCTTCCGAGTTGGTTGAAGGCGATCCGCTCGGGGCAGAGCATGTTTATCTCGACGCCAACGGCGATTTGCTCATCATGCAAGGTGAAGGTTCCGATTTTCTCTCGGAATCGGTTTTGCGGATCAGCACCGCCGGTTTTTCTCCGGGAGATACTTCGCGTAAGGTCGATGACCTGAAGTCGATCCACAAAATCGGCCGGTTCTCTTTGAGCAACGGCGCGGCGAGCACCAATCCCTTTGCTATGGCAATCGGGCCGAACGGCGACCTCTATATCGTCGATGCGGGACTCAATGGTATCGTCAAGCAGGAAACGTGTACCGGCAATCTCAGCGTGTTTGCCACGTTCGATCCCATCCCCAATCCCACCAATGAAGGTCCACCGTTCATGGATCCAGTGCCAACCGGGATCGTTTTTAGCGGCAACAAATTTTATGTCGGGCTTTTCGTGGGCTTCCCCTTTCTGCCCGATTCGTCGCGCATCATGCAAGTCGATCTCAACGGCAACGTCTCTCTGCTCAAAACGGGCTTGACTTCGGTGGTGGATCTGGCAATCGACCCGCGCGACAACAATTTAGTCTTCCTCCAATTCGCGCGCTGGGAATTTCCCTTTGTGCCGAATAGCGGCGGCGTTTTCAAACTCATAAACGGCGCGGTTGATACCATCGCCGCCGGATTGAATTTCACCACCGGTTTGCGCTTCAACGCCAACGGCGAGCTTTTCGTTTCGAGCATCGCGGATGGGCAAATTTTGAAAATCACCTCGCGTCTCGCCTCTGGGCTGTGGCGACTCCAAACCACTTTCAGCGGCAATCCCGCGCTCGTGAGTGTCAAAGCCGTGAGCAGAGACGTGGCTTGGATTGCCGGTTTTGATGGTACGATTTATCGCACCACAAACGCCGGGCTGAATTGGACTCCGACGGCAGCAAAAGCTTCGACGAGCGAAGCCCTCGGATGTATTACAGCCCTTGACGCCAACATAGCGTTTGCCGGCGGCGGCGGGCCGGATTGGTCAGGCACCGGCGCAAAAATTTATCGCACTGTGAATGGCGGACAAAGCTGGCAAGTTGTTTACACGCCAACAACGCTCAACTCTTTCTGGAATTGGATTCACTTTTTCGATGGTCAAAACGGCATTGCGCAGAGCGATCCGCCCGTTGCCGGCGGGAATTTTCTGATCGTCAAAACCAGCGATGGCGGCAATACCTGGACGCCCATCGCGAATCCACCCGACGCGAACACGAATGAGTATGGCGTTTTCAACGGGTTCCATTTCTATGATAATCTCAATGGCTGGTTCACAACCGGTCATCCGCCCTTTGTTCCAGGCGGCAGCGCCGGTCGCGTGTTTCGCACCACTGATGGCGGAAATACGTGGGCCGCTTTTGCTTCCGGAAATGGCGAAAGCGTGAATGCCGTGAGATTCGTTTCACCCTCCGTTGGCATTCGCACTTCAGATGCTGCGCCATTTTTAACGCGCTCTGTGGATGGCGGCCAAACCTGGACGCCTGTCACCGGCCTTCCGGTTTCAAACATTCAACAGATGATCGCCGCAACGAGCGTCAGTACGCCGAGCATGAATCAGCTTTGGGTTTATGGCGAGGCCGATGCGCCGTTCATCTTGACGAGCGCCGATGGCGGCGCGACTTGGCAGCAGCAGACGATTTCAAGCGCGGTGGAAAATTCCATCTGGAATTTATCCGCAGTGAGCTACGGCGCGATGAGCGACAGCGTGCAAGCCTTCGGAATTACGTTTGACATTGCAACGCTCGCCAGCGGCGGGCAGGTTTTCAATTATCGCGAGCGCTTAGGAACCGTGACCCGCGTGCAAGAACAGGCAGAAGCAGGCGTTCCCCTTGAGTACTCGTTGTCGCAAAACTATCCCAATCCCTTCAATCCCGAGACCAAAATTAGGTTTCAACTTGCCAATGCGGACCGAGTGGCATTGAAAGTCTACAACATGCTCGGGCAAGAAGTGCGGACGCTCGTCAACGAATTAAAACCCGCCGGGTCTTATGAGGTATTGTGGGATGGCAAGGACAACTTAGGCCGGCGCATGCCCAGCGGCATGTATCTGTATCGCCTGGAAGCGCAAGTCGCGGTGGAAACAAAGAAAATGGTGTTGCTCCAATAAGGCCATCTGAATCGCCACGCACTTGGGGAGTGCGTGGCGATTACAAGACCTAAAGATTATAGCGGTTTTCACTTGGGTGGATAGGATCGAAGTCACCCTGAGCGAAGTCGAAGGGTCGCAGGGATGCTTCGACTTCGCTCAGCATGACTCTGAAACCTATCCAGTCATTTGAAAACCGCTATAAGCCGGTTGCTTCATCAAAATGCTAGGCTGTGAGCTTTGTAAAACTTCACAAAGCGATACCGTTCAAAACGGTGTCGCTTTTTGTTTTGCGCGGTGGTAGATTGGATTATCATAAATCCAAACCCCGGCTTGCAGCGTAGATTTACTTGTAAGCTCGTGGTTAAATCCGCCTGCTCGGTTTATACTCTCTCTGCTCAAGGCAGGTTGACGGAGAAACTTCACAATTGAGGAGGTTCATCATGTTCAATCACAGAAGAAGTATTGCCGCCATTTGCGCGGCCGTTGCGTTGTGCGCGATCTCGCTGGGCTTCACCTCGGCGGGCGAAGAAGAAAAGAACTCTGCTGCGGTCAAGCGCTTTTATGACGAAGTGATGGGCAAAGGCAACCTGAAAGTCATCGATGAGCTGGTCGCTGATAATTTTGTCGATCACTACGTGCCTGATCCCAGCACGCCGCCAAATAAGGCGGGCGTGACGCAATCCATGACGATGCTCCGCACGGCTTTTCCGGATTTGCAAATCGTCGTCGAAGATATGATCGCGAAGGGCGATAAGGTCTGGGCCTACACGACCATGCGCGGCACCAATACGGGCGAGTTCCAGGGCAAGCCTGCAACCGGCAAAAAGATTGAAGTCAAAGGCATCGACATCGTGCGCTTCGTCAATGGTAAGGCCGTCGAGCATTGGGGCTTGAATGACGACATGGCTATGATGACGCAGCTTGGCATGATTCCGATGCCGGGGCAGGAGACGAAAAAGTAGCCGCATGAAAAGTAACTGCGCACCGGCAATGTGGCCGGCGCTTTTGAGCTCGCGGCAGGAATTTCGCGGTTGGTTGGAGGCTTTTTTTGCGATGTCATCGGACCTCAAGCTGGTCGAGGCTCACTACATCGATGGCGGCGATTATGTCACGGCGCAGTTTCGCGGCGTCGGAAAACAGGACGTAAGCTTGGCAAGAACAAGTATCGTTTCAGTCAAACCCAAAATAAGGAGAATCATCCCATGTCAACCGCAGAAATCAAGTCCCTCGGCTCGCGCTTCTTTAAAGAGCAAGATCGGCTCAGAGGCGGGCCAGCAGAGGAGTTGTGCGCTTCCAATTACGCAGCGCACATCGGTGGGAATCCGCCCATGAATCTCGCTGCTCATAAACAATTCGCAAGCGCATTCTACTCTGCTTTTCCCGACCTCGATCATACGATTGAGGACACGATCGCCGACGGAGACAAAGTCGTCGTCCGTTTTATGGTACGCGGCACGCACCTGGGAAACTTTATGGGTATGCCGGCCACGAAAAAGTCGATGACGGTTGGCGCGATCGCGATTTGCCATGTCGTCAACGGCAAAGTCGCAGAGTTGCGCGCCCAATTCGATCAAATGGGCATGATGCAACAACTCGGCGTTATTCCGGCGTGACAAGCAGATGAAGACTAAAACTGGCGAGCCGGATTTTCGTCGTGGGAACGAAAGTCCGGCTTCACCGGATCGCCGGCGGCAAAATCGTGGAGACTTGGAACGTGTGGGACACTTTGGGGATGTTGCGGCAGCTTGGCGTGGTCCCTTCGCGAGAGCTAGCGAAGCCGACCTTGCGCATGCAGCGTTTTAGAATTCTACAAAACTTCGTGAACAAGCTCGGCTTCGCATAACACTTATGCAGCGCTTTTAAGAATGAATCATGCCTCGCTCAAAAAACAAAACCACTTTTCTCAGCCTGCTGATGTTGATGAGCTTCGCAACGAATCTCACAGCGCAGCCGGAACCAAGCTGGTCACCTCAAATACCGAAAACTTGGGATGAGCTAGCGCTCGCCTCGTTGGAAGCGCCTTTGGTTGATTCGAGTTTTTCACCAAAGCACATTTCCGCGAGCTATTACTACGGCATGCCGGTGCGCCCGATTTACAAGAGCTATCCCATCTATGCGCCGGAGAAGGAGCCAACCGGTTATATCGAATGGCTCAAGCAACAAGCGCCGGAAGTGGCCTTCGATGCGGCGCGATTAAAAACGAAAGCAGATTGGATCAAGGCCGGTGAGTTGGTGTTCGATGCGCCCATTGTTTATGGCTCGTTATTCATTCCGGCTTCCGATACTCTTTACGTGCGCGATCCGGCTTGGTATCGCATCACCGGCACACCAGTGACTAAAGAAGGCGTGATGACGTTTTATCGTTACGTGATTCGCGAGCCGGGCAAAATCGAAATCGGCGTGCTCTCTTGCGGCATGTGCCATACGCGCGTGATGCCGGACGGTTCGATCATCAAAGGCGCGCAGGGAAATTTTCCATTCGATCGCGTGATGGCGAATGATTATCGCACGGGCGTTGATGATGTGAACTCGGCGCGCGCCGCGGAACGGGCGCTTTTCGCCGCGCCGTGGCTGCGGCCCGATCCCAACGCGATGGTCGCGCAAATGTCGCAAGAGGAAATCGCCGCGCGGCACGAGGCGGTTCCACCCGGCGTTGCGGCGCGGCACGGCGGCAGTCCGTTGTTTCCCATGAAAATTCCGGATTTGTTCAATCTGCAAGAGCGCAAATATTTCGACGCCACGGGTTTGATGCAACATCGTGATATTGGCGATTTGATGCGATACGCGGCGTTGAATCAGGACGGCGATTTTCTCGCGAAGCACGGTGATTTCATGCCGCAGGAAGCCTTTGGCCCGATTCCGAAAGATCCCGCGCAATATGAGTTCGGCCGTTATAGCGATGAGCAGCTTTATGCGCTCGCGCTTTATGTTTACTCGCTGCAGCCGCCGAAGAATCCCAACAAGTTTGACGGACTCGCGGCGCGGGGCCAAAAAGTTTTCGAGCGCGAAGGTTGCACGGAATGCCACACGCCGCCGCTTTATTCCAACAACAAATTGACGCCGGCGCGCGGTTTCAAAGTGCCGGAGGAGCACAACAAAAAATTTGACATCAAAGATGTTTGCGTAAATACGAATCCCGATCTCGCACTGCAAACGCGGCGCGGCGCCGGCTATTACAAAGTTCCGTCGCTGCGTCATGTTTGGGCACGCGGTCCGTTGGAACACAGCGGCGCCGTCGCAACGCTTGAAGATTGGTTTGATCCGGATCGTGTTTATGATGATTACGTCCCCACCGGCTTTCGCGGGCATAGCGTTAAAAATCGTGCAGTGGAAGGGCATCCGTTTGGCCTTGAGCTTTCGGATGAAGATCGCAAAGCGTTGATCGCGTTTTTAAAAACACTTTAAGGAAATTTCCGATGCCACGCTTTGCTCGGCTTCATGAAATCCAACAACTCGACCCGGAGCGCGATCACGTCAAGATTCAACATCTTTCGACGGGTTATGAATTTCCGTGGGACACAGTGCGCGCGTTGGAAATCGCGCTTTATCGCACGTATTGCGTGCCGAGCATTTCCGCGCTGCTCGACCGCACCGGTGAGTTCCGCCATCGCACGCAGCAACGTTATGACGACACCTCGCTCATCGTTGCGGAGATGTGTAAATCGGGTTATGAAAGCGGACGCGGCCGTGAAGCATTGGAGCGCATGAATTGGATTCACGGCCATTTCAAAATCGCCAACGAAGACTATCACTATGTGCTCTCGACTTTCATTTATGAGCCGATTCGTTGGATCGATAATTTCGGCTGGCGCAAGCTGTGCGAGCAGGAGAAGCTGGCCGCATATTACTTTTGGCGTGAAGTCGGCAAGCGCATGGGCATCACAAACATTCCGCCGACTTATGAGGAGTTCGAGCGTTACAATCGCGATTATGAGCGCGACAAGTTTCGTTATGCCGATTCCAACCAGCGCGTGGGATCGGCAACGCGCGATTTGTTTGCCTCGTGGTTTCCGCGCTTGTTTGCTCCAATGGTGCGGCACGGCATTTACGCGACGCTCGATGAGCGCATGCTCGCGGCGTTTGGATTCCCGCGGCCGTTTGCCTTTTTGCCGCCGCTGGCGCGGTTCGCGCTGAAAATGCGCGGTAAATTCGTGCGGCTGCTTCCGCCGCGTAAGCAACCAAACTTCTTTACCGATATTCCCAATCGGACTTATCCCAAAGGCTATGAGATAGCCGAACTCGGGCCGCCGCGCTTGCTCAAGGCTGCGGCGACAAAATGACTATTCAAAAGATTGCAAAGAAGCATTTCCGTAGCGCAGACTTCCAGCCTGCAAACTAAGGCCGGCAGGATGCCTGCGCTACAATTATCTCCGCGGTCGTGATAGTTTTTCGAGAGTAATACTATAATGCGGCAATTGGGAGTGATGCTGTAAATCTGAATTTAAATCATTCGATTAACCGACAAACCGAAGGAGACCCTCATGAGCGCAAACTCAAATGCCGTACGCGAAATTTACGAAGCCTTTGGCCGGGGCGATATTCCCACGATTCTCGCGAAATTGGACGAGAACGTCGAATGGGAATATGGGGCCGCGCCGCACGGCGTGCCGTGGCTGCAGCCACGACGAGGCCGTAATGAAGCCAGCAAGTTCTTCGAGAGCCTGGCTGCGATTGAGATTCACAGCTTCGTCCCCAAAGCGATTTTAGAAGGCGGCAGCGTCGTCGTCGCGCTGATCGATCTTTTGTTTACGGTGAAAAACACCGGCAAGAAAGTTACGGAAGAAGACGAGACGCACGTTTGGCGCTTCAATGACGCAGGCAAAGTCGTGCGCTTCCGTCATTGCGCGGATACCAACCAGCACGCGCAAGCGTATCGAGGATAAAACTTCACGCAAGCTCAACCCTGCTCGGATTCGAATATCCAGCAGGGTTGAACAAAACAATCGTTTCTTTACACGGAGGAAGATGTGAAAATGAAAACATTCTCAATGACCGCAACGGCCTTCATCGCCGCTCTGCTGTTTTGTTCGTGCGCTGATCAACAAGCGGAGAAGAGCGCTTACTTTGAAAACACCGAACCGGGTGTTCAAACCGGCGGCGTGAAAATGATTCCGGCGCAAACACCGGGCGGAACATTCAAAGTTTAGACGAAACGGCTTAGCAATAACCCCCGCATCAAATTGCTGCTCCTGCATGGTGGCCCGGGCGCTACGCACGAATATTTCGAGTGCATGGAAAGTTTTCTCCCCCAAGAGGGAATTGAATTCATCTATTACGATCAGCTTGGCTCGGCTTATTCCGATCAACCGCAAGACACCAGCTTGTGGGATCTCCATCGCTTTGTTGAAGAAGTGGAGCAAGTGCGAACGGCGCTGGGGTTGAACAAAGACAATTTCTATCTGTTGGGACACTCGTGGGGCGGCTGGCTGGCGCAGCAATATGCGCTGAAATATCAGGACAACCTCAAGGCATTGATCATCTCCAATGCGATGTCCAGCTCGCCCGCTTACAACAAATACGCGGAAGAGGTTTTGGGCAAACAGCTCGATCCGGCGGTGTTGGAAGAGGTCAAAGCCCTCGAAGCAAAAGGCGAGTTTGACAATTCGCGTTACATGAGCGGCCTCATCAAATTCATCAAAGCGGTCGATCGCGGCGAGAAGAAATTGGCTCTTTAAGCGAATTAGAGGACCAAACGCAGAATAATCCTGCAGTGGCGGGACTGAATGTTTTTGGCAGAATAATTTCATGGCAGAATGATTTGAAATGATTCTGCCGATAAATCATCCTGCCAAAGTTTTGATTCGGCGACACTCGGTGGCTTCGGCGCATTTCGGCGGAAAAGCTTTGCCGCCGAGTGTCGCCGAATAGCTGCACAAACAAAGAAGCTTTGATTTGCAGCTTGCTTGCAAATCGGCGTAGTCTTTTATAGGTTAGCTCTGTGCTTCTTCACGCTTTTCAGCAACCATTCGAAGCGCACTTTTTTTGCGCCTAGTTTTTACCAAACACAAAACGAAAGGATATCCTCATGAGTCCGCAAGAAAACACCGCAAAAGTGCAAGCCCTCTACGCCGCGTTTGGCAGAGGCGACGCGCAATTCATCTTGGATAACGTGGCCGACAACGTCGACTGGCAAGTGCTCGGCCCTACCATCATTCCGCAGGCCGGCCCGCACAGGAGCAAGGCCGAGGTCGGGAAATTTTTTGAGAAGGTCGCGCAGGCTTACGACTTCACGCAATTCGAACCGCGCGAGTTTGTGGCGCAAAACGACAGTGTCTTTGCCATTGTGGATTATGCCGGCAAAGTGAAGAAAACGGGCAAATCCTACGCAGCGCAAGCCGCCATGCTCTTTGTGTTCAAAGACGGCAAAGTCACGAAATTCCGCGAGTACACCGACACTGCCGGGTTGGTCTCGGCGCTGTCGTGAAATAATCGTAGCGCAGACTTCCAGTCTGCAAAATGCCGGCATGAAGCCTGCGCTACAAACTAAAAAACGAACGGCACCAAAAAATTCAGGAGGTGTATCATGTCAGCTATCACCGCAGTTTTTGACATTCCGGGGATGACTTTCAAACAGTACGATCAAACCGTAAAAGATTTGGAAGCCGCCGGAGCGGGCGCGCCCAAAGGCCGCCTCTATCACGTTGCCAGCTCGAAAGCGGGAGGTTGGTTCGTGGTTGACGTTTGGGAATCCGAAGAGTTGTTGGGCGCTTTCGCGCAAACACTTATGCCCATTCTGCACAAAAACGGCGTCACGCCGCCGCAGCCGCAAATCCATCCCATGCACAACATCATCAAGGGATGATGAGAACGACCCAGGCAAAAAAAGCAAAGCCTCTCTCCCACGAAAATCGAACTGTCATAAAAAAGCTTTTCATTTTCGTGGGAGATAAATTCTTTTGGGCGCGGCTCGCCCGCGCTGTGTGTGGCAATAAAAATTTCAGAAGTGAACGTCGGCACGACGGAAGCGCGCGCTTTGATGGTGGAAGTGAAAGGCACAATGTCTATGTCGCAAAAATCTTATCCCAATCTCTCCAAGCTGCCGGAGTTTCCATTTCCCGTCCATTTGAGCGCGGGCACGGAAGAATGCGCGCAAAAAATTGCCGAGCGTTTCGAACGCGCGTACGGCTTTCTCCGCACGGCTCTCGCGTTTGAAGCGCAGATTTGCATTCTCGTTCTTGCGCCTGAACAAAGGGATGGTCAGACTCGCAACTGGCCGAACGGCTGCGCGCTGAGGCGCATCCTGAAGCGGAGCGCGTTTTAAAAGAGTGGCCGACCTAGCGAGAGGGAAATAAAAGCCCGCTTGGGCAGAACGTCTTTTCAAACTCTGCAAAATCTCGCTGTCGAGCCGGATTGCCCTCCTTGCCAAAACTCCACTTTTACTCCTGCAAATATATCCTATCCAACCGCAATTCGAAATCGCTTTCCCCCCGTATTTATTTTGAAGCAGTCGTCAGTTCAAAAGAATCGGCGAAATTGCGCTTGTGCTTCACCTATTCGATACTATCGTTAAAAGCTCTGGTGATTTTGTGATACACTCGCGTCGAAGTAGGCGTCAAATCAGTTTGTATGAACAACATCTTAATCTTAAAGAAAGGAGGTGAGATCATGAAGGTAAAGACCAACGTTAAGTCTGGCGGCATCATTTGGGGAAGTTAATTCGACCCGGTGTGCTGAAGCGAGATATAGAGTCAAACCATTAGCCGGGAGAAAATTCTCCCGGCTTTGGCGCAAAACAATTCGTGGAAAAAGACGAAGCCGGACTTGCGCGCGAGGATTTTGGAAAACCCCAAGCACTTTTGAGCGCAAGTCCGGCTTCGCCCGCCATGCCTTCCAGCCAATTCTGCTTATTTTCCCTTCCGCTCGAACCCCAATCCGATTAAGGATGAAAATGCGATACATGATCTTGTGTGTAACAGCGCTTTTGTTGACCATGCGCGCCGCCAAAGCGCAGGACACGTTTCATTTCCCCGCGGAATGGGAGCCGCACGAAGCCGTGTGGCTGGGCTGGGAAGAATTTGCGACGTTCCCGCCGGTGACGGTTGAGCTCGTCAAAGCCATGCTGCCCACCGTGGCCATCAAGATGATCGCGCCGGATGACAGCACGCTCGGCCTCGCCAAAAGTTATTTGAGCCGGCACAACATCGACACGACGGCAATACGATTTCATGTGATGCCGGACAATACGATATGGGTGCGCGATCATGGCGGGCTCTTTCTGGTGAATGGAAAAGGCGGAATGAAAGCGGCAGATTTCAATTGGAGCACATACGGGCTCGAGAAATGGTTTGCCGATATCTTCGACAATAATGCCGATAGCGTTCGCTACTACATGGAGCGTTGGCAATACCCGATCGACAAAGTGGACAGCTTAATGGCCGCTGTCGAGAATGCTGGAACCGTCACGTCTCGCGTGATTGCCGAAGGCGGCGCGCTTGAAATGAACGGCAAAGGCACGCTGCTGCTGAACGAGCGTCTCACGCGGGAGAGAAATGCGGGGAAGACCAAAGAATTTCTGGAAGCGGAATTTAAACGCATGCTCGGCGTGCGAAAAATCATCTGGCTCGGCCAGGGTGTTGCCGAAGACTCGCACATCATTCGAACCATCGCCGGCAAATACGTCGGCGTTGGAACCGGCGGCCATACCGATGAATACGTTCGCTAAAAAGACGGCTGGAAAATCGGAGCCACGGCGATTCGCGTGGCGGCTTCGAGCTACCTGAATTATTTCGTAACCAACGGCGTTGTGCTCTTGCCGACGTATGTCAAAGCGGGATCCTCGCCGGCCAAGGAACAAAAAGTGCGAGAGATTTTTAAAGTGCGAGAGATTTTTACCGGGCTTTATCCCACCCGCAAGCTCGTGTTCATCGACTGCATGGGTTTGAACTGGCAGGGCGGCGGCATCCATTGCATCACGCAGCAGCAGCCGCGGCGAAGCCCATCTCCGGCAACTGCCGGGAACGTGGCCAAATGAGAAATCCGTTGGTCGCGCTGAAATAAATCCGATTTCGCCTCGCGCTCGTATTGATGACACGAACCAAGACCGGCGCTGGAATCCATGACCGTCGCGTACGCGCGCCATGCTCTCGGTTTAGGACTTTCAATTTTTTATCTCAATCACCTAACACGATTCTTGAAAGGATCACCATGTACCGCGTCAAATCTCTGCTCGGCGCCATGGCGTTGAGCGCTCTTCTCCTTGCCGGCTGCCAAAACGATAATCAAATTTTAAGTTCCGCGGATCAAAACGGCGAGCTTGACGGGCTTTCTAAAACGAATGTTGCCGGCGGTAATTCCTCCGGCGAAACGCTGTATGGCATGACGACCTCAAACAAGCTCTTGACCTTCAACAGCGCAGAGCCGCGCAGAATCCTCTCTTCGCTGCGCGTAACCGGATTGCAGACCGGTGAAGAATTGTTGGCCATTGACTTTCGTCCAGCCAATGGTAAGCTGTATGGTTTGGGCAGCACGAGCCGTTTGTATGTCATCGACGCACAAACCGGCGCGGCAACGGCGGTAGGAGCTCCGCCATTTTCACCTGCGCTCCAGGGCAATGCTTTCGGTTTTGATTTCAATCCCACGGTCGATCGCATTCGCGTGGTCGGTGAAACCGGCCAGAATTTGCGTCTGCACCCTGATCTCGGCACTGTGGTTGACTTCGATCCCGTTGCTGCGGGCATTCAGCCCGATCTGAATTTGAATTACGCTGCATTGGACGTCAATTTCGGCCGCAACCCTCTCGTTGTGGGCGCGGCTTATACCAACCCCGACAACGATCCGACCAGCGGCACGACACTTTATGATATTGACGGCCGCCTCGATATTTTGACCACGCAGAACCCTCCGAACAACGGCGTTTTGAACACGAGGGGCGCGCTCGGCTTCAACTTTGAGAAATTAGTCGGCTTTGATATTTCGCGCACCGGCATCGGTTACGCCACGGTGAAAGCGAGGAATCGCCGCGATGGCTATTCCGATCTTGTTACTGTTGACTTGAACACCGGACTGATTTCGCGCATCGGCATCGTAGGCACCAGCGAGCCGATTCGCGGCTTGGCAGCGCCGGTGCAATAATGCGTGCGTCGCACTGAAGATTGCTCCCGCTTTCCTGCACTTTGAGAAAACGATGTGATGATAAATCAAAAGGGCGAAGCCGATTAGGCTTCGCCCTTTTTACATAAAGGCAATTTAGAGTGAAACAAAAGCAAAAACTTTCTGCAAGCGGATTGAACGGATGAAGCGGATACTGCTCGGGTTTATCCGCTTGATCCGTTCGATCCGCTTACAAAAATCCTTTTATTTGCGACTCGTTCGCGTTGCGCCTTTGCAGTTTAAAATTCCGCTGCCGGGGCTTTACAACGGGCGCGTTCAGTTGGACGCGTTCATCGCGATGATCTTTTTCGCCTCGGGATAGGAAAGCGCGCGTTCGATGTTGTTCGTTGAGAATTTGATGATTTCTTCGCTCAATTTGAGCGCGTACGCTTTATCGCCGCTCTTCAAGCTGGCGCGCGCGAGCAGCAGTTTATGGAACGGATCGGTGAGGTCGCTTTGCTCCAAGTGTTCGATGGCCGCTTTATAATCGCCGCTTTCGAGCTTAACGTAACCGGCCAAATAATGATAAGCCGGCCAATATTGCTCGCCTTCTTTGCCGCCGCCTTCGATCATCTTCTTGACGTCTTCGGCAATCTTCCAGGCTTCCTCATGCTTGCCCATTTTGGCGAGCGTGCGCGCGCGGCCGTGGTGCATGCGGCCAAGCCAAACAATCTTATTGACGCTATCAATCTGAGTGGCAGGTGTCGGCGGCACGGATTTGTACCCGATTTCGTAACAGCGCAGCGCTTCCGCGGTGCGGCCAAATTCCAAATTGATGCGGGCTTTGTGATTCCAAATAAATACCGGCGGAAAGTTTTGCGCGGCGCCGTTGCGGTTGTAGCGGCTCATATACTCGTCGAGCGTTTTCAGAGCGGGCTCTGGCTTGCCTTCATAAAGATCGGCCCAGATTTGCCCGAAAAATGGCCCGAACGGCGAGGCATCCGGATCGACTTTGTCGACCACTTGTTTGTAATGCGAGCGCGCCTTGTCGTATTTCTCTTGCAGCAAATAGCAATCGCCGATAAAACTCCACGCGCGCGGCAGGCTGGCATCGATTTTATTGGCCGCCTCAAACGAAGCAATGGCCCCAGTGAAGTTGCCCTTGCGCCTCTGGACGTTGCCGAGCATCATGTAGACCATGCGGTCTTCCGGCAGCATTTTGCTGAGTTGCTGAAAAGACTCGAGCGCTTTATCATCTTCGTTTTTGTAAAAATGCGTCATGCCTTGCAGATAAAGCTGCTCGCCCTTGGAGGCTTGCGGAGCCAATGCCGCAAATTTATCGAGATGCTTTTGACGCTGCTGTGGCCCAAGCGTCGCCGCCATCAACATGTGCCCCATCGCGAAACTCGAATCCGCCGCAATGGTTTTCTGCGCCGCGGCAGTAAACGCCGGGAATTGGAAAGACTCCAGCGTGTTGATCGCCTGCACAAAGTTGTCTTTCGCCGCCGGTGAAGCGGTGGTCAGCGTCAGTTTTTTTTGCGCGAAACCGGACGAGATCGACACCAACATGGCCAAAGCCACGCCGCGCGTCAGGTTGCTAACGAAACCCTTACATTCAGGCATGTTTTGCCTCCTTTGTGTTCGTTTGCTGCTTGATGAATTTTATCGGCCGAGCGTTGGGAAAATATAATGAGCTGCCCAAAGCCGGCGTGAGGAAAGGGACATCGTGCCCGGCAAAATGTTGTAAGATTTCGCACCAACAGAAGCCGGAGAAGTTCGGCGCGTATCAAAGCGTGAATAGGCAGGCGCAATTTCAATTGCGGAACAAATCGGTGGGAGGAATTATTTACGAAGCGTATAGGGTGGAGCGCTGGAGTTTTGAATTGATGAAATGAGGTCCAAACCTTCAGGCTTCCGCCTCGGCGGCGACGACGCGGAGCAAACGGAATTTCTTGCAATCTTGCAGTCGTTGAAAACAAGATCGCTGAGTTTCACTTTATACGAGACCCAGTTCTTTTTCAACCTCCTCAATACTAATCGTAGCCTTTTGGCTGCTCAACCCATCTAAATATGCCATGAATTCAGGATTGTTTCGCAGCAGCTCGATTTCAAGATCAAATTCATCAATTGGCGCCAACACAAAACCGTTTTGCCCTGGTTGGTGTAGGATGACTGTTTTTCGGCGAGCAAGTTCGAGAAGCTCTTCCAAGTTTTTTTGCGTGGCATTGAGTTCAATAACTTTCATAGGATGTTCCAGCGCCTGCGTTGTGAATTTTATGTCGAAAGCCATGGGCTGTTGTACCCTTCACGTCATTGCGTACTTATGTCAGTTTACGAAAGCAAAACTCAAAAGTCAAAGAGGGATAAAAGTATAGATCAAGTAGTGACCACAGCAATTGCCACCCACCGAATTTTCATTTGAACATTCCTCCCCTCTCCATTGTCCCTATCTCAGTCTAATTTCCCGATTAACTTCATCCAAAAGGAGATAGGATAAATGAACCCTCGTTACGCTTCGTTTAAAAAAAACATGGGCGAGCCTCGCGCTGGCTCTCATGTTCAGCCTTCCGCTGCACGCGCAAGATTTCCCGCTCTTCGGCCAACTCAAGCCGGGGCCGTTTGCCGTGGGCTTCAAAACTGAACTCACCTTCGATTATTCGCGCACGTTCAACACGCCCAAGCACAACTACGACGGCGAATTTCAAAAAGGCGAACGCGCGCGGGACATGGCCATCGCCATTTGGTATCCTGCCGCGAAGCCGAGCTAGCCGGCGCACATGCGCTTCGAAGAATATTTTTTCCCTCCGGCCGGTGAAGTTTCCGAGCAGCAAAAAATTGCGACGCGGCAGGGTTTGAAGAACTCGCCCATGGGACAAAACGTCGCGCCAGAAAAGTTCGATCAAATCTTGAGCACGCCCACTGCGGTGGTGAAGAATGCGACGCCGCAAACCGGCGCGTTCCCCATGCTCGTGTTGGCGCCAGGCTTCAGCCTCGCGGCCAATACGCATGCGGCAATGTGCGAATATCTCGCGAGTCACGGTTACATCGTGGCGAGCTGCCCCTCGCGCGGCGCGGCCGGCAACCCAATGACTTTCAATCCCGCAGGTTTGGAAGCGCAAGCGCGCGACATGGAATTTATCATCGGCTTCTTGCGCAATTTTCCCAATGTTGATAAAGACAAGCTCGGCGTGATGGGATTCAGCTTCGGCGGCTTGCCCGCAGCGGTATTATCCATGCGCAACACCGATGTCGATGCGTGCCTCAGTCTCGATAGCGCGATTGGCGCCAGCGCCGGCTATTCGATCTTGTTCCGTGCGCCGCATTTCAACCCGGCTGCCGTGCGCGCGGCTTTCATGCACATGGCGAGGAAAGCCGGCGACGCGAATGCGCCCAATGCGCCGGTCGAAGACCGCAATTTTTATCGCGCCGTCAAATTCGCCGACAAATACCTGCTCCATTTGCAAGGCCAGCGGCACTTCGATTTCACCACGATTGGCGCGGTCGCGAGCATTGCGCCGGAGTATGCCTCGTTTGCCGGGCCGAAGCAAGGCGACACCATGCTCGGCCATGAAACGGTTTGCCGCTATGCATTGCACTTCTTCAATGCCT
>Ga0247727_10003235_pt1 | contig 36276 bp, 35 predicted proteins | sample WisWelCaveWW1625_FD_202498 | JGI IMG/M metagenome (GOLD analysis project Ga0247727, IMG submission 202498) | Biofilm microbial communities from Wishing Well Cave, Virginia, United States - WW16-25 | ecosystem: Environmental > Aquatic > Deep subsurface > Groundwater > Cave microbial mat | place...
CTAGGGAGCTGAACCACTATTTTGTCCTCTGTCTTGGTAACTATTTTTCCAAAACCACCTGATGCCTTTACAAATTTACCGCCATCTCCCGGGCTCGCTTCGATATTGAAAACTGCAGTTCCTTCAGGAATGCTTTTGAGCGGAATGACATTGCCGTTCTTGATTTCAGCATCGCTGCTCATGACAACCCGTTCTCCAACGCGAACATCTTCAGGTGCTTGCATCAAAGCCCATTGGCCGTTTTCGTATTCCACTTCAACCAGCGGGCCGCTGTGGCCAGGGCATTGTATGATGTCCTTAATCACCCCTACCATCGTGTCTTGCAGTTGCTTTGCATACTTTGCCTCTCCCTTGTATCTGAAGCTTGGCGCCCGATACCTTGGACCACCTTTTCCCCTCGCTTGTTGAACCAGATTTTTTCCCATGAGACCTATTTACAAAAAATTGAAAAACATGTGCGACTTGACTTATTTGCCTCGCGCAGTTTTTGTTTTGTTACCCCCTACATCAATCCTAATTGTGTTGCAACATCGATTGCTGGATTCTTGCTTGAAAATTTGACATACGCTTTCTTTTCTCCCTGTTGGATATGCGTCTTGACAGAGTCTACTTCAACCTTGAACATCTCTTCAATCGCTTTCTTTACCGAAATCTTGTCTGCGTTGATATCCACTACGAATATCAATATATTATTTGATTCCATACCTCTGATGGATTTCTCTGTTGAGAGGGGATGTTTGATGATTTTGTACGGGTCCATTTTACATGAAAAGATTGTCTTTTTGCAATACTTCAATTGCGTTTTGCGTCCATAATGTCAGCCTTCCTGGGACTGCTCCCGGCGCGAGCAATGCGGCATTAAGCTGATTGACCGTTACGATATCAATTCCGGGAATGTTTTTTGCTGATTTGGAAATTGCTGAATCTTTGGATAAAACAATTAATGGCCCCTTTTTTGATTTGTATTTCCTGTTCCGCGCTTTTCCCTTTCCTGCCCTTATTTTTCTTTCTTCAGTGCGTGCCAGTTCTTTTTCTAATCCAACTGATTCCAAAGCCTTCACCATGTCCTTGGTTTTGGTAATTGCTTCAAATGAGCTGCTTAAGATGAATGGAAAGCCTGTAGGGATTTGGTGGCCCCTTTCCTGCACGATGCTTTTTTGCATCGTCGCTGCAATGCATGACCGTATCGCCTTCCGGTTCTCCTTGATATTGATTTTCTTGATAATAATTTTTCCCGCTTTAGGAGGATGCGCTCTTCTTCCGCCGACAGTCCCGGGGGCCAGTGCGCCAACCCAGTGCATCCTTCTGCCCCTTCTGGATAATATCTTCCTTGGAACCCTTGAGATGCCTGCGCCGTAGCTGCCACGGTATGCCCGCCTTCTCCTTGATAATTTTGCAGAGTATCGTTTTCCCGCCCGAGGCGCAGCTCCGTACGGCTGCCGGTCGTTTGATTGCAAAGTTACTACAGCTCTCTTTATCAGATCCAGCCGCACTTCTTCTCCAAACTGCTGCGGCAATTCGATTTCTCCGGTTTTCCTGTTTTGCGTATCGATGATGGAAACTTTCATATTATTCCTTTTGGATATCCACATATTTCAATGCAGGTACTGTATCGGGGTATTTTTTGCTTGAACGCATAGGTGCGTTGAACCTGACGATCCTTTTTTGAGGGCCGCTTACTGAGCCTTTGACCATGACGAAATCATTCTTCATAACACCATAATGCATGAAGCCACCTTTTTGATTGTTCTCTTTGCCATCTGCTATTTTGACGATCCATTTGTTGTATTCTGTCCTTGGATGATAGCCCATTTTGCCGGCTTTTGCGACTCTCCACATGATATGGCCTTGTGCCTTCCAACCTCCTAAAGAACCCGGAAACCTTCTGCTTTTCTCTGATTTGTGGCTTCTCAAGGTAACGCCAAACCTTTTTACTGGTCCTTGAAAACCTTTACCTTTGGTTACGCCATGCATGTCAACCTGTTGGCCTTCTTTGAAAACTTCCTTGATCGTGATTTCTTTTCCCAGCTTGCTTTGCGCATAATGCAATTGCTCGTCTTTGTCTCCACTGAGGGCAATCTCAAACATCTCGGGTTTTTTCTTGCCGATGCCGGTCAGTTTTGGTTGTGTATAGACAATGAGGTGAACGAAATCAAACCCCTTTGGCATTTCCTTCTGCTCTTTTTTCTTGGGAACATTGTGTTTTCGCTCCATTTCCTTATCGACAGAATCAGCGAGAATATCAGAAACAATTGAAGAACCATAGGCAGTGTGCTTATAGAAGCGCGCGGCATAAACCTTGATGGGCGGGCATTCTATCAATGTCACCGGCATCGCTATGTCCATGCCTTTTGTAGTTGAGGCCTTGCGCGTGTCCTGCAATACTATGTGGCTCATCCCAACCTTATAGCCAGCGAACCCCAAAGGTTTTATTTCCTTGAGGACAGACCACGATCTAACTCGAGCGTACACTCTTTTTGACCTCTTCCTTGGCCAATACTGCAGGCTTCCTCTCCTTGGATTTCTCGTGTTGGGCATAGCAGACAGTAACCTCTGTTGCGTTTGTATATGTAAAAAGCCTTTTAGTGACGTCCTTTATAGAAAACAGTTAGCGAAACTGTACTGAAAAGGACATCTTTTCAGGCGGTTCAAAGCTTTACAGAAGTTGCCACTCATTTATAAAGGTTACTCTTTTTTCTACTCTTTACAGATGACAGTTTATAAATGCTTTATAAATGAAAGCCTTACTTGGATTTTGGGCTTTTATTTGCATCTTTAATTAAATTCACGTTGTTTTTCCTGGTAATTTGGAAATTGCATAATGATTTCATTGCGATAAAAACCTATTCAACAAGGATTGTAGTAAACGCTTCATTTCAATTAATAATTTAAAAAAAACAATGAAAAAATTACAATAAAAAAATCAGCACTACTATTGTAAAAAATAATACAGCAAAAGAAAAATATTCAAAAAGCTAAGCTTAAAAAATTGCAGTAAAAAATCATTATAAAAAAATCGACAAGCAAAAATTCACTCCGCTTTCTTCTTTTCCCGCCGCGTTGTTTTACTGGCTTCTTGCTGTGCCAATTGCGCTTTCTTTATAGCATAGGAAGCAGGATTCCTGATGCGCTTGCAGAACTCATCCGGCCTGCAGACTCCAATCGCTTTATAGTACATCGCGTTGTTGCAATTAGGTGGCATTATTTTTTTGCCCTGCTGCTTGTGATAGCGGATCTGCCCCACCAAGATTGTTTCACGCAATGGTTCTGGATTGCGCTTGTTCCATTCCCTAAGATAATTTTCAATCTGATCATAGCTCCAGCCAATGCTGCTAAGGAAATTCACCATGGCAAACACAGCCCTTTTTTTCCCGTCGCTTATGCCTTTTGCGAGAAGCTGCATGCAAGGTGGGAAAAACTGCTCCGGTATCGCATTCTCAATCGCAGCATGCACGATCCCTTTACGATCATTTTTTTCTTCTTTCAGCGCAAAATCCAATGCCTGAGTCAACAATTGCATACCCTCCCCTTTCCTGACATGATCTCTATCCAAGAAACGAAATTTTGATACAATAACTTTTTCGGAAGCGGCATCATTCCTCTCAAATTCCAATACCTTTTCAGGATCCAAAGGGATCGAAACTAATCCTGACTTCTCATGCAGCGAATAAGGGCTTCTGAACAAATGCCGCGATGAGATGAGAATCGTATCAATAGCGAGGAAAGGCTCCGCATTAAGGACAGAAACCTTATAGCCATGCTCATCAACCTCAGTTGTGATAAGCTCCTCCTTTTTCCCATCTGTTTTTTGCAAGATTACGGAAAAATCGCCATTTTCGTATTTCATAATTTCCTTGCTTAGGGGCTTTTTGATCATCTCTTTGAGGTACAATGCAATATGCCTCGCTGCTTCCGGAAAGAGCCCTACGGTCTTTTTCCCCTGGATAACTTCAGGAAACGCCTCGAACGGCACTCCGATATGGAAGCCTTTGTTGCCGGAAAATTTGCACGAGACGGCTTGTATGTCATAATAGCGCAATGCCTTGATGACCAGATCAGCAGCTATCCGGGAATATTCAAAAACACTGCAGTCTATGTCGATGACCAAATCCCAACCCAATCGCAGTTCATCAAGCTCCTGCTTCCTCAGGCTAGGAGCAAGGCGCATGGGATTCCTCCACAATTCCTCTGAAAAGTGAAACGATGTGGCTTTCTGCTTCGCAAGCTCTAAAATATCGGCAGCATTTACCAAAATATCCGGTCTCTTGCCGAAGCTGTCCTCATACCGTACTGCAATCTCCCTAAGCTTTGCAGCAGTCACGATCTCTTCCTGAATCTCGCGGCGCTTGTAGTGAGACAAGGTGACATGCAGCGGTATCATAGCGGTGAGGAGGCATGGATTATTTTTAATGATTGTTTTTTTGCCTGCCTGGATGCGGTAATCCTTAGCCAATATTCAAATGCTTTATTTTTGAGTCAATATGCCCCGCAATTTAGAATTTAGTGGTCGCTCTACTTTCAAGAAAAATGATTTGCTAATGGTTAATGCGGTTGATTTAGATTGTTGGTCAGAACCTTTATATACATTCTTTGCTTCATTTGTATGATGACAGAAGCCGAGAAAAAGCAGCAGGAACAAAAGAAATTCTCTGAAATGCTAAACAGGAGCCTGGTCCCCTTAGTGTATTCATACCAAATCATAAAAAAAGCGGCAAAAGGCATCAAAATTAGCGCTCCGTTGGTATACAATGAAGTGGAAGCATTCATCAAAAAAAATATCGTGACATTAGGAAGCAATAAAAATATCCTTAAGAAAAAAGACCTTGCAGATATTGGGGATACGATTGCAAACTCCGTCATCCGCAGCATGCCTGCAAACATCGATGATGAAGAGCTGAAAAATCTGGTTAAGAATTACCAATCGCAGAGCTTCATCGATATGATAACAAAAAGCCTCAGTATGATAGGGAGGAAGGATTATTCTGAGCTGCCCAAGAAAAAAAAATTCAGGAAAATCCTAATCGCAAACCGCGGTGAAATAGCATTGAGGGTCATCAGGGCTTGCCGAGAGCTTGGCATAAAGACCGTATTAGTATATACAAACCCTGACAAGGATACGCTGGCAGTAAAATATGCTGACGAAGTGCATTGCATCGGGGATAAAGTAAGTTATCTGGATTTCAACAAGATCATGAAGATCGCAATAGAAACCGAATCTGAGGCAATCCATCCTGGATATGGCTTCCTTGCTGAAAATCCCCAATTCGCGAAACTTTGCGAGAAAAACAAAATAAAATTCATCGGCCCTTCCGCGAGAACTATTGAGTTGCTGGGGGATAAAGTCATGGCAAAAAAAATGTGCGCCAAGGAGAACATTCCTCTTGTTGAAGGTACACAAAATCCACTGAAGGACGTTAACCAAGCAATAAAGATGGCAATAAAATTCGGATATCCCATTATTCTCAAGGCCGCAGCCGGAGGGGGAGGTAAGGGCATGCGGGTCGTCTGGAAAGAGGGAGACATGCAGGACGCCTTTGAGAGCGCGCAGGCAGAGGCATACATCTCTTTTAAAGAAAAATCCCTGTACATGGAAAAATATGTCGAGGACCCGAGACATATCGAATTCCAGATCCTGGCCGATCAGCATGGGAACATTGTACATCTGGGAGAACGTGACTGCTCTGTGCAAAGAAAGCACCAGAAGCTGGTTGAGGAAGCACCCAGCCCAGCGCTTGATCAAGGTTTACGGGAGAAGATGGGCGATGCCGCAGTCCGCATCTGTAAAGCGGCAAAGTATGAAGGCGCAGGCACGGTCGAATTTCTGCTCGATAAAAATAAAAATTTCTTTTTTATAGAGATAAATACCCGGATCCAGGTGGAACACGGTGTAACTGAGATGGTAACGCGCGTTGATCTGGTCAAAGAACAATTGAAGCTGGCAAGCGGCGCAGCTTTGAGATTTTCGCAGCATGATGTGAAAATAGAGGGGTGGGCAATCGAATGCAGGATCAATGCTGAGGACCCATTGGAGAATTTTGCGCCTTCCATCGGCACGATAACACATTACTTCCCTCCCGGCGGACCGGGCATTCGAGTCAACAGCGCCGGATATACGGGGTATAAGATACATCCCCATTATGATTCGCTTATCTCGTTGCTCATCTGTTTCGGCAATACAAGAAAGGAAGCCATCAATCGGATGCGGCGCGCCCTTCGAGAATATACTATTAACGGTGTCAAGACGACAATCCCTTTTCATCTTGCCGTATTGCACAATAGGGATTTTGTGAAAGGCAACGTAACCACCTCTTTCATAGAGCAGCAAAACATTCTAGAGAAACTGCATGACTATGTGGCTGAAGACACAAAAGAGCTGGCCGAGCAGGAAAAACTGCTTATTGTAAATACTGTCGTTTCCAAATTCAGGGAAAACAAGCAACGGCAGCGTAAGCAAACCAGCGCATGGGCGCAAGCTGCAAGACAGGAGATGGCCGGCTTCAATGAACCATGAACCTGCGCATTTTTTCGTATGATGTCGTTAGCTCTACCCAGGATGTTGCGCGACTGCTAGCAGAAAGAGATATTCAATCTGGCATAGTACTCTCTCAAAGCCAAACAAAAGGCAGGGGCAGATTTTCAAGACTATGGCATTCAGAAAAAGGAGGCCTCTATTGCACGATATTTATACCAATTTCATCTGAATCGGCGCACATGCTGCCATTTATTGCATCGCTTGCCGTTAGGAATACGTTGGCCGCAAAAACCAAAAGCATAGTTCAGTTAAAATGGCCCAATGATGTCCTGTTGAACGGGAAAAAAGTCGCGGGAATACTAACTGAAGTGCAGCATGGCAACAAACCGCGCGCACTCATCGGAATCGGCATCAATGTAAACCAGAAAAGCATGCCGAAACCATTAGCTAAACAATCAACGTCACTTTTTATACACACGCACAAAAAAAGCAACATCCCTCTATTGCTCAATCAACTTAAAAAAAATTTCATTTCCATTTATTCTGCTGCAATTGAGAATGGTTTTTCAACAATCATTGCTGATTGGAAGAAGCATGCGCATATGCTCAACAAACGCGCATCAATTAACACTATCCGCGGCGTTGTCAACGGAAAAGCACTCGATATAGATGCCAACGGAAATCTCATTATTCAAAAGAGAAACGGCAAAAAAATGAAAATACTGGAGGGCGATGTTACCCTTATTTCGAGAACCTGACCCTCATCTCCTTGGGAACATTCACCGGATTTCGTTTTTTCACATCAATGAATACATTGACGGTGCTTCCCTCAGCAACTAAAACATCACTTCCTTTTTTTGTAATGCGATACTTGAAATGAACGCTGCTATTTCCAATCTTACCTATCCAGGTCGTGATGCATACCGTTTCATCATATACTGCTGGGGTTTTGTACGTGCACTGCGCCTCAGCAACTGGCGCGATTAGCCCGTTCTTTTCCAACGCTGCATATGATATGCCTTCTTGCCGCAAAAGTTCAGCCCTTCCTATCTCGAACCACTTGAAATAATTTGCATAATAGACAACACCCGCATGGTCTGTATCGTGGTAGTATACCCTTCGTTCAACGACGTTTTTTTTGTTTTCCATATAAATTATATTTCCTGAGGTTGATGCATATATTATTGCGGTCTTTTTTAAACTCGGCAAACGCAGCGTCGATGATAGTCATAGTCTCGCGGACATTGCGTGCATGGAACAGCAACTGCAGATCTTCCTTGTCCAGATATTTATACTTAAGAGGCTGTTCCTGGATCCAGTCTGTAAACCCTTTCCAGAAATTTCCTAGGAGGATAATAGGAACGTTGCAAGCCTGCTTTACCTGTACGAGTTGCCATGTGTACAGGAGTTCGAGCAGCGTGCCAACACCTCCCGGGGCAACTACCACCATATTCGAAAGCAATACAAAATGATCCAGACGTCCAGAGAACCTATAAAATTCCTTTTTAATATCCAAATGATAGCCCTCTCGCTGCTCCCGGGGCAAATGTATCGTCAGGCCAAACGTGAGAGAATGGTTTCCTCTTTTTCGGCCAGCATGATGGCCCCTGCTTGCCGCATCCATGAGGCCTGGACCCCCACCCGTTACTACATCGATATCTCTTTCAGCAATTTTTTTTGCAAGTGCATGGATGAGCTTGTATCGCCTGTCCCCTTTCTTGATGCGCGCAGACCCAAAAATGGCAACCCTGAAATGGTTCTTCAATTGCCTCAAGTCCAATTTTTTTTTCAATTTGCCCATGATGTTACCCCACAATAATTTCTATATAAATGTATTGGCACTATGAATTGGCTCTATGTATAGATTATATGTTCCTTTTTATTGCCGTCATACTCCCTTAATGAAACTCATTCCAACAAAAATCATCAATGGAAAAATCACTAACAAAAGAACAATCCACAAAAAACTCACTAACTAAAAAATCAACAAAAAATTTTCAACATACTCTAATTCAATAAAAACTATAGGAAATAACCTTAATTTTCATATATTCCAAAAATAATAGCAAGGTTATTTCCTCATAAGCAAATCACTGGGCAGACAAGGAAAAATGTACTATTGTTAAAGTGATTTGCTATAACTAAAAACAATGCAAAACAAAAAGCAACTCAAATGCGAACAACAATACTCTTGGTCAATGCGTTAAAACATATTTCGAAGTGGTTTTTATTGGAAATTGCACGATAAAATACCCCGTGCTTTAGCGGGGGAATTCGTTCGCTATTCATTATTAAAAAAATATCTGGAAAACTAAACCTTAACTGTAATCACCCACAAACATTTAAAAACGCTGTCCCCTTCTCCAAAGCTATGAGTTTCATTGACAGCTCACCTGTACTGAAGAGAATTGTGGAAATGACCTATACCTTGGCACTGGTCATCATCATAAGTGGCATAGTGGGCTTGGTTCTCGCATTCCCTGTCAAATGGCTTTGGAATTTTGTTTTCGGGCAATTATACACTCTCAATGTCCTACAAGCCTGGGCTCTTAATGTGCTTGCTGGCATCTTGCTGGGCAATAAAAGCGCTGATAAAAAATGAGAACATCGCACATACATAAAACATGGTATGGGCTCATGTTCCATAATCGTACCTTGTTTCTGGATGCATTTTTTGTCATTGTCAGCGTGTTTTTGATGGGCATTTTTGCAAACATCCAGATTCCGTTGTGGCCAGTTCCGATTACAATGCAGACATTCGGCATTTTCATGATTGCCTTTTTTTTTGGTTCACTGCGCGGCACGCTGACCATCGCCGCTTATTTACTCGCAGGATTGATTGGCTTTGGCGTTTTTGCAGGGCATTCATCGGGTCTTGCACCGTTTATCGGGCCGACGGCGGGATATCTTATTGGATTCGTGTTCATGACTTTGGCCGTTGGCCTGATGATAGAACGTGGCTACGGCAGAAGCAGAAAAAGCATACTGATTTGCATGCTAACTGGAGAAGTTGTACTGTATGCATTTGGCCTTGCAGGCTTATGGCTGTATTTGGGAGATGTGAGCTTTTTCAAGGTGCTGCAGCTTGGATTAATGCCCTTCATCATCGGGGACGCGCTCAAAGCACTGCTCGCGATCGTGGTGTTCCCGTATGCATGGAAAGGCGCCCAGAAACTTACTCAATCTCAATAAGAACATCCCCTTTGTTGACAGTTTGATTCTTCCTGACCTTGACCTTTGTAATAGTGCAATCCTTCGGAGCAGCTATATTATTCTCCATCTTCATGGCGATCAGCTTAACCAGGGACTGCCCCTCCTTGACGACATCATGTTCCTTAACCTTGACATCAAAAATAATGCCCGGCAGCGGAGCAACAATTACATTGCCGTTCTTTTCCTGAGCACCGTTTTTCCTGCGTTTGCCGAACAGGGTCTCAGCGGATGGATTGTAGGATTCCAGTTCATAGACGTCATTGCCACAGTGGACAAGCACCTTGCCCTCATCTGTCTCCTCCACCTTGACCAGGTATTCCTCGCCATCAACCCTGATGGTTATCTCTTCCATGCCATCATCCATAATTATCACTTACTTTTCAGAGTTTATTATGCTAATTTTTTGAGCATTGCTACCAAAAGAACGGCATATTAGATATAAATATATTGCTACGCCTAGGCGCGCCTGGCAATGCTTTTGGTTATTTGTTTTTTGAAAAGACACATTAGGGGGTAGTTTGTTGAAACAACACTCCTTAAGCTGCCTGCAATCAATTATGAAAAAAGAGATAATAGGAGGCAAGGAAAAAGTTTTTCCTATTTATTATAACGGTATCATTGAGATGTCATCAATGTTTTGCGATTATGGCAATTCGTAGATTAAAATGAAGATTCAAGTTGATGCCTGTCCAAATCATTTCTACGGTTGAATTTTGATCGATACGATAGTAATTAGGCTATTCTAAATGCGTATGATCATTTGCCGCAATAAAAAAAATGAGGAAAAATCAGCCCTTTCCATAAAATTTTAACAATACCTACTTACAGCGGAATGTTGCCGTGCTTTCTATTCGGCCTTTTTTCACGCTTTGAAAGCAGCATTTCGAGAATTCCACATAGCACTTTCCTCGTGTCTTCAGGTTCAATCACCATGTCAACTTTGCCATGCGATGCCGCATCCTTAGGGCTTAAGAACTGATCAGAATATTCCTTCACTTTCTGCCTGCGCAGCTTGTCGGCGTCAGGCCCCTGAAGCTCTTTTCGGTGTATGATATTAACCGCTTGATCCGCGCCCATGACGGCAATTTCAGCTGCAGGCCAGCATATGACTTTGTCATAGCCCATGTCTTTGCTCACCAATGCAATATATGCGCCGCCATAGGCTTTTCTCATGACCAATGAGATCTTTGGTACCGTTGCTTCAGAATATGAATACAAAACTTTGGCTCCGTGCCTGATGATGCCATTATGCTCCTGGTCAACACCAGGCAAGTATCCGGTAACATCGATAAGATTTATGATGGGAATATTGAATGCGTCACAGAACCGCACAAACCTTGCTATTTTATCGGAACTATTGATGTCAAGGCAACCAGCTAAGACCATAGGTTGATTTGCCACAATGCCAATGACAATCGAATTCAATCGCGCTAGGCCAACAACCGCATTCTGCGCGAATAATTGATGGACCTCAAAAAAAGTATCCTTATCAACGACATCCTCGATGACCAATTTGACATCATACACTTGCTTGGAGTCTTGAGGCACGATATTCTTTATCTTCTGATTCTTTCTTGAAGCGGTATCGTTAGTGGTGATATGCATCGGAACTTCAAGGTTGTTTTGTGGAAGAAAGCTCAAAAGAAGCCTGATCATCTCGAAGCACTCCTTTTCATCTTCGGTTATGAAATGCGCTACCCCAGATTTTTCATTATGCACCGCTGCTCCCCCTAATCCTTGGATATCGACCTGTTCTCCGGTTACAGATTTTATGACGTCAGGCCCGGTAATGAACATATTGCTGATCTTTTTCGTCATGAAGATGAAATCGGTTAGTGCAGGGCTGTATACTGCAATGCCGGCACATGGCCCTAAAATCGCAGATATTTGTGGAATGACTCCAGAGGAAAGAGTATTGTTCTTGAAGATCCTGCCCCCCACATCGAGGCTATGGATGCCCTCCTGTATTCGTGCTCCTCCAGAATCATAGAGGCCGATAATAGGGCAGCCGACCTTCAATGCATGTTCCTGCAACTCGGCTATCTTGCGATTATGCATCTCTCCCATCGAGCCACCCATAAACGTAAAGTCTTGGGCAAAGATGCAGACTGGCCTATTGTTGATCCTGCCAAATCCCGTTATCACGCCATCTCCGGGTTTCTTTTTTTCCTGCAGATCGTAATTATGGCTCTTCAATTCAACCAATTCATGCACTTCAATAAAACTGCCTTTGTCAAGCAGCATCGTTATCCGTTCCTGGGCTGTCAGCTTGCCCTTGTCATGCTGCGCTTTCGCAGCATCGTCCTGTATTTTTTTAACCATAGGTTCAGATAAGGTTGCCGCCAGAGGTTTAAAAACGTTATGGCGGGAATCAGCGTATCGAGGCACTTCGCTTTGCAATATTTTGAAGATATCTGAAATGTTGATTTTTGTTGCTTACATTTGGCAAATGATTATTTTTTATAGTTAATAATGGTAGGAACCCAATGAAAAACATTACAACGCGCCAGTTTTGATGCAAAATTGGAAGTGAACATTTCCCCCTGAGAAAAATATGATTGGCAACAATAATTCAATCAACAATGACTCACCATTTTCATTTGAATAAAATCAACATATAAAAACAACGGAAAAAACGACTCAACAAACAATGAATCAATAGACTATTTGCAATAAAAACGATTGAAAAAAACTCAATCAAAAATAACAGCAAAAAACTCATTAATAAGACCCATCATTGCTTATATCTAATAAATCAAAAAAATAATAATCACAACTTCATCACACCATCATGCCAGTCATTGAGAAGTTTGATAGCTGCCCTTCTTTCATCAATCACGCCCTTTTTCATGCGCATGTTCCATTTCTCGGCCAATGTCTCAAGCATCTCATCGGCTTCTTGCTGGGGGTCAAGGCCATAGCTTGCTTGGAGTGCTTCGGGGTTGCGGAATTTGAAAATGGAGAGAAGCTCAAAGGCAACCAATGCAGGATCCTCCAATTTAGCGGGGCTTATGCCTGAAACCAGACCCAGTCGAATCTCATCGCGAGCCTCATACGGCACAATTCCTGGCGTATCAATAAGCATGATGTTGCCCCTGCCGCGTATGAGTTGTTTGCCTCTGGTAAATCCAGACTCGGTACTAGTCCTTACTTTGCCTCCTTTCGAAAGCTTGTTGATGAGCGTGCTTTTTCCTGTATTTGGGTAGCCGATGATGCACACCGTAGGAGCATCCTTTTTCGTAATGCTCTTTATTGTGCCGATGAGCTCAAAAATGTTACGGTTGAATTTCGAGGATACGAATACCACATTTTCATTTCTGAATTCATTTTTTATCTGCTGCACCGATCTTGATGACAGGAGGTCCATCTTGTTGAGGACAATGATGAGATGCTTATGGCAGGACTTTGCGTACTTCTCAATCACGCCCAACCTGGTGAGTTCAGGAAATCTCGCATCAACCATCTCCAAAACAACATCCGACTTGCGGACGACATCCTTTACCACATTCCAAAATCCCAGTTTCATGTTACCTTCTTCTTGACTTAAGAAAATCTTCTTTCATGTCGTAAAATATCATGAGAAAACGGCGCGTAGCAATTTCGACTTCCCGCATGCCCGTTTTTGTCATGGTATATCGTTTCTCCTTTCCCTTTCCCACTATTTCCTCTATCAACTTTGATTTTCTCAATTCTTTCAGGACGGGATAGATGGTGCCGGGGCTTGGCTTATGGCCCTTTCTTCTTTCCAACTCATTTCTGATGTCTTCCCCAGACATCGGTTTTTGGGCAATCAATCTAAGCACAAGAAACGTCAAATACCCCCTCATATCGCAGCATCCTTTCACAATCCGATGTTGCGTCGCATCCTATATAAAGATTTATATGCCCAATAATATCGGACAACCGATATATTTATATAGCCATGTGATTTTCATATCGTATAACCGATATGTGAGGTGAACATAATGGGATATGGATGCTGTGGCAGCAGGAACTTTTTTACCAAGGAGGAGCGCGTCGAGATGCTGAAAGAGTATCAGGCTCAGCTTGAGAAGGAAGTCCAAGGCCTTAAGGAGAGGATAGCTGAATTGGTGGAAGCCTAAGGCTTCCCTTTTTTGTTATTATTTTGTTCATAATTTTAAATGCTTACCCTTCCTATTTAATTTAGACTCTTTTTATTGATTTATGATTAATGTAATTTTGTCAATGAACGTCATCTCAATGCAAGGCATCCTCCTGGAAAATGAGCAATGAAATGATTCAATGAGTTGAGTTCAAGGCAGGTCATTTCAATGAAAATCGTTACCTTATTAAAAATAAAGAGCGGCAAAAAACGCGCGAAGCAGTCCCCAATAAAAAAATAAAGCAATGCCAAGAGGAATAGTACTTCTAAATTTCACTTTTTTTAAACAATAAAAAAATAACAAGATTCTCCCTTCTATTTTTAATATAACTGCTATTTATTTAGAAAACAGCGAGAACTTCTTCTCTTCCCTTGTCCCAATAATCCCTCCTTCAACAATCTGGAATGTTATTTCCCTGTTGGATTTGATGGAGCGGTGCTTTCGTATGATTGCGCGCCGGTTGTTTGCTGGTGTAATTTGAAGTTCTATCAGGCACTTGCTGCCGTATTTGAGAAGATCACCACCAACCAAATTTATCTTTGACTTATCCTCAAAATCAGCATATACCTGATTGGTAAGCAATACAGGGATATGCTTTTTTCTTGCGGTTTCAGTCAAGTACGCAACCTGCCGGCCTAGGTCCCTATTTATCTCATATATATCGTTCTCCTTGCCCATCTCCAGACGATACAGCATCGCTATGGAATCAACAATGATGATGCCTATTTTTTCATTCACTGTCTCTTTCAATTTTTCAAAGGATTTCTTCTGCTCCTCAAAGGTGGCTGGTTGCAGTACCATGATGTTCTGAAGCATCTTAAGGTAATCCTGTTTGATAGCGCTGCACACTTGCCTGAACCGTTCAACGGAAAAGTTGTTTTCAGTGTCTACGTAGATGACTTTTTTATGCTGCCGTGCGATATTCAATGCAGCAAGCAGGCAGAGATTGGTTTTTCCAGAGCCGGCCGGACCATAAACTGTGGTAATCACATCATATTCATACCCCCCTTCAAGCAAATTGTCAAGTATCCTGCTGCCGGTCGGAATGCGGTTCATAGTGCTGCAAACATGTTGTAATTATTAATTGTTGTGGTCAAAATACAATAATAGCAATTTTAAAATCATTCATGAACATACTCTAAAATAATATGATTATTCAATTGATTAAACAAAATGCCAATTAAATTTAACAAAAAGGAAATTTTAACGATTATTGGAGCTATCAATGGTTTTATGGGAATATACAAATTTACTTCAGTATTTGGTTTAGTAGCTTTAATTTGTGGGATATAGGCTAACTATCAAAAATCGAAACAGTGCAGATGGCTGGTCATAGGCTCTATTGCGGTAATTGCATTACATTCCTTAGATTTTTTTATTGATTCAATGATTCAATTATTAGTTTCTCAACATAGGGTAATCACTCAAAAAAAATTAAATTAGGCCTTCTTTTTACTTCCTCCCTAAAATAATGTGCTCACATCCACCCACATTCTGTTCGTATTGGACTTTATGAGATTTTTTTAATAAATCGATAAATTCTAAATGCCTCGCTGCACACCCTTTATCTTCAGCATGACACGGCAGTAAATCGCAGCTATTCATCAAAACATCATCATATTCATCGATATGTCCAGTAAATGCATTTATCGCTGAGGTTCCATACCGCGGATAATACAGCAGGTCAGCCTTGCGATCCGTATGCACAATAAATGAAGGATTTGAGATAAGGAGCATATGGCTTTCAGGAATATTCTTGCTGTACCCATAGAAGGCGTCAAGGCCATCCTCATACGCGCTGAATTCAAGCTGTGGCAGGGCCAAAAAGCTCCAGAGCAGAATGCCTGAAAAGAATACCAAATATTTACTCATTTTGAGTTTGCCAATAAACGTGATAAAACCAAGTGAAATGAGCAAGGACAGCAGGGGAATGACTGCAATTACCAGCCTCAATTCTTTATGCGCAACGAAAAGATATGGGATGAAACTGAAAAGAAAAACAGATACCAGCAGTATGGCATTTTTTTCCTTCATGCGTAATGAATACAGGATGCCAAGCAATGCAAATGGAATCAATGGATTCTGCAAAAACAGTTCAATGAAATAGAACACAAAGGGCCGCGCAGACATTTCCCCGGTATTCATGGTAAGATAGGCCTGCAGCAAAAACGGATAAAATGGATTTCCATACAGGAATACGTTGGCAATAAGATACAATGCTGCCAAAATCAAGAATGGAACCAAAAACAAAACAAGGTTTTTCCACACTTCCTTTAGTTTTTTCTTATTTTTTGTTTTATACTGTTTTACGATGATGAAAATCATGAATGAAATAATGCCAATGATAGAAAACAATTGATAAAATCTTGCCAAAAAGGAGAGGCCACTAAAAAAGCCGGCAAACGCAAACCTTCCTCTGATAATAAAATACAGAGAAAGCATCAAAAAGAACAAGGAAGGGATTTCCGCATGCAGGATATTGACAAAAGAAAAATAAATAGGGAACAGCGCTGTAAAAAAAGCACCAAAGAACGCGACTTTTCTGGGCCATAGACTACTGCCAATAAGATATGTAAAAAAAACGATTCCCAGACTGAATAAAATAGTAATGACCTGACCCCAAAATAGAGGGTCCAATCCCATTTTCCACAAAAATCCAAGCAGCATTGGCCAAACTAAGGGGCGTGCTGGCTCCCATAATCCCGCTTCTCCTAGTGACCATATATATTTTCCCATGCCGATATACACAGAAGAATCCCACCAAGGATCGTGGAATACCAATAAAGAAGAACCATACCACAATCCTATCGCCAGCAAAAAAACAGTGAAGAACGCGTGCTTACGCAGCCAGAGGCCATGAATATGGATTTCACTATTCACCATTTTTTTGGTTTTCATTTAAAAAACCTCACTGAAACACTATTCATTTTCACTGATTAACAATCATCATATACCCTAAACCAAAAAAGACGGATACGCAGATAATTTTTCTTATTTGCGATAATTTAGCCATTGAAACGCCGTTATTGCGGCATGCCCCTTGCAATCCTTTGAAAAATATGGCTTCAGGGAAGATTACGCAGCCCTGCCATTTTTATTCGGAGCATATGCTATGGGGGCGTTTTGAGCACAATATCTCATTAATCTGCTGCCTGTTCTTCAGCCCGCAGTATGGCATATTGTCAACGACCACGCATGGAAAGCGGTCGATGGCAAAGTATTCCTTAAGTGTTTTTATTGAAGGCAGATCCAGATCAGCATCGAACGAAAAAATGGCTATCTCGTTGTCAATCTCCTTATTCACATCCGTCAATACAAAAGACTGGGCGTCGCAGTCAGGGCATTCTTCCTTTTTCTGGAAGAAAAATAAGATCACCGTCTGGTTGAAATCGCAGTGCTTCTGCATCTCAGTTATCATGCTTAGATAAATGACCTCGTTCCTGTTGAATTTTCTCTTCTGATTGACATAGAAAGGATCATTGGCAAACTGTTCCGTCGCTTCCCTATACCGGTCAATTTTCAATCCGGTATCCCATAAGGTCTTGTCCAGCAACGAAAGGCTATTTTCAAGTGAAAGGCACGCAATATCGCTGCCAAATGTAGTGGTCATCATGGATAAGGCCTGAATTTCTTGGTATTCATCGAGGATCTCTTCCATCCTATCGAGAACAACATCCTCACGCTGCTGATTAAGATACGCATTGAACGAATATATCAAGCCAAACAATGCCAGCGTGATGATCAATGCATACACAATCAGCTTTTTGCTTCCTACCACTGTATCTTTCTCCTTGTTGCAACAATGGAATATGCAGCAAGCCAGAATGCCTGATAGATGAAAAACAGGAGGAAATAGCCAAGATATTTTACCAGGATCCCATGCGAATTCCTGCGCACCGCGCGTACCCCGCATGTTACCACCAGTATCATACCCGCAATCCCCGTCAGGCCAAGAAACAGCAGGCTATTGAGGGTAAGCACGTCAAAATCCCAATTAAAGTGATTAAAGAAATCATAGCCTATCAATGAATAGAATGATAGGGCATTAGCAAAATTGGAAACGCCGAGATACACTGAAAAAAAGAACACTATCATGCCCAATGTTATAAGGGCAAAATTGAAAGGAATAAAAAAGCCGAACATTCCTGACTTTCGAGAAAGCATCATGTCCTTGTGCTTCCATGCGGTAAGCAATGCCCCTACATACCATCTCCTCCGCTGCCGATACAGGCTTATCATTGTATCGGGAGTTATTGTCTTGACCGCAGTGGTCATGCAATTCTCGATGTGGTAATGCGCCTTGTGGATGCGATAGGCTATTTCCAGATCCTCTGTCATATTTTTCTCATCAAAACCCCCTATGTTACGCAACACAGATGCACGATACATAGAAAACGGACCGGGGGTCACATGAACACAATTGACGAACGTCAGCAATTTCAGGAATAAAGAGAGGCCTAAGGCATATTCAAGCTGGATGATACGCTGCAGGAAATTCTTGACATGGCGCACCTCAACAGAAACTGTCACAGAACCAACTTTCTCATCGGCAAAATAGGGCAGCAACTTTCGCAGGATATCTTTTGGCACAATGGTGTCAGCGTCCATGCATGCGATGATATTCCCCTGGGCTATGCGTATCCCTTGATTCAGGCAGGCAGCCTTGCCTTTATTGGGCATGTTATCCAGCAGCCTTACTTGCATTTTCTGCTCAAATGCCTTTGCAATCTTACTGGTATTATCATTGCTTCCGTCATTGACAATGATGATCTCATACCGCTTCCTCTCAAAATCTATAGCCAGCAATGAATTGATGCAATCGGCAATTGTTTCCTCCTCATTATATGCAGGAACTACAATGCTTACTATCGTATCATCCAAGGCCCTATCCTGAGGTTCCTGATGCAGCTGCTTGCGTTTTGAAAACAACATGAGTAATGTTAACACTACAAAATATGTCGAAAGAAACCACACCACATGCACCAGTACGCTATAAGCAAAATTCATGGATACGATGAAGCCACGAAGGTTTTTAAATGTAATGGCACTACCAGCAATCCAGGAACAATTTCCCCCTTTCTTATCTTTTTTATTTTTTAAAAAATGCCTTATTGAAAAAGTCCGTCATTGAATTGTTTGTTGAACCATATGCGATGCGGGACGACTCGCTGAGAATTTTTCCATTGGACGATTGCCTTCAATACCTAAAAACAACATCACTGCAGGAAAAGAAAGCAATAACGATAAAAAACCACCAAATCGTCCATTTTTTAAAAAAGCAAGAACAAAGTTCAAATCAACAAAAATTCCAGTTCGTCTTACCTTTTTTTCACTTTGATGAAATCTCCAAGGGTGTATTCAGCGGTCTTCTCCTTTGCAGCCTCTATAGCCAGCTCTTGATAATCTTCAATCACGACGATGCCAAACGTTCTCTTGAGCTTCTGGGCAATCTGCAAGGAAGGGCTTAAATGCCCCGATTCAAGCTGATGTATGATAGATGTTTTCTCATTCATCCTGTGCGCAAACTCCTCTTGTGTAAGCCCAAGCCGTTCACGCTTCTGCTTTATCCTCTGAGAATAGTTATCCAGCACTAAAAAGCCAAATTCCTGGGGTTTCGGCTGCATCACCTTTTCTTTAATGTGTGTATCCATGATTTGATGCAAAACTTTGCCGAACTTTCCGCATTGGGCGCAAACCTGCAATTGGGCATCTTCAATGACTGCTTTGAACAGTTGCTCCTCTTTACCGCACATCTCGCATTTCATCCTATTCACCCTGGATATGCACCGCAACCTGCCGTGCTTTGCGCGGGCCATCAAATTCCACCAGCATGGGCGATTGCCATGTGCCTAAGAGCAGCTGTCCGTCTTTAATTGGCATCATTTTGCAGGGCCCCAAAATAGCTGCCTTAATGTGGGCTGCAGCATTACCATCCAATGCGTCATGGCGCCATGCTCCCTGCGGTATCAGTTTATCCATCGCGTCTTGGATGTCCAGGCAAATGTTCGGGTCTGCATTCTCATTTATGATAACAGCGGCGGTGGAATGCATGGCATATATCAGGCATAAGCCCTTATTTACCCCAGACTTCGAAATCACGGCATTGACCAAGGAGGTTATGTCTATCATCTCCTCTTTTTTGCTGGTCGTGACACTGACAATTTCCTGCATGGAGTGGACAATTAAGAGGAAGTATAAAAATCTTTTTTTGCTGCAGACCTCATGGAAATGCTTTTCATTATTTTTGGATTATTCTATCTTTATAGTACGTAAAGTTCTTCTGCTGCGAAACTGATCTTCCTGACAGGAAACCATTAAAAATCCCTAATAAAAAGGGAATGAAGAACAGCACTATGCAGGTAATTATAGTCACCGGCACACCAGGAACGGGAAAAAGCACCCTCGCAAAGAATCTTGCCCAGGCATCAGGCTATCTTTACATCAATGGAAACACATTCATCAGGGATAATGACCTCGCGGAATCATATGACAGCAAAAGAAAATGCTATATCGTAGATGAGAAAAAACTCGCGCACTCCTTCATTTCCTTCCTTACGGATAATGGCAAAAAATACCCTGGATTCATTTTTGATTCCCACCTATCACAGTTCATACCAAAAAAATATGTTGATCACTGCATTGTCACGTCCTGCGACCTTGCCATCCTCAAGCGAAGGCTTGCAAAAAGACGCTACGCAAAACAAAAAATCCGCGAAAATCTTGACGCGGAGATCTTTTCAGTGTGCTCGACGGAGGCGCAGGAAGCCGGGCACAACGTTCATCCTATTGATACGAGCGGAAACGTGCATCATACAAAACAACTTGTTGCAAAATCGCTGCCAAAACTAGTAAGATCAAAATTAAAGAAAGCATCGAAAAAGCAATGAATCATCTTTTTATGGAAACTATTTGCATATATCAAAGAACAATGAAAAGCTCAAAGGCTTGTTTCAATGAATATCGTTCAATAATGTAACTTCAAAAAATCAATTTCAATGAAAAACACGGAACAAACATCAAAAAATAGAATGCACGACCTATTCAAAAAAATAATTATTGGCTAATGCCCCTACCATGAAACAGCTCAGCACCATTGACATCCATTACCTGGAAAATGAATTAAAAGCACTGGAAACCTCACGCGTCGATAAGATTTACGTCCATGGCAAGGAGGAGCTTTATCTGCAGGTCCATAAGTCAGGTATTGGCAGACTGCTTCTCAAAGTGCTCCTCGGGAAAGCTTTATTTCTTGTATCATCCAAGGAATCAACCGAAGTTCCGTCTGAGTTCTGTATGCTCTTAAGAAAGCACCTTGAAGGGCTTACAATCGTTTCTTTAGAGCAATTGAAGCCTGAACGCATCATAAAAATGGAGCTGGTAGGCAAAGGCACTACAAAAACGCTTTACCTAGAATTCTATGGCAAAGGCAACATTGTATTATGCGAAAAAGATATCATCCTAGATGCATTCAGCAGGCAGCGTTTCAGGGATCGGGCTATCATACCCAAGCACATGTATTCAATAAACCGCATGAAAAACAATATTTTTTCTTTGGCCGCAGCTGAATTTCACTCTATCCTCTGCAGTTCTCAGAAAAACACGCTGGTAACGGCTATTGCGCTTGATATTGGCATTGGGGGGAAATATGCAGAGGAACTTTGTATCCTGGCAAAGCAAGACAAAGCACAAAAACCAACTTCGCTATCTGAAAAATCCAGCGATGAGCTTTTTGAGTCTTTGCAAGGCATGATGAAAATGCCGCTGCATCCTAAGGTATGGTACGAAGATGACATTGCTTTTGACGCAACACCTTTTGGATTCATAAGCTATACTGATAAAAAATGCAGACGGTATGATACCTTCAGTCAGGCTTTGGAAGAATACTACCGTCATCAGCACTCTGCGAGAAAGCCAAATGCCTATGACTTGCAAATCCAGGAACTGCGAAGAATAATCCACGAGCAAGAAGAGCGTATACAATTCCTTGCAATCCAAGAGCAGGACTTTCGGAGCTATGGAGAGATGATCTACCTCCATTACACCAAATTGCAAGGCCTTTTGCTGGAACTCAAAGAGCAAAGCAAAAAGGAGTCTTTGCAGTCACTTGCAGAGGCTATGAAGGAACGCAACATCATCATTAACCCAAAGAACAAAACCTTTTCTGTTACCATTGAAAATCCGTAACATTTATAAATGGCGCTTTTTTCTCAATCATTGGACGGCCATAGGGGTTTGGTTCACCCGATCCCATTCCGAACTCGGAAGTTAAGCAAGCCTCCGTTCTTGGGCGTACTGCACTTAGCTGTGGGAGACCAAGAAAGCTGTCCTCCTTTTTATCTTCGATTTCTCAAACTTTTTTATTTTTCGACCAACAGTCCATAACTATGCTGGCAACAATTTCAAAAACCAGAGAAATTCTTTCTCCTCAAAATGCCTTATGGACCTCAATAAAATATCCTTATTTTTTTTTGCATTCATCGCTTCTGATCAAATATATACCCATTCATTGGAATCTTCCCATATACATCTTTCAGAAAAATCTTCTGCTAATCTTCCCAATGGCAAGTTATTTAAATGATTTTTCCACCCATTTATCATATGAAGATCTGCGTTATAGGAACAGGTTATGTCGGGCTTGCGACGGCTGCAGTATTTGCGGAATTAGGCAATGACGTCGTGGCTGCAGACATGGACAAGGGCAAGATAGACAACCTCAACAAAGGGATCATGCCAATTTTCGAGCCTGGGCTTAAGGAGATCGTGGAAAGAAACGCAAAGCATAACAGGCTCCATTTTACGCATGACAATAAAGCAGCGATCAAGCACGGAGACGTAATCTTCATCTGCGTTGGCACCCCCCCCAAAGACAACTGGGAAACAGAGCTGTTGTATGTGGAGAATGTCGCGAAAGAGATAGCCTCGGTCATCGATTCATACAAAGTAATCGTCCACAAAAGCACGGTGCCCGTAGAAACGGGGGATAAGATCAGATCAGTGATAAAACAGCACTTGAAGCATGAGATCGAATTTGATGTTGTGAGCAATCCAGAATTTTTGCGGGAAGGGACGGCTATTAAAGATACGCTCGAGCCGGACAGGATCGTCATTGGTTCTGAAAGTGATCGGGCATCTGAAGTTATGAAAAAGCTTTACAGCCACATCAAGGCACCGATCATCATAACGGACATAAGGAGCGCTGAGCTGATAAAACACGCATCGAATTCTTTCCTTGCGACAAAGATCTCTTTCATCAACGCGCTGGGGCAGATCTGCGAAAGGACTGGAGCTGACGTTGAAAAAGTTGCAGAAGGGATGGGCCTTGATAAGAGGATTGGCAGAGCATTCCTTAATGCTGGAATAGGATATGGCGGCAGCTGCTTTCCCAAGGATATACAGGCATTCATTAATATAAGTAAAAATCTTGGATATGATTTTTCCATTCTAAAAGCGACGCATGACATCAACGAATCCCAATCAAAACAATACATCGATAAAGTCAAGAAATATCTGGGAGATGTACACGGCAAGACAATTGGTGTTCTGGGGCTTTCATTTAAGCCAAATACTGATGACATGAGATTTGCGCCGAGCATTCCAATCATCGAGGCGCTGCAGCGGGAAGGAGCCATAATACGGGCGTACGATCCAGAAGCTATGGGAAAAGCAGGCCAGCTCCTCAAGATACAATTCTGCAAAAGCCCTTATGACGCAGCAGCTGATGCGGATGCATTGCTAACGCTGACAGAATGGAACGAATTTAAGCGCCTCGACCTTAGAAAAATAAAATCACTGCTTAAAAATCCGCTCATCATTGATGGCCGCAATATCTACTCTCTTGAGGAAATGAAGAAGCACGGTTTCCATTACATCAGCATTGGAAGGAAGGAAATAACACCATGAACGTAATAATACTGGCGGCAGGATATGCGACAAGGCTCTATCCCTTAACGGAGAAAACGCCAAAACCGCTGCTCATCGTTGCAGGCAAGCCAATTATCGAGCATATTATTGATAAGGTTGCCGAGATTAAGGCCGTAACTAAGATTTACGTGGTTACTAATTCAAAATTTTACCAGCATTTTGATTTATGGTTGAGCTCATACAAATCTATACTGCCAATCGAGATCCTTAGTGATGGCACGAGAAGCAACGAAGACAGATTGGGCGCAATAGGAGATGTGGCATTTACCTTGACAGAACGCGTCATAACAGAAGACATACTTCTTATTGCGGGAGACAATTTATTCGAGGCTTCATTGCAGGAAATTCACGGCAGATTCCGCAGGAACAAGATGCCTATCGTTATGGTCTTTGATGTGAAAGATAAAAATCTTGCACGGCATTATGGCGTTGTTACTGAAAAAAATGGAGTCATCACCTCATTTGTCGAGAAGCCAGCGCAGCCAGAATCAACGCTTATTTCAACAGGAATCTATTTTTTCCCCGCTGCTACAATACCTTTGATTGGAAAATACCTTGACCAGGGCAACAGCGCAGATAAAACAGGCACCTTTATCGAATGGCTGCATAAGCGTGAGCAGGTTGGCATTTTCCTAACGGAGAAGCAATGGTACGATATCGGCACCCTGGACCAGCTGCAGAAGGCAAATAAGCACTACGGACGCTGAGTCTGCTCAAACCAATTTTCTTTTGTCTTGATACACATTGCATTATTTCTTATTTTGAATATACTAATGAATAGTTTTTATTGAATAGCATCGTTTGAATTATTTTTCATTTTGAAATTATTTTCACTAATCAATCTAAAAAATAAAAAATTGTCCACAGAAAGATGGCCTTCACTTTTTCCCAAACAAAAACACATAAAATGAATCAACGCTGTTCCTTTTGGTGTGGAAATAAAAGGACAGTGCTTGCGTGCAGAATGCTACCGTGGCATAGGCTGCATAAAAAATAAGCGTTGCTGTGTACGGCGCTGTTAATGCAAACCTTAGATTGGCAGTCTCAAAAATAATCAGCACGGTCAACATCAAAACGTTGGAAGGATACGACCACAGGTCCTTGGCCATATGGTATATACCTACCATGCTAAATCCTACCTTCTCATGGCCTTCATACATACGCACTTCCCTGCCGCCACTTTTCACACGCAAAGGGGGCGGAGAAGCTTCCCGCAACCGCAAAGAGATAATAGTGTCAAAAATGGCAGGCAATACTATGGAATGCGTGAAGAGCGCGGCTGCAAAGCCGAAGACAAGCAGGAGTTTATTTCCAGATAAACTGAACACACCAAAGGCAAAACCAAACAGCATCATTGGAGTCGTGATCCGGTGGTATACGGAATCAAGATACATCCCCCTGAGACTTCTCTGCTTTCTACAACGCGCAAGCTCGCCATCCACGTTGTCAAGTAGTATTGCCAGATGAATAAGCAGAAGGCCGACGGCAAAATGTGAAAAAAACAAGAAGACAGACCCAGTGAAACCGAGCACGATCATGGCAAAGGTTACTTGGTTAGCCTTGATATTTGTATAGAGCAATGCTTTCGTGATATAGATGGAAAAATGTGAACACACATATTTGTTCCACAGCGCAAAATGGCTGTCCCTGCCCTGACCGCTTATTTTACGAAGTTCTTTTATCGATGGGACCATAGGTTAGCCAACATTGCGCTGATTAAAAATATTATGGTTTTACAATATCCGCATCCAATAATTTTCTATGCACAATTTCCGCAACAACCTTGCTTCCCTGCTTGCCGAAATGCCCCCCATACTGATTGTCGTCAGAATACAACGAATCAAGATCAGAATGCTTTAGCAGGTCATTGGTCAAATCAATAACCACCATTTTCTTTGAGATTAAATCGATCAAATTTTGGTAATAGAAACTTTTTTTACTGCGAACCAGAAGGATATCGTCTTTCTGAGGCATCCACAAAAACACTGGCCTGAATCCCTGCTGCGAAGCGTATTCCTTGAATCCCTCAATGATTTTTACCAGCAAGTGCACAGCATCACTATTAGTGAATAGTTTTACACGAAGCTTCAGATTTACATCCATGATCACCTTCATCGGCGGAGCATAGGTCTCCTGCATTTGCTTTGCTTTTCGCAACCATTTATCCACCGCAACTAACCAAAGTAGTCTCATATTCCTTGACGGATTTGCCATAACAGATACAAAATACGGGGCAACAATCATTTCTTTTTTGAATTTTGTCCGATAAAAAAAATCATACTTTTGAATTTCAGGCAAATATTCCCTATATCGCGGAAATTTGCTCTCGTCATCTATGATATTGGGAACGAGATGCAACATTCCTTGTTCCAGAATAAACCGCGGCTTGAAACCGAACGTGTTCCCGAATTCATTATAATGCTTCCATACAGCAAGTATGCGCACAAGTGTGGAAGGGACAACACCCATGATGACGATTGGGGTCTTATTTTTTGCATATTCGCGCTTCAACCGCAGCAATGCCTGGTCAAGCCCATAATTTCCCACACCAAAATTCAAGACGTTGGACTTTGTTAATTCCGATAAGTACCATTGTATGCTCTCGTTGTCATTGACCTGCCTTCCGAAAATGAATGAATCACCATACAATGATATTTTTTGCGCCAATTGCTCGTGGCCTGGATTTCTTCTCGATCCGGTTTCGTCAATGTGATATAACGTCAGGCCTTCCTTACCCATTTCTTTTTTTTGCGTGTTCGGTTTCCTGACCCACCCTAATTCCCTATCGTAACCATGCTCGATAAATTTCCTCAATCCTTGCTCCGATAATTCCGGATATTCATCATCTTTGGTTATCAGCCACTGAAAATCCTTTCTTAATGTTGTGACAAGCACCCTTGTTCCGGTTTCAAGCACCAGCAGCACTAATAAAAAAAAGATAAGCCCCAGAAAATCATATTTAATGAAAGTAACAACACTTATTACAATAAGCGTCGCAGTCACTATGCCTTTTTGCATATCCATGCTCATGATAAACCGCATAATATTTAAATAGTTATCCAGCAGGTTTCCAAGGTTATGAAACGGAACAGGAAGGTGGTTTATAGCACAGTGATTGCTGACGTATTCCATTATGGTCATCTTCAATCTTTGCAGTTCGCAAAAAAACAAGGAGACGTGCTGGTGTGCGGCATACTGACGGATGATGCAGCCATGCATTACAAAAAATCACTGATTTCAACACTCGCTGAGCGGAAAGCAATCATTGAAAGCCTCTATTTTGTCGATAGAGTGATGATCCAGAAGGAAGCTGATCCGACTTTAAATCTCAAACGTCTGCATATCGAATATCCAAACGCGACCATCATTTTGATCCATGGCGATGACTGGCGCCAAATCCCAGGTTCGGTATACATCAAGGCAATACACGGAAAGGTTGTTACCCATCCATATTACACAAATCTGAGCGATGTCAAAATTGTCAAGAAATTCCTTGACCGCTACCGTGGAAAATTCAAGGATTTCGAGGAATTCCAGCGCTATTTCGACCTGAAGGACTTTACCTATTACAATCCGCGGCGCATTGAAAAGACCGCATTCTCGTCAAAAGCGGATACGTTGCGATTTTTGAAGCCCTTACTGAAGCATTCCCATATTGAGGATATTCTTGTATTCACCGTTTTTGACTGGAAAGAAGAACGGCAAGGGATTCTTGCTCAGATCAGGAAGCAATTTTCTCCTTCCCCTATTGTGGTACGAAGCTCCTCCATCACGGAAGACGCAGATAACTCATCATATGCTGGCTATTTTCACAGCGCGCTAAATGTGCCTTCAACCAACAATGCTAGAATTTCGCATGCAATCGAGACTGTCGTCAATTCCTACAATGAGAAGAAATCTGACTTCCCAATCAACCAGATCCTGGTTCAGCGCCATTCAAAGGATATAATACTGAGCGGTGTTCTCTTTACCCGGGATTTAGAAAAAGATGCCCCTTACATTGTAATCAACTACGATACCTCGGGAAGCACAGATTCCGTAACAAAAGGGGTGGCACATAGGCATATCAAAATTCTCCATACGGCTGCTGAACAACATTATCCCGGAGAATTCCGTATTTTGCTCAAAGCTATCAGGGAAATACAATCACATATAAAAAAAATTGATCTGGATATCGAGTTTGCCATTGACCGCAAGAACAGGGTAATTATATTTCAAGTACGGCCATTGTCAATACACGCTCACTCAAATCACGAAGCGGATAATGCAATTACTAATAAGGTAAAGTCCTTGCAGCACCAATTCATTCGGCTTGGCACAAGAAGAGATCATCTTGCCGGCAGCAACACGCTATTTGCTGATATGCCAGACTGGAATCCCGCTGAAATCATAGGTAATAACCCGCATCATCTCGACTTTTCCTTATATGACTACATCATCACTAAAAATGCATGGCATATCGCAAGAACATCGCAATATTATTTTAATGTAGATCCAGCTCCTTTGGTTGCGTTATTTGGCAACAAGCCCTATGTTGATGTGCGGAATTCCTTCAATTCATTTACACTCGCTTCTATGAGTAAGCCTCTCCGTGAAAAATTGGTGTCATTTTACATCTCCAAACTAAAATCAAATCCAGAACTGCAGGATAAAATTGAATTCCAAATTGTGTTTAGCTGTTATGATTTCTCATTTAGAAAAAGAAGCCGAGAATTGTTAGAGCAGGGATTCAGCACGCATGAGATTTCCCAGATAAAGGATGCTTTATTGCACCATACAAATCAACTTCTTGCAGAATCCGAATCAAGCATAACCTGTGATATTAAGTCAGTCATGACTCTTTCCCAGCAGCGATCACGTCTCAACAATGAAAAAAAAGACCCGCACTCTATGCTGCTTGCAGCGAAGCATATCCTTGACGAATGCAGCAATTACGGCACCATCCAATTCTCACGGCTTGCGCGGTTGGCCTTTATCGGATCCATAATCATGAAAAGCATGGTAGCGGAAAAAATCATCGATACAAAATTCTATGATTCCTTCATGAATTCCATTCATACTGTGGCAAAGCAAATGAGCATCGATTTTGACAGATTTGCTCAAGGGAAACTGCCTAAACCAGAATTCATGAAGAAATATGGCCACTTACGGCCAGGAACCTACGATATAACGAGCACGCGTTATGATATGAACCCTTCTCTTCTCACAACAGCACACAGCAAGAAGCCATCAAAGCAGCGAAGGCCGTTCATGATTCCAGAAAAAACACAAATTAGGATCGATCAAGGATTACAGAAGCATGGATTACTCATGTCTGGCCGGCAATTCCTCAATTTTACTAAAAAATCTATTGAGGCACGGGAACTTTCGAAATTTGAATTCACCAAAGCACTCAGTGATGCCATGGAAGACATTGCCGAGGCTGGATATTTTTTGGGTTTTTCACGATTAGAAATGGCACATTTGGGAGTTGATGACCTGTTTACTCATCTGTCTCTTGATTCCAAATCCCTTTCTTCATTTTGGCGCTCTATGGTCAATAAGCGGATTGCAGAGAGAAAATTGCAAGATATGCTTTCCCTTCCCCCCATTATTTCAACCCCAGTTGATTTGGAGATAGTAGGCCATTACATCGCACGGCCAAACTTCATAACCCAAAAATCAGTTGAAGCTGAAATCATCAATGTAACAGATGCGCGGACGCTTGATGTACAAGGCAAGATTGTTTTGCTTGAAAATGGAGATCCAGGATACGACTGGATATTTACTAAAAATCCAGCTGGCCTGATAACAAAATACGGCGGCGTCGCTTCACATATGGCCATCCGTACCGCGGAATTTGGCCTTCCTGCTGCTATTGGATGCGGCGAGCAATTTGATGCTTTAAAAAACTGCAAGCGACTCTTGCTTGACTGCGCCCAAAAAAAAATAATTCCATTGCCATGATAGCAGCAATAACCCAAAGGACAATTGCAAAAGAATATGGTACAGTGCGTGATGCTCTTGACCAGGCATACGCGAACTATTATGGGCGCTTTGGCATCGCTCTTGTACCCATTCCTAATCTATCTCCCGACATATCCGTTTATTTTGATTTAATTCAAATAGAAGGAATTATCATTTCAGGGGGTAATGATGCAAAGGAGCGTGAGAAGACTGAAGTGCAATTGATGCAGGTTGCGATCAGGAAAAAGCTTCCTGTCTTTGCGCAATGCCATGGCGCCCAATTCATAAACAGGTACTTTGGCGGACCTATAGGGAAGAATATCGGAAAAAAAACAAGTCAATCCCATGCAGGGACATCCCACTCAATCTCAATCACTGATTCCAAGGTAAGGTCATACTTGAAAAAAAAGAACACGCGTGTCAATTCGTATCATGATCATTGCATACTTGAGAAAAACCTCAGTTCAAAACTGCGGATATTTGCCCAAGCACCAGATGGGACCATCGAAGGATTCTATCATCCAAAACTTCCCATTGGCTGCATACTTTGGCATCCTGAACGGAAAGGGTCTGATGCTATGATAGATAAAAAACTAGTGCACGCTTTTGTGAAGAGGAGGTTGTTCTGGAAATAGCGTCTGACTTTTTGAATCCCTTGTTTTAATCCTACATGGATTGATACATATTGAAAATTATTGGCAATCATACAAAATGAAAGCGATCATCCTGGCAGCGGGAATGGGCACATTTTTTGATTTTAAGCGTTAAGAGGTATATTATTCATTCGCTTTCTTTTTTTGCCGCCAGGTAAGCAGAAACAGCCTATACATAAATTTGGGAACTTCTCTGAAGAGTCGCAATTTGCTTTCACCATAGACCCGCTCCCGGAATTCGACGGGAACTTCGCTTACGCGATATCCTTTGAAATGCGCAAGTATCAGCATTTCAGCAAGGACAAAATTTGAATTATCCCGTGCATCTATCTTCTCCCAAACCTCTTTCTTGATGGCCCGAAAGTTTGCGGTAAAATCATGTATGTCAATTCCCGTTAGCCACATATTGAGCTTGTTGCCAAACCGGCTGATGACGCCTTTGATTTTGGTACTTAGCTGTCTCATTTTGTAGCTGTTGTGCTGCAAATGTCTGCTCCCAACGACGATATCAGATCCTTCCTGCAATTTCTCGATCAGGAGTAGCATATCGGCAGTCTTGAACGACAGATCAGAATCAGAAGAGAGGATAATATTTCCCTTGGCATGATTGTAGCCGTCGATAAGGGCTGATCCGATCCCTCGTTTGTCCTTGCGCACAATAAGTCGGATGTGCTCAAATTTCTTTTGCAGTTCTTCAATTGTCTCTATCGTTCCATCCGTAGACGAATCATCGACAATGATTATCTCATGGGCCATATCGTGGAGCAATGATTTGATTTCAGGAATAAGGATCTCAATGTTCTCTTTTTCATTGAAGGTAGGGATCACAATGCTAACAGAAAGGTCATTCTTGCCGTGTTGTTTCAATTCAGATTTGTCTGTGTGCATAATAGATTACATAAACGATTGAAGGTGGCAATGCCTGATCTTAATGCAAATAACTTTTGAAAGTTTCTTCAATGGATTGATCGAATCTGGCGCGAGGCTTCCAGCGCAAAATGCGTCTGCTATTGGAATCATCAAGGGTGAATTGGTTGGGCTCTACTGAAGACTTGCGGCTTCGGGTAGTATCGTGGACGAACTTGATGTTGATGCCCAATTCATCCTTCGCCAGAAGAGCAAGTTTTCGAGCGACATCGGCTATCTTTGCCTGGAAGGAGACGATGTTATATACTTGGTTTGTTGTTTTTTTCGCCATGATCGAACGTGTTATAGCATCCACGATGTCAGAAATATACGTAAAATTCCTCACCACATTCATATTTCCAACTTTGATCAATGTTTCTTTGTTGGCGATTTTTGACATCAGGTAGGGGATAAACGTTCTTGATTGTTGATTTGGTCCAAAAATGGTTCCGCTTCGAAGGATGATGTAGGGAATACCATATGCGCTTGCATAAGAATATATAATCAATTCCGAGCATAATTTTGATGCGCCATATGGATCAAGAGGTTTTCCAATTTCATCTTCCATTACTCTTTCTGATAGTGCGGCACCATATATCTTATCGCTTGAAAGGAAGATGAGCGGCGCTTTGGGATTATGGATCCGCATGTTCTCGATAAGATTTGCTGTGGATATCACATTGTTTTGGAAATTCTGCAAAGGCTCCTGGAGAAATTCGTCAACTTGGATATTGCTTGCAAGATGTACAACCGCATCAAACCCTTTTGTCAGGGTATTTTGTTTTGGATGCAGATCCATAAGGTCCTTTCTGATGGTTCTGCTAGAAGCAGATACGCTTCGGCTTACTGAAACGCACGAAAATCTAAGAGCAGTTAGACGCTCAATGACATATTTGCCCACATATCCGCTGCCACCGATGATAAGGACTTCTTTCATGGTTTGGCCAAAGCTGCCAGATCATGGTCGACCATAAGGGCAACTAGGTCCTTGAATTTAATGCGCGGCTTCCATCCCAGATTCTTTTTTGCCTTGGAAGGGTTGCCCAGAAGATAATCGACTTCTGTTGGACGAAAATACTGCGGATCGACTCTCACAAGCACTTTTTTTGTCTTCTTATCTCTGCCTTTTTCCTGCAGACCTTTGCCTATCCATTCAATCTCGATTCCAATGCATTCGAATGCCAATTCGACAAATTCCCTCACGCGATGTGCCTCTCCTGTTGCCACAACATAATCGTCCGGTTTTATTTGCTGCAGCATGAGCCACATGGATTCTACGTAGTCCTTTGCGTGGCCCCAGTCTCTTTTTGCATCAAGATTTCCCAGCACGATCTTGCTCATGGTGCCTTGCTTGATGCTTGCAACACCCTTGGTGATCTTCCTTGAGACGAAGTTTTCACCTCTGCGCTCCGATTCGTGATTGAAGAGGATGCCGTTGCAAATGAACATACCATATGCCTCTCGGTAATTCTTGCAGATCCAAAATGCATATAATTTGGCGATCGCATATGGACTTCTCGGACAGAATGGCGTTTGTTCATTTTGCGGAACATGCTTTGTATCTCCGTATAGCTCGCTGGTCGATGCCTGATATATCCGGGTATGCTTCAAACCAAGGGAACGGACTGCTTCAAGCAGGTGCAGGACTCCAACTCCATCCGCGTTTGCGGTATAGAGAGGAGTTTCAAAAGAGATCTTGACGTGGCTTTGGGCAGCAAGATTGTAGATTTCATCTGGTTGTACCTGTGCAAGAATTGATTGGATGCTGCTCAGATCGGTCATGTCCCCATAGTGCAAATAAAAATGAGGCTGTTTATGGTCAGGATCTTGATATATCTCCTGAAGCCTTTCTCGATTAAATGAGCTGGATCGCCGTACCATGCCATGCACTTCGTATCCTTTCTCCAAAAGAAATTCGGCAAGATACGATCCGTCTTGGCCGGTGACGCCGGTGATCAAAGCTTTTTTCATGGTGACTTCATTCCTTAAACTATCTGCAAATATCTTTAGCTCAAAATTTTTTCAATTGTTTTAACCATATGCTCGATTTCATTTGAGCTCATTTTTTGATGATTGGGAAGGTAGATCCCTCTGGTGTGGATGGCGTTTGCCATATTACAAATGTCAGCTCGGTACATGTTTTTAAGTTTATCTTTGAACACAGGTTGCTCAAGCAAGTTTCCTGCGATAATCGGCCTGCATTCAATTCCTTCTTTGGGCAATTGCTGCAAGAGTTTTTTTCTTTTGTCTTCTGAATTGAGCAAAATTCCCAAACTGAATGAACTGGTTTCTTGGAAATTCACCTTTTGCGGCTTTGCGCAGCGCAGCAACGATATAAAATGCGCATGATTTGATTTTCGAATTGATAGGAATTGATCTATTTTTTTTAGTTGCACAAGACCAATCGCCGCGTTCACATTGGTGCTTCGAAGATTGTATCCGAGCATATCGAATACAAAGTCCAAATTATCGAATTGGTGTTCATATATCTTGGCACGCGGTGACCCTCGGACCCATCCGTGCGATCGCGCCGAGCGCAGCAGATCGGCTAGCTTTTCGGAGTGTGTTGTTATCATTCCACCTTCGATCGTATTGATATGATGACCGAAATAGAAACTAAATGTCCCCATTTCTCCAAGATTGCCAACTTTGTTCCCTCGATATGCGGCTCCCAAACTCTCGCAGCAATCCTCAAGCACTGTAATATTCCTTGCCTTGCAGAATTCCATGATGGGTCCCATATTTGCTGGCTGTCCAAGTACGTGTACAATGAATATCGCCTTGGTGTGATCTGTGGTCATTTTTTTTATAGACGTGAGAGAAATGTTATAGCTCTCATCAACATCGCAGAAAACGGGCTTAAGATTATGCTGGATGATCGGATAGATAGTGGTTGGCCAAGTGACGGCAGGGACAAGCACTTCATCCCCATCGTTCAAGCCAAATTGCTCTTTAAGGATGAATATGGCCAAAAGATTTGCGCTGCTGCCACTGTTCACCATGACGGTATGCTTGGAATTATTCCACTTCGCAAACGCCTCTTCAAATTCCCGAACTTTCTTGCCTTGCGTATATTCGCCACTTGTAAAGCATTGCTGCACTGCTCTTAACTCTTCTTGCGAAAAGCTATCTTCCATGAGCTTTATATTCATGTTCTTTTTAATTCCTCAAGCCAGAGTTGACCCTGCGGTTTTTATATAACTATCTGTCGTGAAGCTATTCTTGGTATTTGAGTTCAAGGCGGCTAACCTTCCGGCAGCCTCCTGGACGCTTCTGGTTTCTAAAAGGAGCGATTCTTGTTATATACGGAACAATTCAGATCAAATGTTTCGAAGAGCGTCTTTGAGTCTATCGAGTCTCCTATCTGGATATTGGCTTGATGAATGCATAGCAGGCGCTGCGATCTCATTGTCTTGGTTTTTTTCGAACAAGTAAGCGCCAGCTCCCCTAACAATCTCAAACTTTTTCAGATGATAGTGTTCTTTGGCATATTTGATTGATTGCAGTTTTGGATCAGTATACTCTGCGTTATGGAACACAAGCCAAAATGAGTTTGGATCTGATTTTGAGAGATGCTCCTCGAAAATAAGCGGATCGTTGAAGCCTTGGATATATCTCAGATCATCAAATCCAAAAGTCTGTTGCAAATATAGGTCATTGTCCAGATAATAGGTCAGTGCATATTTGGCATTGTGCGCACTGACAAAAACCAGATCAGCTTTCTTTTCGTTCATGGACTCTGCCAATAGGTTCCACTGGGCTCTGTTAGGTGTTGTCAAATCAATGAATAGAGTAATGATTGCAAGGAATAGTACTACCGCAAGGGCAATGTTCTGCATATGCCTGCCGAGCTGCTCAATTGATGCCGCCAGCAGAAGATAGAGTGTTATCGACGTAAATATCATGTAATGCTCTTCAAAAACAGAGGTGAATGAAATTGAGTATATCGCAAGAAATGCAAATGGAACAACAAAAAGCAGGATCAGGAAATGGATTGGATTGCTTTTTTTAAAAAATATTTTTCGGTAAAAAACATCTTTCCAAATGAAAACTGCCATCAAAAAACATGAATATAGCGTGAGCAAAGCTCCAAGAATGAGGCTCTCAAGAGTAAACGTAAGACCTGAAAGATAAGAATATACGATCCTGAAAATAGAGAGTGCATTGGGATCTTGTATCCACAAGAACTCTTTTCCCGAGAGCGTTAGCGTCTTTGCAAGAAGAAATGCAATAAGTGGCAGGTACAAGATACCGATCAGGACCTGCATCCAAATCCATTTTCTCACATTTTTTCTGACACAAAAGAAGAAATGGGCATTTTGTGCAAAGAGCAGTAAAGGTGCCATGGCATGCGTGTACAATGTCAATAAACTCGTAAGCACATACGATTTCGAAAAATGCGGGTTCTTGATAAAGCGAAGATACAAGTATATAGATATGAGTGAGAGCAGCATGTAGAGCGCATATGGCCGTGCATTCTGGGAGTAGGTTAACTGATACGATGAAAACGCCATAATGACCGATGCAATGGTTGCGGTCTTTTCATTGAAGAGATCTTTTCCTATGAGATAGATGATGATAATGCTTGCCGTGCCCAATACAGCAGAAGGTATCCGGGAAATAATTGGTCCAACGCCAAAAATGCCACTCCAAATTGAAAGAAGGACATGGTATAATGGGACATAGAAGTCCGAGAGCGGCCAGGCGATATTATGCAGGATCGATCCCTGTGAATGCACAATGGTCAACGCTTCATCAGAATCAAGGCTTTCAAATCCAATGGTCATCAGCCTAAGGAAAAAAGCCACCACCACAATACAGATTAGCGCATATTTTACCATAGATTTTGATTATTAGGCGTTTATTAAAGCTTTTCTGGGAAAATCATTAATCTATCTGAATGCCTACACCAGCTATAGTATAGGAGGTTAATAACCGTAACTTTTTGGTATCAGATCATCTCTTCTGAAAGCTGACCGAAGTTCCCTACCGAGTTCTTGAAGTGAGAACCAAATGCGCGTTCCTATCCATTTTTTGACAT
>Ga0247727_10003236_pt1 | contig 36269 bp, 29 predicted proteins | sample WisWelCaveWW1625_FD_202498 | JGI IMG/M metagenome (GOLD analysis project Ga0247727, IMG submission 202498) | Biofilm microbial communities from Wishing Well Cave, Virginia, United States - WW16-25 | ecosystem: Environmental > Aquatic > Deep subsurface > Groundwater > Cave microbial mat | place...
ACATTAGCGACCGGCTTGAAGCCGACGATTCTGTCATCCAGCGTGGCACAAGATCGGGTGACCAAATCGGCAGACGAAACACCCAGGAATGAACCGAGCAGCAGGCCAAGTGGATTGTTGCTAGCACGTGTTCGTCGGGCCGTCACTTGCACGGTGTCAGGCAAGCTGGAAAAGTTCGGCATGAACTCAAGTGTGCCGGCCGTTGAAGTCACCATGCTTCCGAATCGAATGTCGGATACTTGAAGATTATTGCCCGCAAATTCGAGATCAGTCGGCTCACCAGCCGTGAGATTAAGACCGGCGACATCGCGGGCGCGTTGAATGGCGGAACTGCATGTTTTCGCAATGTTAGTAGGGCCGCGCAGTTGGTCCTCGTCAACCAGTGCATGGGCGGCGGCGAGGGATGCAGCATCGGTCGCTCGACCAAGTTCGACGTGGGCCATATTCACGTAGGCCCAGTCCAGGGCCAGAGCAAGAACCCCCAACAGGACCGTGAGCGACACGACCAGGGCCATCGTAATGCTGGCCGGTCGTCGCCGTCGCCGCAATCGTGAGTTAGACCACCGAGACCACATGACTTCTCATCCCTGTTCAGTTCTCAGATCCGTTTCCTTGTGCGTACCAGTCAACCACGTGCAATCAGAGTAGCCTCAACAACTCCTAGGAGCCTCGCCTCGTAGAATCGTCGGAGCGGGACCGGCCTGGCACCTGAGCATTCGGCGGCAAGATGTAGGTTCCACGACGAACGCGGCCCGGGGGACTGCTCTGCGAACTTGCGCCCGGCACTTTGCGAGTCGGCTCGTCCTCGACCTCAAATTCCACATCTTCGTGTTGTGTTCCCCGGTAAATTTCGGCGTAAAATCGCTTGGGCTGCGGTTCGACCGTTGGGTCCGGCGGCGGCTCCAGTCCAAGCAGTTCGTCGAGTGTCCATTTCTTTGGGGTCGTCGATGCAAGCGTCTCATCGGGGTTTCTCAGGGCCAGTTGGAGTCGGCCGTTATCTTTGGCGAGCACCAATGCGTTTGCATCGTTTGGAGTCACCGCGACGGTGACCGAGAGATTTTGGTTCACACTCGGCGGCACTGCGGTCCGATCAATGTTCCGCTCAACCGCCAGGACTTCGATTCCCTGCAACAGGGTCATCGTCGTGCCACCCTTAAGTTGTTGATTGCGATTGTTGGGGTCAACTGTGAGCAGGATGTCTACCATGTCGCCGGGACGAACCAGCCCGTCCAGGCCGGCGCTGATTGGGGTCGCCTCAATCGTCACCGCACGGTAGCCGGGCTTTAGCCGATCGCCAAGCGTCGGGCCGCCGCCCGTCGGATAAAAGAGATTTCCGGTAAATGGCGTGAGGGCATTAATCGGATCTTTGAGTCGCCGGCCGACCAAGGATTGTCGTTCCATGATAGTCCCCGGCGGTACTTGAGCGCGTTGTAGGCTTTTTCGACCGATGTCATCGGCTGTGAGCACATGGTCTTTTGGAAAGTCCGCAATCGATACGAGCACGTTATTGACAACATCAGACGGGGGGGTCCGAACCCGTAATGCATCGCGCACAACGTACGCACCCACCAAACCGACGAACGCAAATAGAACACCGACAGTCACTGTCGCGGGCGTAATTCGTCGCACGGTTCACTCCTTATCATTGGGCATCGAGCCGCTTTACCGAGCAGCAGTGTTGCTGAACGGCTCGTCGACCTATTCCTTGCACATTACGGTTTCCGCCACCAAATCCTGATCTCTGAGACTCAATCCAACGAACTTCAACAAGTCGGGCGATACACTGGTCATGGGCAACCGCAACGTAACGACGACCAAGTCGCCGGAATTGCGGCCCACCTGCGAATCAATGTTCAAGTCTTGCCACAGTACAGGGTCCACGTGCTCTTCCACCGCCCGATTTACGTCCTCTTCGGTAGCACCGGCCAGCGAAGCGATTCGTGCCCCCGCACGACTCGCGGCCACCAGCGATTGGCGGCCACTGAACAAGAGCCCGAACTCACAAACGGCAAACAAGACCAATGCGATCAGCGGCAAAACCAAAACCAGCTCCAGCGACAACATCCCGGAGTGCTTGCTTTGCGATCGCCGATGGCCGCGAATTATCATCACAAATCGCTCACATCTTCTTGTCGAGTAAGCTCCAGGCGAGAATCAGCCACGTGGCAAGTCCCACCGGTAAAGCATAGGGCATGATTCGCCGGCGGTCTCGCCACCGCTGAATGGCGGTTGTCGTGTCCAGCTTTTCCTCTTTGGCTCGATCTCCATCGAATCGTCCCAGGTATCGTCGCCTCGTAAACCGCCAACCACGCATGATCCATTCCATCGACAAAATCAACACGCTCCCAAGTGCAACGAAAACCGTGCTGAAAACAATTACGTAAAATGTCATCATGCCACCAAGCCATGCACCTAGAGCCCCCATAAGCTTCACATCACCCGCTCCGCCGCCACCAATGAGCCAGAGAACGAACAAGGTGCCGAACCCCAGTCCGAATCCGGCGAGGGCAGACTTGAATCCGGCGAGTCCGCCAAACCCAATTTGAAATGCAAAAGCAAGTACTAGCGACGGCACTGTCAGTACGTTCGGAATCTTTCGCATCTTTAGGTCCGTCGCCAACGCCACCACCGTGAACACGCCGATGGAGGTAAACTGGATCAAAGTCTTGGTATCTAGCACGAACATGAACGCAACTCACTTGGAAGGCATTTGGTTTGCGCCACGCCCGGACATTAAGACGCGACGTGTGCGCAAAGTGCATAGATCAGGCAATATAGAATACAATACCACAGAATCGGTGGCGATGTGTCAAATGGCCGAAAAGCAGCAAGTCCGGGGCTCATCTGAGTGTCTCCCGATTCGACAGACCGCAGTAAGGTCGCTTGCCCAAAAGGGTAGGGACTGTACAATCGAATTGTCTTGTTCAGACGGCTCTTTGCGTTCGCATTGTTCAAGATTGCACACCCGGAGGTGTTTGGGTGGCTTTAACGGAACTAGATCGACAGCTCATTGATCGTTGCCTACAGCATGATCCTGGGGCATGGAATGACTTCGTGGATCGTTATCTTGGTCTGATTTATCACGTCGTTCACCACGCATCACATTCCCGAAGTGTTCCTCTCAGGCCGGAAGATGTTGAGGATATGGGTGCCGAGATTCTCCTCCAGATCGTCGCGAACGATTATGCGGTCTTGCGGCGTTTTCGAGGGAAGTCCAGTCTGGCGACGTACATTACGGTGATTGCTCGTCGCATCTGCGTTCGTGAATTGGTACGACGAAATTTCGCTGCTGAACTTGGACATACGACGGCACACTTGTCGTCAAAGTCCAGCTCGGAGATTCCGTGCGCCCCCGAGGACAGAGTCGAAAACGAAGACGAAGTGCTGAACATGTTGGAGGGATTGGCTGGCAAGGAGGCCGCGATCGTGCGAATGTATCACATGGAAGGAAAGAGCTATCGAGAGATCAGTGAATCGGTTGGCGTTGCGGAAAATTCCATTGGCCCGACGCTGCATCGTGCGAGGGCGAAACTGAAACGCCGGGCGGAGCAGCAAAGTTCGGCATGAACTGCTCGCGAGGCCAATTGCGAAACCTGACCAACCGCCGTGTCTCGCCACGCCGGACTCAAGGTTTAACTCCCAAAGCGAGAGGACCGAGAGCCTGGCGTCCTCAAAGGTCGTGATCCGCTGTTGGGACGCGACACGGGCGGGCGTGCTGGTTGTCGGGTTCTAGCTTGGGCACCCAGGTCGATGTTTTCGGCGTCTGCCGCCTGAACGTACTTATCGTACGGCAACCGCCACATTTCCTGCGACTGGTAGGCGTCGAATTGTGGATTGACTTCGACCCGGTTCATTTGAATGGTCATTTCCATTCCTTGTTCCGGCCAATCGATTGCAATCGAAGTGGGATACACTAGACCTGATTCGGCATCGCGTTGATGGCGCGAGAGGACAGCTTTGGCAATCGGCTGCTGCTGACCGGGTATCTCCAGCCGTCGCTCGACGATGATTCCCGAATCAGGTTGCACCGCCGTTATTAGCGTGGCGGCTTGCCCTTGAGCAGTCGTGGTGGGAGTCACAAGTTCTACTGTGCCACGCTTTCCGGGCTGAACCAGGTGATTTTGATCGGGAGCAATTGGCACCAAGCCGAGCGATTCAAAGATCCAGTCCGGCTGGAATGGCAGTGGCGATTGGACGCGACCGTAGTCCTCATAGCTGCAATGTACGAGACTCGCTCTCTGCGTGGGAGGAGCGACATAAAACCAGAATTCTTTGTCATTCGAGCCGATATCTGCCACCGTGATGCCGGTTACCGGCGTGAACACAAACATACGGAATCGTCGGGGCAGCTCCAGGGCCAGCCGGCCATCCAGGGGAACTGCTACCTGGTTCGTTGAAATGTCCAGGTCCTTAGCCACCAATCCCCGTGCTCTTTGAGCGTTGCGATTGATTGCCGCAACAACTTCGCTTGCCGTGGGCAAGTCGCCGGAAAAGGCAGGGGTTCGTCGCGTGGAGAAACGGCTGCACCCCGTCGTCATCGTCATGAGAATTAGTCCAGCAAACATCAAGTGCCGACTCTTTGCTGGATCCATCCAAGATCGACGACGAGAGCGCCTCGTGCCCTCGTCTCTGCTCCTCATTTTTGCTCTCTACTCCGAATGAGTTTGCAAAACTTTTTCTACTTCGGTTTGCAGGACCAGGAGCTGTTGTTCCGATAGCTCCGGGTTCACAACGCGATATTCTTCACCAGTCGCCGTTGCTCGCAAAACGAGAATCTCGCTCTCGCCCTCATGAACCAGCGTCGCTAATTTCAGACTTTTCTTTCGCAGCAACAACAGGGCAAGAATGTACCGAAAGCTCTGCTTGCCACCTTCCGTTTCGCCTTCGAGTTGCAGGAAAAAGTCTAGGATCACTGAGTCGTCAACGAATCTCTGCCGCTTCTTTCCGGCTCCGTGCGGGACGGTGGATCGCCAATACCCAAGCGAATCTTCGGACGGGCCTGTCCATGCCTCGGTGCAAAAGTCGGTGCGGACAAATCCCTCCGGTCCCACTCGAATCACGGAATAGTAAAGTTCACCGGGGTTCAGCTCACGCCCGGTCCTCGCGCAGCACAGGGATAGCGGCTGAATCTCATACTCCGTCATAGCTGCTCAAGAGTTGAATTGTTTCGATGGGGTCTCGGTGCGGGATGGTAGCCGTGAGGCCAAAACCGTGCAATGTCGATTATGTCGGCCTATTTCTCGCTCAGGAATAGTTCGAGGCGATTGAGACCCTGTTGGATTTCGACGATGTCGCACGCGAAACTCATGCGAACATAGCCCTCAGCGCCGAACGCCGAGCCGGGTACCAATGCCACGTGGGCCGAGTCCAGGGCGGCCGAACAGAAAGTCTCAGAATCGGCTACTACTCGGCCACCGAGTCGTTTCCCAAAGTGCGAGCGAACGCTGAAGAATGCGTAAAAGGCTCCATGCGGTTCGATAATGCGGAGGCCGGGAATAGATTGCAATCGATTCACGACGAATTCACGCCGCCGGGCAAACTCCACGAGCATCATCGCGACACAAGCTTGATCGCCTTCGAGGGCCGCCAACGCGGCGAATTGACTGACGCTACACGGATTCGACGTTTCCTGGCTCTGCAGGCTGTCTATTGCCTGAGCGATCTCGACCGGGCTGACAGCCCAACCGATTCGCCAGCCGGTCATCGCGTAACTTTTTGAGACGCCGCTGACGGTTACCGTACGATCGATGAGTCCGGGATGTAGCGCTGCAAATACCGCGGACTTGGCGCTGCCGTAAACCAGATGCTCATAAATCTCGTCGCTCAGCACCAGCAGGTCTTTTTCCAAGACGATCTCAGCTAACCCGCGTAGTTCGTCCGGCGTGTAAACAGATCCGGTCGGGTTGCACGGCGAATTCAACATGAGCAGCCGGCTGTTTGGGCCAATCGTGTCACGAAACTCTTGTGGGGTCATCTTGAAGCCGGCGTCGGGAGAAGTTTCTACAATTCGCGCCGTGGCGCCAGTCAACTTCACGAGTTCACTGTAACTCACCCAATAGGGCGCTGGAATTATCACTTCGTCACCGGGACCACATAGAGCGGTCAGGACGTTGTGAATCGAGTGTTTCGCGCCATTCGACACAATGACCTGACTGGCTTCGCACTTGATGCCAAGGCTTTGATAGCGTTTCGCTATCGCCCGGCGAAGTTCAGGAATTCCAGACGATGGCGTGTAGTGGGTCTGCCCCTTGGCAATTGCTGACCGGGCCGCTTCGCAAATGTGTTCCGGCGTCGCGAAATCCGGCTCCCCAAGCGTGAAATCGTACACGTGAACACCTTGCGACTTGAGCAGCTTTGCCCGTGCAGCCGCAGCAATTGTGGCCGATGGTTCAATTTGCGACGCGCGTTCTGAAATCCTTCTGCTTGTTGCCATCGTTACAAGTGTGTTCCTGAGTTGAGTTCCAATTACTTCCACAGACGGTAGGTTAGCTATCGAAGCCGGTCTCTACTTCCTAGCCATCTTTTGGTCGGCTTGGAGAGCCAGCCTTTTGGGTAGATTAGCCGCGATGTTCGGATCAAAGGTTACCCACGGCGGGTAACGGGCGGCAGTTTAATGAGGTGATGCTGCGAACACAAGTTCGGTCCAGAAACCGCCCGGAACCTGATTTCGGCGATTGGAAACGGCCCGTGGCCGGAGTTCAATTCATAGTCCTACTTCGACGAACCAGGGGTTCCCGATGGTCGTGTCGTCGCCGAGGGATTCCCAAAGCTGGGTATGCCGGACGGCCGAGTGCTTTGGCTGGGATTCTCGAATCGCTTGCCAGGCTCGGGACCGCCGGTGTAGGCACCGACTTCGTACTTTCGCGAATGCGGTTTGAAGCCCATAAAATCATACAGCTTGTCCTGGTTGATGATTTCGACACCCAGCCGCTTTGCCTTGCTTTCAAGCTCGTCGGATGTCTTTCGTATGCGCCCGCCAAACTCGCGCTGCGGGTCTGTGGTGTCGGTCTCGTCCGGCATCGTGCCCTTCACGAGCCAGTGGGTAGTGACATCAACATCGCCGTCGAGGGTCCCGTCATTTTTGACTTCCGCGTCAATAATGCCACCCTGTCGTTTGATCATGTCTATCAGCAGTGGTCGGTCGTCGGTACCTTTTCCGGTCATGTCGAAACGACCGGCGAGGGCGAAATGTTTTTTCTGGCCTTCTTTCCAGATTGGACTATAAAGATTGTCGCCGGGAGCGATCGGGTCGTAGTACTTGTCCATGACAATTCGCCCCTTGGCCTCGTGTGGCCCCAAGATGGCTATGATTTCGATGTAGGCTTTCGGCCCGCCTTCCAGGCGCGGTTCGAGCACGTTTTTCTTGCTGGAGTTCTCTAGCTCTGTTTCTGCATCCTTCTTTCGCTTTTCGTTTCGCTCTTTCCAGTACAAGGTTCCCCGCTTGTCGGCTGGCCACACGCTAAACGTGGTCTGGAGTGGCAGCAAATCCGCTTCGCCCCGGTCGATGTAAACCTCTTTCGCACGATTGTCCACAGAAACAACAGCGCCTACCGGGGTGCCGGATGTTTGCAGTTTCTGGAGAGTTTCCTTGTATTCAACAATCGCCTTGCTCTGTTTGCCGATCTCGATAGTCGTGTCGGTTCTGACGCGTTCCAATTCGTTTTCAACATGCCTCTTGCCTTCTGCAAGATCCGCTGCCTGAGTTTCCACCTTTTGCTTTTGACGTTCGGTTTCCTGAAACGTCTGTTCATAGGTCTTTTGAATCCGCTCTCTGTCGGCATGTGCCTCTTGGTAAGCCTTTTCGTGTTCGTTAATGCGAAGCCCTTCAGCCTCGCGTTTCTTTTCAAAATCACCACGCAGGGTTGCGTAATCGTCTGTCTTGGCGGTGAGTTCCTTGATCAAGTCATCTCTTCGCAGGGCCAAACGGGCCAGTTCATCCTTAAAAGTATTGCTTGGCGGCGATCCTTGATCGGCAAACTTCTGGAGATCTTCGGCGATCTTGGACATTAGGCTTGTGCCACCCTGAGCATCGTTCGGTGTTCCAAACTCGGCATCAGGGTAGCCAATCTTTTCTTTTAGGGTTCGCAGATTCGCCTCGGCGGCGGTCTTGTTCTTGTTCGCATCCTCGGCGCTCTTTTTCGCCGTTTGCAGCTCGGTGGTGAGCTTCGTAGTTTGCTGGTAGAAAAGGAATGCCGTAACACTGGTTGCGACAGTGATTACCACTGAAACAATCAACGGGACGAGCAGGTTCTGAGGTTTGCCGCTAGCCATTGGACGCTATCCTCCGAAGATGTGACACGGTTCTTTGACCTCTTCGACGCTCCAGCGGAGCCAGAGTTCCCAAGCTCCAACCGGACCGCGAGGTATTCCAGAAGGAACCGGTTGGTTTAGCTTACGATTGTAACCGACGAAATCGGCCAGTCAACGATTAACTCGCACCGGGCTCTCTGCCTGATCGTCTCCCTTACGAATACACGCCTGACGTATTGACGCATTTGATCGCCTCTACCTACGATGCTCCCGATTCAGGTCGGCCGCCACGGCCCGTGGTGGCCGAATGCTATCCCGGCTTGTTCGGAGAATCTTGCAATCTTCAGGCCAAGCAGAGTCTACTAAGTTGGGCATCGTTGATTCACGGGTCTTTATCATCTCGCGCGAGGTTGCACCGGCTTTGACCGCGAATCAAGCAGCTCAGCGACGTAGCGTTTCCTCGCCACCGTTGACTTTTAACATCACCGGAACTGGCCCCAGAGCAGCACCGCGACATGGCAGACACCTTATTTCTAATTGATGCCCACTCGCTGATCTTCCAAGTATTCCATGGCATTCCAGAAATGTCTGCCCCCGACGGCCGGCCGACCAATGCCGTCTTTGGGTTTAGCCGCGATCTGCTCAATTTGATTGAACTGAAGAAGCCGAACTACCTGATCTGCGCGTTCGATACGAGCGGTCCGACTTTTCGGGACGAGTTGTACACCGAATACAAAGCCAACCGGCCTCCCATGCCGGAAAATCTTCGTCCCCAGATCGAGCTGATTCAGCAAGTAATCGGTGCCATGGGGATTCCTGTTCTGGAGTGTCGAGGATTTGAGGCGGACGACGTCGTGGCAACGGTTGTACGGCAGGCCAACGATCGCAATATCCACACGTTCATCTGCACTTCTGACAAGGATGTGCGTCAGCTCATTGGCCCGCAAGTGGTCGTTTACAACATTCGCAAGGACGAAATCTTCGATGCCGACGTCCTGCAACGTGAGTGGGGGATTCGACCGGACCAGGTGGTCGATCTGCTCGCGATGACTGGTGACAGCGTGGACAATGTTCCAGGGATCGACGGCGTCGGCCCAAAGACCGCCGCGGCGCTGCTACAGCAATTCGGCACGCTGGAAAATGTGCTGGCAAACCTGGAACGAGTCTCTGGGGCGAAGCGGCAGGAGAATCTGCGCGCCGGCGCGGAGCAAGGACGACGGGCTCGCGAATTGGTGTTGTTGCGATCCGATGTTCCCATCCAAGTCGATTGGGAGGCCGCGCGCGTCAAGAAGTTCGATGCCCCTCGGCTCACTGATCTTTTTCGCCAATTCGGCTTTCGCCGGCTCACCGAGCAGTTTGGAAATCAATCGCCACCGCCCGCCGAATGGAAGGCAAGTTACGAAACGGTTCAATCCATTGCTCAGCTCGAAAACCTGGTCGACGAGCTATCACGCCAACCCCGATTTGCCTTCGACCTCATCACGACCGAATCGCACCCCATGCGATCGCGCCTCGTGGGCATCTCACTGGCTTGGAAACCGAACGAGGCTTGGTATGTTGCCGTTCGTGCCCCCATCGGTGACCGTTGCCTCCCGGAATCGAATGTGTTGACGACCTTGCGGACAGTTCTTGAATCTGATCGGGTCATCAAGCTGGGCCACAATTTGAAGCACCACGCGATCACTCTGCGACGAGCCGGCATCTGTCTGAGTCTCCTGGGATTGGATACGATGGTGGCCGATTACCTGCTCGAGGCCGGTGAACGCAGTCACAATCTTGACCAGATTGGATCGAGATATCTCCAGCACACAACCAAACGCCTGGCGGATTTGCGGGGAACCGGCCAGCAGCAATTCACCTTGGATCGCGTTCCCGTTTCAGAAATAGCTCAATATGCCGGTGAAATAGCACTCGTAGTGCTCCGGGCGAGCGAAGTTTTGGAACCAAGGCTCAAAGCGCATGGACTTTGGAATCTGTACGAGACGCTGGAAAATCCGCTAATCGAAGTGCTGGCTGACATGGAATTCGAGGGCGTTTTGGTGGACGTTCAATTGCTCGCCCGACTGAGCCGCGAGTTTGCCGACCGATTGCAGGAAATAGAGCGTGAGATTTACAGCCTCGCCGGTGGCGAGTTCAACATTGCCTCACCGATTCAACTTCGCGATGTGTTGTTCGAGAAGTTAGAACTGCCCGTACTCAAACGGACTAAGACCGGCCCAAGTACCGATCAAGAAGTTTTGGAGGAACTGGCACAACAGCATCCGCTGCCGGCGCTGCTCATCGAGCATCGACAAGTCGCGAAACTTAAGAACACCTACGTAGACGCAATACCCGAGTTGGTAAACCCTGACACTGGCCGTGTCCACGCCACTCTCAATCAAGTGGTGGCCGCAACCGGCCGATTGAGTTCCAGCGACCCCAATCTGCAGAACATCCCGATTCGCACTGAGCAGGGACGGCAAATCCGGCAGGCATTTGTCGCTCGTAAGCCAACCATGATTCAAGCATCTGCCGGCGACAATCATCCAGAGTCAACAGCCGGCCAAGGTTGGCGGCTGCTCACGGCCGACTACTCGCAAATTGAACTGCGGATTCTGGCGCATCTCTCCGGCGACCCGGAACTGTGTCGGGCATTTAGCGAGGACCAGGACATCCATACGTTTGTCGCCTCGCAAATTTACGGCGTTCAGCCGAGCGAGACATCCTCCGAAATGCGTCGCGGCGCGAAGACGGTCAACTTTGGAGTGATCTATGGCCTGAGTCCGTTCGGCCTGGCAGCCCGGCTTGGAATTAGCAAGGAGGACGCCGAGGCATTCATCGACTCGTACTTTGTAAAATATCGTGGCGTTGAGGCATTTATCCGGCAGGTACTGGAGCGTGCGAGCCGGGACGGCTATGTGACGACGATCCTCGGCCGCCGCCGCAAGATCGCCGGCGTCCGACCCAAACCTGGGCGCTGGCTGAACCAACCGGAACGCGAAGCCGTCAATACCGTCGTTCAGGGATCGGCCGCGGATCTTATCAAAGTGGCAATGGTAAACCTCCACCGTAGAATCCATCGCGAAGAGCTGCGAAGTCGGACTATCTTGCAGATCCATGACGAACTGCTCATCGAAGTGCCCGACGATGAACTTCACCGCATGGCAGTAACCGTGACTGAGGAAATGACCGGCGCAATAAAGTTGAATGTACCGCTGAAAGTGGAAGTGGCTGCCGGGCCGAACTGGCTCGATGTCGAGACGGTCGAAATGCCGGCCATCCCCGTACCGAATGGGCATTGAAGCATGTCCACAGCGCGTTCAAAGAATGGCATCGTGCTGGGACTTGTCGGTCCAGTTTGTGCCGGCAAGTCGCAGGTGGCCGCTCAACTCCGGGCATTGGGTGCCGAGATCTACGAAGCAGATGCCATCGTTCGAGGTCTCTACGATCACGCCGACGTGAAGCAATCGGTGAGGGAACTATTTGGCAATGGCGTCATCGATGCCAAGGGCTCCATAAACCGAAAGGCAATCGCCGACCGCGTCTTCCAGTCGCACGAAGGGCCCGAACTGCTGAGGAAACTAACGGAAGGAATCATATTTCCACGCACCGGCGTGGTGATTCGGGCCAGGATCGAACAGTTCCGGGCCAGTGCGGGTCCGCGGGACGTGCTGGTCGTCGATGCCCCCACACTCTTTGAGGCCGGGCGAGCTGACTGGTGCGACCAAATCTTGTTTGTTTCCGCCCCGACTGAACGACGGCAGGACTGGGCGGCGAGTCGAGGGTGGTCCGCCGACGATTTGACGCGTCGAGACGCAGCCATGATCCCGGAATCCGAAAAACGGCGTCGAGCCAACCATGTGATCGAAAACATCGGATCGCCAGCCGATCTGAATGCGGCCGTAGAGCGAGTTTGGAATTCGATTCGGGCCGAAAACACGTGAAACCGCAACGCCCCATGAAAATTTCTTGAGAATTCTTGTCGTTCTGTCGATTCTGGAGTGGACAATTCGCGCCCTTTTAGGCAAATTGTGTATCACCAGTCGCGTGGTTCTCCCGTGGCTGCCCACCCTAGATCGAGCACTTGGTGGACCGGATCTTATTACCCCTAACGGAAGTTCGGCTGCCGCCGGCATCGTGCCCGGCCAGGAAATCGCGGCCACAGTTTCGTAAACACTTTTTCGTACCCATTAAAGAGCGAACGCACAGCACAACCCACCGCTGACACGTCCCATGCGGCATGCCGGCCGAGGATGACCGGCAGCCGGAGATTTTCTCCGTGCACCTGTCGGGAGGATCGCCTCCCAGCATGGTCGGGGCCTGCGGAATTCTTCCCAGGCGCCGTTCACTGTGTCAGCCGAAGCAAGAAGGAGTCTGAACATGGCAGAGAGTCGAAGCAGATCATCAGCACGTCCACCGCGTGAACGCACTCGAGCGCCGGGCGAGGAAGAAATCATCGAGCGAGCGCCGGATTCAAATGGCGACGATGCCGAACCCGCTGTGGCTCAGGAACCCTCCGGGTACGACGACGAAACTCACGACCGGTACGAAGAAATCAAACGCGGCGAGTTGCACCTTTCCGAACTGCAACGCATGACCATGCCGGAACTCCTGAACACCGCCAAGCGGGAAGGAGTCACCGACTATTCCGGCCTCAAGAAACAAGACCTGATCTTCAAAATCCTGAAGGAACGGGTCAAGCAAAACGGCCTGATGTACGGCGAGGGAACTCTGGAAATCCTGCCGGACGGCTTCGGCTTCCTGCGCAGCCCGGACTATAACTACCTGCCTTGCCCCGACGACATCTATGTTTCGCCGAGTCAAATTCGCCGCTTCGGGCTCCGCACCGGTTCGATCGTGGCCGGGCAAATTCGGCCGCCCAAGGAAAGCGAACGATACTTCGCCCTGCTGCGCGTCGAGGCCGTCAACTACGAAGATCCCGATATCGTGACCGAGAAAGTTTGCTTCGACGATCTCACGCCGCTGCACCCGATCGAGCGAATCCGAATGGAGACCGATGGCGACGAGATCAACATGCGCGTGGTCGACCTGATCACGCCCGTGGGCAAGGGCCAGCGCGGCCTGATCGTATCGCCGCCCCGTGCCGGTAAAACGATCCTGCTCCAAAAGATGGCCCAGGCCGTACTCAAGAATTACCCCGACACCTATGTCATCGTGCTGCTCATCGACGAGCGGCCGGAAGAAGTGACCGAAATGGAACGAACGGTCAAAGGGCCGACCGCCGAGGTGGTCAGCTCGACGTTCGACGAACCGGCCTCGCGACACTGCCAGGTATCGGACATGGTCATCGAAAAGGCCAAGCGGATGGTCGAGTACGGCCGAGATGTGATCATCTTCCTGGATTCCATCACGCGACTGGCCCGCGCCTGGAACACGGAGTGCCCGCACTCGGGCAAAATCCTCTCCGGCGGTGTAGACGCGAACGCCCTGCAGAAGCCGAAGCGATTCTTCGGTTCCGCCCGAAAGGTAGAAGAAGGCGGCTCGCTCACCATCCTGGCCACCGCGCTGGTGGACACCGGGAGCCGCATGGACGAAGTGATCTTCGAGGAGTTCAAGGGCACCGGCAACATGGAGTTGCACCTCGATCGCCGGCTCGTGGACAAGCGCATTTGGCCGGCCATCGACGTGAACTCGTCCGGCACGCGCATGGAGGAGCGACTCATGGACCCCGAAGAACTCCGCCGCGCCTGGATCCTCCGCCGCGTGCTCAACGACATGAACCCCGTCGAGGCGATGGAACTACTAACCTCGCGAATGCGTCGCACCAAGACCAACGCCGAATTCCTGATGAGCATGAACCTGAGCTAACCCAAAGGCCATGCGTGTTTTTGAAGGCCAGCTTGATCCGCCCGTCGGTCGGTTCGCGATCGTCGCGGCTCGATTCAATTCGGTGATCACCCAAAAGCTCGTGGAAGGAGCCCGGGCCACGCTCGGCCGATGCGGCATCGCCGAGCAAAACCTTGATTTGGTTTGGGTACCGGGCAGCATTGAGATTCCGCTCACCGCACAGCGGTTGGCGTCGAACGGCAACTACGCCGCGATCATCTGTCTGGGTTGCGTCATACGCGGCGACACCGACCACTATCAATTCGTCGCCGGCGAGTCCGCTCGCGGCGTGGCGGAGGCGGGCCGCAAAAGCGGCGTGCCCGTGATCTTCGGCATTCTGACCACCGAGACCGTTGAGCAAGCACTCCAGCGGGCATCGCCCGAACACAACGCGGGCGCCGAGGCCGCCGAAACCGCCATTCGCATGGCCAACCTCATTGCCCAATTGCCGCCCTCTCGCTAATCCGTAAAATGGCCTTACTATGTCTCGAAGAAGTCGCGCACGCGAAGTCGCTCTGCAACTGCTCTACGAAGCCGACCGCAACACGGCAGCCCCGCCCAATCGCGATCGCACCTTCGTGGAGAGCCGGCTGCGCGGCAACGCGCTCCGCCAGTTCGCCCTCGAACTCATCACCGGCGTACGCACCCATCGCGACCAATTGGATCAACTCATTGGAGACGCCGCCCAGAACTGGACCCTGAACCGCATGACCCCCATCGACCGCAGCATCCTCCGCATCGCCACATTCGAGTTTCTGCATGGTAAAGATACCCCGCCCAAAGTCGCCATCGACGAGGCCATCGAACTCGCCAAACGCTACGGCACCGCCGACTCCCCCCGCTTCGTCAACGGCATCCTCGACCGCATCATCACCACCCACCCACGCACCCTCGAATCCACTCAGACCGAAAACGAGAAGACCGCCACGAAGAGTTGACCCGATTCGTTCAGCCGGTTTTTGTCTGAACGGCCAGGGTTTGGGTTGTAACTTCTGGCTTTAGCAGATTCTGTAAAGATGTTTCGAGGACCTGAAGGGCGGTCTCAACATGTTCCCGACTGATGCACAACGGGGGACAAAAGCGCACGGTTCGTTCGCCGCATCCGAGCAGAAGCAGACCGTTTCCAAACGCCTCTTGAACGATTCGCTCGCGCCACTGAGCGGGCGAAAGCGGTGATTCAGCCGGCGCGTTGACGTCCATTCCGAGCATGAGGCCCAAACCACGAACTTCGCCCAGCAGCGGGAATCGACCGGCCAGTTCTCGCAGGCCCGCGATCAGGTCGGTCCCTCGCTCCTGGGCGTTTCGCTTGTACTCGCTTTCCAGAAGATCGAGCGTTACCAGAGCTGCCCGACAACTGACGGGGTTGCCGCCGAAGGTAGAGGCGTGGCTGCCGCGAGTCCAGTTCATGATTTGGGTCGGGGCGATCATCGCGCCCAGCGGCATGCCGCTCGCGATCCCTTTGGCCAGGCAGATGATGTCGGGCACGACGTTCCAGTGTTCCATCGCGAACATGCGGCCGGTGCGACCCATGCCGCTTTGAACCTCATCCGCAACGAGCAGGATTCCGTGCCGGTTACAGATTTCCCGAAGTCGCGGATGAAACTCGCTCGCCGGGACGATGTAGCCGCCCTCGCCCTGAATCGGTTCGACGAAGATCGCGGCCACTTCTTCGGGTGGGGCGATATGCCGAAAAAGTTTCTGCTCGATCCAATCGCAGTCGCCGTACGGGACGTGATGGATTTCCGGCACGAGCGGCTCGAAGCCGCGTCGGTGCTGGAGCTTGGAACCGGAAAGTGACATGGCCCCGAACGTGCGGCCGTGGAAAGCGCCGATGAATGCGATCACGCGCTGGCGGCCGGTGTGGTAGCGAGCCAGTTTCAGCGCCGCCTCAACGGCCTCGGCCCCAGAATTCGTGAAGAACACTTTTTTCGGATCAGGGCCCGGCGCCAATTGGGCCAATCGCTCCGCCAAGTCGATCTGCGGCTGGTAGTAGAAATCAGTCCCCGACATGTGGATCAGCCTGGCGGCCTGATCCTGAATGGCCTCGACGACGCGGGGGTGGCAATGGCCTGTGGCGACGACGGCAATACCCGCGGTGAAATCCAGATACCGGTTGCCATCCACGTCTTCGATCATCGCACCGTTGCCGCGTGCCGCGACGAGCGGGTAGGCACGAGTGTACGAAGGCGACAGGTACTGCTCATCACGCGCGAGCAACCGCTGGGCGTTCGGGCCTGGCGGCGGGACGCAGATGAACGGAACTGGCAGGCCGTTGCTCATCGTAAATTTCCATTTCCGTTGAACCGTTGAACCATTGAACGGTCCACATTCTTCGCGGTTCAACTTGCAACCTCAACGGCGAGCCCTTGGGCCATCTGGATTTTCTCGCCGTAATTAACCGTCCATGCAAATTTGTGCGTCACGGCGTCCACGAGCGCCGCGGCCGACGGGTGTCCGGACCCGCTCTTTTTCACGCCGCCAAACGGCAGTTGCACCTCGGCCCCAATGCACGGCAGGTTGACATAGCCCAGCCCGAATTCGCAGCCCTCGCGGATGGCTCGCACCTTGCGGTAATCCTCGGTGATGACCGACATCGAAAGTCCGTAGTCGGTGTCGTTGTAAATCTCGATGGCGTGATCGATCGTTCGGAACGGAATCAAAGCCACGTGAGGCCCGAACACTTCTTCGCGAATCGAGCGAATCGAGGAGCCGTGCGCCATTTCATACACGAACGGAGAGACAAAGTAGCCGCGTGCCCAATCACCGGTTGTCAGTCGCTGGCCGTCGAGCAACACCTTGGCTCCTTCCTGCCGGGCCAGTTCGTTGTAGCTCAGCGTTTTTTCCACGGCACTATCATTGATTAGCGGCCCCGCGAATGATCGCGTGTCCAAGGGATCGCCAAAACGGATACGTCGAGCAAGATCGACGAATCGCCGTGAGAAATCCGCAAAAATCTTTTCATGCACGAGTACGCGACCGGCTGAAACACATCGTTGGCCCGTGGTCTTGAACGCGCTCAGGACGGACGCGTTCACGGCCAGGTCGATCCGCGCGTCGTCGCACACAATGACGGCACTCTTGGAGCCCATTTCGCAAACCGCCATCTTGCGATAATCCTCGGCACAGATTCGCTTGATGTGCGATCCGACGGCATAACTGCCGGTGAAACAGATCACGTCCACATCTGCATGCCGCACCAGGGCTTCGCCGGTCTCGTCGCCGAATCCGTGGACGAGGTTCACGACGCCGGACGGAAAACCAGATTCCTCAATCAACTCGATGAGTCGCTGGCCGATTGCAGGCGTATCCTCCGAGGGCTTGAAGACGGTCGTGTTGCCTTCCATCAAGCTCGGTCCGAGCAACCACAGTGGAATTGCAAACGGGAAATTCCAAGGCGTGATCGCTGCGACGACACCTTTCGGCCGGCGCAGAATGAAACTCTCTTTCTCCGAGACTTCCGAGGCAACGACTTCCCCGTGCGGCATTCGGGCGGTGCTGAAGACATACTGCACCATGTGCAGCCCCTCGATCACGTCCGCCTTGGCCTCATTGAGTTGCTTGCCGCTTTCTCGCGACACGAGTTCCGCCAGTTGATTCTGGTCGCGTTTGATGAGTTGTGCGAGCCGATCGAAGCACTCGCCTCGAGCGATTCGGCTCATGCGTCGCCATTTTGGAAACGCACGTCGGGCCGCGGCCACGGCGTCATCAACGCCACTTGAATCGGTACGCGGAAACACGCCGATCACTTCATCGAACCGTGCGGGATTCAGACTCTCAAACGTCTCCGGCCCAATCTCGTTCCAGCAGCCATCGGCAAAGTTTTTCCCAACGATTCCGGGTGCCGCCACCGCGAGCGAATTGCTTGCCATAAGTCACCTCCTTCAGAATCTTAGTTGCCGTCACGCAACGCGCCGCCCACAAGTTCCGCCATGGACGAAACTCCCGTCGAGGCAATGGTTTCGGACAGCGATTGAACCAGGCGTGCAGCCAATGTTGGGTCATAAAAGTTGGCAGTCCCAACCTGGACGGCCGATGCTCCGCAGACGATGAATTCCATCACGTCATCGATGCACCCGATGCCCCCAACTCCAATGATCGGTACTTTCACTGCGCGGGCGACTTGCCAGACGATTCGCAACGCCAGCGGTTTGATCGCGGGACCGCTCAGCCCGCCGGTTGTCGCGCCGAGCACCGGCTTTCGTGTCCGCCAATTCACCGCGAGACCGAGAAACGTATTCACCAGCGACAGAGCGTCCGCGCCAGCATCGGCCGCCGCCCGAGCGATTGAAACAATGTCCGTAACATTCGGCGTCAGCTTGGCAAGCACCGGAAGCTCGCAGACATTCCGAACGCCACGAACTACCCTCGCGGTCGATTCCGGGTTCGTTGCGAAATCGACGCCTCCACTCACATTCGGGCAAGATATGTTTAATTCGAGACCGGCCACGCCCGGCTGCTTGCCAACGATTTCCGCCAACTCGACGAATTCCTCATAGGTCCGTCCCGCGATGTTGACGATGATAGCGGTTTGGATGGATCGAAGTTGGGGCAAATGGTGGCTGACGAAATGGTCGATGCCGTCGTTGTCGAGTCCAATAGAGTTGAGCAGCCCTGCGGTGGTCTCTACGGTTCGAGGTGGCGGATTTCCCGCGCGTGGTTGGCGGGTGACCGTCTTGGGAATGATTGCCCCGAGGCTGGCCAGATCGAGGATGCCGTCGAATTCTCGCGCGTATCCGAAGGTCCCCGAAGCGACCAGGATCGGATTCTTGAGCGTGAGGCGTCCAAGCCGAACCGACAAATCCATGAAGTGCTGCTCCCATGGGCCAATGTTCAGCCGGTTACAATCCGGTTCGCACCAGGCCCGCGAGCATCATATCGCCGGTTCGCAAACTGAACAATGGATGGTATTGAAACTGCGTCCCACGCTCATGAGAGTTTGAAGTGGTAAATAGCGTAGCGGTGCTGGTCGCTACCGGCATCCTCCCAACTGTAGCCGTACCCGCCGATGTGGCTGAGGCGGATGGTCGTATCGGCGAAGATCTTGTATCCGCAACGCCGCAAGCGCTCGAAGAACGCAAAATCCTCACCCAAATACCAGTGGCCTTCGCCGTCTGGCACAATCATCGGCAGGAAGTAGGGCACGATCGGCCGACCGCGCTGCTCGTTGCAGACCGGCAACCTTTCGGTTTCCTGAATTCGGCGGTACACCTCGGCGTGCGTCAGCAAGAAACCGGTTGCGCCATAAAGCAACTCAACCAACCCGCCGCCTTCGCCGAACGTGATCTGCTTGGTCCCAGGGATGACGTGGCACGCTAAGGCCGGGCTGGCCCTTCTTCGGATAAATGACACAGGCAACAGGCAAGTTGTGCGACCGCAAACGGTCCACTGAGCTGGGATCGAAGCCGATGTCCGCGTCGATCCACATCAGCTCCTCAAATCCGTCCGCCAGCGCGTCGGTAGCCACCAGACTCCGACCCTGATCAATCGCCGCGTAACCCCAAACGCGCCGGACCGCGTACCCGCGCGTTTCCGGCTCGCGCAACGCTCGGTCACAATCCGGCTCGATGTGGTGAGCGACTGGAACCAAGATCACGCATTTCGAGTTGTCCATTGGGCGAACTCGCGATGGCTCGCGCCGTTCCTTCTTCACACCAAAGCAGTTTCCTATCTTGAAGACCTTTTCTGACCTGAAGAAATCATCGACCGCGCGCACGACATCAGGCCAGCCCGGCTGATAATCGTGACCTGCAAGCACGCCCCCGAGTCGTAGTTTGGGAAACCACTGCGAGAGGTCCCGGACTACGTCTTCATAACGATGGGAAGAATCGAGAAAGACGAAGTCCAACGATTCATCGGCAAACGATTGGGCCGCTTGTTCCGAGCTCATCGGCATGGGCAGAATGACATCGTCGACCTTCGCTCGGCGCATGTTTTCCAGGAACGCCGGGTAGATGCTTCCGCCGGCCCGACGAACTTCATCTTCGTGAACTTGCTCGCCGAGAGAACCCTTCCACGTATCGACCACATACAGACGAATGTTCTTGACTGACTCCTTGATCCGCTGAGCCAAATACGCGGTGGACCGGCCCAGCCAGGCTCCGATTTCGACGAAGACGGCTTGAGGCGGTGCTTCACTCACCGCCCGATCGTAGAGATTCTCAAAATCAAACCACCCCTGGATTTCCTTGTAGAAGTCAACCATACAATCCGCCGAGCCTAACGGGGGTTTGTTCCGTTCACCTTTTCACGTTCACTTTTCACGCTCCACGTCACGCATTCGCTTACCGGCGTGAATAGCACGTGCGCTGCGTTCTGGCTAGTGACGAGGTGCTCGACGCCCCGGGCTTACTATCACGCCGTCCATATTACGTACCCTCGTCTCCTGCATTGACAGGCCACAGATGGCTTCGTCGCTGACCAGCGAATCGCCATTTGGTGAGAACGTGAATGTCGCACATCGAATCGCGACACGACTCGCTACAGTTACGCTATTTGGTCGGTTCCCAAATGTAGCGGCCTTGCATGTCGATGTAGCCGGACTTGTAATTGCCGGGTTCTTCGGGGTCGCCCTCGGCAAGCTCGACTTCTGCGACGCCTTCCTTGAATGGCCAAGCCTCATCAAAGATCGGTTCGACGACGAATTCGCCGTCGCCGTCTATATAGCCCCATTTGCCATCGCGCAAGTCTCCACCTTTGTAGCTCCCCCCGACGTAGACTCTACTCAAACCCTCGTGAAATGATTCCGCGACCGTAAAACGCGGCTCGATGATCCAGGCGCCCTCCCGATTGACAATGCCCCAACGGTCGCCAACGGCGGCGCCTAACGTGTCGTTCGAGAATTCCCCGTAACAGTTGTCGAATCTCGGCGTCACAACCCAGTCGCCGCTCTCGTTGATAAAGCCGTACTTTGTGTCCTTGCCATGACCAGTCCGAATCGACGCCGGCGTGAGCCCCTTGCTCGTCAGGCAGACATGAGCGAAACGCGGTCCGACAAGGACGACACCTTGACGGTCAATTAATCCCCAAAGCTTGTAGTCTGGGGTGAAGCCCGTCACTCGTTCGCCCGTTCTGAACGACCAGACTCGGGCGTACTGTGGGCGAATCACCCATTGGCCGCTTCGATTGATGATGCCCTCCGGCTGATCCATGAAACCCGGCTCCGAGGGCCGAGGTACCCGTACATTTGCCCACGCCAGCCCATCGACGAAGGCGTTTGCATTATCAAACGACGGCGGAATGACAACTTGCAGCGATCTATCCACGTATCCTCTCTTTTCGTTTCGCTCGAACCACATTAGACCGTCAGAGAAGTCGCCACAGTATCCGCACACAAGCCTGCCAATTTCGCGAATATCAGCGTCGATGACGATAATCTCTTGATGGTCATAGTTATCGTGATTGAATCGCTGACGAATAGTTGCTAATCCGTCCGAAAACTCCGAAGCGTAGTCATTTTGGCACGACACGACGATGTCGCCGCGGGGATTGATGTAGCCATATTTGCCGTCCACGCAAACAGGCAGCAGCTTGTCAGCCGTTGAAATCACGATGGGAATCGCTTCCAATCATTGGATCGAACCGTTGCATCTGAAGCGGCCATCAATCAATGTCGAGACATTCGGACAGGGAACCTTGTCGCAACAACTCTTGGATCGATGTGTCGAGCGCGAAAACGTCGCGCTCATTTCGGCCCGAGTTGAATCTGTCGACCACCGAATTCTTGCACTCCGATGCGAATGCAACACCGCCAATGAGAATGTCCTGACCGGGTTCTCCCAATTGCAAATCGTCTCCGTCGCCAGCCACGAGTACATCGTCGGGACGAGTTCCTCCGGCGTCCTTATCCTCTAGAGAAAACGCGCAAAACCGGCCGGGGAGAATCACCGTCTCGATGACGTACCCTCGGTTCCGAACGTGCTGCCGACACTCGTGTTGTTGGCCGTCAGCGGATGCCACCGAAAAATCAGTTCTTTCACTAGTCTCGCCATCGAACGAACGGTGAGACTCTGTCGCTGGCCCGTTCGGTATGCACAGAGCTTCGTTTCGGAACGCACTGCACAACGGGCAACCACAGCCGCCGTTCGGAGTCTCATTGTACTGTGGATCGGAAGCGGTCCCAACCCGAGAGGCGTGATTCGCAGAGTGAACTCGATCACCGATGACGCCTTGATCGTGGCCCGTCATGTTCCGCCGAACCGCGCCGGTAGTGAGAGTACCGTACATCACCGACGCGGAATCGTGGCTGTGCCCAAGGCCCAAGGCGTGGCCCAGTTCGTGTGTGACAACCGTTTGGAAGTCGTACTCGCCCGAATCAACCGCGGACACTTCGTGGCCGGTGTACCACTTCCAGCCGCTCAGGATCGTGATCTCGCCAGAGTCCTTGGTACAACCGAGCACGCCAACGGCCGCACTGCCGCACGCACTTGTATCTGCGACGCGAATGCGAATGTCCGCGGATGCGTCGGTCAGTGCGTCCAAAGTCACAAGGATCACGCCGAATGGTATCAGGTCGTAGTTCAGGGAAGTCAAAGCGTCCTGCACCCTGGCGGCTTGGGCCGCGTCAACGATACCGTTCTGCGATTCGAACGAGACTGAAATCACACCGGTGCGCAACGCAAGTCGTGGATCCAGCAGCGACGCCCTATGAGGATCGCCGCTGGGCGAGGTCGCCAGAAGCGGTTGTCCTGCCTTGCTCGGACCTTCGTTCTCCTGCTCCAGTCGCCGCATTCGTTCTCTCAACTGTCGATCAGCCACTCCCCATGGCGTGAACCAACTGGCAATTCCGTTAGCAAGCCATTGCCCGAGTCCGACTTCCCCCTTGTCCGGGATGAAGTCATGACCGGTTGCCCCCTCGAGTACCGCCTTTCCCATATCGACCAGCGGAACATTGTCCACGATTTCATCTTTCAATGCAGGGCAAAACCCCTTCGCCTCAGCCTTACTTGGGAAGAAGATGACCGAGCCAAAGAATCCGGCGGGCCCGGGCAAAAAGGCAATCCCTTTACGAAGTAGCCGTTTTGCAAGCTTGATGCGGATGAGTTTTTGGGCAAGGACAGGCTTGGGTAGCGTACTTCCCACATATTTGTACCATTTCTTGACAGCTTCAGTTCCTTCAGCAGCCGCCTTATTGAATCCAAGGATGTACTTGTTCTTCGTGCGATGCTTGATGTAATCGACGAATTCTCTGGCAAATTGCTCCTGCTGTTCAGCTGTTAAGGTGTCGTCCTTAATCCCATTGCGCTCCAGAAAGTGTTCAAGTTGGTCATTCAATTCCACTTTCACATGTCCTGTGTACCCTGTTTTTGGGCCATGCCTTGAGAAGTCGTGACTACCGTCGTCTGGCATAATGCGTGCGACCTTACCATCAAAAATGTCCTTAGCACCTTGCGAGAAGCCAAACTCATCCCACAACTGCTGCGGCACGATATGATGGCCATCTGGATCGGAAGCTAACCCACTTGCGTCCGTGAAGTTCGTGGCGCTATTGCCTACGTACCGGTAGAGGTTCGAGTCCCCGGCGGCGAAGCCAATCGGGTCTTGCGACAACCAGCGACCAGTCGTCGCGTCGTAGTATCGGGGGGCGGAAAAGGTGTCAGGAACCTTTTCCTAAAAAGGTTCCTGACACCTTTTGTCTTGCAGTAACTCTCGAACGTTCCAGATGATTGCCGCTCCGTCGTAGCTTGATGAAACTAGCATCGTCCCACACGTTGAGACAGACAATTGATTCGTTCGCCACTGATGCGCAGCAACTCGAAATAGCAACTGAGAAGTCTTTACGTCCCAGCCAAGTAGATACCCGTCTAAAGTACCGCAGACAAGAACTTGGTCGTTGCTGATAAACGCTATAGCCGTTGCCCAGTTCCGTTCACCGCCATCGATTTCTGGACAGTGCAAAACTCGGCTCGGCCGCTTCGACGAGAGTGGAGACCAGATGAGAACCCTGTCATCGTCGGCACAAGCCACGAGCATTGCGCCGTCGGTCGAGAACGCCAGACCACTGACTGCCTTTTCCTGCCCTTCGAGCGTTAAGGGTGGTTCGTCCTGCTCCAAGTGCCACAGTCGAACTACGTCAGCGTTAGTACCGGCTGCAAGAAACCGGTCATCGGCAGAAATCGTTACTGATCGCATCGACCACTCGCCTCCGACATGAAATACGTGTGTGCAATCCCCAGAAGGTATGTGGTAGACACATACTGACTTTTCATGCGTCGTAGCCAGCAGTTTGCCAGAAGGCGAAATGCTTGCCAGCGATCCCAGTACCGTACGGACAGTGCGACGCGCCGAGAGGTCGAAAACAGTCGTCGTGCTCCCGTTCTCATCTGACGAGGCAATTAACCCGCCCGGTGTTGCAGCAGCCAGATGGTCTGCTGTTTGAAAGTCAAATGAATCCAGCTCCAATCCTCTCGTATTCCAGACTCGCATGCATTTGTCGGTTCCGACGCTAACGACTCTTTCGGCATCCCAAAACACCGATGACTCAAGTCGAAACGACGTGCCGCGGGATTCATATTTGACCATGTCCACGATAACGATTTGGTTTCTTTGGCCAAACGCGCATAGTGCTCCGTCGGGAGTCAAAGCGACCGGCCCAAATACCTCAGACTCAACAGTTCGTTCAAGTTCTCGACCGGCAATGTTCCAAATCATCAATCCTTCGGTGCTGCCCACTACCAGTCGAGTCCCGTCTGGCGTAAAACAGAGGCCGTCGGTTCGAAGGAAATCACGAAACAGGCACTTTTTCCTGGCCAGGTCCCAGCATTCGAATTCGAACCCACCGAACGCCACGAACTTTCCATCGGGCGAAAAGGCGACAGCGAGATAGGGCCAGTCCTTCTCTGGGGTCGCGATAATCTGGCGCTGGGTTGTGATGTCCCAGACGCGAAAATTCTCAGAGACGGAGGCCAAGATCGGGGCAGTGGGCGAGAAGCTCACTGCGCCTACGCGGTTTTCAATCCCGTTGAGGGTGTGAATCAGTTTACCAGATTGCGTGTCCCAAATGCGAATCACACCGCGGCCGCCGCCTGCAAGACAACGTGCGTCCGCAGCGAATGCGAGGGCGCTGACGTGTCCGTCGCTGGCTTTGAATTCCCGCACCGTTCGCCCGCTTGATAACTCCCGAATCCTCACGTGACCTGACATCAGCCCGGTCGCCCAGAACTCCGTTGACGCTGCGAATGATTCGACTTCTCCATCGGGAATCCGAATGATCTCTGCGCCAGTCCCGACATCCCACACGCTGGAGTTGCCCCAGCTAGAGGAGACAAGCCGCGTCCCTCTATCGAAGAAACTAAGGCCCTTCACTGAGTGGCCATGCGCCAGACGGGGTGCATTCAGCATTATGCGGTGCGATGAGAAGTTAACTTCCATGGGTTGTGCCCATTTCACCTTAGACCGACGAACCTTGTAGACGGCATCACGATGACGCGCCAAGGCAATTGCGGAGCACGGGGTTCTCGTGGAACAAATCTCTTATCGAGAAATCGACGTCCCAAGCATCCGGCTTCTCGTGCAGCGCGCCGCGATTTTCGCCCGTAGACTCGGACTTGCACGCGACGGCGACAGCGCCGACAAGTACGTCTCGGCCAGGCTCGCCCAACTGCAGATCATCGCCGTCGCCGGCAACGAGTACATCGTCTGGTCTGGCACCTACGGCATTTTCTTCCTCGGAGAGCGAAAATGCGTATGGCCCGTCCGCGCGAATCATCGGCTCGATGACATATTCGGGGTTCACGAACTGTCGATGATTCGCGTATCGATCCCCGTCAGAGGAACGAAGGGAAGAAGAGATCCCTACATTGCCCTCGGCATTCGAGGGGTGAATCGGCTCAGTTTCGGTGCCGTTCGGTACGCAGAGAGTTTCATTTCGAAACGTGCTGCACAATGAACAGTCACAGGCACCACTTGAAGTCTCTCCGTGATGCTGACCAAGAGCCGACCCATCGTGAGAGGATTGACTGTCAGAGCGAACACGATCTGGACTGATGTCCAAGTCGTTCCGCCCAAGTGTGCGGCGAGCGACGCCAGTGGTCAGGGCGCCGTACATGACTGACGCCGTATCGTGGCTGTGATCAAAGCCCAGCGCGTGGCCCATTTCGTGCGTGAGGACCGTCTGGAAATCATATTGGTCCGAGGCAATTTCAGAGGGCACGTCGCCCGTGTACCAGTTCCAGCCTTGCAGGATGGTAATGTCGCCCGATCCTTCGGTGCACTCAAGTACCCCATCAGCAGCCGATCCGCACGGGCTCGTAGACGCAATGCGAATGCGAATGTCCGCTGTAGTTTCAGAGCCAGCGGGCGCGGCGGTCAGCACAACACCGAACCGTGCCAAGTCTTGACTCAAGAAAGTCAGCGCGTCTTGTACCCTATCGACTTGCGAGGCTGCGGCGGTCTCCAACGAAACGAAGATCACACCAGTGCGAAGCGTTTGCGCTGGAGCAATGGACAGCGTCGCCTGCATTTCACCCGGCAGAGCCGATCCATCGCTGTGGGTGTTAGTTACTGCCTCCGCCACCAGCGGATATCCTTTTTTCGCTGGCATTCCCGGAGGCACGCGGTTGGGGCGGACGCTGAGCGGAGGGAGCAGGCCCGGGTTGCGGATATCGTTCACTCGGGATTCACTAGCCTGCCGTCTCATTTCTTCCTGACTCAAGGCTCCGGCTCTTAGCATTTCCCGAACGTGCGGATCAATTTCCCCGGCCACGAATTCGGCCAGATCGACGACGGGGCCCAGCGCATCGCGACCTGCCTCATTGCACGCAGCCTCAACACCTTGTGTCCTCACATTCCAGACGAAGATCATAGTGCCTAGGAAGATCCCTCCCCTCTTGAGGACGACGCTCACGCTCCCCTTCGTCTTGGCCGCCTTCTGAAATGCATCGTTCAACTGCCCTGCAATTCTCTTCCGCTCCTTCGCCTCTGACACGATCTTCGGTCCGTATTTCTTGGCTGCCTCCTTTTCGTCTTGGAGTATCTGTATTAGCTTTTTCCATCTCCAGTCATTCCTCCCTGGGTACGGATCGGTCGCAGCAGGCTTGCCCTGCAACTGCGGGAACTCTGCTTTGGCTGCCTCTTTCGCCTCCAGCAGTTTCTCCTTGGATATCTTGCCGCCCTTCATCCGATTCTCGACCTCCCGCTGAAACAGCTTGTCAAAGGATTGTTTCCCAGCCCCAGGATTGTGCATGTCGCTGTGGTCCATTTGCGGCAGCATGGTCCCATGTTCAGGCTCGTGCACGTTAAGAGCGCCGCCTGTGACGTTGCCAGTAGTGTTTCCGTCGAGGTCGATGAGGCCAAGCCGCAGCATTACTTCCTTCGGTAAGTCGTGATTCCAGTCAATCTGCTCCAAGCCCGACGGATCAACGAAATTCGTCGAATTATTTCCGACGTACCGGTACAAATTCGCGTCACCAGCGGCGAACCGAAGCGGGTCCTCCGACAGCCAGCGGCCGATGGCTGCATCGTAGTAGCGGGCGCGGTTGTATTGCAAGCCAGTCTCGCGGTCAAATTCGCGAGCAGTGAACAAGAACCGAGTTGAGGGTTGAGTGTCGATGGTTGAGGGCCAGAATGTAAGATGTCCGTGAGGCGTCCCGCGGCGTCGTACGTGAAGCTGGCCTGCGTGACAAGTGCGGCACCCGCCACTTCTGGCGTGCCAAGATAGCGCGAGATCGTGGCGAATTGGTCGCGACGATTGTAGGTGAAATCAACTGTCTTGGAGACGACGTCGGTTCCGCCAACGATCACACCATTTACCAAGCTGCCGCCGGAGATCGTGCCGTCTTGAATTCGCGTGGGTCGATTGGCGTTGTCGTGGGCGTAGGTGACGAATCCGGCCGTGGCCGCGGCAGGGAGGCCCGCCGGAGCGCCCGGCATCGTGTTCGTCAACCGGGTGCGCCGGCCAGCGGCATCGTGGGAATAATTTAAGAGCACGTTCGGGACTTGCGGCGTACCGGCGTTGTCAACGCTGGCGGGCCGACCGGCGGCATCGTAGCTGAACGCCAAGCTGGAACGGGGCTGGCTTGCCGGCACACCGTTCACCACGTCGCGGTCGGACACGGAAACCAGTTCATCCGCGTCGCTGTAGGCGTAATCGATCGAGCGCAGGACGGTGTCGGTCTGCGGGGCTCGCCAGCGCTCAATCCTGAGCCGATCTGCCGCGTCGTAAACGAACTCGCGGCGGCGCAAGAGCTCGTCTCGAACTGACGTCAGGTTTCTCGCCGCGTCATACGTGTATGCCGTGCTGTACAACGACGACGGGCCAATTTCGTTGACCAGCCGTCCCAAGGGATCGTAAAAGAATTGCGTCAGGTTGCCGCTCGCATCGCGCACGCTGCGCGTGCGGTCCTCTCGATCATAGGTGAACTCGGTCACGAGCTCGCGCGGCTGGCCATTCACCAGCACGCCATCGCTGTTGATCGACTTCCACAATCTCAGGGCCGAGTCGTACAGGTAGCGCGTGACGTTTCCGTTCGGATCGGTCACTCGGGTCACGAGGCCCAGGGTGTTGTAGTCCCACCGCGTCTCGGCCGCGACTTGTGATCCCGTGCCGTCTGGATCCGGTGCGGTGAATTTGCGGAGTTTCCCGAGAAGGTCATATTCGTAGCTCGTCACGGAGTTTTCCGGATCGATCATGGAGACGATCCTGCCTGCGAGATCGTAGTTGTAGGTGGTGACCGACGAGTTGGGCGCCCCGGTGCCGTCTGGGTCGGGGCCGATGATCTGCGAGAGCCGCTCGGCGTTGTCGAACGTGTACTGAGTGAAATGGCCTAGCGGGTCCGTGACGCGAATGAGATTCCCCGCCGGATCATAGGCGTAATTCGTGCTCGCGACCGCGCCAGGCTCGGTGACGCTCGCCAGTCGCCCGTCCGGGTCGTAACCGTACGTCGTCGTTCGCAGCAGCGGATCGCGCAGCGACGTGACCCTACCGGCCGTGTCGTAGCCGATGGTTGTCGCGTGCTGAATTGGATCGGTAATTGTGACAAGCTGCCCGGCCGCATCGTAGCCAAATGTGGTGGCGAAGCTGAGCGGATTATTCACCCACTTGAGCAGGCCGTTTTCATAGTTGTACGTGGTTACCGGCGAGTAGGGCGGAATCCACGGCTCGACGACTTGCGTGAGGCGATTCATCGAGTCGAAGTGGAGGCTTGTAACATTAAGTTCATCGTCGGTGAAGTGGACGATGCGATTCGTGTCGAAGTAGAATCAAGAGTTTGTGCGATTACCGGGCCGCGTTACTTGCAGCGGCCTGCCTGCACCGTCGTAGCTGTATGTCGTGACAAACGTAGCGCACGTCGGGTACGGCGTGCATGTGGCCAGTTCGTCAGTTTCACTTTCTTCGATTACACGTCCGACGCCATCGTAGCGGTACGTGGCGACATGGTTCATGGCGTCTGTGACACGCGCGACGCGGTCCATCACGTCGTAGACGAAGGAGGTCTGGGCCAGCATGGGATTCGTGACGCGGGTGACGCGGTCCGCGATATCGTAATCGAACTGCGTGGTTGCACCGGCCGCGTCCGTGACGGTGATCAATTGTCCGGCAGCGTCGTACGCGTATTGGGTTGTGTGGTTGTTGGCATTCGTGATCGCGGCGCGCAGCCCGGGCGCGTTGTAAGCGAAACTTGTGGAGTGCAGGAGCGGGTCAATTGCCTGGGCCACGTGATTGAGCGCGTTATAGCGCCGCTTCGTTGTCTCTCCGGCCGCGTTGGTAACGCGGATGAGATTGCCCATGGTTTCGTACGCCAGCGTGCGGTGCCGCTGGATGGGATCGTCCAGCGACACGAGGCGGCCGACGGCGTCGTAGCCGTAGGTCCAGGTGAAGTCGCCGCTGGTGGGCATGGCCATGCCACGCTCATCGGTAAAGCTCGTGAAGTTATCGGCGACGTCGTAGCCAAATGCGATCTTCGTCCCGTCGGGCTGATCGATTCAAATGAGCCGATCGAACGGGGATTCATACGTCAGAGACGTCCAGGCGCCAAAGTCCGAAACGGCTCCGACATTTCCGCGCGCGTCGTACAAGTACGCCTGGTTGACGCCGACACCGGTGACATTGCTAAGCTGCCCCAATGCGTTGTAGGCGAACTGCGTGATCGTCCCGGTTGGTCGGTGATGGCGGTGATTCGGGCGTAGGCGAACCGGGTGTCGTATCCGTACTGAATCTGGGTGTTGTCGGCAAATCGGATCCTCTGGAGGTCTCCCGCCGGCGTGTAGTCGAAGCTCGTGGTTCGTCCGAGCGGGTCAACGATGCTTGTGAGCTGGCCGTCTACGTTGCGATTGTAGGTGGTTGTGCGGGCCGGATTCGACTCAGCGACCTCGGTGATGTTTCCGAATCGGTCCAGTTTCAACGTAGTCGAGACCGAGGCGACTGCGGGGTCGGCCGACGGCCGTGCGACCGTCGCCTTGTTTGCGTGCATGATCAGCACCGGCGTCGCGGGATTCGCCGTGGTGCCCATGTCCACCGGTGGAATATTTCGCGTATGCGTGGAAACGAGATCTTCCCAATCCGCCAACGATCCAGTGTCCGAATTGCGCAGCTCCCAACGGGAGACGCGGCCAGTGCCGTCGTAGAAAAGGCGCTCCTCCCACGGTTCGTACGGTCCACCTTCCGGTCCGACCTGGAGCGGCGCAATCATGCGCGTGAGCCGGCGCGGCTTGGTGGCCTCTTCGTAGAAATAACGCCACTGTGCTCCGTCCGGCAACGTGACCCCGGAGACGTTGCCGATGACGTCGTGCTGAATCGTGGTCGTCCGATCAAGTGAACTCGGGCCGGCAACCCGGTCATTTTCCACGACGCTCGTGACGCGGGCTCCGGTGTAATTGAACACGGTCTGCCGCCCCGTGTTGTCGGTGATCGTTTGTAGCTCCCACGGGTTCGTGTCGGCATCGCCCGAATCGAAATACGAGTAGACCGTTTTCACGTTCGGAGTCGCCGGACGCGCGATTCGCTCCGTCAAGAGTCCCTGTGCGTTGAAGTTCTGACGAGTCCCGTACGAAGTGTTCGCACAAACGTCCCATCCGCATTCTTGATGAGCGTTGAGAACTCGCCGGCAGCGTGCCGGTAACCACCAGCCACCAGAGGGAAGAACCGGGCCGTTCCGTCGCCGAGCACGAGAAGCGCCCCATCGGCGTACGAGTAAATACGGTCGAGGCTAACGAGTGACCAGCCGGCGCCGAACGGCCCCGACTGGCTGTTGACGATGTTCACAAAGCCGTTATACGCGGTTGGCGGTGTGACTGCCGCGCCGGTCTGAGTCGTCACCGTCATGGTATACGGAAAACGCCCCGTGGCGAATGAGCTGGAATCAAACGAGAGACCGACCCGAAACGTCTCGAGCGCCTGAAGTTGGCTCGTGTTGTAAACGACCGGTGGGAAGGTTGTGCCGCCGACGGTCAATTGAAACGTTACGCGATCGATGACGGCGGAATCTCGTTGGACGGTGGCAGGGATGACGGAACTTCCCGTCGCGTTGCGGCCGGTGTAGACAAATTGCTGGCCAGTCCGTGTGCCCCGGCCACGAGTCTTGAACGATTGAAGCGGGCTGCCAGTCTGCCGATGAGTGCGGAGTTTACCCTCCGTGACGGCCTCGTCCTCTTCACCTGGTTCCTCGGTGATGCAAGCGCATTCGACGAACAGTTCGGGGCCAGTGGAGACGGCCTGCGACTTCTCTTCACTGATCACGCAAACGACGTCGCAAGTCTGTGTTTCCTCATCTCCGTGGATGATGACCACGAGCTTGCCCCCGTCATCATCCAAGATTCGCGCCTCGCCAACAGGGTCAAAGAGGATGACAGGCTGGGCTGGCGGAGCACCGGTGACACTGGTGACCGTAAGGTAGAACGACTCGTGAGGTTCCGGTCTCGTGTCTCCCACGACGAGCGGTGCGCGGCCACCGGTCAAGGTTCGGGAAGTTTGATTTCGGCCGATCGTGATGGAATCGGTCTTGGCCCTATAATCGTTGTCAGCGACAGTCGCTGTACCGTCAGACGTGGCGTAAGAAACCGTGAGGCTCGCTGGCGCCGGACGGTTCAGCGAGATCGTGAAGTTCGTCGGTCGAGTGCCGCTGTTGCCTTCCAAAACGGCTACGTTGCTCACGAACAGATAGATTGGGCAGATCATCGCAGTATCAACGATCGCCGCGTTGTTGCCGGGATCGGGATCGCGCACCGCACTTGTCACGGTCGCCCTGTTCCGAAGTTGGCACGCTGCATTGGGATCAACTCGCACGACGATGGAGATCAACGCTGGCGCATTCACGACCAAAGCGCCGAGGTTGCACGTCACGGTACTGCTCCCGCTGCACGAGCCTTGGCTTGCGCTCGCTGACAAGAGCGTCACGCCTGGAGGAAGCAGATCCGTAACGGTGACTCTCGGTGCCGTGTTCGGCCCCGAATTGGTCACGCCGATTGTGTAGTAGAGATTCTGGCCGGTAGCGACTGGGTCCGGCGAGTCAGTCTTACTGATCGTCAGGTCGGCGCTTTGGCTCGCCCCATCAACCACAGTAGTCTCTGCAGTCGCACAGTCATCCGTGGAATCCGGATCGATTTGCGCGCCGGTCACACACGCCGTATTGTACAAATACGATCCCGGCCCCGCCGTCACGATCACGACGATGACGATGCTTGCCGATGCGTTAACGGCAATCGAGCCTAGATTGCAGACCACCGACCCGCTGCAGGAACCCTGCGATGGAATTGCTGATACAAGAGTGACGCCCGGGGGAAGAGAATCCGTGACTGTGACACCATTCGCCTGGAATGGGCCTTGGTTCGTCACGGTGATCGTGTAGGTAAGCAGTCCGCCCGAAGAGACGGGATCAGGAGAATCGCTTTTTGTGAGGTAAAGGTCGGCGCTGGGGCCGCCCGTGCCCGTACCCGTCCCTGTGCCGGTACCTGTTCCCGTGCCCGTGCCAGTTCCGGTCCCTGTTCCCGTGCCCGTGCCAGTTCCGGTCCCTGTTCCAGTTCCGGTGCCCGTCCCAGTTCCTGTGCCAGTCCCGATCGCAGCGCCGGTACCAATTCCCGAGCCCACTGCCACGCCCCCAACCGTGTTCGTACCCGCCCCTCCATTGAACGAGTCCCATCCCTGAAGGCCGATTAGCGTGTCGTCGCCGTTACCGCTGCTTAGGACGTTCCAGCCGTCCTCGGTCCACCGGCCGTTGCCGAACCCGGCCCAAATAAGATCGTCGCCGTCGCCGCCTTCCAACGAATCGTCGCCGTGTCCGCCGGCGAGCGAGTCGTTGCCCGAACCCGCAATGATCGAGTCGTGGCCCCAGTTGCCCTGAATAAACATCGCCGTCGTGACGGACGAATCGACCGTGATCACGTCGTTGCCGGCATGCCCTTGAATCAGAACGCGGGCATCCGTCGCAGCGCCCAAGAGCGAGTTGATTCGAGCGGCGTCGTAGCGCGTGGTGTGCACAAACTCCGGACCGCCGAACGAAATGTCTCGATGGTCGCCCGTGGCCAGTCCTCCCGCGTCGCGGCCGAGTGTAATCGTGTCGCCGTCGGCGCCCGCAAAGATGAGCAACTCCGTCGCGCCGGCGACGGTGCCGCGGTTCAAGACGTTCGTGGTTTTCAGGTCGTAGACCACGTCAGGACCTGACGTGGACACAATTCGGATCTGGAATTGCTGACCTGCCGTAGCGAGTACGTCCACGCGTTCTTCGTCGGCAGTAGAAGTACTTGACGCGACGACGAGTCCATTTGAATCGAGTAGTTCAAGATCCACATTCGTCACCGCGCCGTCGAAAGACGTTTGAACGGTGAGTATGCCCTCTTGCCGAACCGTGTAATCAAAGGTTGCGCTCGCTCCGTTCGCCAACACGAGTCCATCGATTTCCGTGATTACGTCAATGAAGAGCAGCTCTTCATCTACCGGCGCGCTGCCGAAGTTAATGCCCGTCAGCGTGTCACCGCTCTTGAGATGAATCAGGTAGGGCGCGCCTGTCGTTGTAGGCACGAACGAAATAGAAACGTCATCAAGCGTCCAGGACTCGAATGCACTGGGCTGCACCCACTGGAACGCGGTTACGTCGCCCCAAGGCCTGAGCGGAAGTGCGGCGTCAAACTCGATCTCCCACGGCGCCATCGTGCCACCACCCGGACTGAGACCGACGAGAGTGGCAGCTTCGAAGTCCGCAGGGACGTCGATCCCATCATAGCTCCAGACGATTTCGCCGGACGGAAACAGTTGAAGCTGAATCGTATTGGATCCGGCGGCAGTCACGGACGGGCTGGCGACAGTTTGCCATGTGACGATGGCTCGATCGCCGAGATCGTTGAAGTGGACAGAACCGGCCAGGCTTGGATCGAGGTCCGTCCAGACGGTGCGATTCGTGGTGATTGTGAAATCAGACCGGCCAGTGTCCCCTCGCAACAATCCGGTCCACCATCGCTGCCGAGCCATACGAACCCGTTCGTCGATATCCAAATGTCACTGTAGGTCGTGCCAACGAATGGAAATGCAAAACTGAGCGACGCATGTTCCGTAGCGTCGTCCAGATCGCTGATGGCAATCGCCGCACCTATGTTCGTTTCAAATGATCCAGAAAACGATATGTCCCAAGCTGGCGTCGTGTGCGACGTGGCCGACCAAGCGAGTTGTTGTTCCTCGCGAACCAATTGGTCGCCCGGCCCTACACCCGCGAGTACTAAGTTGCCCTGTTCGTCCGTAATCGTGCTGGGCTCGCCTGCGTTCAGTGCGCCGTCATTGTTCGAATCAACGAAGATGCTCCAGCCGGACAGCCCCGCTTCATCGGCGTCTCTCACGCCATTGTTGTTAACGTCGGCGAATTTCTCGCCGCGCACTTCACCGTACTGAAACAGGGCAAAATTCAAGTCGGTCATTTCGACGCCATCAATGACTGTGACGGTGTAGCCGCTGAAAGCTTCTCCCGCCAAGTGCGCGTAACCTGGGCGTTGCTCGAGTTTCAGACCATAGGTGCCGACCGGCACGTCCCCAAACGAATATTCACCGGTCGAGTTCGTGACGGCGAAGAGTTCTCCGTTGTCGAGCTGCGCGTTGTCGTTTGCATCGAGCAACAGAGTCCACTCGGCTATTCCGCTGTCGGTGCCCCAGTTGTCGGTACCGTCCGCCGCCAGGTCGAGATAGACTCGTCCGCTGATCTCTCGTCGCGGGAAACTGCCAAGTTCAGCCGTGAACGCCTGACCGCTTGATGTGATTACGAGGTGCACTGGATTTGCCGTTGTAGATTCCCACCCCGGCTCCTCCGGCCAAGTCGTTTCGTAGCGACCTGGTTCCAAATTGACGAACGAGAATTCGCCGGAAGAATCGGTCATCGCACTCACGACGGTGGAGTCTTCAATTCGGCGGATGGTAACGAGTCGGCCGCTTAAGCCGAGTTCATCTGGGTTCCTGAACCCATCGCGGTCCGCGTCTCGAAACACACGACCGCTCACTGTCGCTCGATGAAAGCTTCCAAAGTCGTTGACAGGATGATCAACGAGTGTATCTGCTAGAAGAAATGGTATAGAAACTCAGGCCAGCAGTTGGCATCCAATCGACGGGCATTTCCTCGTCAACGAAATATGTGCCCACAGCTTGGCCCGAGAACTCAAAGTAGCCGTTCCCGTCAGTTACCTGCGTCGCATCTAACAGATCGATCGCCGGGTCAAAGATGTTGCCACTGTCGTCAACGTACAAATTGATTGTCCGCCCTGAAATGGCAGTGTCATCTGGGCTAAATCCATCTGCGGTGACGTCCTCAATGCTACGACCGCTTATGCTGAGCAGCGTGCGATCTTCGAGAATCTCTAACACTGGCGTTCGATGGCGTGCCGATTGGCGAGCTTTGCGGCGTGGAGTTCTGGAGTTTCGATTCGAAAAGAGACGGAGTGCGTCAGTAATCTCGTGAGGGAGAATCATGCTCGCTCTCCCAGGTGCAAGTGGCCGGAATCGGTTTTTGACGGTGATGTTGTTCCATTCGTGCGAGCAATTGTCAATAGGCGTGAATTGGAATCGAGTCGTTTGCGGTGTGCGTAATCATTTCGCGAAGCGAGTGTTGTGTGGGGCTGCCAGGACGGGATTCCTCCGTGTCTCTCGCGGATTGACGGCTGCCGCGGGACCGGTGCTTTTTTCGAGACTTCTCGCTGATCTCCACCGTCCCCGGCCAGCTTGCCTGGCAGGAACGCCTGATTGAGCGGCTAGGGAGCGGCAACACCCAATCCTTTTTTCTTCTTCCTCC